>Ga0316204_10007172_pt1 | contig 16545 bp, 23 predicted proteins | sample 6monrhotite_MG_2_FD_205661 | JGI IMG/M metagenome (GOLD analysis project Ga0316204, IMG submission 205661) | Microbial mat bacterial communities from mineral coupon in-situ incubated in ocean water Damariscotta River, Maine, United States -... | ecosystem: Environmental > Aquatic > Marine >... | reverse complement strand
CAGTCTTATTATCAGCCTGCGCCAACACTTGAACCAATGATGATGTCTATATTCTTTTCAGGTAATTTTGTTGATGAAATGACTTCAGCATACTTTTCAGTCCCTTTAATACCGTTACTCCTTAATGAATCCCTATAAAGGGCTTCGCCGATGGAGCCAGTGTGTTGTTTAAATAAATTATTATCTGAATGCTGCTCAACAATATTAATTGCTGGATTGATACTGAGTCTACTGACGGGCGAATAATCATTAGCATTGATTACCTGGAGTGATTGTTGTGACGTATTGTTGGCAATAGTCGCTGGATTGATGGGTGTCTCATTATGCTCGTTACTGTCCTGACTAAACTGAGATTTGATGGCCTCTTTTGCTATCGAAAAAGCGGCTCCTATTGGACCACCAAAAATGGCATCGCCCGCGATTTGCATGGATGGGGCAATGATATCGCCAGAAATCTTACGGTAAATTGTGCTAATAACCGGGATGTGTTGCAGCGGATTTACAATGTCTAGAATATCGCCAAAGGTAAATCCATCTTCCCCAAAAACACTACTACCTTCTTGTGAAGACGTCGTATTGCTGGAGTTTTGAAATTTTATTATTTCCGCACTGGTCAAGCTTTGAATTGGCAAATTAGACTCCCATTAGTTTCAGTAGTAAATGCAATCGGTATACCAATCCGATTTTCTCCGATAGCGTCGCTGATAGCCTTGTTCTCTTGGTAATACTATGAAGAAAAAGAAGTGGTAACGGTAAGAGATTGCCGCCCACCTTGCGATGTGGCAGAGTTCGTCTAATGTTAGATATCGTTCCAATTCAGGTAGAACAGCAAGAACAGATCCTCGCTGCGACTGAGGCCTGTATTTTTCAAGCCAGCACCGCATTAGAATATTCATTCGAACCCATTCCGGTGGTATTCGATTTGAAGGGCAGGGTCGCCGGTATGTATAAAGTAAAGCATACCCAGCGAGTGATTCGTTATAATCCCTATATATTCGCCAAGTATTTCACTGAAAACCTGGCGACAACAGTGCCTCATGAAGTGGCTCATTACGTTGTTGATGTTTTATATGGGCTAAGAAATACATTGCCGCATGGGAAAGAATGGCGAGATGTCATGGCGATGTTTAAGGCTGATCCAAGCGTGACCTGTTGCTTCGATCTGGAGGGTATTCCGACAAAGCAGTACAAGCGATATTCTTATTCCTGTTCCTGTCGCACTTATGAATTAACCAAAATCAGGCATAATCGGGCACTAAAAGGTGTGCGCTATAATTGTCGTCGTTGTAAGAAGGTTCTGGTTGCTAAACATGGCTGATATTCACCCACAATTATTAAATGATTGTCTGATACTTGGGCGGTTTCCATTATGTCATTTACTCTTAATGCGTGATGCGAATTACCCCTGGTTTATTCTCGTTCCAGACCGGGATGGTGTCAGCGAGATATATCAATTATCAGAAACAGATCAACAGCAATTATTGAATGAGTCCTCGTTACTAGCAGGTTTTCTAATGAAGTCGTTTCATGGCGATAAAATGAATATTGCAGCCTTAGGCAATATCGTCCCGCAATGCCATATTCATCATGTTGTTCGCTATCACAATGATGCAGCATGGCCAGCACCGATATGGGGATGTGTTCCACTCAAGGCTTATTCAGATAATGATTTGAGCAATGTTGTGGATAAAATCAAGCGAGCAACATTAGCCGGGTTCGAATTTCAGGAAAATGGTAATGATGACCTTTAATTACTATCGTAATACTATAGACAGTATGTACTTATTAGGCATGGCCACCTTACTATAAGGCTCAAGCAGAAAGTGATTTTGTTGATAAAATAAAATCTTATTTGAACTGAATGAATAAAATATGCAGTATGTGCTATTTGATAAAATCGATGTGCATACTGTTTTAATAACTAACTAAATTAATCATAGTCGGGGGACAATAACAATGTATATAAATAATAAATTATCTGTCTTAATCATTAGTTTCATACTGATGTTTTCTTTTTCAGCTGCGAAGGCAGAAGTGACATCTCTTGAAGAGGCACAGGAAACAATTGCCCTGCTCACAAATGAAAATGAATCATTAAAAGCGCAACTGAGTTATTTCGAAAAAGAAATAACGGCATACAGAGAAAAACTGGAAGCTTATGATGATGAAGCATCAAATGAAGAAAGTGAAGAGTGATTCAGCTTGTCAAACCCTCGGTTTGACTGACTTAAAATAATCGCCATGAAGATCAATCTATTATTAAGTTTAGTATTATTTGTTTTACTTAGTGCTTGTGGAGATGATGCACCTAGCCTATCTAAGTTACCCAGTGACGCAGTCATTCTTGCCTTTGGCGATAGTCTTACTCATGGAAATGGTGCAAAAGAGAATGAAAGTTATCCGGCGGTGTTGCAGGAGTTAACGGGTCGTAAGGTTATCAATTCTGGGGTTTCTGGTGAGGAATCTGAACCAGGATTAAACAGACTGCCCGGACTTTTGGAACAACATAAACCACAGTTGTTAATCTTATGCCATGGCGGCAATGATCTATTACGTAAAAAAGATATTACTAAAATGGAATCTAATATTCGTAATATGATCCAGTTGGCCAAAGATAAAAACATACCCGTTGTCATGCTTGGTGTGCCAAAGCCCGGTTTATTCTTATCTTCTTTTGAAGTCTATAAAAAGATCGCCGATTCGATGGAGGTTGTTTTTATTGAGGATTTAATCCCAGACGTCCTGGGAGATAATGGATTAAAGTCAGATACAGTACATCCTAACAAGGCTGGTTATCGAGTAATGGCTGAAACTATAAATACAGTATTAAAAGAATCTGGAGCGATTTAGATCTACTTCCTGATTCATACGCTAAATCAATGTTATTAAAATGTAGCCTGTTCATTCTTATTTTATTACCTTCCTCTATTGTATTTTCGGAAGGAAACAGTTTTTCAATCAATAGCTTTCAAGATGAGTCTGATCGTCAGTTTATTGATAATACTATTCAGCAGTTTATGCAGAAGTACCATATTCCGGGTTTGTCTATTGCTATTGCAAAACAAGAAGATATTATTTTTGCCAAAGGCTATGGTTTTGCTGACATTGAGAATAAGGTCCCCGTTAATATCACACATCAATTTCGTATTGCCAGTGTCAGTAAACCGATAACGGCTGTAGCCATTATGCAATTGCGCGAACAAGGTAAATTGACACTAGACGATAAAGTTTTCGGTGCTGGTGGAATCCTTGCAAGTGAATATCCTGTTGAGCATGAATTGTTAAATGAGATCACGGTTAGAAATTTATTGGAACATACAGCGGGAGTGGAATGGACGAATGATAGTAATGCTCCTATGTTCCAAAAGCCTGAGTTATCTCAAACTGCCTTAATCAGCTGGGTGCTTAAAAATAGACCGATAACAAAATCGCCGGGGAGTGAATACGCTTATTCTAATTTTGCTTATTGTTTGTTAGGCCGAGTGATAGAAAAGCTTAGTGGATTAGGTTACCAGTATTACGTGCGCAAGAATATTTTACAGCCAATAAATGCAAAGAGCTTTGCCATTGGACGCAAAAAACCGGCAAATACAATATTTCAGGTACGTTATTATCCTGATGGCGAGGAGGATCCTTACTGGTTTCCTGTCGCAAGAATGGATTCACATGGTGGCTGGATTTCGAATGCAATTGATTTGGTAAAGTTCTCCATGAGTGTCGATGGCCGCGGAAATGATATTCTTAATAATGACAGCATTAAATTAATGACAACAGCATCGAAGCTTAATCCAAATTATGCGCTTGGTTGGAATGTGAACCAGTATAATAACTGGTGGCATAATGGTTCATTGCCGGGTACGGCATCAATCATGGTGCGAACCGAACACGGCTATAATTGGGCGCTGTTACTCAATAAGAGAAGCATGGATAAAAACTTTTCTAATGATTTAGATATGCTGAGTTGGAATCTTATAAATGGCATAAAAGCATTAAATTAAACTACAAAAAAACAGGAAAAATATAATCAATACTATAAATAAGAATGAGGCATTCTCTTTTGTTAATGATGCCGATGCATTAAAACAACTGTGTGAAAAATTACTTGAGTCAACTTGGCTAGCTGTCGATACAGAATTTGAACGAGTAAGCACATATTACCCAGAGCTTTGTCTGGTACAGGTATCCAATGGAGATATCACAGCAGTCATAGACCCTCTTGCTATTCAAGATATAACACCCTTGTTAGATCTGTTGTATCAGACTTCAATTACAAAAGTATTGCACTCTGCGCATCAAGATCTTGAAATATTTTTTAATATTAAAGAATCAGTGCCGACACCACTATTTGATACGCAACTCGCTGCGCCCTTATTGGGTTATGCACAAGGAATAGGTTATGGCAATTTAGTCAATGAAGCCTTGAGTATCGAGCTCGAAAAAGGTCATGCACGCGCAGATTGGAAGAGAAGACCCTTGCCTGAAGATATGCTCAGATACGCCGCAGATGATGTGATCTATCTTGGGAAGGTCTATGAAATGTTTGTTGAAAAATTAAAGGTTATTGATGATCAAGCATCTCTAAATGAAAAATTGGCTAACTTGGTTAAAGCTGAAACTTATAAGCCTGATCCGGACTTAATGTGGAAGAAAATGTTTGCCGCAAAAAGAATGAAAGGTAAACAGTTGGAGGTCGTAAAAAAGCTTGCCGCTTGGCGCGAGTTAACTGCACGCGAAAGAAACAGACCCAGAAAATGGATCCTGGCGGATTATGCACTTATAGAAATGGCAAAGCAGTTACCTGAAAATAAATCAGAATTATTGAAAATTGATAAAGTAGGCGAGAAAACAGTCAGCCAACATGGTGATGACTTATTGAATCTTTTGCATGATTAGTGAACGTATCATTTACTTGAGCTGGATGTAGCTATAAGTCATATTACCAAAAGTAATGCTATTTATAGCCGCAATTTCTAGAGCGATTATTAATATCGTTTCCAACACATAAGCTAAATATTCAATTTTCTTGTTCCTTCTGCTTTGTTGAGTAATTAAATTGATTGTCACGATTATTATTATTCATTGTACTTCGATGTGAATTAACCCTATATATCTCCTGAATTTAATAAGCTGGTTTCATAGCTTATTAAAATCATCAATTTGAGGATCAGATACATGAATGACACTGATGATTATGAAGTAGACGTGGAAGAAGACGAATTAGTGGAACTGGATATAAAAGTAAGCGCGAATGATAAAGAATATACAGAAAAACGAGACATCCGTGCTGAGATAGAAAAAAAACTAGAGCTTAAAGAATTGAAAAGATTAACTGAAGATTCTTATAACGATTTTATATTTGACTAAAAGAGGACAGAAGTGAATTATTTTAAAGGAAGTGGGGCTTGCGGATTAAGTGTATCCCCTTTGTATAAGAACATAGCGATTAGTGTTACTAATAGGGTATTAAATCGGAATACACAGACTAAATTAGGTTCAGTGAAATGCGAAACTAAAAACACTAACAAAAAGCGTGCAGCAATCTTTACTGACTAGTTAAATTGACTAGGGACTGATTATTTTAGCGAGTGAATCACAGCGCTCATTTAATTTGTTATATATAATGTAAGCATTCCGCTTAATTTTTGGTGCATCATTTACGCTATATAAGCGTTCGTTTTCAATGTCTCGCTTTACCATGCGTTCAGGAAGATAAGCTGTTCCGCCCTTACGCCGGATAAAACTTTTTGCTATACGACCTACATCGATACGCATGAGTGGTGGCGGTATGCCGACAAAATGTTTGTCATGTGCCTCGGAAAACGAAGTGCCCCAATCTACATAGATGTAATTTTCGTTTACTGCCTGCTTCGCTAGAAGGTTTTTTTCTGAAGACACCATTATAAACTCAATCGGCAGGGTTTTTAATGTTGCTACAACATCATCTTGTGGTGCACTATAAGTAAAGCCAAAATCTAGTCTGTAGTTACATATTTTCTGATAGATAGCATCTGAATTTAATACCTGACAATTTAAAACAATATTGTTATTGCTTTCGGTGAATTTGACTAACCATTGATTTAAATAAATATCCCATAAACTTGAGACTGCACCGATAGACAGAGGAATTTTATTCTCTTCGTCTATTGCGATATCACTCTTGACCTTATTCCATGTGCTCAAGATGCTTTCAGCATGGTGAATTAATTTTTCACCTGCTGGGGTAGGGCAAATATTATTCCTGTCTCTGGTAAATAATTTAACCCCCATTTCTTCTTCAAGTTGCCTGATTCGCGCACTGACTGCTGATTGAGTTATGAACAGGTTTTCTGCCGCTTGTCCAAAATGGCGTGTTTTATGTATCTCGAGAAATGTCTTTAAAAGTTCATCATCCATATTATTCAAAACTCATTGAATTGATATTCAGTGTCATAAAATCATTCTAGTATATACTTACGAGAATTATTCTATAACTTATAGCATTATTTTAAATGGATAAGAAAAAAACAATCGGTTGGAAAGAATGGGTCTCATTACCGGCAATTCATATCCCTGCAATTAAGGCAAAAATAGATACCGGCGCTCGTACTTCAGCATTGCATACATTTCAAATGGAAAGGTTTTCAAAGGATGGTAAAGATATTGTCAGGTTTCAAATTCATCCACTGCAAAAAAACACAGGTAACTTAATAGCTTGTGAGTCTGAAATCCTTGATATGAGAACTGTGAAAGACTCAGGTGGACATAAAGAGGAGAGAATTTTTATTCAGACGCCAGTGACGTTACATGAAAAAACATGGGATATTGAAATTAGTTTAACCAGTCGAGAGAACATGCTATTTAGAATGCTGTTAGGTAGAACTGCGCTGATCAGTGGAGCCATGGTTGTTTCACCTGAACTTAAATATACAGCGGGTAGGAAACTAGAAACCATATACGAACATAACCCTGATAAGGCGCTATAAATGAAAATTGCATTGCTATCCAGAAATAAAAGTCTCTACTCATCAAGACGTTTAATCGAAGCTGCGGAGTCACGCGGGCATGAAGTGCACGTACTCGATGTCTTACGTTGTTATATGAATATCACATCAAGTCGACCCAGCATCCATTACAAAGGTGAAGAGTTAGAAGAGTTTGACGCAGTAATCCCAAGAATTGGCGCATCGGTGACGTTTTACGGTACTGCTGTTGTCAGACAATTTGAAATGATGGGTGTTTACCCATTGAATGAGTCTGTCGCTATCTCACGTTCCAGAGATAAATTACGTTCATTACAATTATTGTCTCGTAAAGGCATCGGGATGCCGATTAGTGGGTTTGCCAATAAACCGGATGATATCGATGATTTAATCAAAATGGTTGGTGGTGCGCCACTTGTTATAAAATTATTACAAGGAACACAGGGTATTGGTGTTGTTCTTGCCGAAACAAAAAGTGCTGCTAAAAGTGTTATTGAATCATTCTTCGGACTTAATGCAAGTGTGTTGGTACAAGAATTCATCAAAGAGGCAGGCGGTGCTGATATACGCTGCTTTGTTGTTGGAGAAAAAGTAGTTGCTGCTATGAAACGTCAGGGGGCAGAAGGTGAGTTCCGTTCTAATATCCATCGTGGAGGCTCGGCAGAATTGGTTACTCTCACAGCTGAAGAACGTAAAACTGCATTACGCGCGGCGAACACCATGGGACTAAATGTTTGTGGTGTAGATATATTACGTGCTGAAAGAGGACCTGTTGTGATGGAGGTGAATTCTTCACCTGGCCTGGAAGGCATTGAAACAGCAACGGGTAAGGATGTTGCGGGTGATGTTGTAGGCTTTATAGAAAAAAATGCAAAGAAAGGGAAAACCGGCACCAAAGGTGGGCATAAATAAGTGCGTGACCCCATTACAATTTGCAATACAGTTGTTAGTGCCGGTGAAAGGCTGACACTTGAACTTCCTGTTCCTAGTCTTTACACGCACACGAGTCTTGAACTTCCCGTTCATGTTATTCATGGCAAACAAGATGGTCCGGTTTTATTTCTTTCTGCGGCGATACATGGCGATGAGATTAATGGTGTCGAGATTATTCGACGCATCTTACACAGCAAAGCAATTAATAAAATTAGAGGTACATTAATTGCCATACCTGTGGTTAATATATATGGGTTTATTAACCAGGAACGATATTTACCTGATCGTCGTGATTTAAATCGTTGTTTCCCAGGTTCTGAGAAGGGTTCTATGGCCGGACGCATGGCAAACCTTTTTCTTAATGAAATTGTATCTAAATGCACACATGGAATAGATTTACATACCGCTGCGATTCATCGTGAGAACCTGCCACATATTCGCGCCTATTTGGATGATGAAGAGACTGAGCGTATGGCACGCGCATTTACTTCACCAGTGACTATGAATACCTCTATTATTGATGGCTCATTGAGAAAATCCGCGGAAAAACTAGGTGCAGCCGTTATTGTTTATGAAGCTGGCGAAGCACTGCGTTTTGATGAAGTGTGTATACGTGCAGGTGTCAGAGGCATTATCTCTGTTATGCGTGAGCTGGAAATGTTGCCCCGATTGAAAAGTAAACGTAAACCCGTTGTGCCAATCGTTGCCAGCTCAAGTACTTGGATACGTGCACCACAGAGTGGAATATTAAGGGTTCAAAAGTCATTAGGCGCTAGGGTTGAAATAAATGAATCTTTAGGGTTTGTAGCAGATCCCTTTGGTGAAGTTGAAGAAGAAATAATATCACCCATTGAGGGAATTATTATTGGTCGTGTCAATCTGCCACTAGTGAATGAAGGTGAAGCCTTATTCCATATAGCACAATTTAAAAGTCCCAAAACAGTTGCAAATAAAGTGGAAACATTTCAACAAAAGCTTGATCCAGCTACGGATACAGATTTGCCTGAAGAGCCACCAATTATATGACTACGGCTAAACGTGATTTATTTGCGATTGCCTTGAAGGCCGCCAGTATGAATTGCAATGATTGTATGACCCTTTTTAAAACGATCATTTTTAATCAAGTCTAATAATCCAAATAACATCTTACCGTTATATAATGGCTCAAGTGATAAGTTGTTGTTGTGAGATTCAAACTCTTCAATAAATGAAATCAGTTCATCAGTTGATTTAGCAAAACCGCCAAAGTGATAGTCAAAGTTAACGGACCAATTTGGCATGCCTTTTGTACGTAACAATTTTTTAATGTCTTTTTCCAGAAACCCACCACCTTTAAGTGCGGAAAAGCCGAGAGCTTTTTTCGTGCTGGGAAGTGCTTTAGCAATACCCGCGAGCGTGGTTCCGGTGCCACAAGCTAATGCTAGTGCATCGAATTCCATGTCTATCTCTTTTACAATCTCAGCAACACCGCGTAATGCCTCATGACTTGCGCCGCCTTCCGGGATCCAAAACCCATCATATTTTTTTGCGGGTGCTGCATCATGATTACGGTATTTCCTAAGTTCACGAAATGTACCCCGAGTAACAAACTCAATATTCATACCCCATTTTTTCAGGTCAGCTAAGGTTTGGTTATCTTCTGCAGGCTGCTCTCCTCGAATCAATCCTGTGGTTTTCAGGTTTAATTTATGTCCAACATAGGCGAGGGCGTGAAGGTGATTAGAATAAGCGCCACCCATGCTAATCAGATGTTCATTCCCTTTAGATAGAGCAGTTAGCAAAGTGAATTTAAGTTTACGCCATTTATTTCCTGAGATGATGGGGTGTAATAAGTCATCGCGCTTGATATGCAGATGAATATTATTATAGGCCAATACAGGGTGTTGAATCGGCTCAATAATAGCTGCCTTGGTATTGATGCCAAGTTCAGATTCTATTTCTAATATATCGTGCATGAAAATTACAATAATAAATTTAAGTGTACGTTATTATACAGATTGATAATTTTTCTATTGGAGTATTTAAAAGTGAGTACATTTGATCAAGTCTCAGTAGTGATTGAAGCAAACGTTTATTTTGATGGCAAGGTGAGCAGCCGCACAATTCTTTTTCCTGATGGTTCAAAAAAGACCCTCGGTATATTATTGCCAGGTGAATATCATTTTAATACAGATGCCCCTGAACATATGAAGATAATCTCAGGTGTGGCTGAATATCGCTTAGATGAAAGTGATGACTGGAAAAAAGTTGAACAAGATGCTGAGTTTAATGTTTCTGGTAAGTCGTCATTTGACATTCGTGCCCTCGATATTGTTGATTACTGTTGTTCGTTTCTATAAGCCTGAATAGTCATACAGCTTAATTTATGATTTTTGATGTCATTATTATTGGTGGTGGCGCGTCAGGTCTTTTCTGCGCTATTACTGCGGGCCAACGTGGTCGCAGTGTGCTTGTACTAGAAAGCAGTAATAAGATAGGTAAGAAGATATTAATGTCTGGTGGTGGGCGTTGTAACTTCACAAACCTCAATATTGAGCCTGAATGTTATCTTTCAGAAAACCCTCATTTCTGTAAATCTGCACTGAGTCGTTATACGCAATGGGACTTTATAAGTCTGGTTGAAAAGCATGGTATCGCCTATGAAGAACGCAAACATGGGCAATTGTTTTGTATAGAATCAGCAAAAGAAATCCTAGCCATGTTAAAAAACGAGTGCGATCAAGCTGCTGTAAAAACTCATACGCAGTGTGAAGTGTCTTCGGTTACTGCTCCCGAACATAATACGGATAATCAATACATTCTAAACACCAACCTCGGTAAGTTCAGGGCGAATAGTTTGGTCATTGCTTCGGGTGGTTTATCAATTCCAAAAATGGGCGCGAGTAACTTTGCTTATAAAATAGCCAGCCAGTTTCAGACACCGGTACTCCCTACCTGTGCTGGACTAGTACCGTTTACCTTTAGTGATAGCTTTAAAGAGGTATCCGAACGATTAAGTGGTGTGTCACAAGAAGTGATCTTATCAACGCCGAACAAACAGTTTCACGAAAGTATTCTATTTACGCACCGGGGGCTAAGTGGCCCAGCGGCATTACAATTATCTAGTTACTGGAATCCTGGGGAAAGTATTCAGATCAATTTATTGCCAAATGAAGATACTGAATCCTTATTAGTAAATGCTAAGCAGCACAGCCCAAAAATTTTATTACGGAATTTCTTATCTCAATACTTGGCAAAAAAACTGGTTATAGAGTTACAAGAATTACTCTGGCCCGATGAACACAATAAACTGATGACTGATTTTCCAGATAAAAGATTAAAAGAAATAGCAGAAAAATTGTCTGCTTGGGAAATTAAACCATCGGGAACGGAAGGTTATCGAACAGCAGAGGTGACAATGGGTGGCGTTGATACAAATTATTTATCTTCGCAAACTATGGAGATCAAAAATCAATCAGGGTTATACTTTATTGGTGAAGCAGTCGATGTTACAGGACATCTTGGAGGATATAATTTTCAGTGGGCCTGGTCTTCGGGTTATGTTGCTGGGCTAGTTGTTTAATACTGACGCGAGGGTGGAGATATGGGTGCATTTAAAGGTATTGGTGTTTTGGTATTTCTCTATACGTTTTACTGTTTGTTTACAGGTGATGTTTATGCAAAAGATAAAGCATCGGGTCGAACTGTTTATAAGGCAGATGAGCCGGGTTCATACTGGACAATTATTGTAATCTACTTCAGCCTTTCGATTGCGTGTTTCTTTTTCTTTTAACCTTTGAATTGCAATGGTAAAGAATCAAACTTAACCGCTTCAAAACCATCCAGAATAAATTGTCGTATATTCTGATGATCATCCCCTGCGGGGTTGCCTACTACTTCTTCACGAAAATAATGGCCAAAGCAATTTAACGTCTCTGTTACAGTCAGATTATTAATATATGCAAAGGCCAATATTTTACAAGATCCTTCATTTTCACCCGCTTTATTAAGCTGAGTTCCATTGGAGAAATTTGTTGGCGTGTATTCGTAATTTGATTCTATAGTTTCAATTGTTTCAGCAAACTCGATTGAATCGGGTTCAGCATGCAACTTATCCAGAAAGTCCTGAAGCGTCATAATATTACTGATAATTTGCTGGTAAATTGAATCTAGTGCTGATGACCACCAGGACCATGAACGTGACCGTGTTCGAGTTCTTCTTTAGTGGCATCTCTAACACCGATGATTTCGATATCAAAATGTAATTCCACGCCAGCTAAAGGGTGGTTTCCGTCGATGACGACTTCATGTTCTTCTATCGCGGTAATAACTACATTTACAGCTGTTCCATCAGGTGTAGCAGAGCTAAATGGCATACCTACTTCTAGTTCTTGGTCTACAGGGAACATTTTTCTGGGGACACGCTGTATTTTTTGCTCATCACGCTCACCGTAAGCATTTTCAGGGGCGACAACCACATTGGCTTTATCACCGGCTTCTTTTCCTTCAAGCGCATCTTCAAGCGCAGGAATGAGGTTTTTTGCACCATGAAGATAGGTAAAAGTACCATCAGTGGATTCGTCCATAATGTTGCTGTCTTTATCTTTCAGCGTGTAGTTGATATTTGCGACCTTGTCTTTTGTGATCTGCACGTCTTTCTCCAGTATTGTTTAAATGCCTACCCAGACTGACCGCAAAACGCAGGATGCCAGAATAATCAGGACTTATTGAGATTGATAAAAAGCGCTACTATGCAGATCTAAGTTCAATTTTTCAAATTTGATTTAATTAAATGTAGTTGAGCAGGTTAGAAATGCATGAAAAAGCTTAAATGGCTAGGCCTATTATTCATGATATGCGCTGATATTAATGCTGCACCATCAGCAAATGAGCTGCTTGCAGCATGTCAGGATTCTTTAGCAAATGGCTTTCATGCTTCAACCGGAATGATGTGTTCCTGGTACGTTACGCCATGTGATTGTCATCATGGAAAAGACCTCGCCATCCCTCGTGTTTGCTTAACTGGCATTGAATCAGAAGAGTCATTAGCTAAGATCGTCGTTGCCGGTTTAAAAGCACAGCCAGCGTTACAGCTTGAATCTGCAGAAATGGCAGCAGGAATAATACTGTCGGCAAACTATCCCTGTGACTAGTTATAACTTGTTTGCGATACAACTTAAGTAAAGTTAAGCGGCATCTTTTTTAAGATCAGACTTATGCAATTCTGATATAGCAAAATCATAAGCATCTCTGAAATCCAGGTATGAAGCTTTTTCTGATTGCTGCATTTTTACAAACAGACCATATTGAGTTTTGTATTTCAAGTCGCCAATGGCAAGAGAGCCAATACCCAAAAATGTACTCTTAGCCATTTCAACTGACTTGAACTTATCATTGGCATCAATGCCTTCGATACCTGTTGGTGGCACAGCATTGGTATCAGCTGCAATGATGAGTTTTTCTGCATGGTCTAATTCTTCTTTTTCCAGAATACGGATGCCCGCCTTGGCTGCGCAGATAACTACTTCGGCATCTTTAAGTACTGCCGCTTTTTCAGTATGCGTTTGGGCATGTACCCATGGGACGTTTACGTTATATCGTTCACAAAAACGTTTTGAAACATTTTCATCATCATCAGCTGTTAGCTGGCAAAGCTTTGTGTTGGCACCCTGTTGAACCGTCAATACAGCGGTACATAAACCAACTGGGCCGGTACCAAAGACAGCAACTGTTCGATCCTTTAATCCTTTGCCGGTTTTTTCTTTTAGCGCTTTTTCAACCAGTGCGACAATACTGGCAGATGTGGTGTATGCGCCATTCGGATCAGCAAAAACACCGACTTCAAAAGGAGGAACCATGGCATTCATCGCGTTTTGAAACATATCAGTTGCCATATGAACGTCACGTCCACCGAGAAAAATACCGGTGTCATTAAAGCGTTTTGGCGGGCGACAAAATATGGCATCTTGTACCATTGGCACGACGTCTTCGGCTTTTATTCCGGTAAATGGCAAAATCTGCGTGTAACCTGAATCTGCTGCTATAGTAACGTCAAAGGGACTTATGTTGGTGTCGGGGACAAGGATATATAGAATTCGTTGTGTCATTGTTATTTACCTTTATATATTTACGAATCCTTTCTTTTAATTAATGTGCATCTAAAGTTAAAACACATCGTGTGTATCTATAAATATCGGCAGGGTGACACTTTTCTTGAAGGGAAATTACGCTGTGGCGGATAATGCCACGATTCAGGCAGTTTCTTAATTTCGTGTGAAGTCGGTTAGAGCTGCTTATCCAAGCTGTGAATTATTTATCACGGAACAATTGATGGCAGGCAGCGCAGGTTTGGTTCAAACGTTCAGTTGCATCATAAAAGATATTATCTTTACTACTATCGGTATGATCAATATTATAATTTTTTGTTAATTGCTGAATATTCAATGATTCATCATAGAGCTGGCTTGCCAAGGCTCTAAAGATAACCTGGTCGTTTACTTCTAAATCTGATTCAGGAACCTTTGCTGACATTAGTTCAGAATAAAAGATCAATTCCTCGACTGCTTCTAATAGGTCAGACATATCAGACTTTGTTAATTCAAGATTTTCTTCAATTCGTTCTTCATGCACTACTGAAAACAGGCGACGCATGATAATTGTTAATCGTTCGCTTGATTCAGCATGTGCTATAGGGTCATTCCTATCAAGATTACTATTGTCATCTTGACCATTACTGATTGATGTAGTGGAAACTAAAATGAAAAAAAGTAATGCTCGGGATAATGTCATCATAATTTATTCTCTATTAAATACTGCTAGATTAATACTATTGAGTCCGTGCTTCTAGCAAAACCTGTAATTTTGGATGATGGAGAATAAATGTTTTGAGTACTGCCTCCAGCTCATCGGCATGCTTCAAATTTCCACTGGATTTGGCGCTTTCAATATCTTCAACAATCATTCGTTTGATGTGTTGCTCTCCATCAGGGCCGTGAATCAGGTATTCACCATATCCCATGGCTGCCATATCTGGCAGATGTTCATGCTCTGCAATAGCTGCGATTTCATCTACAGAAAGCTCACAAAGAGCTAGGCAGTCTTCGAAGGTCAGCATGATGAACGTCTCCTATTTGATTAAATATGAGACTATTATGAAAATATTTCGCTAATTTTACGTTGATCCAGATCAACATATAGTAAGTGTAATTTGCTAAGAGGCGTCTGCTTTTTTATTGCGTCGTTTTTGAGGTTTTTTGGGAGGGAGAGTGAACCAGTCTTCTTTGGTTATCTCATGAAAATGATCCGCTTCTTCAACTATGAATCTCGAAGTAGTACTTGCTACCGCAGCTATTTCAACACGCACACCTTCTGATTTTAGATGTCTCACCAATTCGATATAGTCAGAATCACCAGACATGATAATAATGGTGTCGACTTTATTGGCTAATTGGATGGCATTAATCGAAAGCGGGATATCTGCGCTTTTATGACAAGGACGTACAGAGCCGTGATAAAAATTATGCAAACGTTCCTGTAATTTATTTGATATGTGTTTTCCTTCTCGAAAGTAAACCAGACGACTGAGCCCACGATTAACCAATAGCTTTGGAATCAATGCGTCAAAATTGAGCATGGTATTGGTGTCATTTGCTTCTGTATGAATGCTACGCTCTATATTGTTGCCGTCTACTAAAATGGCAACAGTTTGAGATATAACAATATTTTCAGGTTCGTTGGGGACTTCTTTTAAATCGCTCATGTAATACCTTAAGTCATTATGTATTCGATATTATCGCAATTTATTTATCACTTTGTTGAATTATTTACGATTTTCATCAATAGAGCTTATAGATAATCAGCCGAACCAACTCACATGGTTTAATCTGGATGATACAGTTGACTCATGAGGTAATAGATTCATTGGGTGTAGTAACATTACCTCGGGAGCAAGTAATAGAGATCAGGAGGTTAGTATCACCAAACAGGAGAGGAAACAAAAATAACTAAAAGAATGCTGCTTTAACACTTAAAATATCATGCGTGTATTTTAAACTTATTAACTTCTATCTGTAAGTCTGAAGAAAAATTCTGTAGCTCCTTAATAGATTCAAGTAACTGGGCGCTGTTTTCATTTGTTTCATACGAAATATCGCTGATTCTGACAACACTTTGATTAATATCTTCACCTACTGTCTTTTGGTTGTCTGTCGTATTTGCAATTTCAGAAGTCATGCTTGATAACTTTGACATTGACCCTCCAATTGCATCAAGTGATTCAGATGCTCGGTTTGCTTCAACAACACTTTCATTACTCTTATCGAGACCTTGCTTCATTGTTGTTACTGCCTCTTTGGAGGCGTTTTGTAGTTTCTCTATAATGGATTGAATTTCGTGAGTAGAGTTCTGGGAGCGTTGCGCTAATGTCCTGACTTCATCTGCAACAACAGCAAAACCACGGCCTTGTTCACCCGCCCTGGCAGCTTCAATTGCTGCGTTAAGTGCTAATAAATTTGTTTGTTCAGCAATATCTCTGATTACATCAAGTACAGTAGAAATTGATTTAGTGTCTTGTTCAACATGATCAACCATTGTTGCTGTTTGTTCTATTGTTGTTGATAAAGTTTTAGCTGTTGAAGCGGAGCGGATAACTATTTCTTGTCCCTGGTGAACCATT
>Ga0316204_10007170_pt1 | contig 16551 bp, 14 predicted proteins | sample 6monrhotite_MG_2_FD_205661 | JGI IMG/M metagenome (GOLD analysis project Ga0316204, IMG submission 205661) | Microbial mat bacterial communities from mineral coupon in-situ incubated in ocean water Damariscotta River, Maine, United States -... | ecosystem: Environmental > Aquatic > Marine >... | reverse complement strand
TTGAGGCGCTTGCCCGGAAACCTGAGCCAGTTTTTTAAATAGCGGGTCTGCATCAAATCCCTTAACCCTGGTCTTGGCATACATGGGGAATTTAACGCCATAAGTTAAACGACAAAAGTTTTTTATGTTTTTTTCATTCTCTGGTTCCTGATTACCAAAATCATTTGATGGGAATCCGATAACAACCAACCCACGGTTTTTAAATTCACTGTACAGGTTTTCCAATTCGTCATATTGATCAGTGTAAGCACAACGACTAGCGGTATTAACAATCATAATCAGTTTACCTTTGTATATTTCACAGATATTATCATATTGTTTACTGTCCAGACGACGTACAACAAATTGATCTTGACCGTTACAAACTTGAATACTCATATCTGCAGATAACACTAAAGCAGGATAAAACGTCCCATTAAAAAAAATCAGCAAGAAAAAAATTAAAGAATTCAGGTGTTTCAATAGATGACTGGACATGCTTAAACTCCTATTGCAAAGATGAAAATTAATCCGTTCTAATAGATGGATGACTCTATCAATAACGATTAATAGTCACTTCATTGTCTTTATCACGGATAATATCCCCAAAGTGAACAGTTTCATGGTGATTGTTTTTATCTTTAAAATACAATTGCAGACTTTCATATACCACAGGAAATGCCAGTTGTTGCCATGGAATTTCAGTTTCATCAAACCAATTTGTCTCCAGACTTTCAGAACCAGGAGCGCTATAACCATCAAGGACATGACCTGTAAACATCAAATAAACCTGACTGATATGCGGAATATTAAATACCCCAAAAAGTTTCAGATCAGAAACTTGAGCTTGTGCTTCTTCCATTGTTTCCCGTGCAGCACCGTATTGTGCGGTTTCATTATTTTCCATAAAACCTGCAGGCATAGTCCATAAACCACGGCGTGGTTCTATGGCTCTTCTGCACAATAATATTTTTTCATTCCAGGTAGCAATACATCCAGTAATAATTTTTGGATTTTGATAGTGAATTGCGCCACAACTTGTACAGACATAACGGGGTAACGAATCACCTTCAGGTATTGTTAAAGCAACTAGAGCACCGCATGCACTACAATATTTCATTACATCAGCCATAAAACACAGTCATTAGGTTTTATAAAAACCATCTTAACTAAAGATTATTTTCATTATAAATTAAATTCTCGGTATCGAAACCATAGTCCCCGGCAACCTTGATAAAACGATTGAGTAATTCACTGTTGACGGTTGGTGTTCTTGATAAAAACCAGAGATAATCCTTATCAGGTCCAGAAATAAAAGCATATTGATAATCTTTCTTATCCAGCTCAAAAATCACATAAGCACCATAAAAAGGACCAAAAAATGAGACTTTTAAATAGCCTTCATTTGACTCTCTGACAAAGTAGGCTCTACCCTCAGCTTGCCGCCATTTTTTTTTAGAAGCCTGCCAACCCTTATTTATTACTTTTACACCACCGTCCTCCCGAATGGAATATTCAGCCGTTACCTTGTCAAGACCCCGCTCAAAAGAATGATCGAGTCGTGCAATTTCATACCATTTACCAAGATATCGTTTCAGCTCAAAATCGTTCACGGGATGAATATTGTCAGGATAAGATGTACAAGCACTTATTAAAAAGGGTAATAAGAAAATTAAAAAGAGTTTCCTAATAGCAATAACAAATTTCTCATTGCAACCTCGTTTCATCCCATCACGCCTTCATTATATGAATTAATATTCGCTTCTTGTAACTGACATTGTACTAATGCTGCTTTAATTAATTTACTGTTTACAATTTTCCTCTATCAATTTAATTAATTTTTTACAATTCTGACGCATTTCATTCACTGATAAGTGAGGTGCCAAAGGCAGTCGAATTAAGCCTTTTGATTCACTCCAGAATGCATATCGATAGTAAGTGTATTTGTCATCAGAACGATGCAAATTACCCCAGTCACGATTTCCACTGACCAAAAGTTATATTTGCCAATTTTCACCATCGACACTCAAACAACGTCCATAATCCGTATCAATAATTTGCAAGACACCCTGAAAAGGATTCACACGTCTTATAGAATAACATTTAATTTTGTGGAAATCTGTTGCATATAGGCATATGGATCGACACCGTTCATACTAGCCGCCTTTATGATAATAAATTTGTTCAATTTTGGCTGACTAACTCATCAGTTGAATAGTCATAATAATGAAATTTCTGCAACAATGAGTGATATAATTACCACTACAGTTAAGGGTATGCGCAGCAATGGATACCATTCAGGCGCATTATGATTTTTAACCATGTAACTGTCTAATAAGCAAAGGCTTACAAAAGCGACAATCAAAATAGAATAATTCCACATTGGCGTTAATAGACTGGCAAACCAGGCTGCTAAAGCAGGAACAACACTAATACCAAGCTGGAATCGGTTAACAGTATTAAACTCAGCCATTGCCAATCCCCAATGAATTGCACCCATAAAACTCAAAATAATCGCTGCGTAGGATAGTAACGCCTGATGTAATTGATCAAAGTAATTACTTGGCAACATCCATAAAGCCAGTGCAAGCGTTACAAAAGGGATCAATCCAGCATACCCTAGCTGATTGATTAATATTGGTATTCGACTACGTTGAATGTTTATATGAGACATAATTTCTCTTTGACTCAATGCCTTAATTTTTTCACCAGCTCCATGTTACCCATGGAAATGATAGCTCGCGTTTCTATAGTCATGATTAAAGCTTCACTGTGATTGGAAAATATTAAATTAGTACGATTCTTTGGTTACTTTTAAAAGATAACAAGATTCGAAACCATATATCCCGGTGCCTATATGGCATTATAGAGGATTAATTTTATATTGTCTAGGACAAATATATTTACTTCCGTAGTAATAACCTGTATTCTTGCAGTTCAATGCAGTATATTTAGTATAATTTTTCGAAACTGGATTAAATTTAAAGCATACCTATGTCCAATATAACTTATGAAAAAAAAATTCCTGTTGGCATCAGTAGTTGCCTATTGGGTGAAGAAGTCAGATTTGATTCCGGTCATAAAAATAACTCCTATATCAATAAAACACTGGGTATTTATTTTGACTTCAAACTGTTTTGCCCGGAAGTCACTATCGGTTTGGGTATACCCAGAGAACCTATCCGGCTTGTTGAGGAAAATAATCAAATTAAATGTCTCGGTACCAAAACAACAACCCTGGATGTGACAAAAAAACTCACTGAATGTGCCGACCAACAAAAACATTGGCATGCCAATATTTTTGGTTATATTCTAAAAAAAGATTCCCCCAGTTGCGGTATGGAACGTGTTAAAGTTTACAAAAATAATCATCCTGAACGATCTGGAAAAGGTCTCTATGCTCAAAAATTGATGCAAAACTTTCCTAATCTTCCAGTCGAAGAGGAAGGACGTCTCGGAGACCCAGTGTTACGAGAAAATTTCATAAAACGAGTTTTTATTTATGAGCGCTGGCATCAAATGTGTCAAAAAGGTTTAAACATAGCGACATTGACCAAATTTCATGCTCAGCACAAATTAATACTAATGAGTCATGATCAGAACAAAGTCAGAGATTTGGGTAGAAAGCTTTCAGAAATTACTCCTCAATCAATTACAGACTTTGCTCAGAAATATGAAACGGATTTAATGAAACTACTTAAAATTAAAACAACCCGAAAAAGCAACGTTAATGTGTTACAACATATTCAGGGCTATTTAAAAACTTATTTAGATAGAGATAATAAAAAGGAACTGACGGATGTTATAGAGCAATATCGGCTAGGTTATTTACCACTCATTGTCCCTATTACCTTATTAAAGCATCACTTTATGAAACACCCTGATAAATATATTTCTGATTCATATTATATCAACCCCCATCCTAAAGAACTTATGCTACTGAATTCTTTATAAAATCATGAGTATTGAAACTCCCGTAAGCTCCCCATGCGTTCGTAATTGTAGTCTGGACAAAAATAATATTTGTGTTGGCTGTTATAGAAGTATTAAAGAAATTACTCTTTGGGGTAAGGCTAATAATAACACTCGTCTTACAATAATTACTAATTCAAAAAAGAGAAAATTTGAGGGGCGCGATTAATTCTTAACTTCTAAATCTACGTAACCTGGTCAAAACATTTTCAACGAATGTCATTGTCTAAATGAATTGATTGGTTCAGTCAGACTATCAATTCCAAAAATTCAGTGCTTACAGTTTAAACAATTTTTTCTTAAAATCCATTACGCTTTATCACCAAGACTGCGATTTAATTTTTTGATTGGCATTGAAGGCTTTGCATAGGCCAGATGAGATAAGAGTGATGTTGAGTGATAACTATCCAGACTGCTGACGGCCACTGTTCCAGATTGTTCAATATTAACATAACCATCGTCACATATAATGTCGTCCGTTACATACACCCGAATGATTTCTCCAATGATCATTTCGGTTTTATTTACAGAGAGGTGGATATGTTCCCGCAACTTCATACCCATTTTAACGCGACTTTCTTTGACAAATGGTGCTGAAAAATTTTCCTGCCATAATTCCGTCAGTCCAACAGCTTTGAATTCCGATTCATTGATCGCATAACGAGCTGAGGTCTGGTGCGCTTGTTGGTAAATCGTCTCATTAACATGATTAATAGTGTAATATTGGGTGTTAATAATATTTTCAAGTGTGTGTCTTGCCACAGAATGAGGACGTATGATCATTGCTAATAAGGGTGGATTTGAACCAATGTGCACCACGGAAGAAATCATACTCAGATTGCTATAGTAGTTAGTGTTACAGGTGCCCACTAAATTCGCACTCTTGAAACCACTTAGAGAATTTATAAATAACGCACGCTGTCGACTTGGTAAATTTTTTATATCATCGGCATAAAAAACCATAACTTTTAAACTCTATCTTGTAATCGATTCTGCAAAATGTTTAAAAAAGTTGGGTTTTCTGTAATCAATGGACTTATGACCACTTTAAAACCTGAATATTCATTCATCACAGAGTTGCAGATCCCGATAATATCACCGCCCTCACCGGCATGACGGCCTGGCAAAAAGAACATTAAGATAACAATTGCGCTTGTTTCTCCGCTTTGTGCTTTCTCAGTTAACCAATCTTTCAACAAAGCACCATTAAAATCATATTCTTTGCCTTCACGCCGTTCCATAACCGCCTGTTCCAACAGGCATCCCGCTGGTAATTTGGTTTGCACGGTTTCAGCAAGGTGTTTTCGTACCTCGGTGACCTGGGGTATGGGCGAACCGTGATCAACCAGGACGATATTTTTTAATGGTAAATGTTGTTTAAGGCCGGTATCGATAACGTGTTCATAGATGATGTCGGTCAGTAATTTTTCGCCAGCTGGTAAAGGATAAATCTCCTCAGAAATGGCCAGTTTGAAATCTCCGTATTGTTCTTTAAGCAAGTTTACTTCATCCGGAACAAATGAAGTAAGCGCCCTGCTATTGCCAAAAAATAAGGGCAGTAATATAAAATCTCTTTGTCCTTGAGAAAGCTGTTGTGTCATAAAATGACGAAAGATCTGCGCGGGAATACCGTTTAAATGCTCAGCGGGAATAGCATCAGCATGTTTAAATGAAACCGGATGAATAACTTGACTGGTTTTTTCACTCAGTTTTTTGGCCAAATAACGAAGTTGCAATGTCGCATTGGGTCGAACTGAGCCGTTATCACAGATTAAGATGACGGGCATTGTAGTGAAACTCCTTAAGCTTTCCACTTATTATTTTCAATACAACCATTGTACAATATTTGTCATTTTGTACAAGTATTACGTATACATTATTAATATTCTCTGATAAAGCAGTAAAGATCGACTGCTTATAAATCCTCTTTATAGGATAAATTTCACAATGACAAAAATATCTATTAAACACAAAACATAAATTAGCAATATTCCCTTAAAAAGAATAACATTGGTTGCTAATATGGCTGAAGGACTTAAGAAAATTCGCCTATAGTCGGAATATTACTGACTAACTAAACTTTAAAAGTCATTAACAGTTTCTATAAGGCAATATTCTACTGAAAACGACTTAAGTTATAAATTCCAGGTTTTATCCAGACAATTTCTAACTGATTGAAGCAATGACATTGCACTGAAAGGTTTGTTCAAAATATTGACTTTTAAATCCTCGATTCCAACCGTATCAGTATCTGTTTGACTATAACCACTGACTAGCTGAATTTTCATAGCCGGATTTTGGGCAAGGATTTTTTTGGCTAACTGAAACCCATCCATTTCAGGCATAATCACATCACTTAAAACCATATTAATAGAGCTGTTATTAGAGATAATATCCAGTGCTTCCGAAGCATTTTCTGCAATAATAATAGAATAGCCATGCTGTGTTAATATTTCATGGGCCAAATTACGAATTGCGGGTTCATCATCAACGACAAGAATTGTTTCATTTCCATAGAGATGCTTTTCACTTAGCACTTGTTGTTTATTATCTGTATCATTCGTTACAATGCTTTTATGCCGAGGAAAGTACAGTTCAAATGTGGTGCCATTGTTCATATCTGATTGAACATTTATCGCGCCTTTACAACGAGAGATAAATCCATAGACCTGACTTAAACCAAGGCCAGTGCCTTTGCCTTTCTTGGTCGAAAAAAATGGATCAAAGATTTTCTCCAGTATCTTTTGCTCCATTCCAACCCCGGTATCCTGGAAACTCAAACGAACAAAATCACCGGCCTGAAGATTTAAAGCATGAGCCGACTGTTCAGTTAAAGACACGTTTTCACTGTTGATCGTTAATTCACCGCCTTCCGGCATGGCGTGCATGGCATTGATACTCAGATTCAAAATAGCATCAGTAACATCATTGCTATCAATAAAAATTGGCCAGATATTCTTGTCCAAGCCAAATACTAATTTAATTCTCGCAGTCAGCGTTTTTTGCAACATGTCCTTATTTGCTTTCAACACATGATTAATATCGATAGTTTCTTCGGCAGAGGCCGTCTGTCGTGAAAATGACAGTAGTTTTTTACTTAAACTGCCACCACGTTTTGCAGCTTGCTCAATTTCGCCCAGGTATTTTAATCCTTTTTCATCATTTCCAAGTCGATTTTTTAACAATTCAGCATAGCCCAGAATGACATTTAGCATATTATTATAATCGTGCGCCACACCACCCGTCAGTTTACCCAAAGCATCCATTTTCTGGACACGGTTAAGCAGTTCTTCCTGGGTTTTTATTTTAGTAATATCAAACATAAAACCCTGTAAACGAAACGGTTGCTGGTTAACCTTTATGACTTTTACAAAATCTCTGATCCAGATGGCATTATCATGCTGATCAAGCATACGAAATTCAAACTGATGGTCCTCACCCTGCTCTGTAGTGGAAGAACAAAAATTGATAGCATAGTCCTTGTCATCGGGATGAAGGTGATTGGCCCAAAAATCTTTTTCATACCATTCATCGATAGCATAGCCAAAAATGGGAACAGCTTGCGGACCGACGTAGGTGAATTGCCAGGTGGACAAATCCAGCTCCCAGGGAATAGCAGAGGTTGATTCAACCAGTGTCCGATAATGTTCTTCGCTTTGTAAAAGATTTTTTTCTGCCTGAATTCGTTCCGTAATATCAAAAAAAGTGACCACTGAGCCTATCGTTTGCTCATTAAAGCGTATCGGATGTGACCACCACTCTACCGGAAAACTGCTATTATCAGCCCGCCAATGAATATCTTTATCAGAATGTCCGACTTGATTCGTAAGTAGTGTGAGGCGATCAGTCAATTCAGTTTCCTTAAAAGGCGTACCGTCTGCATGGCTGTGAAAGATCTTTTCATGGATCCTGGTGCCAATCAGATCATCCTCATGATGATAGCCCAGGAATTCCAGGCACTTTGGGTTAACGAATGTACATATTCCTTTAATATCCATTCCATAAATAGCTTCAGTTGTTGAATTGAGCAATAATTCAACCTGGGTATTGGATTCTTTAAGCTGCTGGATGGAAAGGTGTAACTTATCCTGCATTTGTGTAAAAGCATTGACCAGCATATCCAGCTCGTCAGGCTTGTCTGGATTTATAGCTTTTTCAAGTTTAAGATTTGAATCAAGATTTTCAATGGTCAAGTCTTGAGTATGTTCCGCCAGACTGTGCAAATGACGTGTGATCAGATAATTAAATAGAAAAAGGATAAAAAAAGTGATCAAGAACGTTTGAATACCATTACTGACCAGTATGTCCAAAAATTGATTCATTAAGTGTTCATAAGCTTCTTCTTTGGATGCCTGTACGATTAATGTTCCAATTAAAATATCTTCATTGCGATGAAAAAAATACAGGGGATATTGTCTTTCTATGATACGGGCATCGATTTTTTCTCCAACGGCAATGAGTTTTTTTTCGTTTTCAATGACTTCAATGTATTGTATCTCTGGCAGAGATAATAAATCTTTCAGATGTTTTTCCAGATCGGACAAATTTGCTATCCATAGTAAAGTGGCAAGCCGGTTGAGATGGACATTCTGTATTTCTTTCAGCTTTAACTCAATATGACTGATATCCCGTTCAAAGTTATTATATAGCTGGTAGGATGTTGTAAGCAGGGTAATGAAAGTACTGGCAAGCACCACATAAAGCATAAGTTTGCGTGCAATTCGGTTTTCTTTTTTGAGGAAATGATTCACCATAATTACTGCAATGGTTTTAATACTTGGTTAAAAATTCTACTGTAGGTACCATCCTCTTTCATTTGTTTGAGGGCAGTAGTAAGTTTCGGTATCAGATCCTTATGCTTTTTATGCAAATAAAGAAACATTTGCTTTTTTGCCAGCGCGGGATGCCTCAGTTTAATATCTGACAATTGCCGGTTTTTTATTATCAATAAGCCACTCCATTTCTCATAGAGCACGTAATCTGTACGATTTTTTTTCAACAGGGCAAACAGTTGCTCAGCATTCTGCACTTTCAGAATATTGGCCGTTTCAGGTACGTTGCGTTCAAGGATTTTCCAGCCATTTAGAAAACTCACGGTTTTATTATCAAGAGCAGACCAACCATTATCCAGGTTAATAGGCACAGAAGAAAATACTACGAACTCCCAGTCCATAATTTTTTCAGGAACTTGCAATAGATTTGGATAGCTTTTATTCAGGCCCGCAATGCGACTCATCTCGCCATCTTCAATACCGGCATTAACGTTTCTTAAACCTCTTTCGGCAGGTAATTGCACCGTTTTTATTTTATAACCAATACGTCTAAAGGCCTCACGACTAACCTCGTCCATAAAACCGGTTTGTTGTGCATTGTTTAACGGGGATTTACCGGTAGTATTGAAAGTCAATACCTTATCAGCAATGACACTTTGTGGTGCCATCATAAGAGAAGAAAATAAAATTGTTATCAAAATACGCATACAACAAAGATAGAAGATTAGCCAGAACTTATCAAGTTTGAAATATTGTCATTACCTACTCTCATAAAGTGATTCAATTCATGATTATCCAGCCACTCCTGGTTATTAAATTGCTATTATTCCTCAATTTTTGCCATATTATTAATATGAATATCTATAAGCATACCTGTCTGTTTAAATAGTTGGTGATTTCTAATGATCATTTTATTAGCTACATTTATATGACAATACCGTATAATTTATAAAATTTTTTACTATATCAAAAATAAAACCAAATAAATCAACTACAATTAGTAGGATATTTGAATTCTGTGCTGTGTTATATTTCTATTTTTACTTAAAGGATCAAGGTATTATTGAATGAAAGTTCTCATTGTTGAACGCTCACGTCTGCAACAAACCGTTTTGGCACGAATTTTTACCGGCGAAGGGATAGTCGTTTCACTTGCTAATAGTTTTGAACATGCGCTTGAGCGCCTGGATGAAGAAGATATCGACATCATCTGTACCTGTTATCAATTAGATAATAATAAAACAGGCATCCAATTGACCGAACAAATCAGGCATATAAGCAAGTATGAAGATATTCCAATCATACTTATGGCATCATTGAATAAGGGACTTACAACTGAGCAAGCGTATAATTCCGGTGTAACTGAAATCTGTACCCGATATACATTTGAAGATTTATCAGAAAAAATACGCTCACTGTTAAGTCGGCGTGTCTGCACTATCAGTGCCAATATTCTCTATGTTGAGGATAGTAAGACCGCTGCGGTATTAACAATGAGAGATTTGAAGGAGACTAATATTACCTTTGATCATTATATCAGCGCTGATGACGCCTTTGAAGCATACAAGCTTAATCATAAAAACTACGATATGGTCATTACCGATGTTGTGATTGAAGGTAAGTTGGATGGCCTGGGATTTGTCAGGGCTATTCGTGAGCTTACACCGGAAAACTATAAAATGCCAATATTGGCAGTCTCCGGGTTTGATGATACTTCCAGGCGCGTTGAACTGCTTCGTTCCGGTGCCAATGATTATATTGTCAAACCCTACGTGAAAGAAGAACTCCTGGTTCGGGTTAAAAACCTTATCACCACCAAACACCTGTTTGATCAAGTCGCCATCCAGCAAGAGCAATTATTTCAACAGGCCACCAAGGATCATTTAACCGGACTGCATAATCGCCATGCCCTGGAATCATTTCTTCCAAAACTTAGAAGTGCAGCAATTAGACACCAAAAACCAATTGGAGTTTTATTTTTTGATATCGATCATTTTAAAGCAGTGAACGATGTCCATGGTCATATTATTGGTGACAATGTACTGGAACAAATGGGAAAAATGATTGCCACAAGTTTCCGCGGTGAGGATTTCAGCGCCCGATATGGAGGTGAAGAATTTATTGTTATTCTTTTTAATACCACCCATGAACAAACCATATTGATTGCTGAAAAATTCAGAAAAAAAATTGCCAGCACAAAATTTTCAGATTTGGATATTACCATCAGTATTGGAGCCCTGACAACTAAGGTAACGACAGAAACCAATGTTAATTCACTATTTAATAAAGCTGATGAAGCCTTATATCAAGCTAAAGAAAACGGTCGAAACCAAACCTGTGCAGTTGAGTTAAGCTGAAGGCGAACAGATTAATTACTGACTTTTAACTGACAAGCTGACATTCTTTAGAAATATCAATTAATGCCCGTACGGGATCAGCATTTGCCGTAATAGGCCTGCCAATGACCAAATAGTCTGACCCAGCTGCAAGTGCTTCTGCAGGGGTCATAATTCGTTGTTGATCACCAATATCAGCACCTGCAGGCCTGACGCCTGGAGTCACCAGACAAAAATCCTGACCCACTTCCTGTTTTAAAATAGTCGCTTCCTGAGGTGAACAGACCACACCATCCAAACCTGAGGCTCTGGCTAATTTTGCCAGGCGCAATACCTGTTCTTGTGGTTCAACATCAAGCCCAACTTCGGCTATATCCTGACGAGATAAACTGGTTAAAATAGTCACACCGATCAAAAGAGGCTTATGATGACACTGTTCTATCGCATCACGAGCTGCCTGCATCATGTTACGACCACCAGATGCGTGAACATTGACCATCCAGACGCCCATATCTGCTGCAGCCTGACAAGCTGCAGCAACAGTGTTAGGGATATCGTGGAATTTCAGATCGAGAAAAACATCAAAATCTTTATTTATCAGTTTTTTTACTAGCGAAGGCCCACAGCGTACAAATAATTCTTTACCAACCTTAAGTCGGCAAAGTGACGGTTGCAGTTGCTCAACAAGCGCCATGGTTGTTGCCTCGTCTTTGAAGTCAAGCGCAATGATTATTTTTGAGCCATTATCTGGTGCCATTTGAAATCCTGATTGAATTGTAAAATAGATATTAAAAGATTGTCTAAAACATAGACAGCAATAGCGAGTATCTTCTACTCTCCTTCAATACCCTGAATAGGTTTAATTGAACTCCAGGATTTGCAGCCAGGGCAATGCCAGTACATTGATTTAGCATTAAATCCACATTGTGTACATTGATAAACCGGCTTATTTTCAAGTAATTTTCTAGTAATTTCCTGAAGAATTAACAGATTTTCATGAGCTGTTCCCTTGGTAAAATCAAGACTTATATCTATTAAATAACTAAGACCACGGATTGACGGTTTTTTTCTAAGCATATCAACAATAAAAAGCGCAGCAGCCTTATCATCAATATTTTTACGGATCTGTTCAGCATAAAGTAAAATAGAAGTAATTCCACCATAGGTATTGAGAGAATGTTCCAGGTAGGTTTTTATCTCTTTGGTATTATTAAGTTCCTTGTAACATTGCAATAAAGGTTCCAGAACCTCTGACATCATCAAGGGATCCTGTTGCTCAACACGTCTATAAGCTCTGGTAGCTGCTTTGCAGTTGCCTAAAAATTTTTGTAGCTCACCTTCAATAATACTAGCTCGTACGGACTGTTTATCAGTTCCTAAAGCTTTTTTTACTAAGACCAGAGCCTCTTTAATGTTACCCTTTTTTTTATTCTCTTTTGCTAGTTCGCAATAAAAATGGGCGACCTGTTTGGAATAGGATACATTGGCGGCAGATTCAAGTTTTTTTGCGGTATAAATTGCAGCATCCCAATCATGTTCTTGTTGATAAATTGATAGCAGGTATTTTAAAGCAGAAGTAATATGCGATTGTTTTTTTATCAGTTCCTGAAACAGATTTTCAGCCCGATCCAATAACCCGGCATTCATGAAATCTCTTGCCAGTTCATACAGCGCATCATTACGTTTATGCAAACTCAAAGATGGTTTGGCGATAACATTTTGATGAATTTTTATTGCCTTCTCCACTTCACCCCGTTGACGGTATAGGTTACCAAGAGCTATGTGAGTATCTACGGTTTCTTCACCGACTTCGAGCATACCAACAAAAACATTAATTGCTTTATCGGTTTGTTCATTGAGAAGATAATTTAAGCCCTTGAAATAATCAGAGCTAAGTGAATAAGTTGGAGGAAGGGAATGTTTATCTGATTTTTTTCGTCCTAGAAAAATACCCAGCATAAAGGCCAGAACAACAAAAGGTAATACGACAAACAGTGGCGTATTATCATTCATATAAGATGCGACCCCCATTCATGATATCGTGCAATTTCAGGGTTATTTATCAGAGGCTTCAATTAGTGTGACAGATGACTCTTCGGCTTTTTTTGCCAGTCTCTGTGCGCGACGTAATTGATGTCGGAGGCTTAAAATAACCAGGCTATTTATAAGTGTTGCCAAAATAGCGCCAACCATAATGGCACCAACCAATAAGATAGATAGTGGTTGAGTGATACTTCCATAGTAATAATTAAATACAACTTCCTCTGCATTAACGATAGCTATTGCAACACCAAAGCCCATAAACAGAAGTAATATAACAATACTAATCAGTCGCTTCATTAATTTTACCGGTCAGTTAATATTTAAAATAAATGTAACTATGCCAAATAATAGCCAGCCTGTATTGTAATTTATTACAGGTCAGCTTCCAAATATAGTCTTACATTGTATTTAAATTAATTCTTTGGAACGTGTTTTGTTAACTCGCTCCCTCAATTCTTTACCAGGTTTGAAATGTGGAACATATTTTGATGTCAGAGAAACAGCATCACCAGTTTTTGGATTTCTGCCTGTTCTTGGTGGTCGAAAATGTAAGGAAAAACTTCCAAAACCACGAATTTCAATTCGCTCACCAGTGGCCAAAGTCAAAGCCATATGATCAAGCATGGTCTTAACGGCAAGTTCAACATCTTTGTAAGCTAATTGTGATTGTTTTTGAGCAAGTGCTTCAATCAACTCAGATTTTGTCATTTTATTAATTTATCCTTGTGTCGATTGCAATAAATCTGATAGTAATTCAACTCAATTTCAATTTGTCTTAATTAGAACAATGACTTTTAAAAAGTCATTGTTCTAATTAAGACAAACTAAAATAAAGTTAGAACTTTTTACCGTATCAATAAGAATATAAATTAATTTGGTACTGATAACAGGCAATAATTCCCATTTTCAGTACCAAAAATTAAATTATTTCTTACTTAACTGGTCTTTTAGCAGATCACCAAGAGAAGTGGTTGCTGAACCACCATCTGTGTATTCCTGCATAACTTCTGCTTCTTCAGCAGCGTCTTTCGCTTTGATTGACAAGTTAATCACTCGACTCTTACGATCAACGCCAATGAATTTTGCTTCTACCGCATCACCAACTTTCATTAAAGTGGTAGCATCTTCAACTCTTTCACGTGAAATTTCAGAAACACGCATAAAGGCTTCAACACCTTCTTCCAGCTCAATGACTGCACCACGGGCATCAACTTCTTTGACAGTACCGTTAACGATAGAACCTTTAGGGTTGGCTGCAACATAAGAAGAGAACGGATCTTGATCCAGTTGCTTAACACCCAGGGAAATACGCTCACGCTCAGGGTCAACAGCCAGAACAACCGCTTCAAGTTCATCACCTTTTTTGAAGTCTGTGATTTCTTCTTCACCAGTGCTGTTCCAGGAAATATCAGACAAATGGATCAGGCCATCAATACCACCATCCAGGCCAATAAAAATGCCGAAATCAGTGATGGATTTAATGTTACCGCTAACCTTGTCGCCTTTCTTATGAGTTGCAGAGAAGACTTCCCATGGATTTTGAGAACATTGCTTCATGCCCAAAGAAATACGACGACGTTCTGGATCGATATCCAGTACCATGACTTCAACTTCATCACCAACATTGCAAACTTTAGATGGATGAATATTCTTGTTAGTCCAATCCATTTCAGAAACGTGAACCAGACCTTCAACACCTTCTTCGATTTCAACAAAGCAACCATAATCCGCCAGGTTAGTCACTTTTCCTCTCAGGCGAGTACCTTCAGCGTAACGTTCTTTAATTTCTAACCATGGATCATCGCCAGTCTGTTTAAGACCAAGTGAGACGCGTGAACGGTCACGATCAAACTTAAGGACCTTAACATCAATCTCATCACCAATAGCCACGATTTCACTAGGATGTTTAACCCGTTTCCAGGCCATATCAGTAATGTGCAGCAAACCGTCAACACCACCCAGGTCAATAAAGGCACCATAATCAGTCAGGTTCTTAACGATACCCTTAACCGTTTGGCCTTCTTCAAGGTTTTCAAGTAACTGTTCACGTTCAGCAGAATTTTCAATTTCAACCACTGCACGACGGGAAACAACCACATTATTACGTTTTTGATCCAGCTTGATTACTTTAAATTCTAACTCTTTACCTTCGAGGTAGGTAGAATCACGAACGGGACGGACATCCACTAATGAGCCAGGTAAGAACGCTCGTATATCACCTAGTTCAACGGTGAAGCCACCCTTAACCTTATCAATAATTGTACCAGTCACTGTTTCATCAGCATCAAACGACTTGTCCAGACGAATCCAAGCAGCAGCACGTTTTGCTTTTTCACGGGACAGACGTGTGGCGCCATAGCCATCTTCGATAGTATCCAGGGCAACTTCTACTTCATCACCCACTTTGATATCGCCATCAGTGGCAAATTGTTCCAGTGGTATTTCACCCTCTGATTTCAGGCCGGCATTAACAATAACAAAATCATTATCGATGCTAACAACAACACCTGTCACCAAAGAACCTGGTTTCATTTCAGTCTTTTTTAGACTTTCTTCAAATAGTTCAGCAAAGCTCTCGCTCATTAGAGGTATATCCTTGATCAAGCTCCTAAATATGGCATTTATAGAAAACTTAAGATCATATGTTGAGGTAAAAACAAATGTTTTTACAGTTTTAATATATTCAAATCAAATACCTAACCAGGCAAATCTGATTTGAACGCTAAACAGCACTTAGTTTAAGTGCATCGATTACCCGATTTTTCTTAGTGAATTATGTAGCATCCCTGTTAGAAAAAAGCGAGTTATATAAGCCCATTACTTTTTCGAAGACCTCATCTATAGTTAAATCAGAGGTATCAATAATGTGCGCATCCGGCGCAGGTTTAAGCGGCGAGACAGCACGATTCATATCTCGTTTGTCTCGATCTTCAATCTCTACGCGAAGACTTTCAATTTTAACATTATTTCCTTTTTCAATCAACTGCTTATATCGTCTTTTTGCTCTTTCTTCAGCCGAGGCAGTCAGAAAAACCTTGAGCGGGGCATCTGGAAAGATGGTGGTGCCCATATCTCGTCCATCCGCAACCAGGCCAGGCATCTGTAAAAAAGCTCGTTGGCGTCTAAACAGAGCGTCTCTTACACTGGGTATTGCGGCAACTATAGAAGCGTTATTGCCTGCGGTTTCTGTACGAATAAGGGCTTCGACTTCTTTATCCTCAAGTAGGATCCCGCCTGTGGGCAAAAATTTGACCTGTAAATTTTCGGCAATTTCCGCCACTTCTTCATGAGCATCCAGAGCAACATCTTTCTGCATGCAAGCCAGACCAGTCAGACGATATAAAGCCCCACTATCGAGGTAATGCCAGTTCAGTTTGTCCGCCAATAGAGCAGAAATGGTACCCTTACCAACACCACTGGGGCCATCAAGGGTTATGACCGGGATCGTC
>Ga0316204_10007169_pt1 | contig 16553 bp, 13 predicted proteins | sample 6monrhotite_MG_2_FD_205661 | JGI IMG/M metagenome (GOLD analysis project Ga0316204, IMG submission 205661) | Microbial mat bacterial communities from mineral coupon in-situ incubated in ocean water Damariscotta River, Maine, United States -... | ecosystem: Environmental > Aquatic > Marine >... | reverse complement strand
TTCGGCAACGTCCTTCAGGCGGACTGTACCGTCGCCGGGCAGGTTCAACGGCAAATTGCCCAAATCTTCTACCGATGAAAACCTGCCAGTGGTCCGCCCGATGTATTCCCGGCGTCCACTGGTCACACGACCGGCGGCTTCTTGCAAGTTGGCCTGTTCGATGGCCGAAATAACGTTATTGGTGGTCAGGCCCAGGCTGCCCAGGCGGGTCGGGTCCGGCAAGACCTGGATTTCACGGATCAGGCCACCACCGACTTCCACTGCGGCGACGCCGGGCAGGGTCACGAACCACTTTGAAAATTCATAATCGACCCAATCGCGCAAGGCGACCGGGTCTTGCAGCGGGGATGCGACGACGAATTCGATGATCGGAATTTGCGAAGGGTCGAACTTGAAAATGATGGGTGGGCTTATGGTATCGGGCAAAAAACGTTTGGCGCGATCCAGCCGGGTCGAAGCATCCCGCAGGGCCTCGTTGATATCCTTGCCGTATTCAAAAGTCAGATTAATACCGGAATTGCCTTCGGACGTCGATGACGCGATTGCAATAATGTCTTCGGTGATCGCCAGTTGTTCTTCTAACTGGCGGGTCACGGCGTCTTCCATGATCCGCGCCGAAACGCCGGGGTCGATTATTCGAACCCGGACACCGGGGTAGGTGATTTCGGGTAACAGATCGACGGAAAGGCGACCGTAACTCAAGACGCCAATGACGGTTGCCGCCAAGGCCAGCATGGCGACACCGACCGGGTGTCGGATCGACCAGGCGGCCATGCCGCCGCCGCGCTTAGTTCCGTTGTTCATGGCTCGTATCCTTGCGATCCCGGTTCACGGGATGCTTGTCGACGATGGCGACTTTCTTGCCCGCGCGCAGATCCAGAAATCCCCGCACGACGATGGCATCGCCAGCGGATAGCCCTTCAAGAATTTCCACCTGCTTGCCCAGACGAAGCCCTGAACGGACGCGTTTCAGAGTCGCGACGGCATCAATTATGACAAAGGCATATTCACCGTCCCGGTCCCGCCTTAAGGCGGCAAAAGGAATCACCAGCTTGTCGATCTTGGGGGCGCGCAGTTGTACCCGGCAAAGCTGTCCGGCAATTGCGCCTTGGGGCACTGGCGCCAGTTCGACCTCGACCGTTCCCTGCCGGGTTCGGGGGTCGATGGTTGGATGGATCCGACCGATCCGGGCTGGCCAGCTTGTGTCGCCCAGGGCATCAATTTTTACTTCTGCCGCATCACCGGCTTTCAGGCGCGGGATCACCAGTTCGGAAATGGAAACAACGGTCATCAGCGAAGCGGGGTCGATTATGGTCAGTAAGTGGCTGTTGCGGGGCGCGATGTCGCCGGGTTCGACCTTGCGTTCGGTGACGATGCCGCCAAACGGGGCGCGTATTTGGGCGTATTCCAGGCGAGTCCTGATCAGGCTTTCGTCGGCGATGGCAATGGCCAGCACGGTCTCGGCCTTGTCCCGGCGTTCCCGGGTGCCGGCGTTGCGTTTGATCAATTCACGAATGCGTTTCAAATCGACCTCGGCCTGCTTGCGGGTGGCGGTGGCTTTGGCCAATTCAGCACTTATCAGCTTGTGGTCGAGCGCGACGATGACCTGGCCTTTCTTAACCCGGTCGCCTTCCCGCACGTCCATGCGATTGATGCGGCCTTCTTCCTGATTGAAGATGCGAACGGTTCGCCTGGCCTTCAGGGTGCCGGTGCGAACGGTTTCAAAACCAATAGGCGTAAGCTCGGCGATGATGACTTCAACCAGATGCGGCCGCGGTTTTTTAGCGCCACGATCCTGTGCCAACGAGACATCTCCGGCGGCCAAAAGAAGCATGAAGGCAATCAGTGTGGCGGGTATGCGAAAGGCCTTGGGCGTCATCGAACATTCCTGAACACGTACGTTACATCTTACATATAGGCCGTTTAAGGCTGACTTACGCTGCAATTTTGATCAATTCTTCTTGATCCGGGGCCTGCTGTTTAGCGGGTAAATTCGATCTCGCCGCCGGGCAGCAGGTACAACACCAATGCCTCGCCATCGCTGACCGTTGGGCTATGGGCCGACCCTGGTTCGTTGACGCACCAGCCGGCACCCATGCCATCGAATTTGGCCGCCGGACTAACCGGCATGGTCAGGCATACTTCGCCTTTGGGGTGGCTGTGGTGTGGGCCGACAACGTCCGTTAACTGGACCACATCGACGCTCAGGTTACAGGTTTCGGGCTGGGGTTTTATGACCCGTCCGAACCGGCGTCCCTCTTCACCATGGGCACACATCCATCCGGCCTCGATGGCGCCGTGACAGGCGGTTTCGATGGCTTTGAAGGCGTCACTTTGTGGCGGGAATTCCCGGTTCAGGTCGTCGGCCAGGTGTTGGTCGATGGCCTTGCCGTCGATGGCTTTCATGACGGGCATCATCAGGGACTGGAATTGATCCTGGTTCATGGTCGTATTCCTTTGGCATTCTGGTTTAGTTGATTTTTTCACAGGCGGCTTGATAGGCAAGGATCTTTTGGCGAAATTCCGGAATTATTTCCTTCGATGTGTATTCCGGTACGGAAATAAGAACCGATACAATTTTGACGCGGAAATAATCCTCGCCCGCACTGTCCTGCCCGGTCACCAATGTGGTCAGGGAACTGCGCCCTAATGCAACAACATCCAGTTTTAACGTTACCACATCGTCAACTGCCGGGGGCTTCACAAAATCCAGTTCCGCCTTAACCGTCGGGAAGCCCATGGACAGTTCCCGGTTAAGCTTGAACCACGGCACGCCCAGGATTTCCCGGTTCCAGGTTTCCAGCGTTTCCATGGCGTAATCCAGCACCCGCGGGGTGTAGATGATCCCCGCCGGGTCGCAATGCCCCCACGATACGGTCTGGCTTACCCGAAGAGGCTGCACGGCGGTGCTGTCTTGAAGCTGGGACACTGGATTCTCCTGAAAATATCGATCCCGGACTATACCATCATTCTCACGTTCAAACAGATAGGGGGTGAGGTTGTAAAAACCCGGGCCTGAATTGACTTTCCTTTAAATACGCATTACAGTACCGAATTATATATTAACACCCGCCCCGAACCAGGAAGGGTAGCGTCATGAGTTCTGTGGAAATCACCGAGTTACGGCCCCTGAAACCCGAAGATCTGGACCGGGTGGTTGAAATTGATGCCCGCATTACGGGTCGATCGCGGCAGCTTTTCTTTGAAAAGCGCCTGCAGGCGGCACTTGCCGACCCTCACGGCTTTATCGCCCTGGCGGTGGAAGGGGCGGGGGCCGCAATAGCCGGATATGCCATCGCCCGAATTCAAAACGGCGAATTTGGCGATGATCACCGGGTCGCGGTGCTTGATGTCATCGGTGTCGACCCCGACACCCAACACAGCGGCGCCGGGACGATCCTGCTGGACGGGATCAGTGCTCGCCTCAAAAAAATGGATATCGCTGAATTGCGCACCCAGGTTGATTGGCAAGACCGCGACCTGATGCACTTTTTCGCCGCCGCCGGGTTTGATCTGGCCTTCGATCAGGTCCTCGAACGGCCCCTCATATCAGCAAATTAGGGAACTCTTAAAATGGCGATACCTGAAAATACCGGTGCGAACCGCCACAGGATGGATTCCGATATTTCCGATTACAGCGCGACGGATGGCGATGACTTCGAGGCCCTGTCGCGGGACGACTATCTTGTGCGTTCCATGCGGGTCGATGATCTGGACTACCTGATCCGCATAGATGCCAAGCTGACTGGCCATAACCGACGCGATTATTTTGATGCCAAATTAAAGGAAGTCATGGTTGAAACGGGGGTCAGGATTTCTCTGGTAAGCGAAATTGATGACCGTCCCGCGGGCTTTATCATGGCCCGGGTCGATTTCGGTGAATTCGGGCGAACCGAAACAACGGCGGTTATTGACACCCTGGGCGTCGATCCCGGCTACGGCCACAAGGGGATCGCCCATGCGCTGATGTCCCAGTTGATGATCAACCTGAAAGCCCTGCACGTTGAACGTATTCGCACCACCGTGGCCTGGAACAATCACCAACTGCTTGATTTCCTGGACCACCAGGGTTTCAGGCCGGCCCAGCAACTGGCCTTAAGCAAAAAAAACTAGCGCGCTTTTAAGTAAAGGCGTTGAAGGTGATCAGGGTCTGGGTATCCTTGATGCCATCGAGGGGGTGGATTTGTTTGTTCACGAAATGGCCGATGTCGGCATCTTTTTCCAGATAGAACTTGGCGATCAGGTCGAATTCTCCGGAAATGGAATAAACTTCCGACGTTTGTTCGACCTTGTCGATAAGCGCGCCCGCCACGTCGTAAGCTTTGCCGAGGTTACATTTGATAAAAACGAAGACTGCCTGCATGGAACGCTCCTGGCTAAATAAGCTTAATTATCGGGCGACTTTACCGCCTTTAAGGGGGCTGGTGCAATCGACACCGCCCCTTGGCTTCGATAATAGCGAATATTATCAAAACAGATGTGCAAAACCCCTAAAGACACATTTATAGTATGGCCAACAGGGAGAATAAATCATGACGGTCAAAGAGCCAAAAAAAGAAGAACTCGACAGCATCGAAATCGCCAGTCGGGATGAAATTTCAGGCCTCCAGTTACAGCGCATGAAGTGGAGCCTGGGGCATGCCTACGAGAACGTCGCCCATTACCGCCAAGCCTTCGATGCTGCGGGTGTGCATCCCGATGATCTGAAGGATCTGTCGGACCTGGCCAGGTTCCCGTTCACGGTCAAGGACGACCTGCGTAAATACTATCCCTTTGGCATGTTTGCCGTGCCGCAAAACCAGATTGTCCGCGTGCATGCTTCAAGCGGGACGACGGGCAACCCCACCGTGGTCGCCTATACCCAAAACGATATCGATACGTGGGCGAATGTGATGGCTCGCTCCATCCGCGCTTCCGGCGGCCGGGCGGGCGACAAGGTCCACGTTGCTTTCGGTTACGGCTTGTTCACCGGGGGTCTTGGCGCCCATTACGGGGCCGAACGACTGGGGTGCATGGTCACACCCATGTCCGGTGGCCAAACCGAAAAGCAGGTCAAGCTGATCCAGGATTTCGAGCCCGATATCATCATGGTGACACCGTCTTACCTGCTCGCCATCGCCGACGAATTCGAACGCCAGGGCCTGGACGCCCGCACCACATCCATGAGCGTCTCCATCCACGGGGCCGAACCGTGGACCGAAGAAATGCGCCAGGAAATTGAACGCCGTTTTGATATGGACGCCATGGACCTTTACGGCCTGTCCGAAATCATCGGCCCTGGTGTGTCCAGTGAATGTATCGAAACCAAGGATGGCCTGCATATTTGGGAAGACCATTTTTACCCGGAAGTCATCGATCCCGATACCGGTGAAGTCCTGCCCGATGGGTCGGACGGCGAACTGGTGTTCACATCCTTGACCAAGGAAGCCTTCCCGATCATCCGCTATCGCACCCGCGACTTAACCCGCCTGCTTCCGGGAACAGCGCGTTCCATGCGGCGCATGCAAAAGGTCACGGGGCGGTCCGACGACATGCTGATCATTCGTGGCGTCAACGTCTACCCGACCCAGATCGAGGAAATTTTACTTAAAGACCCGCGCCTGTCGCCCCACTATGTGCTGGAAGTTACCCGCGAAGGGCCGCTTGATGCCATTGCGGTGATGGTCGAAGGGCGACCCGGCCGCAGCGGTGATGACCACGCCCAGGCTGCCAAAGATCTCGCGCACCACATCAAATCTTCCATCGGCATCACCGCCACCGTCTCCATCCAGCCCGAAGGCGGCATTCCCCGGTCCATGGGCAAGGTGCAGCGGATTATCGATAAGCGGTAATTCAGGCCAAATTCCCCCAGCCGGGGGCAGCACCGGATCCGCCGCAAATGATGGTGAGCAATGGCGAAACCCTTCGACGCGGCCTTAAGTATGGCTTTGGACAGGCTTGAATATTAGTACTGTTCTTGGTCGCCATGATTAAGGTAGGGTTTATACCGATCTCGATCAGATGATCGAGAGACAGGATTATATGTGATCCGGGTATGCCATGGTTCTTAAAAAAAGAGGATTGATCGTCACTGCCGGGTTGGCGGTTGGCATTCTTTGTTTGGCCTCGTGGTTGGCGATGTCGAAACTTGAATCAGAAATTCATTCCAAGATTAATCAATCCTCAAAAATCGTGCTGGATTTGACCCATCAATATATCCTGACCTGGGACAGGGAACAAAGGGCCGTGGCGTTGTCCTGGGCGGAAAGCCCCCAAGTGCGGTTACTCGTCAAGGAACTTCAAAAAACCCAAAGAACCCCCAGGGCGCTTATCAACTCGCCGGCACAGGCGGAATTGCGGTCTTGGCTGAGTGAAATTGTCGAGGCTCGTGGCTATCAAGGCTTTTTTGTCATCGGAATGGACAATATCAATCTCGCCTCAATGCGCGATTCAAACATTGGTATTCTAAGCCTTCTCGTCAGGCAGAAAGAATTTCTGGGCCACATAAAGTCGGGCGAGACGAGCATGAGCCTGCCCCAGCTTTCCGATGTCCCCCTCAAGGATGAAACAGGAAAGTTGGTTGAGGATCGGGCAACCATGTTCGTTGGTGCCCCGATCAAGGACGATAATGGCAAGCCCATCGCTATTCTGGCGTTCAGAATTGACCCTAGTGAGGAATTTTCGGATATTTTTCGTCGCGGGAAAATTGGTAATACCGGTGAAACATACGCCTTCAACAAATCAGGCCATTTGATCAGCAGAAGCCGATTTCAAAAACAACTGGTTGAGATCGGATTGCTGCGGGACGAGGATCAATCCCATCTAGCCGTTGATTTGCGTGACCCGGGCGTCAACCTGGTGGCCGGAGAATACACCAGCGTTCCTCGCCAACGTCAGAAGTTGACCCGCATGGCCCAAAGCGCCACAGGCGGGGAATCCGGTGACGACATTGATGGCTACCGGGATTACAGAGGTGTACCAGTCGTAGGCAGCTGGCTATGGGATGAAGAGCTTGGGTTTGGGATGGCGACAGAGATTGACGTCTCGGAGGCCTTTTTGTTTTTGTACCTGACCCGCTCGGTGATCATTATATTCACCTCCTTCTCGGTTATCTTTTTGGTGGTTATGGTCTTGGTCTTCACGTTCAGCCGCAGCCGATTGAAAAAAAGCGAGATACTGAATACTTCCATCCTCAGAACGAGCCCTGACGGTATCTTGACCGTCAATAGACACGGCGTTATCGAAACGCTCAATTTAGCTGCAGAAAGAATTTTTGGTTATTCCGCGAGCGAGCTCATCGGAAGCAATGTCAATGTGCTTATACCCGAGCAATATAGGGCCGGGCATGAAGGCCTCGTTTCGTCGTATATGGATGAAAAAAAGCCGGATGTTAAAGTCAATGGACGGGAAGTCGAAGGGCTATGCAAGGATGGCACGGTCGTGCCCCTGGAGGTCACCCTGAGCGAGATGCAAGTGGATGATGCCCGTAGTTTTGTCGCCATCGTGCGCGATGTTACGGGACGCAAACATGCTCAGGCCCAGATGGTTCAGTCCGCTAAGCTGGCCACTTTGGGTGAAATGTCGACGGGGGTCGCCCACGAGATCAACCAGCCGCTCAACATTATCCGCATGTCCACGGATACTTTAAACGAGATGCTGGATGAGGGCGAAGTTCCTTCTCCCGACTTTTTGAAGACGCGGCTGGAGCGCATCGCTTCACAGGTCGCACGGGCCGCCAGCATCATTGACCGCATGCGTACATTCGGGCGCAAACCCGGCGGACACGATACCGCAGTCTCGCCCAAAGAAGCCGTCCTGAATGCCGTCAGTCACCTGCGCGAACAACTACGGCTGGATGGGATAGAACTGGAACTGGACGTTCCGGAAACCTGCCGCCCGGTGAGGGGCGACCCAATCGAACTGGAACAGGTTGTCTTGAATCTTCTGACCAATGCCCGGGACGCTGTCAACGATACGATCAAGACGAAAATGGGAGGCGAAAGACCGGACTGCGTGACCATTAAAGTTGAGGACGATCCGTCATTGAGCGCCGTCAAAGTGATTGTCGAGGATACGGGCGGCGGCATCCCGGAAGATGTTCTTCTGAAAATCTTTGACCCGTTCCTGACAACCAAGGAGGTCGGAAAGGGAACCGGCTTGGGACTTTCCATTTCTCATGGCATCGTTTCTGGAATGCACGGAACCATTGTTGCCAGTAACTCCGATGACGGAGCTATTTTCACTGTAACTCTGCCGGTCGCAGATGAAGAGACAGAGCAGGCAAAATAGCAGGCCAGCAAAAAAATCCACGTTGCTCCCTATTTATTGACACACGGTTTTTGCGGCCCCCCATAGAAAGCCGGTGAATACTTGTGGAGGGCTTTAGCCTCTCATACAGGCCTTCCGCGCAGGATATATTCTGGCCTGCTTTTAGCGGAAGTTCACAAAGCCGGAACGAGGTGTTACTACAAGCTATATTCTGATGGGGAGAACGGGGGTGAATACTGTCCCGTTTGCTCCTGCACTTTTTTGATTGTTATGTAAAAGGTCAACAGACATGGATGAGCAGGCAGTAGCATCTGCGGGGGAGCGGGGCCTCCAGTACTATTCCCTCGAGAAGAAACACATCCATCAATACGATATGGAATTTCAGGCCTTCACGAAGGCCGACGCCAGCATGTCTGTTCTTGAGGTCGGCTGTGGCACGGGAATTTTTTCGCGTTATCTCAGGCACAAAGGGTTCACCGATGTTGTCTGCCTGGACATGGATAAAAGACTTGCCCCCGTGCTGGCCGACCTGGACCCCTTCGAAGTGGTTTTTGAAGACGCAGAAACATATGTGGCTTCTCTTTCTGGCAAACGCACGTTCGACCTGATCGTCATGCACGATGTCCTGGAACATCTGCCCTTTGAAAAGGCATGTTCCATGTTCAAGGCATTTCACACAGCGCTCGCACCCGGCGGGCGCATCCTGATCAGGGTTCCCAACTTGTCTTCACCTTGGGGGGGGCGCTTGTATTACGGTGACTTTGACCATGTCACCCCTTTTTCGCCTGACCGGGTTTTGCAGTTTGCCGGCTTCACCGGCTTTCATGTCGCCCGGATGATGGGGCAAAAAACGGGTAAACGCCGCAAGCAAATTGCAGCCGATATCCTGCATGGCATCCTGTCACGCATTCTGCCGGAACACCCCAGTATCTGGGAAGCCAACATTGTGGCTTTGTTGGAAAAGCAGAAACCTTAGCCCAAGGCAGCCCCCTTCGCCGTCCCCGCACGAACCCAAAAACGAGGATATTTCAGGGGAGCACGCCAGCTTGTCCTTTTTGATCTGTACACGCCCTGATAAATTGACAGGATCTTGCCAAGGCTTTATCAAAATCAGGACAATTTTGAACTTGGCGGCGCACCGCACGCCAGAAAAACCTTGGAAAGAATCATGGCCGAACTGGGCACACTGGATGAGCTACCCCCCCGTTATCTTGCAGATCTAAGCGCGCTCAATCTGGCGCCACTGTGGCCCAGCCTGCGAGGGTTTCTGCCCCATGGCGCGCCCAAGGGCCGCACCCTGCCTGCCCACTGGCGGTATCAGGACATCCGCCCATTGTTGCTGGAAGCGGGCGAACTGACGCCGATTGAAAAAGCCGAACGGCGAGTGCTGATCCTGTGCAATCCGGGCCACCCGGCGGAAGACGCCAAGGCCACCCCGTCGATCTATTTGGGCATGCAGTTGATCCTGCCGGGCGAAACCGCGCCCAACCACAGACACACGCCCAGCGCCATCCGCTTTATTGTCGAGGGCGAAGGCGGCTTCACGACGGTAGAGGGCGAAAAGTTGCCCATGGAACGGGGCGATCTGATCCTGACGCCTGCGGGCCTGTGGCACGACCACGGTCACGACGGCACCGGGCCGGTGGTGTGGCTCGACGCGCTGGATCTGCCGCTGGTATTTGCCATGGAAGCGTCTTACGCCATTGAGGGCCCGCCGCAGAACCCCGGCAATATGCCCGACTCCTCGCAAACCCGCTATCGGCGTGCCGGGCTGGTGCCCTACGAGGCGCTGGATCGCAACAAACGTAATTTCCCGCTGACCCGTTACCCTTGGAAAGAAGTCCGCGCGGCGTTGGGGGATTTGGCCAGCGTTACCCCCGAAGGCAGCCCGGTTCATCTGGCCTACATCAATCCCGAAACCGGCGACGCCTGCCTGCCGATCCTGGGGTTTTCCGCCATCATGCTGCGTCCCGGCGAAGAAATCGCACTGCCCCGCCGTTCAGCCTCGGCCGTATTCCATGTGATCGAGGGCATGGGGCAGGCACAGATCAACGATCAAACCTACGATTGGGTGGAACACGACACCCTGGCCGTGCCGACCCACGGCGTCGTCCGGTTGGCCAATCGCTCAAGCAAAGCACCCGCTTATCTGTTCATGGTGGATGATGCGCCGATGCAACGAAAACTGGGTTTTTTCGAGCAATTCACCGATTAGATACACTCAAAACCCAGCCCGCTAACATGATTAGGTTGGAACGCCCATCACTGCAACCCATTATCAATGCCACGATCTTTTCCGTCGACTTCGGCCACGCCAGCAGGCATGCGTACCGGGGATTAATCAAAGCGGAATAGGGAAGGTATGCTAATATCGGCCTTCTGATAATCTCTGTTTACGAATTACGCCAACAAGGGGGCAATCCCTTGGGGCCCCCGTCACGAGGAAAAATTGAATGGACGAAACAGCGATCGACCAAGCCGCCATGGGACGATTGGCCAAAGCCCTGGTTTTCATTTGCGGCGCGGATCATCCGACGGCGGTTGCCTTGAAGATCGCCGCCGAGAGTGGTGCCGAGCGAGATATTAAAAAAGCCCGCGCGCTGTTTCTTAAATTGAAGTCTGGGGAACGCACGGCGGCAATGGCCATGCTCGACGATTAACCCCGTCTGGCGATCCCTCCACGAATGCTTGCAATGGGTCAGGCGTAGACGAAATGGCAGGGGCAACATAAGGTCCGTTGTTCCCTCTCAAAACGGACACTCTAGTTATCGTAGGTTTTGGTCTGCTTCTAAGCAAGAAGGAGACATTTTGAATTTCCAATGTTTAGGTGTGGTAGATGCAAACTGGCGACTACGTCGAGTGTTCGGCCAGGAATTTATTTACTTCGGCGATCAGTCGAGGGAACACCGGTTCATCGTGTAACGGCAGGTGATTGGACGTGTCCAGCTCGATCAAACGGGCACCGGGGATTGAAGCGGCCAGATGGCGGCCTCCTTCAAACGGCGATACGGCATCTCCGTTACCATGGATAACCAGCGTCGGCGCCTGCACCTGATCGAGAATATCACCGACATCGATTTCGGCATTAACGTCGAATATTTTTGCAGCGACACCGGGCTCGGTCGCGACCCTCATCATTTCGTTAAATGAATCCATCAGTTCAGGTGTCCCGTCCGGAATGAACATGGTGGTGAACATTTGCCGAAAAGCCGGATTATCCTGACCCCACCCCGTTCGTATCAAATTAGTCAGTGCTTCCACTTTCAGGCGGTCGTCGTCACCTATATTGGCTCGTTTGAGGCGGCCAAGCGCGTATCCGCCATGCAATATTAACGCAGACACTCTTTCCGGATGTCGCACCGCATACTCTATCGCCACGGCGGCGCCCTGAGACAATCCGTAAATTGGGAAGCGTTCCAGGCCGGTCGCGTCGGCAACGGCTTCAAGGTCCTGAACGAACAGCTCGAAAGATATGTCGGCGGGATGGCGGTCCGATAGGCCGTTCCCTCGCTGATCGAACCGAACGAAGCTATGTGTTGCCGACATTTTGCGGAAGAATGGCCCCCAAGTCGGACTGTGCCAATCGTGTTCCAGGTGGGTCATGAAATGCGCAGATTTCAGAAGCGGCGGCCCCTGGCCGGTGACGGCATAGGCCAACGCCGTACCGTCGCTCGATTTGCAATATCGAATGTCCTGCTCCATGTCCTTGGCGAGAACGTCGTTCTCTGGCTCGGTTGCCGGCAGAATTTTCCAGACCCGAACCGGGGCCGAGACGTTCTTGACGTTCTGCTCGCCCATATCCTTGAAGGTAGCCTCGATGCGGTTGCGAACCTGCTCGTAAACGGTGCCGGAAATACAGATGCCGCCGGGCTCGGCGATGCCTTCCAGCCGGGCGGCGATATTGACGCCTTCGCCGTGGATGTCTTCGCCGTCGTCGATAATGTCACCCAGGTTAATGCCCATACGAAAATCGAGCGAGCTGGTAACTAGGCCCGCCTGCAGGGCAATGGCGCAGGCGACGGCATCTTGAACTGTCGGGAACTCAACCAGAAATCCGTCGCCAGTTAGTTTGACGATGTTGCCTGAATGCTCGGCAATCCGGGGTTTGATCACAGACTCGCGCGCGGTTTTCCAAGCCATAACCGTGCCGTCTGTGTCCTGTTCCATCAGGCGGGTGTAACCCACTACGTCAGCAGCGAGAACAGCAGACAAACGGCGTTGGGCAGGTTGATCTAGCATTGCTCTCCCCGGATGCTATTCCTGACAACTACACTAGCCGATATTCTGGCGGATGTAATCAAGTTGTTGAGACGTAGCTAATGTCCGATTAGGGGCAAGAACGGCTGTTTTTATCGATGCGAAATTACTTCCGCTTAGCCCCCAGATGACGGATATCAAAACGGGTTGCGGTATTCGAACTGGCCCCGGCAGCAGGGCTCGAGAATTTGGCGAGTAGTCTCCTGCCCTCGCTAAAGCCTAAACCGCATTCCCCCAACCCGGTGCCGCACCTGTGCCCCCACCGGTACCGGCGGCGCGTTCGGGGCGGTGGGCGATGGCGAAGCCCTGGTTGTAGGATGCCCGTGTGACGATCATGTATTTAAGGGCCCAGCCGATGGCGACGGTGTTGAGTGCCGCCAGCAGGAACAATTCGGCTTCAAATCCCTGCATCAAAATGCCGCCAACGCCAAGGGCGAAGGGCAGAACGCCACCGGCCAGGGTCATGGCCGGGTTGAAGGCAGCGATTACCCGGTTGGTGGCATCGGGCGCGTGCTGGCATAAGCTTCGCTGGTAGCGGCGCCACGCCCACAAGCGCAGGATGACCAGCAGCAACATGATGTTGATGGTGATGATCGCGACCTGTGGATAAATGAAGATGGAGGCCAGGGTCAAAAGCCCAAACCCTTCGGCCAGCCCGGTCAGGATCATCAACGGGATCGATGCGGCATCGCGCCACGCAGGGATTCCCTTGCCGCCGTGCAGCATGCGGGCCTGACAGTACAAATACCCGAGCCCGAACAGGCCCGCCGCCAGCATCAAGTTGGTGCTGTCAAACCAGGCTGCGGCCAGGCCGCACGCAAACACCGGTCCGGCCAGCAAAGCCTCGCGGGTCATCCACGATGTTTGTGGATGGAAGATCACATTAAGCGCCCGCCAGGGACGACCCAGTTCGGCCAGCACCAGCACCAATCCGGCGGCGATGGCTGCCAGGGCGATCAGGGCAAAGGGCCAGACCGGCGCGCCCAGCAAGCTTGCGATGCCATTTGCCACCAGCATGCCGGTACCCGCACCACCACCGATGAAGTTGCCCGCAGCGCGCCAGTCCCAATGTTGTTGCAACCAGGGCGCTGCCGCACCGACACCGCCCACACCACGCGACGCTGCCGCAATTTTTGGCGGCATATCGGCTTTTGAATTATTGTCGCCGCCGTTCAAGGCCTTTTCCCACAGGTAATAAAAGCCTGAATCCGTGCCCAGTTCTTCGTGCATGCGGAAATGCCGGTGATCGTTCAGCAACTGGGAAATATTGCTGTCGGGGTTATCGCGGTCGCCAAAATGCAGGGCGTCGGCGATGCACGAATTAACGCACGCCGGTGTCGCCGCAGGATCAATACCCGGTGTCAGGCCATTGGCCAAACCGTAATCGACCTTGTCTGCGCAGAAGGTACATTTTTGCGCAACACCAAAACGTTCGGGCAGTTCGCGCTGGATTTCATTGCGCATCCTGCCGTCCTTGCCATAGGCCGGTTTGGGTTTGTCCACCTTGTACCGGGCCTGATAGGGGCAGGCGACGGCGCAATAGGCGCAGCCGATACACAGATCGTAATCGATGGTGACGATGCCGTCGTCCCGTTGCCCGGTCGCTGTGGACGGGCACACATGCATGCACGGTGGATCGGAACAGTGCATGCAGCCGACGGGCACAAAAACGCGGCCCACATCGGGGAATTCACCCACTTCGATATCCAGCACCTTGCGCCATTGCACGGCGGGATTTGTCGCATTGGCGTGTTTGCACGCCGCCGTGCAGGTTTGGCACCCGACACACAGGCGCAGATCGGCAACCATGGCCCAACGGGTCATTTGGAACCTCCGATCCGGGTGATCTGAACCTTGACCAGGTCGGAGCCTGATCCCGTTGAATCCGTTAAATCCATTAACATGGGTACCAGTTTGTTCATGCTGGGGGTCTCAAACGTTTTGGCCAGCGGCGTCGCCCAATGATCGAACTGGCCGATCATCAACAGGGTGTCGGGGCGGATGCCCTGGCGCAGGATAACCCGGCCACGGGTCGCCGACAGGGGGGATGCGATTTCAACCAGGTCACCATCGGCCAGGCCCAGTTCGGTGGCACGGCCCGTATTGATAATGACGCCCCCGTGCCCCGCGATGTTTTTGGCCAATTCGCGAATCACCTGAATGTCGGCATTGCCGCCCCAGGAATACTGCATGGACCGCGAGGTGATCAGCCAGAACGGATAATCGGCGATGTCGATGTCAAAATTGTCTTCAAGGGCCTTTTCCCAAACGGCGGGATAATCTCGTAAAACCGGCAGGGGTTCGTATTCTTCCAACTGGGTGTCCCACCAGTTGATGCCGCTTTCGTGCAGGCGGTTGGCCAGTTGCTTGCCGTGCCGGTACAGGCGTTCCTGATAGGGCAGTTCAAAGCGAATGTCCTGATCTTCAAACGTCGGGTACAGGTACCAGTTCAGGTGGGCGAACGGTTTAACGCGAAAGCCGTGTTCCTTGTAATAATCAAGCCCTTCGGTGCTGGCACCATCGGTCAGTTCATGGCTGGCGGCGCGGCAACTTGCATCCCAGATTTCCTCGACCGAATGGGTTTCATCCGTGGACAGCGAATAATCGTAGGTATCGGTTTTCAAGCGCACCCCGGCGGCGCCCTTGTTCAGGGCCTTGTTGAATTCTTCCTGCAAGCCTGAACGCCGCGCCAGTTCGGCGGCGACCCAGCTCATGTCGCGGGCCTCGCCCGCCGGTTCGACGACGGGTTGGCGCAGGGCAAAACCCTGATACTTCCAGAACTGTTCGATATATTTGGTGCCGCCGATGCGCAGCAACTGGGTGCTTTCCAAATCCATGCAATCGGGCAGCAGGATATCGGCCATGTGGTTGGTTTCGTCGCGCGTATAGGCAAAACACACGGTCATGGGGAATTTTTCAAGGACCTCGGCGACGCCATCGGTATCCCAGTACGAAATCACCGGATTGGTGCGATAGACAAACCAGATATCGGGCTGGGTCGGCTTGGGCAGGTTTTCAAGGCCTTCCTTTTGCATCATCCAGGCCATCTGGGTCGGGCCCAGTGCGGGGCTCCAGGGGGAATTGGCGACCAGCGGGACCAGCGTTGAATAGGCGTTGCGGATGCGCGGCGCAGAAACCCAGTTTTCCTTGTCCGTCGGGTTCATGGGGTATTCCATGATACCGTCCAGGTTGGCTTTGACACTGGCCTGGCGCGATGTGGCCGGACGGTTCAGGCGAACGGTCGTGCCCAGCGTGCCACCGGGCACTTCCAGGCCGCCGATCAGGCAAGCCATCAGGGTGCGGGCCCAGCAACAATCGAAGCCACCCCAGCCGTTGTTGACCGTTTTGCCCAGCATGATGGCAACCGGGCGCAGGGGCAGGGTGCGGCCTTCGATCTCGATGGTTTCACCGATGCGGGCATGGTCCAGGTATTCGTTTGAAATACGGCGAATTGTTTCTGCCGCGACACCACAGTTTTCGGCCGCCCATTCGGGCGTATTGTCTTTGACATGATCGACCAACAGGGTGAAAGACGTTTGGCCTTGTTCGCCGTCGCGAACCCACTGTTCGCCATCGGCACCGTCTTCCACGGCATCGCTGACGGTGAAGCGGCCTTCCAGTGCCGGTTCGCTTCCCGGTGTGTCGAATGTCACGGCCTTGTTTGTCAGGGTATCCCAAACCAGCGGTTTGCGGCTTTCTGGGTCGCGCAGGAAATAGCCTTGCGGGCCGACCAGATAGGGTGATGTGGTGCGCCGGGTCAGGAACGGCAGGTCCAGCCGGGTGCGATCATTTTCATGCAGCACCACATGGATCATGGCGAACAAAAAGACGCTGTCGGTCTTGGGCTTGATGGGCACCCATTCGGCAGAACAGGCGCCGGTGATCGACAGGTGGGGTTCGACCTGGATGCGTTTGGCACCGCGCGCACGGGCATCGGCATGGCGTTTGACGCCGCACACCCCGCCCGATGCTTCGGTGTTGGCGCCAAAATAAATCATGTATTCGGCCAGCGGCGTATCGGGCGCGACGGTGAAGGCGCGGTGCCACAG
>Ga0316204_10007168_pt1 | contig 16554 bp, 14 predicted proteins | sample 6monrhotite_MG_2_FD_205661 | JGI IMG/M metagenome (GOLD analysis project Ga0316204, IMG submission 205661) | Microbial mat bacterial communities from mineral coupon in-situ incubated in ocean water Damariscotta River, Maine, United States -... | ecosystem: Environmental > Aquatic > Marine >... | reverse complement strand
GCTGGGCTGAAATCAGACCTCACCGCCGATGTGGCAACGCCGGTTTTGCGGTGTGACGGTCGTGCGCTGAATGGCTTTAAGGAGGATCGCGCCATGGGCCGTGTTGGCGGCACCACCGCCGTGTTTGCCAGTGACAAAACCGCGATGTATTTTTCCAAAGAGGTGATCCCCTATACCGACAAGGCCTATGACAACACGGCGGAAACACCGGTTTTCCATCATGTCGGTGCCTATGCCTATCGCCCCGATGCCTTGTCGGCCTATCCAAAATGGCCAAGCGGGCCGCTTGAAACCCTTGAAGGATTGGAGCAGTTGCGATTCATGGAAAATAACCGCCGTGTTTTATGTGTACAGGTTGCGGCCCGGGGGCGACAGTTCTGGGAATTGAACAATCCCGATGATGTGCCGCGGCTGGAAACAATGATGGCGGAAATGGGTATGCCATGAGCGATCCAACAACGATCAGTGTGATTGTGGTCAGCCAAGGCCGACCCGATTACCTGCGCCGTTGTTTGTTGGGGTTGGCCCAGCAATACTATGAAAATTTTGAAATTATTGTGGTGGCCGACGCGGCTGGCTGTGGTGTTGCCGCCGACCATGGCTCGATCAAAATCGTTTTGTATGAGGCAGGAAATATATCCGCCGCGCGCAATCTTGGCATTGCACAAGCCGCCGGAAATCTAATCGCTTTTATTGACGATGATGCCGTTGCCGAACCCACGTGGTTGACACATCTGGCGCAGCCCTTTGATGATCCAGTTCTTGCCGCCGCAACCGGATATGTGCGCGGGCGCAACGGGATCAGTTTTCAATGGCAAGGGCGGATGGTTGACGGGCAAAGCCTGACCCGCCCGCTTGAAACCACCAATGACGCGCCGCAAATTGTCACCGCCAAAGACGGCTGGGTGCTGAAACTGGAAGGTACGAACATGATGTTTCGCGCCGACATTTTGCGCGGCATTGGCGGTTTTGACGAACGTTTTCATTTTTATCTTGATGAAACCGATCTTGGCATGCGCCTTGGCCTGGCGGGGCACAAAATGGCGCTCTGCCCGATGGCGCAGGTGCATCACGGTTTTGCCGCCAGTGCCCGCCGGGCCATAAACCGCGCCCCCAAATCCCTGTTTGAAATCGGGGCAAGTCTGGCGATTTATTTGCGAAAATATCAGCCCGACGCAAACCATCTGAACATCGAACGCATGGCACAGCGAAAACGCCTGTTGCACCTTATGGTCGCCGGTGATCTTGCGCCCGATCAAATCAACCCCTTGTTGCAAGGTTTTGATGATGGCGTGAAACAGGCGACCGCCCGCAAAAGAACGACGCCGAAACTGGCTTGCGACGTGGCGTTTTCCGCCTTTGCAACACAGATCACTTCTGCACCCACAGAATTTTTGTCAGGTCGTCCTTGGCAGCGGGCATCGCTGATGCGCCGCGCGCGATCGATGCTGGCAAATGGCCAAAGGGTACATGTTATCATTCTGTCGCCCACCACGTTGTTTCACCGCATTGAATTTGATGTTTTTGGCATCTGGATTCAACGCGGCGGCATTTTTGGCCGCGCCTCGCGTGACGAACCGCTATTTTCTTTTGCCTCTTTCAAAGCCCGTGCGGCGCGTGAAATGTGTAACAGAAAAACCCTACAACACCCGAAAATACCCCAATAATTCACATAATTTGGCGGCACAGGGTTGAAAAAACCCCTGCCTCGGGGGACAAGTGTGAAACGATGGCAAAGTGCTGTTAACTTTTTACCAGTTTTCCGAGTACAGTGTCACAAAATCGCCAATATTTTGCGTGATACTGTTAGACGTTAATTGTTAAATAGTGCGGCAGTAAAAAGAGAGACGATCTATGAAACGTCGAGTGACAAAAGCGATTTTTCCGGTTGCAGGTCTGGGAACGCGGTTTCTTCCCGCAACAAAATCGATCCCAAAAGAAATCATGACTTTGGTTGATCGCCCGCTTATTCAATACGCTATTGATGAGGCCCGCGCCGCCGGGATCAAGGAATTTATCTTCGTAACCTCGCGTGGCAAAAGCGCGCTTGAAGATTATTTTGACCATGCGCCGGAATTGGAAAATTCGCTGCGTAAAAAGGGTAAAAAAGAGCTGCTGAAAACGCTAAAATCCACTAATATGGAAAGCGGCGCGATCGCCTATATTCGTCAACACAAAGCGCTGGGTCTGGGTCATGCTGTATGGTGTGCGCGGCGGTTGATCGGCAACGAACCCTTTGCGGTGATCCTGCCGGACGATGTGATTGCAGCGGAAAAACCCTGTTTGCAACAAATGGTCGAGGCTCATGCCGAAACCGGTGGCAACATGGTTGCGGCCATGGAAGTGGCGCCGGAAAAAGCGTCGTCTTATGGGGTGCTGGATATCGCCAAAGAAATGGGATCGATGGTTTCGGTGCGCGGTATGGTTGAAAAACCCGAGCCAGACAAAGCGCCATCCAATCTGGCGGTGATCGGGCGGTATATTCTGACGCCAGCGATCATGCAAAACCTGAACCGGATGAAAAGCGGCGCAGGCGGTGAAATTCAATTGACCGACGCGATTGCACAGGAAATCCGGAACTCCGACGATGTTTATGGGTACCGGTTCCGCGGCCAGCGTTTCGATTGTGGCTCCAAGGCGGGCTATTTGCAGGCGACCGTCGCCTTTGGTCTTGCCCGCGACGAGCTGCGCGATGAATTGTCAGAATATCTTGAAGCAATGGTAAACATGCGCCACGCGGCGCAATAATTCACATTTACTGTTTGGCGAGAAGATTTTGAAACAGCCAAACCCCGCGTTTGCGCGATGGCCGTGTTTTGGCGTAACATCCCGCAAAACAGGCGCTTTAAACCGATGATCCCAGTAACGGACCACAGAATTATTCTGGATATTACCCGGCTGATATCGCGGGTCGGTACAGGTGTGCTTACAGGGGTTGATCGGGTCGAATTGGCTTATTTCAAGCATATCCTGTCGCGCCAGACGTCTTGTTTTTTCCTTGTCAAAACCGCCAAAGGGTATTTGTTTTTGGATCAAGCTGGCGGGGGCAGAATTTTGACCAAAATACTGGGGAAAACCGCTTGGGGGCGGCCCGATTTTTTGTCGCTGTTTTCCCGTGCTTTGCACCCGCTGCGCCGGCGCGCCGAGGCGGATTTGCGTCGGTGCGCCATTGATCGCGCCCTGCCAAACCGGTTGGCTGAGTTGTTGCGCCGACAAAAATTGGAAAATTTCACATATTTTAACGTCGGGCATAGCAATTTGATCCCGCGCACCTTGAAGGCGGTGCGGCGGCAAAAGGGATCGAAAATAGCAGTGTTCATTCACGATACCATTCCACTGGATTATCACGATTATCAAACCGCGAAATCAACGGCGCGGTTTGAAAAACTGATGCTGGCGGTTCAGGAATATGCGGATGTGGTGATCTATAATTCCGCCCAAAGTGATGCGGATGCGCGGCGATTTTTCGGCAAGGGGCGACAGCCAAAAGGCATCACCGCCCATTTGGGGGTTGAAACCCTGCCGGTTCAACCAGAATTGTTGCCAAAAAGCCCCGATTATACACGCCCGTATTTTTTGATTGTCGGCACCATCGAGCCGCGAAAAAACCACCAATTGCTGCTGGATATCTGGGAGGATTTTGAAAATGATTGCACCCTGAAACAGGTGCCGACATTGATCATCGCGGGCAATCGAGGATGGAAAAATGAAGGCGTTTTCAATGTCTTAAATCAAAACTCACTGATGCAGAAGGCGGTTTTTGAATTCAATGGCTTGCCTGATGGGGCCATTGGTGCCTTGATGCAGGGCGCTTGTGCCACCCTGTTTCCCAGCTTTGCCGAGGGCTATGGTTTGCCGCCCGCCGAAGCCGCCCGTTTGGGATCGCCGGTTATTTGCTCGGATTTGCCGGTCCATCGAGAGGTTCTTGGCGACTACCCTGTTTACCTTGGCCCCCATGATGCCTATTCTTGGGCAAAAGAAATAATACAACGTTCAGTTGAAGCTGGGAACGGTCGGGGAATGAAGGCAAGCGCGCAGCAAAATGCAGTTCTTTCGTCGTGGGAAGACCATTTTGAAAAGGTATTTTCCGGGATATGAGCATTCGCACCTCATATAAATTGCGCCTGATGCGCAAGCGCTGGCGAATTCGCGCCTTTCGCAAGCGTCGCGAATTAAAACAAATTGTAAATAATTCCAGCAAAGTAAGGCCAGATGATATTCTGGTGTTTTCCACGTTGCGCAATGAACGCCGCCGGTTGCCCTATTTTCTGAAATATTATCGCGATCTTGGGGTGAAGCATTTTTTCATCGTTGACAACAACAGCAACGACGGATCCGCTGAATATTTGATGGATCAACCCGACGTTTCTTTGTGGTGGTCCAAAGCCAGCTATAAACGCGCGCGGTTTGGGGTTGATTGGCTAAATTGGCTGCAATGGCGCCATGGTCACAATCACTGGACGTTGGTTGTGGATGTCGATGAGTTTTTTGTTTACCCGTTCTGCGATACACGGCCCCTGAACGCCCTGACCGATTGGCTTGATGCGTCGTCGATACGGTCATTTAGCGCGATGTTGTTGGACATGTACCCAAAAGGCAGCATCGATGGTGCCGTCTATCACGAGGGCCAAAATCCGTTAGAGGTGGCCCCTTGGTTTGACAGCGCCAATTACAGCTTCAAAAAGAATAAGGAAATCGGCAATCTGTGGATTCAAGGCGGGCCAAGGGCACGAATGTTTTTTGCCGATAAACCGGAACGCGCACCGGCGCTGAATAAAATTCCCTTGGTGAAATGGAACCGAAATTATGTCTATGCCAGTTCCACCCATATGTTGCTGCCACGGGGCTTGAATCAAGTATACGACGAATGGGGTGGCGAAAAGGCATCCGGTTGCCTGTTACACGCCAAATTTCTGGATACGTTTACCGAAAAATCCGAGGAAGAACTGGCCCGCAAACAGCATTATGCCAACAGCCATGAATACAAGGCCTATTACACAACCCTGAAAGAAAAACCCGATATCTGGTGCAAGTGGTCGGAAAAATACATCAATTGGCGACAGTTGGAAATTCTGGGCCTGATGTCCAAAGGAAACTGGGCATGAGTTTGGGTTTCATCATGCTGGTGCATACGGCCCTTGATCGCGCGGGCCAGGTGGCGCGGCATTGGGCCAGCCGGGATTGCCCGATTGTGATCCACGTCGATCAACGCGTGTCGCGCCGTGCATACCGAAAGTTCACGGATTCTTTGGCTGATCTGGACAACATCGGTTTTTGCCGTCGGCGGAAATGCGAATGGGGCACGTGGTCGCTGGTTGGTGCCACACAAGATGCCGCAGAACTGCTGTTGGCAAAATTCCCCGACGCGCATCACATCTATAATGCCTCGGGTTCTTGTCTGCCATTGCGCCCGGTTGAGGATTTAAAAGACTATTTAAAACAACGCCCGCGAACCGATTTCATCGAATCCGTCACCACCGAAGAGGTGCCCTGGACCGTCGGTGGATTGGACAGCGAACGCTTTACCCTGCGGTTTCCATTTTCGTGGAAACGCAATCGGTTTTTGTTCGACCGCTATGTCGATTTGCAACGCCGTCTGAATATAAAACGCAGTCTGCCGGAAAACGTTGTGCCGCATCTTGGATCACAATGGTGGTGCCTGACGCGACAAACCCTGTCGGCAATCTTAGAAGACCCAAAACGCAGCCTGCATGACCGGTATTTCAAGCGGGTTTGGATCCCTGATGAGGCGTATTTTCAAACCCTTGCGCGGCTGTATTCCACTGATGTGGAAAGCCGGTCTTTGACCCTGTCGAAATTCGATTTTCAGGGCAAACCGCATATTTTTTACGACGACCATCTGCAATTGTTGCACCGGTCCGATTGTTTTGTTGCCCGCAAAATCTGGCCCCGTGCGAACCGTTTGTATGAAACCTTTTTGTCCGGCGACCGTACCACGATGGCCGCCGCAGAACCCAGCCCGGAAAAAATTGACCGCGTGTTTACCCAGGCGATCGAGCGGCGTACCCGTGGCCGCGCCGGTTTAACGATGCAAAGCCGTTATCCCAATGATGGCTGGGAAAATGGTAAAACCGGCGCGCCCTATTCGGTGTTTGAAGGGTTCAATTGCCTATTCACTGATTTTGAACCTTGGCTTGTGCGCCGTACTGGCGCGCGGGTGCATGGCAATCTGTATGATCCGCGCCGTGCGATGTTTGCCGGCGGGGAAAAAAATTATTATGGGTCGTTGTCGGGCAATGCCAATTTACGCGATTATGATCCGCGCGCATTTCTGACCAATTTTTTATGGAGCACACGCGGCGAACGCCAGTGTTTTCAATTTGGCCCCAACGACAATCAGGATATTACCTGGTTTATCGCCACGGATTCCAACGCGCAGGTGAATGTCATTTCCGGCGCCTGGGCCCTGACGTTGTTTCATTCAAACAAAAACTTTTCTGCGATCCGAAAAGAAGCGGCGCGGTTGCAGAAAATCGAGATGAAACATCTGGATATTTTACGATCCCCTTATACCAAGGCGCGGGTCAGAATTTGGACGCTGGCCGACTTTCTGGAAGATCCGATGCATCATTTTCAGGTAATTCTGGATGAAATCGGCCCGCGATCAAATCGTCGCCTGACCGAAGTGCCGACAATGGTCGATCTAAAGGGCTTTGGCCGCTTTTTGCAGAACCTGAAAAATCAGGGCATGAAGCCGGTTTTGATGGGCGATTTCCCAGTTTCGCCCAACAGCGATATCCAAAAGCCCGATCCGCAAAAACCCTATTTGGTGAGGTAACTTCCCTTGGCGCGACGTTTTGATTATTTCGTTATTTTTGCGGAAATGCGCACTGGCTCGAACGTGCTGGAACGCAACCTGCGCCAATTAAAGGCGGTAAAAGTGTGCGGCGAGGCCTTTAATCCCGATTTTATTGGGCATCCAAAATGGGAAAGCCTTTATGATATTGGTTTTGAACAGCGACTGGCAGATCCGCTGCAATTGCTGGATAACATGGCCGCCTCAAAAAACATTCTGCCGGGGTTTCGGTTCTTTTTTGATCACGATCCGCGCGTGGTCGACAGCATGCTGAGCGATCCGCGTTGTGGTAAAATCATTCTGACCCGCAACCCATTGGACAGCTATATTTCGGTAAAACTGGCGACCAATACCGATACCTGGGTGATGACCCATATGACCCACGGCAAAAGCGTGAAGGTCAATTTTATGGCCAAAGCATTCGACGAATTTCTGGATCAACGCATCGGGTTTCAACAACGCATTCAGCGGGCGCTGCAGGTCACCGGACAAACCGCCTTTTACCTGCGCTATGAGGACATCAATGATCTGGATGTGCTGAACGGGGTTGCCGCATTTTTGGGGGTAGAGGATCGCATTGACGGCGTTCAAAAACAATTGATGCCGCAATACCCTATTCCGATGGAGGAAAAGGTTCAAAATTTTGATGAAATGCAAAATTACCTGAAAACCCTTGATCCTTATCGTCTTGGCAGCGTGCCAATGTTTGAACCCCAACGCAGCGCGGCGGTGCCAAATTTTGTTGCGGGCAATGCCATTCCGCTGATTTTCTTGCCAATTCAGGCAGGCCCACATGGTCGAATTTTGTCATGGCTGGCGGCCTATGACGGCGGCGATTTGACGGCATTGCACAAAGGGTTCGACCAGAAAACCCTGCGCAAGATGCAACGCAGCCGACCAAACCAACGCAGTTTCGCGGTTTTGCGGCACCCTTTGGCGCGGGCACATTCGGCGTTTTGCCGTCAGATTGTTAACCCGAAACACGCCTATTGGGCCGATGTGCGCAAACGTCTGTGCAAAAACTTTGGCCTGATCCTGCCCGATACCCCGACAGGGCCAGACTATGACGCCAATACCCACCGCGCCGCTTTTATCAAGTTTTTGGAGTTTCTGCGGGGAAATTTACAGGGCCAAACCCATATTCGCACTGCGCCTGAATGGGCCTCGCAATTCGCCATTCTGGAAGGCATGTCACAGGCGATAATTCCCGATGTGCTGATTCGCGAAGAGGCGCTGAATGAAGAGTTGAACATTTTGGCCCGCAAACAGGGCCTGCCCGAATATGCCCTTGGGCCAGCGAAACAGGATCAGCCCTTTACGCTGGATCAAATTTACGATGCCGATGTCGAAACAGCCGGTAAAGCCGCCTATTTACGCGATTATGTTGCATTTGGGTTCGCCCCATGGGGCAAGGCCTGATTTCGATCCAGAGCGCCCTGTTTTAAAAGTGACTCTCTTGTTCGCGGCCTTTCGGTGGCGCCGCAAATGCGAAAAGCGAAGAAGATGTATCAGGACAAAGGCAGGACGCTTTAGGCGGCTTGTGATTTCGGCCCCGCCGACAAAATCGAATACAAGGTCGCCGGGTCACTGTTGGCGCGCAACTTTACGCAAACGTTTTCGTCACGCATGGTGCGTGAAACCAATGCCAGCGATTTCAAATGCTCAACTCCGGCCTCTTTGGGGGCAAAAAGCGCAAACACCAGATCAACGGGTTGTTTGTCCACGGAATCAAACGCAATCGGTTTTTCCAGACGCATGAAAAGCCCCATAACACGTTCAGGGGCCTCCATTCTTGCGTGGGGCAAGGCAACACCACGCCCCACACCTGTTGCACCCAGGTTTTCGCGTTCTTGCAAGGCATTAAACGTGTCCGCAGGATCCAGACCATAAGCGGAAAACGCCATATCGCCCAGTTCCTGGAACAGCCGTTTCTTGCTGGAAATTTGACCGATGACCCTTACGGCCTTTGGGTGAAGTAAGTTCACAAGTTCCATAGCGCGTTATAACCCTGCATTTTGCCACAGCGCGATCAGTCGTTACGCGTCGGGTCGATCCAGCCGATATTGCCGTCGTCCCTGCGGTACACAACATTTACGCCACTGTTGCCTTCATTTTTGAAAACCACGACCGGGCTCGAGGACAATTCCATTTGCATCACCGCTTCACCAACCGACAGCGAAGGAATCTTCGTTTCGATTTCAGCAATGACAATGGGTTGCAAAGTTTCCGGTTCTTGGTCGTCTACACCACTTTCTGCTGCGAGGATATAGGACGAAGCGTGAGAAAGTTCAACCGGTTCAGCACGATCACTGTGGTGGTTTTTCAAGCGCCGTTTATAGCGCCGCAATTGCTTTTCCATTTTCTCGCCAGCCGACCCAAAAGCGGCGTAAATGTCATTGGCATGCCCTTTGGCTTGGGTGGTCAAACCGGTTGAAAGATGCACGATTACCTCGCAAACAAACTGGTGGGCGTTCTTGGAAAAAATAACCTGGGCGTCTGTCGGGCGTTGTGAATATTTGCCAACGATATCACCGAGTTCGGCCTTTACATGAGTTTGCAGTGATTCACCGATATCAATTTGTTTGCCAGTTATTTTATAGCGCATAGCCGTTCCTTCTTTCTTTGAATGCCCGCACATATTGCATCGAAAATTGTTTCAAATGTCTTAGTTTGGGGCTTTGCTCTGCCGGAGGCATCAAGATGCCTTTATCTGTCGCTGGTTGTGCAATTTTTACCAAACCGCGAGGGATGTTGTCGCCATCCTGCATGGGTTTAGTGTCAGCAGAAAACCGAAAACTGTCAAGCAAATCCGTTGCGATTTCAAAGGAATCAGGTCGCTTTAAAGTTTTGGCCCAAATAGACACGTCTCACGTTTTGGTCGGCGACCACCTCGTCGGCGGTGCCATTCATCAACACAGTTCCATCATGCAAGATATAGGCGCGATCGACGATTTCCAGTGTCTCACGAACATTGTGATCGGTAATCAACACGCCGATGCCACGATTTTTCAATTGCCCGACCAATTCGCGAATTTCGCCAACGGCAATGGGGTCAACACCGGCAAAAGGTTCATCCAACAACAGGTATTTTGGGTCAGACGCCAGACAACGCGCAATTTCAACGCGCCGCCGTTCCCCGCCGGACAACGACAAGGCAGGCGCTTGACGCAGGTGGGAAATTGAAAACTCGTTCAGCAATTCTTCCAGCCGGGCGCGGCGCTTGGTTTTGCTTTTTTCGGCGATTTCCAGCACGGCCAAAATGTTGTATTCAACACTAAGGCCACGAAAGATTGACACCTCTTGTGGCAAATAGCCGATGCCCATCTTGGCGCGGCGATACATCGGCAGCAAAGTGGCATCCTGCCCATCGATCAGAACCTCGCCACCTTCGGGGGTGACCAGACCGGCAATGGAATAAAAACAGGTGGTTTTGCCTGACCCGTTTGGCCCCAACAAAGCCACGACTTCACCGCGCCCCAGTTCCAGCGAGACATCGCGGATAACCGGTCGGCGCTTGTAACTTTTGCGCAGGTTGGAAACCTTGAGGCCTTGAAAGCCGTCGGCCAGCTTTAGGGTGGGGGCCTTGCTCACGGGGTGCCCGATCGCAATATGGTTTTCACCCGGCCGATCATTTCGCCTTTGCCGGTTTCCAGATTGACCACCAGTTTTTGCCCCGACAAGGCGCTGCGACCTTGGGTCACCAACACGTCGCCAGTCATTATAATCTCGCCCGACGCCAGCGTATATTCCGCCTTTTGCGCCTCGGCGGCCTCGGCCCCGTTTACGAAGGTCACGTTTCCACTGGCAATAACGGCGGATATATCCCCGCTTTCGTCACTTGCATATTCAACGACCACCTGATCCGCGCCCAGCCGCAAAAGCCCCTGAACGACAATCACGTTGCCAAGAAACGAGGCCACGTTTTGCGATTGATCCACAGCCAATTGATCGGAAACGATTTCCACCGGTGCAGCGGCGTCATATTCCATGCCACTGAAAGCAACATCTGCCCCTTGGGCCATTAAAAAATGCGGAAACAGTAGGAGGGCCAAAACAGCCAGAAAACGGCGAAACATGTAAACTATCCTTATCATTAAGGCTGATATACCAGTTTAACACCCTGCTTGAAAACAAGAAGATGATTTTCACCTGATTTTTCAATTTCTGACAGGCGCATTGACCCGGCTGACAAGGCAAAATTTGCCCCCTTAATGGAAATATCGCCGGGTGCCGATAGATCCACAATATCAAGGCGCGTGTTCAGGGTTTCCGTCATAACCCTGTATTCTTGAGCGGTCTCGATTTCCACCGCGCCGGTGAAGCTGGCCTGTTGTTCGGCGGTGTTGATCGCCGCATTTTCCGCCGTGAGCTGTATCCAGTCAACCGCCCCACCTTCGATACGTGCGGTGACGAATTCTGCAAATACGATGTCAGGGCTATTTGCATCGGGCAAAACCGAAAGCGCCGAAATAGTGATCGCCGAGCCACGAGCGGTGACCGTGGAAAACGTCGGCGACCCGACACGTTGGTTTTGGGCCAAATCCTCGACATCGGTATCGGCGAAAGGGATCGCCATTTCCGGATCGATCTTTTTTGAAAACAATACCAAAGAGGACAGCATCGCAAGGGCCAGCACGGGCAAGATGATCTTGACCCATGTTATAAATCGCGAATATCCCCGTGCAGCCATTCAGGCCACGCCCGCGCGCAGGCAATCGTGGATATGCAAGATGCCTGCGGGCGCGCTTTCGGCGCTGTCTTGCACAAACAGACAGGTGATTTTCATCGTATTCATAATCGCCACCGCCTCTTGTGCCAGTGACGTGGGGGCGATGGTGCGTGGATTTTTGGTCATCACCTGATCCACCGTCAATTCCAGCAGCCCTTGCATGTGGCGACGTAAATCGCCGTCGGTAATAACCCCGATCAGCGCACCGTTTTCACCTTGAACACCGGCCACGCCAAAGCCTTTTTGGGAAATAATCAACAAAGCCTCGGACATTTGCGTGCCGCTGGTGATCAGGGGCAATTCCGGGTAGCGGTGCATTAAATCACCCACTGTTGAAAGTTGCGCGCCCAGTTTGCCACCGGGGTGAAACTGGCGAAAATTTTCCGGTGTAAATTGGCGATGTTCCATCAGGGCTATGGCCAAAGCATCCCCCAAGGCCAGCGTCATCGTGGTGGATGTCGTGGGCACAATACCGGTGTCGCAGGCCTCTTCTGCCATGGGCAAAACCAAGGCAACATCCGCTTGCTTTAAAAGCGTGCTGTTTATTTTGCCAGCGACGCCGATCATCGGAATTTGAAATCGCCGAGAATATGCAATGACATCCGCCAGTTCGGGTGTTTCACCGGAATTGGACAAAACCAAAACCACGTCCCCTGCCGCCAACATGCCCAGATCGCCATGGCTGGCCTCGGCAGGATGCACAAAATACGCGGGCGTGCCTGTTGACGCCAGGGTCGCGGCGATTTTGCGACCGATGTGCCCGGATTTGCCCATGCCACAAACGATCACGCGGCCCGTTGCGTTCAGGATCAAACCCACCGCGTCGGCAAAGCTGTGATCCAGCGCGGCCTGCAATTTTGCCAAAGCCTCGGCCTCGCGCGAGATGACCCGCTGTCCGACGCTTAGGAAAGTATTTTTCTGGTCCTCGGTCATCGGTTTTCCTTAGTGGGCAAAAATATCGATTTCGGGCCAGCCCTCAAGATCAAGCAGGGCGCGGGTGGGGAGGAAATCAAAACAGGATTGCGCCAGTTCCATGCGCCCCTCGCGGGCCAAAAGCACGTTCAGCTTATTGCGCAACTGGTGCAGGTACAAAACATCCGAAGCGGCATAGTCAAGTTGCGCGTTGCTAAGGTTTTCCGCACCCCAATCCGACATTTGTTGGAATTTTGAGATATCGACCGCCAGTAATTCCTGCAACAGGTTCTTCAACCCGTGCCGGTCAGTATAGGTGCGGATCATTTTGCTGGCGATTTTGGTGCAGTAAACTGGCGCGGTGACGGTGCCAAAGGCCTTGTGCATCGCGGCGATGTCAAAGCGGCCAAAATGAAACAGTTTCAGGACATTGGGATCGGCCAGCATGCGGCACAGATTTGGCGCGCTTGTCTGGCCCTTGGCCACCTGCACCAAATGCGCATTGCCATCCCCGCCCGACATCTGGATCAGGCACAGCCGATCCCGGTGTGGGTTCAGCCCCATGGTTTCACAATCAATTGCCACGACAGGGCCCAGATCAAGCCCATCCGGCAGATCGTTTTGGTATAAAGTATTGCTCATGCTGTGGCCTTGGTTCTGGTTGCGTTAAGTTGCCTGCCGAAATAGGGGGTTTTTGCGGTTAAAACAACAACTGCCTTTGGCGATCGGCGGAGCGTTACCAAAAGGTCTGCACCCAAGCGGGCGCAGGCTGGTTCAGTCGGTCCCCCCTTTGGGGGGCACCTCCGATGGGCGCGTGGCGTCAGGTGACGTTTTTCAACGAGGTTTCCAGCGCGTGCAGAAAGGTTTTTGCCGAGGAACTGGCCGACATCAGCAGAAATTGATCTTTGCCGGTGCGGATCACCATTGCACCCATATGTTCCATGGTGCTGCGTGCCGCGGCGTGCAGTGGGAAGGTATCGGGGTGTAAATCAATCTGGCAAATTCGTGCCAGCGCGGCGCGGGCGTGGCCGCCGCTGATTTCCAACGCCACCCAGACATCGGTTTGATCTGTGGTGTAACAGGTGCCGTTCAGCGCTTGGTTCACCATGGGTTCCGCCTGGTTGGTGTCAGAGGCAAAGACCACAAAAACCTGGTCCGCGGCGACTTGAATCAGCCGGGTTTTTCCATTTTTGCTTAGGCTGGATTTTGTCGCAGTTGGGCGCGTGCCATAGGCCGCCTTGATCGCCGCATTTGCCGCATTTTCGCCACCCAGTGGCAGGGCGGCGGCAACGATGGCCAAGGGTGTTACCTCGGTCAATGAAGTCCCGTCAAAATCGCGGGCATAGCCGCCCAAGGTGGCGGCGGCTGTCAGGGTCAAATCAGTCACGCAAACGTTTCCCTTCTGGGTCAATAAAATGGGCCGAGACAACCTGAACATCGCAATCCTGGCCGCGCAAAGCGTCATAGGCCAGCAGTTGTTCGCCCATGCGTTCGCCCCCGCCTTTCAGAAATCCAAGACCGATAGAATGGCCAAGCGAGGGCGAGAAGGCGACCGAGGTCATCCAGCCTTGATCGGCATCCATTGACGGCGTGTCGCCCTTGGTGAAAAAATGCGCCCCAGCCGACAGGTCGACCGACGGGTCAACCGGTTGAAACCCGACGAGGCGCAGGCCATCGCCTGTGTTCATATTGGCGCGTTCGGACAGAATGTTGCCGATGCTGTCTTTCTTTTTGGAAACCATGCGCCCCATGCCAAGATTTTGCGCCGTGGTTTGCCCGTTCAATTCATTGCCCGCTGCATGACCTTTTTCAACGCGCATTACGCCCAATGCCTCAATGCCGTAGGGCACGGCGTCAAATTCCTCGCCTGCCTGCATCAACGCGCGGATCATGCTGTCGCCATACCGCGCGGGCACGGCAACCTCATAGGCCAGTTCGCCCGAAAACGAGATGCGGAACAGCCGCGCTGGTGTGCCGCCGCAAACAGTGACCTCGGCGCAGCCCATAAAAGGAAAATCCTCGTTTGAAATATCGGTCGCAGGGTCCACCACTTTTTGCAACAGCTTGCGGGCGTTTGGCCCGGCCACGGCAAATTGTGCCCAGCCATCGGTGACGGAAATCAGATGCACATCCATATCAGGATACAGGCATTGCCGGGCAAATTCCATGTCACGAAAAACCACCACCGCGTTGGCCGTGGTCGTGGTCATCACAAAGTGGTTTTCGGCCAGCCGCGCCGTGGTGCCATCGTCATAACAAATGCCATCCTCGCGCAGCATGATGCCGTACCGCACCTTGCCCACCGCCAATTTGGCAAATCCATTGGCATAGATTTTGTTCAGGAATTCGGCAGCATCCTTACCCTGTACATCGATTTTGCCCAGCGTGGTGACATCGCAGATGCCGACCGAATTGCGGGTTGCCAAAACCTCGCGATCCACAGATTGACGCCAATGGGTTTCACCCGCTTTGGGGAACCACTGCGCGCGCATCCACATGCCGGTTTCTATAAACACAGCCCCCTGTTCGGTGGCGAAATTATGCGACGGTGTCAGGCGGGTGGGGCGGAAATCCTTGCCCCGCGCACGGCCTGCGAAGGCCCCGATGGGTACCGGTGAATAGGGCGGGCGGAAAATCGTGGTGCCGGTTTCGGGGATGGTTTTGCCACTGGCATCGGCCATCACCGCAAGGCCCAGAACGTTACTGGTTTTGCCCTGATCGGTGGCCATGCCCAACGTGGTATAACGTTTCAGATGCTCGACCGAGCGGAAACCTTCTGCGTTGGATTGTTTCACATCCTTGGTGGTCACGTCGTTTTGCAGATCGATCCAGGCGCGTTTCTTGCCAGCAACCATCCAGAACGCGGTAATTTCCGCCGCCTCATCCGCCGCCTTGGCCACGGCTTTGCGGCTGGGCGTTGCACCCAGATCCTTGGCGATGGCATTGGCCACAGCGCGACCATCGGCCAGTGCCGCACCCAGCGTCATCGTGCCATTTGCGGCCCCGGCCACATGTTGCCCCACAGGCAGATCGCCACCGGGCACAAAACCGGCAATACCGTCATGCCACGTCGGACGCCCGCGTTGATGACAGGTCAGATGCACGTTGGGCGACCACCCGCCAGCGATTGCCAGACAATCGGTTTCAAGCGTTTCGCCACCGGTCAAAGTCACCGAGCGGATCGCTTTGCGCCCTACGGTATCGGCCACACATTGCCCCGCAATCGTGCGCACCCCGACCAGCCCTTGGCCGGTATCGCCGCGCGTATCAATCACGGCGGCCAGATCAATGCCCGTCGCCTGCAAATCGCGCGCGGTGTTCCAGCCGTCGTCATTATTGGTCAACACGGTGACGCGTTTGCCTGTGGCCACGCCCCAGCGGTTGGCATAGGCGCGCACGGCACCGGCCAGCATCACACCGGGGCGGTCGTTGTTGGAAAATGCAATGGACCGCTCGGTCGATCCAGCGCACAGGATCGCGCGTTTGGAAAATATCCGCCACAGCACCTGACGCGGCTTGCCGTTGCTGGCAATCAAGTGATCGGTTTTGCGTTCAAGCGCGCCATAAACACCGTGATCATAGGCCCCATAAACCGTGGTGCGGGTCATCAGGTCGACGTTGTCCATCGCGGCCAATTCGGCCACGGCAGCAAGCGCCCAATCTGCGGCGGGCATACCGTCAACCGTGTGGGTTTCAGCGTTCAGCCGTCCACCGGGGCGGAAATCTTCGTCCGCCAAGATAACCCGCAAACCCGCACGACCAGCGGCCAAAGCCGCCGACAACCCCGCAGGCCCCGCGCCGATGATCAACACATCGCAATGCAGAAAGCCATGGTCATAGCTGTCGGGGTCGGCTTGCATCGACAAACGCCCAAGGCCAGCGGCGGACCGGATGATGGGCTCATAGATTTTTTCCCAAAATGCGGCGGGCCACATGAAAGTTTTGTAATAAAATCCCGCGCTTAGGAAAGGTGACAGCAGGTCGTTCACCGCCAACAGATCGTTTTCCAATGATCCGCGATGGTTCTGGCTGGTGGCGGTCAACCCGTCAAACAGCTCGGCCACGGTGGCGCGGGTGTTGGGCTCTTGCGCCGCCC
>Ga0316204_10007167_pt1 | contig 16557 bp, 15 predicted proteins | sample 6monrhotite_MG_2_FD_205661 | JGI IMG/M metagenome (GOLD analysis project Ga0316204, IMG submission 205661) | Microbial mat bacterial communities from mineral coupon in-situ incubated in ocean water Damariscotta River, Maine, United States -... | ecosystem: Environmental > Aquatic > Marine >... | reverse complement strand
CTGCTGACACTCATCAAAAATCCGTTTTTCCTCACCCGGCTTATTGTGCGTCACAAAGATCTCTGGCGTATGATTGAGCTTTTTCAGATCATCAGCCAGTAATGATGGACAATAGTGACGCGCCTTAAGGCTCAACTCTCTGTCTTTATTGCTAAAGGCCGCCTCAACAAACAGCAGGTCAAGTCTATCGTGTGCATTTAACGCCGCCCAGAAGGTGTCATTGGTCACCGTGTCACCGGTAAAGGCAAATACACCAGTATCACAGGCAACGCGATACCCCACTGCGGGAACAATATGATTCACTGGAATCATCTCCAGCAGACGCCCTTCCAGTTCACAGGTTTCACCCGGCGAAAGCACATCATAAGCCATCACGGGGATTTCAGGTGTCGGTAACTTGGCAAAATCAGGCCAGATAGCCCAGTTAAAGATATGTTTTTTCAGCACTTCGATCGTCGGCGCTTGCGCGTGAATAATGATCGGCTGCTTAAGTTGATCAAAAATACTATCCACCATCAGCGGCAGACAGGCAATATGGTCTAAATGAGAATGTGTCACAAAGACATGACGAATCTTCGCCATCTCTTCCAATGTCAGTTCGCCGATACCGGTGCCAGCATCGATCAAGATATCGTCGTCGATCAGCAGCGAGGTCGTTCGCAACCCGTCTCCGATGCCACCACTACAGCCCAGTACACGCAATTTCATTCTTTAATCCCTGAACATGCGCTTTCTGCACACTTAATTAAGGCAAATCCACCATCAGTAGACAGCTTTTCATGGCTCACATTGAAGTACATTTTTGAAATCATTCCGCCATTTCACCTTAAATCTACTTCAAAATCCCTTAACACCCCACCTCTCGTCACGATTATGGTGCTAACATGACATGTAACGATACACTTCGAAATCGTAACACTATCATATCTATCGACATTTTCATTTATCTTTTAAGTTAATTTTATCTATAAAGTTAAATATTTAACGAAAACACCTCTTCAATGACTTCACCGCTTGTGTCATCATTCCATCTTAATGGAAAATCCTAACTAAAATATGAGTAATACAATAATCAGTTTCGCCGCCATCGCCTGCTATCTCGCTACCGCGACCCTGCTGGCGATGCGCCTGACAAAAAAAATAGAGATGAGCAACAAAACCAGGCTAATCCTGCTTGGACTGGTTGCGATGGCGCTCCACGCCATCGTGCTAGCGTTTAACATGTTCACACCACAAGGGATTAACTTCGGCTTTTTCAATGCGGTGTCACTACTTTCCTGGCTTATCGCACTGATACTATTAACTGCCGCGCTCACCAAGCCGGTCGAAAACCTTGGCATTGTGGTGCTGCCGCTAGCCGCCCTGGCGATTTCGCTCGGACTGGTGTTTCCATCTGAGTACTACATCACCGAAGCAGGTAAAACACAGATCGGCGCACACATCCTGATTTCGATTCTCGCCTACAGCCTGCTAAGCATCGCGGCTGTACAGGCAATACTACTCGCGATACAGGACCGCCACCTGCACAACAAACATCCCGGCGGCTTTATTCGTACCCTGCCACCACTACAGACGATGGAAACCCTGTTGTTTCAGATGATCGGACTTGGCTTTATCCTCTACAGCCTATCACTGGCAAGCGGCGCCCTGTTTATTGAAGATATGTTTGCGCAGCACCTGGCACATAAAACTGTTTTTTCCATCACCGCATGGAGCGTGTTTGCAATCTTGCTCTGGGGCCGCTGGCAACATGGCTGGCGCGGCAAAAAAGCAATCCGCTGGACCCTGGGCGGCTTTAGTGCCGTACTACTGGCCTACCTGGGAAGCAAACTCGTCCTTGAAGTGGTGCTTAAATAACCCGATGACATCTCGCATCGTTATCGCACTCACAAATTACAGATTAAATTGGCAGACATCACGTGGATGATATTTCACTAACCACCCTGCTCGTCGTTCTCTTTCTATTATTGCTGATCTCGGCCTTCTTTTCGGCCTCCGAGACCGCCATGATGAGCCTTAACCGCTATCGATTACGGCACCTTGCCCAAACAGGCCACCCCGGTGCAAAGCGCGCTCAAGCGCTGCTCAAACGACCCGACCGGTTGATTGGCCTGATCCTACTCGGCAACAACTTTGTTAATATCCTGGCCTCATCCATTACCACCATCATTGCGCTCAAATATTTAGGAGAAGCCTGGATTGCAGCAGCGGCTGGTGTGCTGACACTTATCATCCTGATATTTGCAGAGGTCACCCCTAAAACCAAAGCGGCACTCAACCCTGAGCATATCGCCTTTCCCGCCTCGATAATTCTCAAGCCACTGCTGGTCATCTGCTACCCTATGGTTTGGGCAATCAACATAATTGCCAACAATCTACTAAAACTGCTTGGCGTAACGCCCAACAGCGATGCCCTGCAACAACTGACGCAAGAGGAATTACGCACCGTCGTGAACGAAGCGGGCGCGATGATCCCACAGCGCCATCAAAAAATGCTGCTCAATATTCTTGACCTCGAAAAGGTCACGATTGAAGACATCATGGTACCGCGCAACGAAATCATCGGCATCGATCTTGACGATGATCTCAGCGAAATCATTCAACTGCTAACCAGCTGTCAACACACACGCCTGCCACTCTATCGCGAAAATATAAATAACGTGCTGGGCATTATGCACGTGCGCAACGTATTACCTTTTATTCACAAAGAAGACTTCAATAAAGATACCCTGCTCAGCATCGCAAGAAAGCCCTATTTCATGCCGGAAGGAACACCACTTAACACGCAACTGCTGAATTTCCAGCGCAAGAAACGACGCATCGGTCTCGTCGTTGATGAATATGGTGACATCGAAGGGCTAGTGACGCTGGAAGATATTCTGGAAGAGATCGTTGGGGAGTTCACCACCGATGTTGCAACAACCATTAAAGATATTCATCCCCAGGAAGATGGCAGTTTCCTGGTCGATGGTGGCGCCAACTTGCGGGAAATCAACCGTACGATGAAGTGGTCATTTCCAACCGATGGCCCCAAAACGCTGAATGGTTTAATCACCGATTATCTGGAATCTATTCCTGTTCCGGGCACTAGCCTTCGAATCGCAGGCTACCCGATGGAAATTGTACAGATTGCAGACAACACCGTTAAAACCGCGCGCATCTATCCTGAATTAAGGGTCGTTAACGAAGAAGATAATGATAGCGATTAACTTTATAACACTAATGCTATCGTGCGCTCACCACGACGACTAATCAACACTATCACGCTTGGCACGAGAACAGCGGTTGCGCCCCTCTTCTTTTGCATCATAAAGCGCGCCATCGGCCAACGCAATCAAGCTTGCACTGTCATCCCCGCACTGCGGTGGAATTCCTGCAGCCCCCAGTGAGATAGAAACAATATCGGTCACATCAGAGAACTCATGCTTAAGCGCAAGCGTCTCAATCGCGAGACGCAGTTCTTCCGCAATCACCATGGCACCATCAAGATCCGTATTTGGGAGCACAACCGTAAACTCTTCACCACCATAACGGGCGACCATATCGGATGAACGCCGCAGCGTATCCGCCAGCGCGCGGGCCACCTTTTGCAGGCAGTCATCGCCCCCCTGATGACCGTAACCATCATTATATTTCTTAAAAAAATCGATATCGATTAGCAGTAACGCAAGGCAGGTCTCTTCACGTACCGCACGCCTCCACTCTTTTGAAATATATTCATCAAACGAGCGTCGATTAGGGATACCCGTTAAACCGTCAATCGCTGACAGACGCTGTAATTCAACATTTTTAGCTTCCAGCTCTTTTTGCAACTCATGCAACTCGCGGAAAGCGGCATCACGCTGCTGCTGCGTCACATAGCTGCGCGAGTGGGCCTTAATTCGCGCAATCAATTCAATCTGATCAGGCAGCTTAACCAGATAATCACTAGCACCATAACTAAAGGCTTCGCTCTTATCCTTCGGGTCCTCTTTACTAGAGAGCACAATCACTGGCGTATTGCTCAACGCTGGATGGCTACGATAGAAACGCACTAACGTCATACCATCGATATCAGGCATTACAAGATCCTGTAAAATGGTGGTAGGCCGCACTTCAAGCGCCATTTCAATGGCCTTTTTAGGATCACTACAATAATGAAAAGATATCTCAGCTTCGCTTTCTAACATTCGGCGAATGGCTTCGGCTACGATCTGCTGATCATCGACCAGCAAGACAACTATCTTCTCCGGCACTTCACACGAGTCAGAAAATGATTGACTCACTTCATTCATATCCGTCATCCCATGCTCAATTTGAAATCTCACCGTCGCATCGCTTAAGCAATACAGCAGCAATCTTTTCTAATGGAAGAATTTCCACTGCGGCACCTAATGCCGCTGCCGCTTTCGGCATACCATAAACAGCACACGTTAACTCATCCTGCGCAATGGTATGCACACCTTTCTGACGCAATGCTAGTAACCCAGCGGCACCATCACGCCCCATACCCGTCAATAGAACAGCCTTGAGTTTCCCTCCCCAATGGGCCGCTACGCTCTCAAAAAACACATCCACCGAGGGGCGATACACCATCCCTTTTGGCTCCTCAGTATAAGTCAAACTACCACGTGAAGACATGACCAGATGGTCGTTAGTCGCCGCGAGATAGACAACCCCAGCCTCAATTCTTTCCCCTTCCGCTGCAATCTTCACTTTCATTCTACATTGCCTATCAAGCCATTCCACCAGCTCACATGCAAAATGTGCATCAATATGCTGAATAATAATAATGCTACCGGTAAACTCAGCCGGAAAGTCAGCAAGCACCTTTGCAAGCGCTGGTGGCCCTCCTGTTGAGGAACCGATCACCACTAATGATTTATTTCGCTGTGAAGCCATGCCAACAGGTCGCGACTGCGCCGCATTACTATTACGAGCCACAGGGGGGCGCGTTAATTTTTCAATCGTCCTGATTTTGTCCAGTATCGTTACGTCACCCTGAACACTACCTGTATTATTCAACACCGGTGTTTTCACCACATCAAGCGCACCCGCACCCATCGCCTCAAAAACCATTGAGCTATTACCTTCAACTGAACTGGTCACAATCAAAATAGGGCAGGGCGTTTTATCCATTATAATACGGCTCGCCTCAACACCATTTAGAACTGGCATAATCAGATCCATCAACAACAGATCGGGTAAATCCTGAGAACATTTATTAACCGCCTCTTCACCATCAATCGCTATCCAGGCCAACTGGTGACCTGTCGCCGATGATAAAATCCGCTTCAATCCTTCAACAGCAATCATGCTATCGTTAACAATTGCGATCCTCATTAAGCCTCCCCTATCAGATCGACGACTGCTTCGCGTAATGACTCATCATGAAAGCCACCTTTTGTCAGATAGTAATCAGCGCCCGCCTCTAGTCCTTGCAAGCGATCTTCTTCTCGATCTTTATATGACACCACCATCACAGGCATATTCTTGAGCACCTCATCCTGCCTAATCAATTTAACCAGTTCGATTCCATTCATCCGCGGCATGTCGATATCGGTAATCACCAGGCGATAATCTCCACTACGCACCGCATTCCAGCCATCCATACCATCAACGGCGACATCCACCTCATAACCGTAGGCCTCTAACATTTTGCGTTCCACTTCACGCACAGTAATCGAATCATCAACCACCAGGACTCTGCGCCGATCCTCATCCGCACCCTCCTCAGTGCCCACTTTATCAATCCGTCCTTTCGATATTAGCTTCGCGATCGAACGCGCCATGTCATCAACATCGATAATTAAAGTTGGCGAGCCGTCATCAAGCAATGCCGCCACACTCACATCTTTAACCTTTCCGAGACGAGGGTCGATCACCTGCACAGCCAATTCACGCTCCCCCAGAAAGGCATCAACAATGACACCATATTGGCCATGCCTGTCGCTCAATATCACCACGAATAACTCTCTACTTTTAGCGGCTACCTGATCAAGCCCAAACACCTGCGAGGCAGACACCAGACCAATATGCTTTTCATTCCACGTCACATATTGGTGATCTTCTACAAGCTCAATATTATCCGCAGAAATTTTCAGTAAATGATCAATCCGAGCTAATGGAAAGGCATAGCTTTCACCGCCAATGTCAACCAAAAGCGTTCTGATCACAGATAGTGTCAACGGCAATTGCATTTGAAAACGCGTTCCCTTTCCGGGCTTTGATGAGATTGTCACCACACCGCGCATCTCTTTGACTGAGTCGTGCACCACGTCCAGTCCCACACCGCGCCCTGAAATTTCAGTCACCTCGCTTCGCGTACTAAAACTGGGCAGAAAAAGAAATTCCAGCAGCTCAACTTCACTCATGCTCGATAGCATCTCTTCACTGCTTAAACCGCGTTCTATAATTTTCTGCTTAAGCGAATCAAGATCGACCCCGCGCCCATCATCTTCAACTGTCACTAATAACATACCAGAGCGATGACGTGCATCGAGTTTCACAATCGCCTGTGAAGGTTTTCCATTTTCGATGCGAACATGGGGCATCTCAATACCATGATCAACCGCGTTGCGAAGTAGATGATTAAGCGGGGCCTTCACCATTTCTAAAACATCACGATCAACCTGTGTTGTCACTCCTGTAATTTCAAGCCGAGCATCTTTATCCAGCGAGCGCGCGACATCACGCACCATACGCTGAAAACCATCAACACCGTCAGAGAAGGGGCGCATGCGGCTTGCTAATACTTCACGATGCAGTCTTCCCGCAAGATTGGCCATGCGGTAATCAAAATGCTCAAGATCAACCAGGCGATCAGATAAGGCCTCACGCTGCTTCACCGCTTTACGCTGTAATCCAACGATCGATAACTCCAATGCAGGGGCTAGATTGGCTTCATTGAGTTTCTCACGTAGATTATCCAGCTCACTAACGAGATCAAACTGAAACCGTTTAAAACGCTGCATCGCTTCAATATGAGGATGTAACCAGCGCGCCTCCACCATCGCCTCGCCAGCTAAACCAAGCAGCCGATCCATACGCTCAGTACTGACACGTAAAACACGATCTTTCACTTCCGCCAACGAGGGTGCCTTATCAGGAGGAGGATCAGTCGCATTATCAGCAGCGCTATTTTTAGCAGTATCACTTGTTAGTTCAGCTGGTACAGCCTGCTCATCATCAATACTATCTGAATCTGAACCTGAAACCTCATCACGAGCATTTACGATTACACCCGGTCGCTCACCTGTTAATATGCCCTGAATCGCAAGCACTAATGAGTCCAGCTCGGCCCCATTCTTTTCCGTCCAGGGCGCGAGATCAGATTCATCAAGTTTGGCAACATGACTCATCATGTCGACACCACTCAAAAGCACATCGATATCAGCACTAATCAGCGTTAGTTCATTTTTCTGGGCCGCAACAAAACAATCCTCCATCGCATGAGAAATGCGCACCACAGGATCTATATCAACCATTCTCGCGGCACCCTTAATCGAATGAGAGCCGCGCATCATCGGTTCAAGGTTATCTGTTGCAGAGGGATCCTGCTCTAATAAAAGCAAGCCATCAGTCAGCATTAATAACTGGCCTTCAGCCTCTGTTCTAAAGAGGTCGATCATTGAAAAACTACTTAAATCATCGCTCATACCAGATTTCTCTGTAATGAATTAAACAATAACTCTTGATCTAATAATCCGACATGCCGCCCTTCCAGCTCAAATAACCCTGCAAGATGTGAATAAATAGAATTTGCAGCCGTGGCCGGTACTTCACGAATATTCTCTTTCCAGATCCGATGAGTACCTATAATTTCACTGACAGGAAAAACAAATTGCTCGCCGTCTTTAACAAGGATTACCAGACGCTCAAGAAAACTTTTTCTCGATGCACCAATAGAACCCTGGCAACCTTTATCTACCGACAATAAAACCCCCATCGATACCCATAACTTCAGTTCACCTCTGACATTCACCAGCCCTTTGACCACCGCACTTTTGGAATTAGGGATTCCATGTACTGGTCGCATCTCAGAAATCTCTTTAATCATCTTTGTCGGCAACCCCAACCACTCGTCACCCAGTCGAAATACGACAATCGACAATGAATCATGACTCTGATTCGACTTCTCTTTTGCTAGCAACGAAGTCCAATACTCTTGATAATCTTCGGGCATTGCACGCATCAACAAACTACGACCAGCACTAGAGTAAACATCACAGTTACGACAATGCAGTACATCCTCCAGGCGCGGACATTTTTCCTTTTCATTCCCCCACACACCGATGGTCGACCAACAGTTTTTTATCGGCTCATCCATACAGACACCCGCTCAATAAAAACTTCATCGGCTTGCCCTCTCGGCACGCCGCCTAAGGCTCAACGCTTCTGTTACGTTCCCATCTCGTTCAACATGCAGTGCTAAATGGACCAGCGCCTCGGTATGGTCAGGCACTAAATATATCGTTTTTCTGAACATAGCCCCTGCCTCTTGCTGCCGATTCGACGCTTCGTAAATAACACCTAATAAATAATATCCATCGGCACTACTAAAACGTGCAATTATTTCATGACAAAGCTCCTCAGCACCATCCAGAGAACCTTCATCAGCTAGACTACGCGCCTTTGATACCAGCATTTTTTCATCTTTATTATTTTCCAATTTGTTGTGATCAACATAAGTTGAAAATGGCAGGGCCACAGCGTCACCAACTAAATGATCACCTGAGTCTCGCTCACTGCTCGATGATATCGCGCTGTGCTTTCTGGAGAATTCATAAAATTTCTCGCCATAGCTATCTCTATCGACTACAACATCCCCAGAATCTTTCTTCATAAATGCAAAGGCACCACGTAATCTCAGCGAGCAAAATCGCTGGTTTACATTGTTGTTCGCCTCTGCGTGACCCACAAATAGTGTCCCATCCGGCGCCAACATATTAGAAAGCTCATTCACAGCATATTGCTGATCTTTACTATCAAAATAGATCAATAGATTACGACAAAAAATTACATCATAATGCCCTCGAAGATGAGCGAAATCATCTTTCAACAGATTTCCCTGTTTGAAACTTACTCGCTTTCGGATCTTGCTTTTTAAACGATAGCCCTCTGCGGTCGTGGTGAAATAATAATCCCGGAATGACAGGTTTTCACTACGAAATGAGTTCTCTCGGTAGACTCCTCTAATCGCCTTATCAATAGAGTGCTGACTAATATCAATAGCATCAACTTGCATTCTCTCGACAGGAAACCCAATTTTATCTAGTACCATCGCAATCGTGTATGGTTCCTCACCCGTTGAACATGGCATACTTAGCACCTTAAGCATTCGACTGGTATTACCAGCCTGCAACCAGTGATTTTTCACCCGACTGGCTAATACCTCAAACGGAATATCATCTCTAAAGAACCAGGTTTCAGGAACAACAACCATTTCAACCAGTCGTTTAAATTCAGTATCAGAACTCAGCAATACCTCGTAATATTGCGCAAGGTCATCATATTCAGAACTTGCGAGACTACGCTTGATCGCACTTTCGACAGACAAGACCCCTATCGAGCTAATATCTAGCCCTATTTTTTCTTTTAACAATTCCTCTATTTTTTCGAACATCACTCATCTTCTTCAGCAGAACTGCCATACAAAACATCGCAATCATGCTTAGATAGAAGGTGGTCCACATCGACCCACTGAATGATTCCTTTCTCGTCCGTCATCATGTTTGAAACATAATTATCTTTTGATGTTTTTGATGCTGTACGGTGGAAACGCTCTACTGCTAGAGAAATAGTTTCTGTTGCATGTTCGACAATCAATCCCAGGTGATGTTTCTGGCCACTATAGCTCGTATAATTAACCAACAGAATTCTTGTACTCATAACCGGTTTTGATGGTATTTCATCGAGCAATTGGCGCACATCGATCACAGGAACAGGAACTGCGCGATAATTACATAAGCCCGCCACATAGCTTGCTGTGTTTGGAAAGTTACTCAGCTTAACCAACGGCACCACTTCGATCACCTTTCTGGCATCAACCACATATCGATCATCACCAATATAAAACAGCAAAAAGAGCATCAGGAATCAATTTTGAATTGAGATACGCCACCCTGAAGGCCATGGGCCGCATCATTCAAACGATCAATCGCACTATTAGACTGGCGTAGTGACTCTACCGTCTGCTGGGCCGATTCACTCAGCTGAATCATCGCTTGTTTGATTTGCTCTGCCCCTTCCGATTGCATATGCATGCCTTCGTGAACAATTTCAAAACGAGGTGTTAATGTCTGAACCTGATCGATAATTTGAGACAGTTGAGCGCCAACCTCACGTACATCATCAACGCTGTTTTTCACCTCTTTTGAAAATTTCTCGACACTCATCACACCGCCAGACACAGCAGACTGCATCTCCTGCACCATCTGCTCGATGTCAAGTGTTGCCACTGCAGTTTGGTCAGCAAGACGGCGGATCTCTGTTGCAACCACCGCGAAGCCAACCCCATACTCACCCGCTTTTTCTGCTTCAATGGCAGCATTTAATGACAGTAAATTAGTTTGATCTGCCACCTTGGTAATCGTTGTTACAACCGAATTAATGTTCCCTGCCTTTTCGCTTAGCACTTCAAGTTTAGAGGCAATCGCATTAGAAGCATCGACCACTGAGTGCATCGTATTTTCCATACTGACTAAACCAGTATGTCCACTAGCAGCGGCTTCTGCTGTACCTGATGCAACCCCCGCGACTTCATCCATCGTATTTACCAGTTCTTTACCCGTCGCGGATATTTCAGTGGCGGTCGCTACAATTTCATTAACCGTTGCCGCCTGCTCAGCCACTGTTGCCTCCTGCTGTTTAGCAGACGCGGCTATTTCAGTCGATGATGAGGTTACCTGAATACCCGACTGCTGCACCTGTGAGACCAGTCCATTGAGGCTATTAATCATGGCTTGAATGCCTCGAGCCATACGACCAACAGCATCATCACCCGTCACATCAATTTCTCCGGTCAAGTCACCTGCGGCTGCACGCTGTACGACCAACTGCATCTTGCCAACCTTTTCTTCAAGGTCTTCCATCGCAATACGGCGCTCTTTCATCAACTCACTTAGATTGTGAACCATCGACTGTAGTCCAACGCCCAGAGAACCAATGGCATCATCTCCTGAAAAAGTCACCACGCCAGTAAGATCCCCTTCTGCAGCACGGTTTACCACATCTAGCAAAACATTAACCTTCTCTTTCAACACGTCTGCTGCTTCATGCTCTTTTTGAGCCTGAATTTTCTGCTGCTGACTCGCGCCATCAACATTATCAGCCATCGTATTAAATGCCATGCCAAGCTTGCCAATTTCATCCTGACTTGCCACATCAATTCTGACCGTGAAGTCACCATCGGCACGCTTATTAACCGTATCCATCACCCGTTTCAATGGTATAGAAAGCCACTTACCTAGCAGGAAATTAGCCAATAACAGACCGAGTATCAACAATGCGACGTTGGCAGAAATTTGAGTTCGCACATCTTTAGCTATCATTTCATCTATGTGCTGCAACGAATAACTCACTCTAATCGCACCATTAACCGAATTCTCAGGCACATTGTGACAAGCAAGACAATTGACATCGCCCGGATTTTTTCCGGAAGTCGCACGGAATGGCGTTAAAACCGTTAGCACACGTCCTTCCACGTCCTTATCAAAATCCTTACCATCCTGTAGTTCTATAATGTCTTCACCCTGTAACGCGCGCATATCCCATTCATCAACGGGGGCTTCTTCTGGAAATCCTGGCCCATACTGTTGATTGACCGGCTCGCCACGAACCACTCTGGCATCAACAACATTATTACGTTTAAGGATTTTGTTTCGCAGAATACTGCGCTGATCCATGGTGTTGGTTAACATCATGGTATTGAGGCTATCAAAATAAAAGGTGGCCAGGTCCTGCGTACGCTCTTCAGCATCATCATGAGCACGTTGTTTCTCTATATAGACGGTATAGCCCGTCACCATACTGATTACAAAAACAAAGATGATGGCAACAGTCAGATTGATCTTCACCCTGACGGACAGCTGACCAAATAACGAACCACTCTCTTGTGATGCCATAAAAAACCCTCTAATCCGCTCTAGAACTGTCGATGAAAATACATTCACAACCTCGCCTTGCCACAGCAGAAGTTGTCAAGGAATTATACGGCTGAAGGTTTCAGAACTTTAGTTAAGTTCCTAACTATGTTTAAGAAAACATAAGCATCTAAAAACTTAAAATGCACGACCGATAGAAAGGCTTACCACATCCATGTGACTGTTAGGTTGATGGACTAATAGTGGGCCAGTGGAAACAACTGGCGATTTTGAAAAACGATAGCTATCATAAATGAAACTAAAGAACGTTCCTTTATCCAGGTTATCATCGTTGATTAGCTGGAAGCGATACGAAAAGAAAAGAGAGGGTTCTTTTCCAGGTTCAAGTTTCACGGCAGGCAGATCAAGCGTCTCTTTTGTTGACACTGGGTATTTTACCCCAGTTCGCCACAGGCTCTTCCAAAACGCCTGCCTATACTCCAAACCAACACCTAATCGCATAAAGATAATGCGATAATCCTCTTCTATCCCTCGAACCCTGACACCTTGAGAATTCACACCATCGCTGATCTCTCTTGTCCAGCTATCAACACCAATACCGGCAAGTAAATCCAGAGCATGCGCTTTAAGCGGTGCCTTAAGGCGATAGCCACCAAGAAACTCAGCCGACATTCCAGCATAATCCACGTCTGCAGGGCTAAAATGGCCACCTGGCTGACTCTGGCCATCATACTCAACATCTCCTCCGTAAAGCGATGCGCTTATATTATAAAGATAACCATTAGAAGGCCTTACATCATTATTACGAGAAAACCTAAAAGAAACCCTAGGACCTTGCTCTGTTAACAGACGCACATCATCATTACTAAACCCCTGCTGACCAAACTCTTGCCAACGAAACAATTCAACACCTATGCTTACCTCAGTAATGCCTTCACCAGCAGTGTCATCAGCAATAACGATTGAATTACAAAACATGAAAAACGCACTGACAAACGATAAAGCTGTCATTCTCTTCATTCTATATAGCACCTTGCAATCAAGTTGATTATTAATACCATATTGATGACGCTATTGATGGATAACATCAACACCGCCGCCGCAGTGGCGCATAGAAAGCCACAAAGCATATCGTATCAGCTAAAGATAGCCGAATTGAAGAGAACCTTCAAAGCTAATTTGGTGACCTCTGATTAATTGTCATTACGAGGAGAGAAGCGCCGAAGTAATCTCTTAACTCGATGATTCATATGCGTCGAGATTGCCGCGCGTTGCTCGTACCAAGAGGCACTTCCTGCGGTCGCCTGACAGATAAGGCAATTAACCAGAGATTCCTTAGATAATTTTACACGCCAATTGCAATAGCAATCAGACAGAGGCGCTATTACTCATCGACGAGCCGGAAATCGATATCTGACAGGTCACCAGTAGAATCCCATTCATTACCCCATTGATCCGCTGAAATATAATCTTCAGTCAGCTCTTCATCCAGATCTAAATCTTCATTTCTTGGGCCACTCATAAATAAACCCTCGCTTAACTATACCCGAATCCCATAAACAACCTTCCTTAACCATTCAGGAAGCGCCAGACACAAATACAACTGCTAGTTTATATATCGGCCCAAAATAATCAGACTTAATAGCTAGGGAATAAGCAAAAACGTTAATTTACCAGGGTATGATCGCGTACTTTACACTGTGGCACTACAGGCAAAACGGTAATCTTTCGAGGCACAGAATGCCAGCCACTCAGAAAAGAACTGATTCACTCGCCGCTTTTCAATTGGATAACGTAACTTTTTATTTGGATAAGTGTAGATACGAGCAAAACCCGTTTTGTTTTGATAGGTCAGCACTTCGGCAACCCGCGCGTCATTATAGACCTTCACTTTCAGATACATATCGGGAACGATTTTGTTATCTTCAAGCGCATGAAGAAAAGCAATTGTTAACGTGTATTTTCCTCGCTCCACTACATTCATGTGCAGGTCAGGCAGATCTCTGGATGATGAGAGTATTGCCGTATCGACATCCATATCAGGCACCAGCCGGATCAATGCTTGATAGTTCTCTTCGTACATCACCATTAATGGCTTTTTATCAGGTATTAACATTAGTTTACACAACCACGCTTCAACATATTTTATATATCGACCACATCAAGAAACAGTTGATGCATTATTAAAACCACTCTATTTACACCACTCTCGCTGTAAACGATTTCGATTCAGAATCAACCACTGCAGTGCGATAATCGGGCTAGCAGAGTTGATGTGGCCACTATTCAGCAGCGCTACAGCCTCTTCAAAAGTGACCACACTGACCTTAATATCTTCACCCTCATCAGCAAGCCCATGCACGCCACCCACCTCAGTCGCATCGACCCTGCCGCAGTAGAGCGCCGTAGATTCCGTCGTGCCCCCTGGGCTCACCAGGTAATCACACACATGCTCTAATTGCTCGATCACGCAGCCCGCCTCTTCAGCCATCTCTCGATGCGCTACCCCTTCTGCACTCTCGCCTTCATCAATAATACCGGCCACAATTTCAATCAACCAGGGACTTGCTGGAAAATCTAACGCGCCCACTCGAAACTGCTCTATCAAAATGACTTCGTCACGCACAGGGTCGTACGGCAACACAGCAACCGCATGTCCACGCTCAAAGATCTCACGCGTTAACACATCACTCCATTCACCATCATATTTTCGATGTCTGAGACGTAGGCGAGCAATGCTAAAAAAACCTTTATAACAAACCGTTTTCTCAATGATCTCAAAGTTATCGTCCGTCACCACTCCACCCCTCTTTCAATCACTGTTATTATAGTGATAAAACTCAACATCTCTTTCAACTTTTACGGCCGACTATCTTCGGGAATGAACAGACAATCACAAAACCATCTATGGCCACTATTATTTGTCGTGCTGTTAGCCATTATCGCAGTCTTTTCGCTAAAGGCTAAACAAGATGAAATCGATAAGCCAACATTCATTTTAGACTGGCAGGATGCAACGCCATTCATTGAACCACGGCGTGCACTGACAGCAGCAACATACAACAATTACATCTATGTACTCGGTGGTATTGATGCTACGAACAATTATGTTCGATCAGTCGAATATACCAAAATCAGTGCCGATGGGTCTCTCAACAAATGGCAAAAAACTAGCAACCTGAATGAAGGCCGCTTTTACCTCGCCGCAGCTGCAATCAACGGTTATCTATTTGCCATCGGTGGTGCCAGAGGTGCGCTTGGCGAAAACAACATCCCCGTTGCGACAGTGGAAAAAGCAAAAATCAATCCTGATGGTTCTCTAGGTCAGTGGGTAATAACTGAGGCGCTCACGACGCCCCGACGCGGCTTAACCGTTAATCAACATGATAATCGCATCTATGCACTCGGGGGGTATAACGGCATTTTTCTACATTCGATCGAGCACACTACGGTCAATAAAGATGGGAGACTGAACGAGTGGCGACTGTCGCCTCAACAGTCAACAGTTGATCGCTATATCCATTCATCTGCGATCGCTGGCAATCGGCTCTACCTGCTTGCAGGGCACATGAAAAATGACCAAACAGTCAGCTATGGTGATGTCGAAGTCAGCCGGATAGCTGATAATGGGGAGTTGTCTGCATGGCAGATTGAATCCACCACACTACTGACCCCCCGCTTTATTGCCTCCGCATTTTCACTCGGCAATTACCTCTACATTTTAGCCGGGCATGATGGCGCAAAAAGACTGGGTAGCGTCGAATTCGCGCCCATCGATCACAATGGAGATGTTGGACAATGGCAACTCACCGCCCCGCTTAATGGCTCCCGCAGTGGTACGGCAGTTATCACCCACAACAAACGTGTCTACGTGCTTGGAGGCATCAACCAGAACAAGGTACTTAATAGTGTGGAAACAGCGATTCAATCAACAGATGGAAATTTAGGCGACTTATCAACAACCTTTCAATAGAAAGGTCGGTTCAATATCTAATCATTTGCGGCGTTTTTATCAGCCTCATCTTGACGCTTTCTTTCTAATGCCAACGCTTCTTCTCGCTCTTCTTCTTCGCGAAGTTTGCGATTCTTCTTATCATCTAGCGTTAAAAAAACTAAAAAAGCGACGACCATTAATACAATGCCAATCTGTATGTATATTGCTAACATCCTAACCCCTTGATTCTCATATGCTGCATACCGTTTTCACAACAATATACACGATACACTAGAGCTTCACGCTTTTCCTAATATTTCTATCGGTTTTGAACATCAGTGGCTGAAAGCAAAATTACACGGCACCGCTTATAAATGGAACGGGCTTACACAACCTGATTAATGCCGACCCTTGATTGATCAGAAGCACTTTCTGCCTCTGACAACACCGCATCTTGCTGACGCCGTAACTGTTGCCGGCGTTCACGGTGAGTGCGGGTATCAAGTAGCGATGATTGATGCTTCTCACGACGCTCACATT
>Ga0316204_10007165_pt1 | contig 16558 bp, 12 predicted proteins | sample 6monrhotite_MG_2_FD_205661 | JGI IMG/M metagenome (GOLD analysis project Ga0316204, IMG submission 205661) | Microbial mat bacterial communities from mineral coupon in-situ incubated in ocean water Damariscotta River, Maine, United States -... | ecosystem: Environmental > Aquatic > Marine >... | reverse complement strand
ATATCGACGTGAAAGAGAGCATATTCAGCACCGAACATGAGCTAGCATTTGCCCGTGAAAGCTTTGTCAAAATAGACAGTTATCAGGTAGGTGAGTTGAGCTTGTTTTGTAAGCAATGTCTTTCAAAAAATGCATTTGATCGACTCAAAGGCACACTACGCGCCGCCAGGAAACGCCAGCTTGCGCTAGCGGTTAGCGGTAATAAAAAGCGTTCTATTGATCTTGATTTCTGGGCGCATACTGTACTCGCGGGTGTTGCAAAATCGAGGGGGGTAACGTTGTCAAAACTGGTTATTGAGAGCTTCGAGAAGGAATACCTGTCCGCATACCCTCGACCTAAGTAATATTCGTTACTCTCTCAAATGGGATAAAATGGCTGAACAATACGATATAAGTGCCTGATAGATGCTGAAGGTCGCTTTACCTACTATTTTCTTGAATATACTTTCTTTTATAACGCCAATGCCATCCGAATAACAAATGCGTTAGCAACATCCACAAAAAATGCGGCTACAAGAGGTAATATGATAAACGCCATCGGCGCTGGGCCATGCGCTTTAGTCACTGCCGTCATATTGGCGACGGCGGTGGGCGTGGCGCCAAGTGAAAAGCCACCAAAACCGGCACTAAGTACGGCGGCTTGATAGTCACGCCCCATCAATGGAAACAATATGAAAATGATAAACGCTATGGCAGCCAATGTCTGCATAGTCAGGATGATAAGTAGTGGCCCGGCAAGACCTGCAATGGTCCACAGCTGCATACTCATTAATGACATTGCCAGGAATAACCCAAGTGAGAAATCAGACACTAGTGCCAGTGCTCGGGTGCGGGCTGGCCAGTGCATTTTTGGAACTAGATGCGGTACTGAATTTGATAATACAATGGCGCTAAGTAGGCAGGTGACAAACAGGGGAAGCTTAAACCCCAGTTCGGTAATGGCCTCGTTTGCAATATAACCGATGATAATTGCGACATGTAAGGTGAGTAGCACAGACATGATGTTAATGTGGTCGATGGTTTCTGAGTCTGCTTTTTCGTAGGTAATACCGACTACCGGTTGTACATTGCTTTCACCGGAAAGCTTGTGTTTGTTTAATAAAAAACGCGCAATAGGCCCACCGATAAGACTGGCTAGCACCAAGCCTAATGTGGCACATGCCACACCAATTTCCAGCGCGTTCTCTATGCCTAAAGCATTTACATCAGGTGCCCACGCGATCGCTGTGCCATGGCCGCCAATTAAGGATGCCGAACCTGCCAGTACACCGACGGGCGAGGGTAGACCAACGAGTGCGGCACCCGTTAGACCCACCACATTTTGCACGATAATGAAGGTGAGGGTCAGCGCTAACAAGATCAACAAAGGGCGTCCGCCACGAACCAGATCAGAAAATCGCGCATTAAGGCCAATCGCGGTAAAAAAATAGACTAATAAGCGATCTCGCGTTTCAAGGTCGAAGGCGACCTCGATACCGGAAGCCAAAAAGATAATGAATACCACAATGGCGGCTAGCAGACCGCCTGTTACCGGTTCAGGAATATTGTAATCGCGTAGCACAGCAATACGTTTGTTTAAATGGACACCCACAAAAAACACTAAGATACCGATGGTATAGGCCAGAAAGCTATCAACAACATATTCGTTCATTCACTAACCTTTGCTTATGATTTTTGTTCGGTGTTTGCGGCGTTCTATTTTTAACAAACTTACGAGTACCGAGAAAGCTGTCGATTACGACAGGTTACGATGGTGATAGTGACGCGAGTAAATGCCGCTAGTATCTTAATGCTCCTACCTCTACCGCCCTGAGAACAGCTTCGTGCTTTGAGGTAACCTTAAATTTTTGTGTGGTATTATTCAGGTGAAACCTGACAGTGCGTTCACTAATACTGAGAATTTTGCCTATCTCTAACGCTGTTTTCCCCCTCGCCGTCCAAGAGAGACAGTCCGTTTCTCTTGATGTCAGTCTGGGTGTTGCATTAACCGGGCATTGGCGTTGAAAAAATGACGTAAGGTGGGTACTCAATAGCTGAAGTGTTGCCTCCATTTCTCCGTGAATGACAGTCTCTTTTTCTGCGGACAGGCGTAACAAGCTAAGCATGCTGAAGCCTCTGCCTGGCCCGTGTATCGGAATAGAGACTCCGCTTTGGATGTCTATATCCTGTAAATGAGACAAGACGCGATGCTCTTGTTTGCTCAGCGGTTTATCCCACTCCACGGTTTTCCAGTGAATGGCGGTGACACGATTTTGTGCACGGCGGATGATCGGATCGAAGTTAAACCAGCACTGCTCAATATAGGCTTCGAGAGGTAGCTCTTGACTATACAGCCACAGAGTAGATTGTTCCGACCGGAAGGATAAAAATACAAACTGATCGAACCCGAGGTTACAGATTTGCTGCCCTAGTGAAATCCTCAGGCTTTCTCGATCGGGAATGCGATGAATGTTTTCACAGAAGTCCCAGACAGCACGGTAGGGACTCGGTTCCGCCATACCTGCTGCAAGCATGTTTATCTCCTTTTTATTTGAATGCCAATGCGTTCACAACGTCGTTTGCGGGCATGCATTCTCACTTTTGCACAGTATTTAGTCTTGCTGGGATGATTCCGTTTATCTGCTGATTAAATTCTCTTGTAAAATAAATTGGTATAAAAAAGTTTAAAAACAAATAGTTAGGGTTTTTGTTCAGTCAGATACTGAAGGGTTCAAACGGGCGGGAAGAGAGCGGCTTTGACTATTTTTCAACGTTAAAACTGAGGGAGATGGGTGACTTGTTGAAGTGATTCAGCATGCTGGGGAGCATAAAATTGTGGCCTAATCACTTGTACTGGCTGTTACCGCAAACGCAATATCTTCGGGATTATGGGAGCAGAGTGCTTTTATTTATCGCGTAGTGATCGAATGCGGCTTGATCCAAGCCGTTCATAAAGCGCTCACGTAAGTGTTGATCGCCCCCCATAAACAGAGGCTCCAGGTCTCTTTCAGCCTGTAATGGGGAGGGCCAATACTGATTGGCTTGCTGTAGCGCAGATTTGGCAACATCTAACCGATTCAAGTGTGCGTAACTGGCGGCACGCAGTAAATGGGCAAATGCGGTGGCGTGGTTGTCAATATTCTGTTCATGTACCTTTTCAGCCCATGTCGCTGCTTTTTCATAATGGCCCATCGCAAATTGTGCCCACGCCATTGATTCAAGCCAGCGAGGTAGCCGGGGGTCTTTTGGGGTAGTCGCGATGGCGCGCTGTAAATGTTTGATAGCGGCAGCAGGGTGGCCCCTAAAAATTAGCAAGCGTGCTACATTCGCGGCTCTGGCTGGGTTTTCAGGTAGTGGTGGCAGATCCATTTTTGCCAATAATGCGTCAAAGCGTGTGTCAGTACGCAGTAAATCAAAGTCTGGATGGTATCGGATTCCTACCAGCCAGGGGGTGCGTGATGCCACAAGATGCTCTAAGTGTGCGAATGCCTTATCCAAATCACCCAGTTGTGCATCAATCCAGAACGTATTTCGTTCCGAGGGCTCTTGAAACGGCAATGGTTGCAACGCCCGCAACATGCCTTCATACCCGTCTTCTTGCCAGCCGAGTTTAGCTGCATCTTGAGCGAGAGCACAGGGCTCTCCGCAACGCTGATAGGCGGCCATGCGAGCATGGTAGGCCTCCTCAAAACGCCCCATTTGGTGGTAGGCGGCGGCTTCATCGAATCCGCGAAACTGCGGGTCAAGCACGCGAACACCATCCGCTTCTCTTATGGTTTTCTCATAGAGTCTAGCGCTGTAGAGATACTTGATGCGCTCAGCCCGTTGGTGGAAATCAAGCGGTGCAACACGCATCAACTTTTTAGCGGTCTCATGTGCTTCGGTTGTCCGTTCTTGGACCCGCAGGCTGATTAAGTAGCCTTGTAGAGTGCGACGGTCATTGGGGCTTAGCTGTATCGCTCGCTTGAATGCGATTTCTGCTTCAGTCGGATTCCAATCATTTAACAGGCGAACATAACCCAATACCGTGTGTGCTAATGCCAGATTGCGGTCTATCGAAATCGCTTTGTTGGCATACTCATTCACGGTGGAAAAATGCTTTCGATTAATCCATACCGCACGGACAGTCTCTATCAGAGCCAACTGTGCCCAGGCTTCAGCAAAGTTAGGATCCAGGTTTACGGCGCGTCGCATTTCTTCAGTGGCAAGCGGTGACCAGCTCATAAATTGTTCAACATCACCGATGTGTGAGAGCCCGCGCAAATAGGCGTCGTAGGCTGATTCATCAATGTGCCGAGAGATCGATAGCGAGGCTTGTTCTGTATCGGATAATTGGAGATTCAGATGCAGGGCGACTTCACGTGCTACTTCGCTGCGCAATGTGAGTACACTGGAAGCCTCCCGATCAAAGCTATGGGCCCAAATATGGCGGTCGGTACGGGAGTCTATAAGTTGCACCGTCACCCTAAAGCGCCCCGCCTCGCGTGCAACGCTCCCTTCAATGATTGAGTCAACGTCAAGGTCTTTCGCAATGTCTTTGAGTGATGGCCGATTATCCTTATATCGCATAACTGATGTGCGAGAAATCACGCGCAACTGACTGAGCTTGCTCAGTTCAGTGGTGATCTCCTCCGTCATCCCATCCGCTACATATTGTTGGGACGAATCCCCGGATAAATTATCAAGGGGAAGCACGGCAATTGAATGAATCTGCGGTGTGGCGTTTCCATCAAGATGATTGATACTCATCCAGGCGAAAAGCCCTAAAACAACCACCATACTGCCCCACAAAGCCGAGCGATGCCGATTATTGACTAATCGAGGCGGTTCATTTTTCACAGGCTGGTTCGCGGTATGGCGTAGGGCCAGAGTGTGGCGGCTATTACTTCTGTTAATAACCGTTACCGCTGCAATGGTGCGGTAACCACGTTTGGGAACTGTCGAGATATATTTGGGATTTCGGGCATCATCGTCCAGTGAACCCCGTAGTTGACTGATGCGCTTCGCCACCATGGCAGAGTCTGCATGGCGACCTGCCCAAACCTGGTCTAGTAGTTCATCAGTTGATACCACTTCACCAGCTCGAGCCAACAGATACTCAAGCACATCCATGGCAAGTGGCTCAACCTGGTGCTCAATCGTGTTTTGCGAGAGGCGATTCAAATGCGGTTCAATTTTCCAATCACCAAATTGATAGCTAATGTTTGGATATCTCATTTGTTTCCTCTGAGGCTTACTTGGCGCTATCGAGACCGCCGACGCACTTACACAATACACCTACAACCTGTCGTTATCGACAGCTTTTTTGGTATTGGCAAGCGGTTTACACTTGCGAAATCGATGGTGGGAGATGATGGAAATAGCGGAATAAGCTAAGCCCACGCATTGGATCAAACGGTTATTTTTCCAAGCCTCACCGTTGGCAGTTGCGGCTCAACCACAGAAAAACAAAGGGGCGTTACGCCAATGATTAAACGTAAATTCATCTCTTTATTGTTCATGATAACCCTCTCAGCATTATTGCTCGCTTGCGATGCAAATGTGAGTGAATCTCCTAAAGAGTCGGCTGTACGGCCAGCGAAACTGATCACGATCGAGACTGCAACAGGAATACAGACGAGCCGTTATCCTGCCGTCATTGGGGCAGGCCAATCATCTGATTTAGCCTTTCAGGTCGGCGGTTTATTACAAGAGTTATTGGTTAACGAAGCCCAGCAAATTAAACAAGGCGCTGTTATTGCTAAATTGGACCAGCGGGATTTTCACAATAATGTCGCCTCAGCCAAGGCGCAGTACACCCATGCCGAGGAAGAATATCAGCGAGCGGTGCGTTTGACGAAAGAAGACGCGATTGCCAAAAATATACTAGAACAACGCCAATCACAACGGGATGTAGCCAAAGCACAACTCGATTCTGCTGAAAAAGCCCTTAGTGACACCGTGTTGACCGCGCCATTTTCCGGTGTGGTGACTAAGGTACCAGCCAAGCGTTTACAAAATGTCCAGCCAGGCAATTTAATCGCTACCTTGATCAACGGTGAAGTATTGGAGGCAACGGTCAATTTACCCGCCAGTGTCATTGCCAATGTCCCTCAGCGCAATAAAGAGGGGGCTTTTGTGGTGCTGGATGCCGCGCCGTCAAAGCAAATTCCTGCAACCTTTAAAGAAGCGACACTGGAAGCTGATGCAGTTTCGCAAACCTATGAAGTGAGCTTCACGTTTCAGCCCCCTGAAGCGTTGGTCATTCTTCCGGGCATGAATGCCACCGTGATATTGAGCTCATCGGCTAAACAGGCCAGTCAAACCGAGGTGGCCGTGCCTTTAGCGGCGTTAATGAGCGAAGGTGGACAACAGTTCGTTTGGGTCGTTGATACGAAAAGTATGATGGTCAGTAAACGTCGCGTCACTGTTGAAGAGGGTATCGGTGAGACCATGCTGGTCACCGCTGGATTGTCACCCGGCGACACCATTGTCGGTGCTGGTGCTGCCTATCTATCAGAGGGCATACAGGTACGCCCTTGGGCTCGATAATCATAAAAACCTTAATCCTTTACGTTAGATTTCACCAGGGATACATCGCGCCATGAATATTGCTGAATACACCATAAAAAATAGAGTTCTCAGCGTTATTGTTATCTTACTCACGGTCTTTGGTGGATGGTCGGCATATCAAAACATGCCACGCTTTGAAGACCCTGAATTTACCATTCGCATTGCTCAAGTCTTTACCAGTTACCCCGGCGCCAGTCCGCTAGAGGTGGCGAAAGAGGTGACGGAGCCGCTGGAGCGGGCCATACAGCAAATGCAGGAGGTGGATATTATTGAGTCGGTCTCCTCTGCCGGTGTTTCCGAACTTAAAGTAGAAATTAAATACGAATTTTCACCTACCAAAGCCGACTTGCAGATTATCTGGGCAAAGCTGCGCAATAAAATCAAAGATGCTGAAAACACCTTGCCCCCCGGTGCAGGTACGCCAATAGTTTATGATGACTTTGGTGATGTCTACGGCCTTTACTATTTTATTACCGGTGACGGTTATACGCCGGCTGAATTAAGAGACTACGCTAAATCGCTGCAAAATGAGTTATTGCAAGTGGAGGGTGTGGCTAAAGTCGGTCTATCTGGTGAGTTGCAAGAGGCGATTTTTGTCGAAATATCCCGTAAAAATGCGGCGGCACTGGGTGTGTCGATTAATAATATTTACAACATACTGGCCCAGCAAAATGCGGTGGTCGCCGCAGGTGATGTGATGATTGGGGATCAACGCATCATTATCGATCCATCTGGGGCTATTGATTCGGTTGACGCTATTCAAAACCTCCTGGTTGCCGCATCGTCAGACGGTAAGATCATTTATTTAAAAGATATCGCCAATGTCTGGCGTGGTTATCAAACTCCGCCACAAAAACTCATGCGCTATAACGGCGAGCCTGCCATTGCTTTGGGCGTGGCGAATGTGCTGGGGGGCAACGTGGTTAAAATTGGTCAGGCCGTTGATGAAAAGATTGCCGATGCTGATAGCCGTCGCCCTTTAGGTATCAATCTGCATGAATATTACCATCAAGGGAAAACAGTTGATGCATCGGTACAGGACTTTGTGGTCAATGTGATTGCCGCATTGGTGATTGTTGTGTTGACGCTGCTGATATTTATGGGGCTGAAGTCAGCGATTGTGATTGGTTCAATCTTACTACTGACGATTTCTGCCACGCTGGCTACCATGCAAATTGTTGAGATACCGATGCACCGAATCTCTTTGGGCGCACTGATTATTGCGCTGGGGATGATGGTGGATAATGCGATTGTGGTCACCGAAGGTATTTTGGTTGGTGTGCAACAAGGTCGTAAAAAACTGGATATTGCTAAAGAGATTGTGACGCAAACCAAATGGCCTCTGCTGGGTGGCACGTTAGTGGGGATTATCGCCTTTGCTCCCATTGGCTTTGCGCCGGGTAGCACCGCAGAGTATACAGGCGACTTATTCTGGGTGATTTTAATCTCCTTATTGTTTAGCTGGGTGTTTGCTATCACGTTGACGCCAATGTTCTGCTGCGCACTATTTAAAGAACCCAGTAAGCCGGTGGCTAACCGCGCTGATAAACAGGAAAATGCTTTTTTCCGAAACTACCGTTGGTTAATCGATAAATCCCTCGGTGCGCGTAGCCTGGTTGTGGGCAGTGTGGTGGTGCTGTTTGTTATTTCTATTTGGGGTTTTCAATTTGTGAAACCCGGCTTCTTTCCAACATCCACTACGCCGCAGTTGGTGGTGGATTATTGGCTGCCGCAAGGTACGGCGATTGAACGTACACAACAGGACATGAAGAAACTCGAAACGTTTGTATCGCAATTAGACGGTGTGAATACCACACAAAGCTCGATTGGTGCGGGCGGTATTCGTTACATGCTGGTCTATAGCTCTGAGTCACCCAACTCTGCTTATGGGCAAATTTTGGTACAGGTGGATGACTATAAAAACATCGATAACCTGATGCCTAAAATCCAGCATTATGTGAATGAAAATTTTCCTAATGCACAGGCCAAAGTGTGGCGCTTTGTTCTCGGCCCAGGAGGTGGTTCTAAAATCGAGGCGACCTTTAAAGGGCCAGATCCCCAGGTATTGCGCGGTTTGGCTAATGAGGCGAAGGCGATCATGACGGCTGATGGGCGCGCGTTGTCGATTAAAGATGATTGGCGCCAACCAGTGAGTGTCATCGAGCCTATCTATTCCGAAAGCAAAGGCCGTCGCGCTGGGGTATCTCGGGAAGATTTAGCTGCGGCGTTACAAACAAACTTTTCTGGAAAATCAGTGGGGGTTTATCGCGAAGGTGATGACTTGCTGCCCATTATTTCGCGTGCCCCGGCAAATGAGCGCAGAGGCATTGATGACATCACCAATATCCAAGTATTGAGTTCGACAACCGGCCAGTATGTGCCAATTGGCCAAGTTACTGACGGCTTTAGAACGGTATGGCGTGATGGGCAACTAAAACGTGAAAATCGTATTTGGACCATTAAGGCCCAGAGTGATCCATATCCTAATGAGTTGCCTGCAGAGTTACTCAGCCGCATACAACCTGACATCGAGGCGATTGTATTACCCGATGGTTATACGCTGGAATGGGATGGCGAGTATGGCAATTCAACAGAATCAAATAATGATTTAGCGTCAACCATTCCGCTTGGGTTATTAGCGATGGTGCTGGTGGTGTTTATTCTGTTTGGCACGGTGCGCCAACCGGTGGTGATATGGCTGGTGGTGCCGCTGGCGCTGATTGGTGTGGTGGGAGGGTTGGTTTCCACGGGTACGCCGATGGAGTTCATGGCGATCCTGGGATTGTTGTCTTTATCCGGCTTGCTGATAAAAAATGCCATTGTATTAGTGGATCAAATGAATGTGGAGATCAAAAATGGCAAGCCTCGTCATGATGCGGTGATTGATTCCGCTACCAGCCGTGTCAGGCCAGTGATGATGGGGACACTCACCACCGTGCTAGGTGTCATACCCTTGTTCTTTGATGCTTTTTTCCAATCGATGGCCGTCGTGTTGGTATTTGGTTTGAGCTTCGCAACAGTGCTCACGCTCATCATCGTACCGGTGTTGTACGCCATCTTTTTCAGAATTCGCTCCGGGGAGACACAGCATGGGAACGCGTAAATACTCTTTTTTGATTCCTATCACCGCAGTGGTCCTACTTAGTGCCTGTGCAACACCCGTCTCTCAAGATGAGATGGATAGCGCGACTCAGGCGCAAGTCCCTTCATCACCTGAAAATTGGACTGTGTCGCTCAATGCAACGGATGTGCAGATAGATTGGGTCAACACCTTCAATGATCCCACGCTCATCAAATTGGTCAAAGAAGCACAAGCTAATAATAAAAATTTGCAAGCCAGCGCAGCCAACGTGGAGCGTGCGCGTGCACTTGCTGCACAGGCGGGAGCGGCATTAACACCGGCGGTTGATCTCACTGCGGGCGGTAGTCGCACTGGGAGTCCCAGTAGTGGGGTACCCACCACAAGCAATCTTAATCTTGGCTTACAGGTGAATTGGGAGTTGGATCTCTGGGGGCGCATCCGTGCTGGCGCGCAGGCCGCGGCCGCGAGTGCACAAGCTGTGGCCGCTGATTTTCGTTATGCGCAGCACTCCTTAGCCGCCGCTACGATAAAAGCCTATCTCACTGCCATCGAAGCCAATCTACAAGTTGATGTTGCGAAGGAAAGAGTGACAACCCTTGAAGAAACCTTGCGTATTGTGACGGTGCGCTACGACAACGGATTGGCATCGGGTCAGGACCTGGCATTGACCCGTGCCGATTTGGCGGCAGCACGTGAACAATTGATAACCATAAAAAACTCGCAGCGTGATGCACTACGGGCATTGGAAATTCTGTTGGGCCGTTACCCTGCAGCCGAACTCGCAGTGCGCACATCGTTACCTGATGTGCCTCCGTCAGCACCCGCAGGTACGCCATCTGAGTTATTGGAACGGCGCCCTGATTTGATTGCGGCTGAACGGCGCGTAGCGGCAGCATTTAATGCAGTGGAACAAGCGAAAACAGCGCAACTTCCCAGATTGAGTCTGACTGGTACCAGTGGTGGCACCTCAAATTCATTATCAAACCTTCTTAGTGCAGAAAATGTGGTGTGGCAATTGGGCACTAACTTGCTTACCCCTATTTTTGATGGCGGCAGACTGCGTGCGCAAGTGGAGATACAAACCGCAGAACAAGAGCAAGCGCTTGCGATTTATGGGCAAGCGGCCTTGGAGGCATTTAACGAGATTGAAAGTACTCTCGACCAAGGTGTGGTGTTAATGGCGCGAGAAGTTGAATTACACCAGGTAACGCAACAAGCCAATAAGGCATATCGCATTGCCAAACTGCGATATCAAGAAGGTGAAACGGATTTGCTTGATGTGCTGACTATTCAGCAGCGTGCCATTGGAGCGAGAAGCAGTTATATCTCCATACAGCGTCTGCTTTTGGAGCAGCGGGTTAACTTGCACCTGGTTTTGGGTGGGAGTTTCGGGAACTAATCTTCAGTTTTTATCGATAGTGCTTGCACGCGCCATGATCAAAGTGAGTTTTTTATGAATATCCAAGGTGTGAATGACACGACTAGGCTAATGGCATTGGTCGGTATGTTGGTGTCACCAGTTCTATATGCCGAAACCGATTGGTTATCCGTCACAGTAGATAATGATATGTTTGTGGGGAATGACAGCGGCTATACCAATGGGCTCTTTGTCTCTTGGTTTGACACTGAAGAAAACAAAAATCAACCAGCCCCTTCGATTTTTGTTCGGCCTTTATTGTGGAGTTTGTCCGAGCAGAAAATCGAAGGGGCAGTTAACGCTTTCACCATCGGTCAAACTATGATGACGCCACAAGATATCACGATTGAAAACCCCACGGATGATGACTTGCCGTATGCCGGTCTGCTGATGTTTAACAATACTTATTTGGCGATCAATGAACACTACGCAGACAAAATCAGTACCACACTGGGTCTTGTCGGACCATCATCAGGTGCCAAAGCAACTCAAAAATGGGTTCACAAATTAATCGATGCCGATGACCCAAAAGGCTGGGATACCCAATTAAAAGATGAATTGGTTTTTCAGTTTACGCGTGGTCGAATCCGGCGCTCATGGGTGTCAGAGAGTGGTCATATTGATTTGTTAACCAGTGGCGAGGCCAGTCTGGGTACGTTATCAAGTTCAGTCTCCGGCGGAGTAATGGTTCGCTACGGTAGAGATTTAATTAGATCGTATGCCACGCCTTTATTCGGCAGCTCAAGAACCAGCAACCCTGTTGCTATAGAAGGAGGCTGGTATCTCTATGCGGGACTGAATGTGGGTTATATCTTTAATCAGATATTTGCCGATGGCAATACCTTCCGTGATAGTCGTTCTATCGACTATGAACATACTCAGATCAGTATGAGTGCCGGGATGGCTTATTCCTGGCAAGACCTCTCAATTACGTTAGTTATCAATGATTCAAATTTGATCGAAAATGATAAAGAACAGCTACAAGAACTGACGCGCTACGGCACGTTGACCATCGCCTGGCGCTATTAAACCTCATACCCACACGGAGTCAATTCCATGAAACAGACAAACAAAATATTAGTGTTCACTGCCTTGTCAGTTTGCCCACTTGCGACGCTGAGTGCATCCACATTTTCAGAGCCTGTCAGTGAAGTCCGCTATGCCACCGTCAGCAGTGCTGATATCGATGAAAAAAATGCTAACACTGACGTCGGTATTGATGAAGTGACGATTAAATCCATCCTCACTGCTACTGAAGTGGCGGGTGATAAATTGGTGTTTTCTCTCGACTATAAATATAACCAATTTACGGTCAAAAGCGGCAATAGTGAGGACAATGATGACGTGCATAACGTGAGTTTAATGGCACGCTATATTAGGGAACAAGGGAAGTGGCTTCACGTGTTCAGTCTTGCTCCTGGTCTGTATAGCGATATGAAAGAGGTCACGGCGGATGATGTGGACATGACGGCTACGTATAATTTCGTCTACTCCAAATCTAATCAACTGCAATGGATTGCGGGTATTGGCTATAGTCGTAGCTTTGGCGACCCGATGGCTTTTCCTATCTTGAGTGCGGTCATTCAACCTAATAAACATTGGCATTTGACGCTTGGATTCCCTAAAACCAGCCTCTCTTTCTCACCCAGTAGTCAATGGCACAGTTATGTGAAGCTACAACCCAATGGTGGCAAATGGAATTTGGACGCTGAAAGTTCAGAGGATGTGAATCTGATTTATAGCTCATTTGAGCTGCTGGCCGGTGTTGAACATCATTTAGCTAGCGATCTATGGCTCGGTATTGAAGCGGGCCAATCTTTTGCCCGTAAGCTGGAATTTAGCCATTCAAGCTCAAATAAAATACTGGGTGAAGTGGATATTAAAGATGCCTCATTTATCGGTCTTAACTTGCGTTATAAGCTGTAAGGTATTCATGGAAGTGAATATGCGACAACTTGAGGCCGGGCAATAACCTATGGAATTCACACTAACCTTTATTAAGTTGTTTCTCTGGGTTGTTTACTTGGTTTCACCGCTGTTGCTGTTTTTGTGCTTTATCGTGGTTATGTTGGGCCAAGTGGTTGGTCGCATTGAAAAGTGGAGTTATTTTAATGCGCTGTACTGGTCGTTTATTACGGCAACGACCGTTGGCTATGGTGATATTCGTCCTTTAAAAAAAATCTCTAAAATACTCTCGGTGATCATTGCATTGGTAGGCTTGATGTTCACTGGAATATTGATCGCAGTGACGCTAAATACAACTTCCATTGCACTAGAGAAGCATGTCGACCAGCGTATGATAGAAAAAATTAAAGAGGAGTTTAAGTAGGTACTGAAATATTCCAAACTGTGTTCGTTAGTACGGGGCTGAGCTCTCTAAGAGATACCCAATCAAAAATGTAGGGACGTGTAGAGAAGATATCGATCTTGTCAACGGTACATAAAACTGGAGTCGGCCTCTTTGTCTATTTGAGTCTCACCGCCGAACGGAGGCGGTGATAGCTGGTAGGGGGGAGGGTGCTGGTATGGAAAGTGTAACCTGCCCATTGAGAGGACATGACATTCAGCGCTGATTCAAATTCTGGCGTCATAACAAACGGTATCCATGCCGGTTTTGGGTGATATGAATACTCTCTAGTTACCAACTTTAAAGAATGTTATTAACTTATTTAGTGAGCGGGACTCCTGATCCATAGCTTGGCTTGCAGCAGATACTTCCTCTACCAAAGCTGCATTTTGCTGAGTAGCATGATCCATTTGAGCAATGGCTTTATTAACCTGCTGGATACCAGTAGCTTGTTCGTGGGAAGCTACTGATATGTCGCCGATGATCGCGCTTACTTTTTGTACCGCTGTAACGATAGAGACTAGCGTTTCACCTGACTCATCAACCAAGCGTGAACCTTCATCTACCTTCTGAATACTATCATTAATAAGCCCCTTAATTTCTTTCGCTGCCAATGCACTGCGTTGTGCAAGATTTCGTACTTCACTTGCCACAACAGCGAAACCGCGGCCTTGCTCGCCAGCGCGAGCCGCTTCTACTGCTGCATTTAAAGCTAATAGGTTTGTTTGGAATGCAATTTCGTCGATGACTCCGATGATATCAGCAATTTTTTTACTTGAATCGTTGATTTCTCTCATCGCCATAATTGCTTCGTTCACAACCGAGCCACCTCTCTCCGCTTCAGCTTGAGCATCAGCGCCAAGTTCATTGGCTTTACCTGAATTATCGGCATTTTGTTTTACAGTCTCGGTTATTTCCCCCATTGCTGATGCGGTCTCTTCTAACGATGATGCTTGCTGTTCGGTGCGCTGGCTTAAATCTTCATTGCCCTTGGATATTTCTGATGAAGAGTTGGAGGTGAATTCAGAGCTTTTTAGTATTTGCGTAACCATACTTGAAAGATTACTCAAACAGCTATTCACCGCTTCACGTAAATCGGCAAACTCGCCTTCGAACTCTCCGGTAACCATATCCCTAAGATCACCCTCGGCTAACTTTTGAATCACCCGAGACGTTTCGCGCAGAGGAACTACAATAGAATCCATCATCGAGTTAATATCATCTGCTAACTGTTTAACGAAACCACTGTGATGTTGGGCATCAATACGTTCACCTAAATTGCCATGTTTAGCGGCATCAATGAGCTTAGCAATTTGATTAAGAGCATCTTTTTGTGCCGTAATGTCAGTAGCATATTTCACTACTTTGAAGGGTTTGCCATTGATGCCTAGAATAGGGTTGTAGGAGGCCTGTATCCAAACCTCTTTGCCGCCTTTGCCGATACGTTTGTATTCGCCCGTATCATATTCACCTCGGTTCAGTTTTTCCCAAAACACCTTGTACTCGGTGCTGGTTTCATAACCCGGCTCAGCAAACATGCTGTGATGTTTTCCTTTTATTTCATTGAGTGAATAGCCGAGAGCATTTAAAAAATTTTCGTTGGCATTCAAGATTGTGCCATCCATCTCGAACTCGATAACGGCTTGGGACTTTGAAATCGCGTCTATTTGGCCTCTATAGTCAACATTAAGAGCATCTAACTCTCGCTGTTTGGTAACATCGAGCCATTCCATCGTCGCACCAATGTGCTGATTATTGCTGTCAATTTGTGCTGTAACATTAATATGAAAAATCAATGGTCCAACTTGGATATCGGTTGAATATGGAAGGTTAGCAGGGTTATTCAGTAACCTACGCTGGTGTGATGGGTCCTTATGAAACATATCGATGTTGCTTCCGAGGAATTTATCCATACTGAAATCAGGGTAGGCGTTCTTAAATGTATCTTTATTTTTTTCTAATAATGACTGGGTTGCTTTATTCACGAAAGTGACTTTTAAATCTCTATCCACCATCATAATAGCCGTCGTTGTATTTTCAATTGCTGACTGTAGTTGTGCAACGTCTTGAAATTGCTGATTTTCGCCCATTTCTATCTTTCCAATGAATGACTTAATACTTTACGTCCTTTCGGACAAAGAGCAATAAGCTTTAATAACTTTTGGACGCCCAACTAAAGCACCAAAGCTGACGTCCATTGCGTTGGCATGTCAGTTTTGTTTTTATTGATAGCCAGAGGCGTTTAGCCCTTTAACTGTTTGATTCCAGCACTCCACGTTCATGGGCTGACCACGCAATCAATTGCCCCGTGGAATATGGGTCGCTATCCCGCCACACCAGCTTCTCTTGCTTAAAATAATCTTTATTCCGTTTGATCAACCGGCAGGCGAATGCGCACGGTGAGCTCGCCACCGGGTTCATTGCTGGCAGATATTTCGCCACCATGCAGGCGTATGGCGCGTTCCGCTATCGCTAATCCCAGCCCATAGCCGCCGCTTTTGCGGTCGCGGGCATCACCCACGCGCACGAAGGGTTCAAATAATTTCGTCAACATCTCTTCGGGCACGCCAGGGCCATGGTCACGCACTTGGATAAGCAGCCAGCCAGTGTGCTCTTGATCCGGTTGCAGGGAGATGTCTACCGGGGTGTTTTCATCCGTGTACTTGGCCGCGTTGCGTAGCACATTTTCCGAAGCAGAAGTGCGCAGGGTTGCAGGTGCGCAAGGTGACCTTAAGGCGGATATGATCGTGCTGCGTGCTCAGCAACACGCCAAGATCAATGTTGTTCTTACCGACGATCAACGTGAACAGTTGAAAGGTATGCGTGGCAAGCAGCGCTGGAATCGTTGATACTGGCTTGAGCATTTTCTCCCGGCGGCCCGTTTCGGGTCGCCAATCAAGGCGTTTTGAGAGGGGGCCTACCGTAGAGAGGATGGCAAGTTCATGCATCATATTCCCCAGAACAACATGTCAGGAGATTGAGGATGTTTAGAAAATTTGTGGAAACGTGGGTGGAAACGAAGGGTGGGGACACCCATCATTATTCCTCCGGCACCTTTACCTCAGGAGCGAGCCAGACGTTTTAAGAAATCTTCACGCGATCCAGCGTTGATCCAGCCAGTGGCGATCGTCTTGCTGAGTTCGTGATTCACCCGGCCGCGATGGATGTGAGAGGGAGAGGC
>Ga0316204_10007164_pt1 | contig 16559 bp, 14 predicted proteins | sample 6monrhotite_MG_2_FD_205661 | JGI IMG/M metagenome (GOLD analysis project Ga0316204, IMG submission 205661) | Microbial mat bacterial communities from mineral coupon in-situ incubated in ocean water Damariscotta River, Maine, United States -... | ecosystem: Environmental > Aquatic > Marine >... | reverse complement strand
TTCTTTTATAATCTTTTATAGATTCTTGTAAAGTTCTTTTGTTCCATAAAATCCAGCGACTTAGTGCGCCAGCACTCATATAATCATTCCAATTTTCATTAGCACGATGACGATCTAAATATCTTTGTTTTCTTTGATCATCCCTATGTATTGTATAATCGCTCATTCCAGCAGATCCAAATTGTGTAGTTTTTATTTTTTTATTATCATTATCATAAAAAATTGCAGTATATTTTTTACCTTTAATATCAGATTTCTTTATTTTAACATAACTCATTTTAAATATAAATAATATTTTATAATAAATGGACGACTTACACTTACAATTAGATGAACTTGATCGACAAGATCTTATAAATAAGTTATATACGCAATTGGATATTTACAACAATACGCAATATGATAAAGCTAAAGTATTAGCTAGTAATGAAAATATTTCATTTTCATATAAAAAGCATCATATACATATAATTTATTATAATACGATTAAAAAAAATAATCTTATTATAAAAAAATTTCAAAAAAAATATAATATTTTAAATAAATATTAAAATGTATCTAATTATAACTCAAAAGAATTGTATTAATTGCTCACGTGCTAAAATTTTATTAAACGATAATTCATCGTTTATTGAGATTGATAAATCATTCGTAAGCTCTGCTATTTTAGAATTAGGAAATGGTAATTATCCTATTGTATTTAATTTAATTGGTGATTATGATGCTTTAGAAAAATATATACTTCATAGAAATTAATCAATTTCTACAATACATAATTCTAGACTAATTTTAGCACTACTAATACCATTACCAGCTTCATCTAAAATAATTAATTTAAATTCTACAATGTCTTGTGGTGGTAGTTCTAAAGAAATGTTATCTAACATTAAACTTGATTTTCCATTAAAACATCTTGTTAATATTGTAGGTGTGCCATCCTTATCGGAATTATAATAATTACTTTGATTAAAAGAAATATTATCTAATTTAAATGTCCATACAGAATTACTTGTAATATCAGCGCTTACGGCATCAATTTTTAAATAAGAATTTTCTTTAATTGAAATAGTATTAAAATTCGCAAAAGAAAATTCACTATTACCAGTTCCACTAACAGCTTTACCAACAGATTTTATAGCATCTTCGGTATTTAATATAATTTTTTTATAAGATTTTTTTTGATATAAATATGACATTTATTTTATATCAAGATATTTTTAAATCTATAGTCACAGTATCATTAGAACTTAAACCATTATCAGTTGTTGATTCTATAAATAACTCGATACCCATCAAAACTTGAGGTGGTAAATCACAAACCCTATAATTAATTATTTCGTCCCTATTAACAAATAAACCATTCTCTTTATTATAAATTAATAAATTATTATTTTTATCACTTTTAAAAATATTATTATTAATATGTAAAAGATTTTTAGCATATATTCTAAAATTAGCGTCATTATTTGGTGGAGGCGGGGTAGCAGTATTAGTTATTGCCGTTACTTCTACTTGAAATGGTGTAAAATAAGTTGTTTTGGTTGGTAGAGCATCGTTTTTATTGACATAAAATACATCTCCAATACTATAACCTACACCGCCATTTACTATTTCTTTCAATTCTATATATTGATTACCACTACCCCAAATAAAATCAGTTAATTGTCCGTTATTTGTTGATGGTGTATGAGTGTAATTAGTATTAGTTGATACTTCCCCAATATAATTCGGATTTAAATTAATACTGGTAATAATACCTTTAGGGTATTCTGTTATTTCACTTGTTGATATTCCTGTAATATTAATTCTCATATTCACTACACCAACAACATATCCTGATGGAAAAGCAGTTTCATTAATTATAATATAGTCTCCTACTTGATAATTTATACCAAATGAAGTTACTTCTGCGAGTACAGTTGTTTTTGGAAACCCGCTTGTACCATAATCTTTAAAACTAAAAAATTTCAAAGTAGCACTACTACCTGTACTCGCACCACCACTTGAATTATATACAGTACATTTAGTAGTATCATCTAAATCTACATCCCATTCTCCTACATAACTAAAAGAACCATATATACTCGTTGGTATAGTTGAGTAATCTATACTCATATTTCCAATAGTTAAAAGCCCTAGGTCATATGCTACTGGTGTTGGTGGTGGTAAAGTTTTTTTAGTTATAGATTGTAATGATAAAGTGCTTTTTTCATCAATTACGACGGGCTTATCAAAATAATATTTATAATTCTTTCTGTCAGAAGAAATTTCATCTGCTTGTTTGGTATTTAAAATAATCTTTTTCATTTATAATTTATAAGCATTTTATTTTTTCAAATAACAAATTAATCTGCTCTTGTTGTTTAGATATTATACCTTGTAAATGCTGTATTGATTTTGTATGAATAGCATGGAACTGATCATATTTTAATACTAATGAATCTTCATATATACCGAAAATAAATATCTCATCACATTTTGGTAATTCCTCATCACCAGCAATACCTGTGATGACCTTGTATTTATTATCATCTTGCTTTTCTATTACCTTTAATTCCATTTGCTTATCATTATTGTAATAATAAATATATGTTTCACCTACTTTTAATTCTTTATCTATTTGTATCGTATCTTTTGATATTACCTTCGCCATCTCATAAATATTAGGGATTTCAGCAGGTACTACACCTGTTAGTTCAGGTAATACATCAAATACTTCTTCGCTGATATAACCATAACTATATTTATCTCCGTGCTTGATATAGTCTTTCATTTTGTATTTTTTTGGTTTCAATCGCAAAGATAAATCTAATGCTTCCTCACCAGTTATATCTATAATATCTTTTTTAATTTTTTTAGATGATAATAATGCTAAATAATTACCACCGCCAATAAATATTCCAGCACTATTAAGACGAAGGCAGTAATCAAAAGTAAATGAACCTACTCCATTATTGATATGTCTTGCATAATATCTTGGAAACCCTGAAAAACTTCTACCTGACCCTTTAATAAACAATACACCATCATCGTTGATTTCTAAAAATGGTTGTTTAGGGGTGTTCCCTGAAGTTACATAAGTAAAATTATCCGTTACAACAGCGAGTTCTAAATCAAATTGTTCTACGGTAGGGTTCCAATTAATACCAATTCCTCCTGCTGTGCTTAATACTGATTTAACATCGGTGTCTGTGTATTGTGGTATATAATTACCTTGCCAATTAATTCCATCATATCTTAAATATTGTCCTGGTAATGCTGGTGGTAATATATTTAAACAAGCACCTGCTTGATTAGTTGCTCCTGTTCCGCCTCTTGTGATTGGTAAAGTTCCTGTCATAATATTACCAGCATTCAAATTAGTTATATTAGTTCCACTACCTGAAAAATTACTTACTGAAAGCGTTTGTGTAAAGAAATTGTATGTAAAGTTTGCCGATTGTAATATCCCATAACCTCCCCCAAAAACCACTTGTTGGGCGTTAAAACCTGCTAATTCAAACCAATTATTAGTAGCGTCCCACGCTATATTTGTTGAACCACTTTGTGATAAAACATTTCTAACATCAGCATCAGTATAACTACCACCACCTCCTGATATTGGTGCTGAAACCCAATTTGTGCCATCGTATTTTAAATAATCATTTGTTGCTGGATTTGATGGTAATGGAATACCTGCTGTTGTTTGAATTGTATTATCACTAAAATTTAAATTACCAAATAATTTTAAGTTTTTATTTTGGAATATACGAATGGCAAGGTCAGTATTCTGTACGTAGAAAGAGAAGTGCTGTTGAGAATATAAATAAGTATCTGTGCTGGTGTGTTTTTTAATTAAAGTAGAAGATGTGCCTGTCCCTCCAAGACTATTTGGAACTATACCTGCTGTTATTTGTTGTCCTGATATAGTGAGGTAATTATCTGTTACTGATGTTAATGATACATTTGTTGAATTATCAGTCCCTATTGGATCAACACCTAGTGCTGCCCTAGCTGCTGCTGCTGTTTGTGCTCCTGTTCCTCCATTTGCTATTGGTAATGTTCCTGTTGTAATATTACCTGCATTTAGATTTGTTAAAGCAGAACCATTGCCCGAAAAGTTAGTAGCGTTTAATGTTCCAAAAAGTGGGTCAAAAGTTAAACTTGTATCTTGTTGAAATGTTGATGCTCCACCAAAGAATAATTCTAAATTATTAATAGTAGATAATCCTGTGCCTCCATTTGCTATTGGTATAACACCTGTAATTGATAAAGTATTCGCTACATTATCCCAAGCAATATTCGTTGTTTGTGCCGAGTTTAATATAGAATATACATCACTATCGGCATACTGCGTGATGGTATTATCAAACTCTTCTGTTGTTGAGTTCCAAGTTAAACCAGTTCCTGCCGAATTGTTTAATACTATTTTTACATCACTATCAGTATAACCTAAACCAGCCGTATTCAAAGACCAAGCATAATCATTATTATACGGGTAATAGTTTAGAGTAAATATATCGGTTGGATTATACGCCGAGTTAGTATAACTACCCTGTAAGATACTTAATCTAATATCAATTAAATCTTGTAATCCTACTGCTTGAAAATATATAAGATTACCAACGATTGCTGACTGACCTTGTGGTATAACAGATGAGTAAATATAATGTTGTATATATGGTAATCCTGAATTATTTGAAACAAATGCTTCATATAATCCTGTGCTTTGATTTAAAGTAAATGTGTCAAACTTTTGAGATGGTATTTGTATTTCGCAATCAAAAGTATTCACTAAATAGTTAATCGCTGGTTGTGATAAGGTAATTCTAATATAATCACCATTATATATATGAAACTCTGGAAAGTTGGTTGATAAAACATTTGTATAAGTTGCTACTCGGTCAGTCCCTGATATTGTTAGAATTGCTAAACCACCGCTTGTAGTAATATTATCAATATTAAAAGTAAATATTTGCGGAACTAATGATGGAATGCCTGTTATTGGTGTATTTGTTAAATTAGTTTTAGAAAGGTTCTCAATACTATTAACTAATATTTGGTTTCCTTTTTCAACCCTATTAATACCTACGGCACATTTCACAAATATATTACCAGTCATAAATAGCGAACCTTCCTCATATAAGTTCATAATATGTCCTTGATTTACCTTCCACGCCCATCTATAATCGTTGTTGTATTGAACTGGGACACCTTGTAGTAATGTTGGGAAAGGATTATACTGGGAGCGGTCAGCAACCTCAAAAGCGGTATGAAAAACCCTTGATGAGTTGAAATAGAATAAATCTACTTTGTCCCTAACATTAGATATAGCATTTGGTGCTGTATCACTCGCTTCCATACTGATTTTATAACCAGTTCTAAAAGTGTGTATATATACATCAGGAAAGTAAATACTTAATTTTATTTTTTCAACTATGTCGGCATCTTTGATTAACCATAATTCGCTAGTAGATTGTATCCTGTATCTTGCTGGGTCACAGAGTATATCATCGCCGTCGTTTAACATATATAATAAAGTGAAATCACCAATTACCATAGTCGTTTTATCTCCTCCGTATAAACCTCTTGGGTCGTCAGTCCAATATACTCCCCATCTTTGCGATGCCCCTGAATATCTTATTATATCCCCACCCAAAGCAACCCATTCAAAAGTTATGCCTGTGCTGTCAGGCACACCACTACCTATTCCTTGTGAATTAAATTGTGGGGTTGTTTCTGTAAAGTTAAATGTTTCAATTGGTTCTTTTTCATCAAATTGAGTTTTACTAAATACACTACGATTGTTAGATGATAAGTTAGATTTATGTTGGCGGTCTAATGTAATATTATAAGTTGATGGTGTGGGTTCAGTATAAGTAAAACGCATTATATCATTACCAAATATATCAAATGCTCTGTTTTTAATTGATAACATATCGGGTTCTGCTATTATCTTATTATTAGTTGTGTCGTATCGCATTGTATCACCCATACTTGTTGATAAAAGTAATCTTACATCGGGATCACCATAACTACCTGCTATTGGATTTGTTGAAAAACCTGTTATAGTATTGTAATATACATACCCGTCTGCTGATAGTCCGTATAAGTTTTGAATATTTTGAGATGATAATGATTTTAATGTAAATCCGTCACTTGCTTGTGATAATGTCCCAAATTCTCCTGTATCCATTTCTTCGTAAGCGAGAGATCCACCAATTTGAATATTTTTAAAATCGATCATATCGGCGTAAAATTCTTTACAACTAAAAAACCTATCGCATTTTGCAGTCTGGTGGTAATAATTATATGTTTTTAAATAATCGTAATCATTTAAATTAGTTTCAGTTAAAGGCGTATCAGTTGATTGTAAAAATCTCCAATTAAAATGAGTTTGATATTGATCTACATTTATATCTTCGTCACCAATTATTAATATATTATTATCTAATGTAATGGTCTGTTGAGTGGTAGATACGAAAAAATCATCTGTTAAAAAGTTAAAGCTATTTGTTTCAAGTTGATTTACATTCGGTGGTAGGTCTGTTAAATCGCTTAATTGTGACGTGTAAAATGTTTGTGGAATTGTTATTTGATATTTATTCGCATCTAAATTATCATTTAGTTTATAAAAGATATCATTAAATGGTGTAGCACTATTATTATTTAGTTGAGCATAAAAATATATTTTATTATAATCAAAAGCACTTAAATTATGTTGTGTTCCATCTGTAAATTCTTCTATTTGTTCTCGTTGTAATGTTTTGAATACATAAGGAACTAATTTAACTTTTACTATAAATGCCGAGCGTTGATTAGCAGTTAATTTATAAGTAGTATTTGTAGCAGTTTGTGGGTATCCTGTATATGCCGAATTAAATCTTGGTCTAATTTTCCACTTCTTATGTAAATAAGAATATAGATCGGGCGATTTATCAAAATCTATAATTATTGTATTAGTTGCCGTGGTATATATTTGCCGAGTATCTAATAAAACTGTTTGCGATGGTGTAGCATCAGTATAACTATCGTAAAATTCAAATACTAATTCTTCCCATAAATTAGCAACTTTTGCTTGTGTATTTGGTATATCATCAAACCAAGTGCTATTGAATGCTTCCCATCTCATTATTTTATACTCTATTTCAATTCTGCCAATGTGTATTAATGTATTTGTTGATGCTATGAATGTATTTATAGTTCCAAATGGATCATGATAATATGTAGTCCCGTCATAATTTTGTAGCATTCCCATAAAGTGTGGATTGTTATTAGTGTTAGTATCAATTAAACTATCTAATATAGTTTGTGATAATGGATAATAAGCATCTTCAATTTTATAAAATATATCTTCATTATTTGGTTGTGATACTACAAAAATTCTTTTATATGCTTCATAATTACCATAAGTAGCTGTGGCATTTGTATAAGTAGCACCAGGAGCTAAAAAATCATTTAAAATATTACGAGTGAAATTAATACCCCAATAATCTAATTCATATTTACAAAGATGTGAAAAGTAAAACCTACCATCTCGTAGGTAAAATGATAACTTATTTAAATCTACTTGATATGCTTTTAGTAAAGCAAAAGGAGGCACATCTTGTTGTTCGTCATATTCTAATGCTGTTCTAATTATATAAGTATTTTCCCCTGCTACATTTGTTCTAAATCGGTGAAAACCTAAATATTCAAATCTTTTGTTTAAATCATATATTTCGCCTGTTTTTTCATTTTTAAAGTAAAATGCTCCTCGTGTTACTAAACCGCCAACATTCCAGTTAGTATCATTGTAATATTTTGTGCTTTCTTGTTTAACTAGTGTTATTGCATCGTGATAGTTCAAGCGTCGCATATTTGGATATAAACCAAAGAAGTAATTACTAAAATCTGCTATTGTAAATGGTGTATCTACGGAGGCAGAAACTTTTACTGCTCCCATTATTAAATCAAAAACAATGCTATCAAACTCATTTTTATTAAACCCTATATTTACTTGCTTCGTTGTGGTAGTGCTTGGGGTTTCACCATCATTTAAAATCAATTGATAAATTTCGGTTAAATTACCTTGTGTTGGTAGTGCTGATATGGTCGTATTAATCGTTGCAATATCAGTTGTATTAGTTGTAATGTTATTTAGATTAGTGGTGATATTATTTTGGAGTGATGGTATTTGTGTATTCAGGATTGAAAAAATATTATTATAATTATTTGTAATATTAGTATTTTGAAGTGCTTGGTCTCCTTGTATCGTTGTTATATCGGTTTGTATCGTTGATATATCGCTTTGGATTGTTGATATGTCCGTAGCATTTTGTCCTATTTGATTATAGTTTATTAATTCTAAATTACCGCTGGTATATTGGAATTGTGCTGCATTTACTGGTATAGTTCCGTAATTATTAATTTGAAGATTACCAGTTGCGTCGTAAGAAAATTGCGATGTATCTATTTTTAAACTAATATCTAATTGTGATAATGATTCGCCTGTCGGTTCTGTTGTAAAAGTTTGGGTTATATTAAAACCATTGCCGAACTCATCTTTATCCGGTATTAATTGTCTCCTGCGATTTCTTGTATCAGTATCTTTTATTTTTGTCACAACAGCTTCAAGCTCTAAATCTACTATTTGGGTTAAACTAAACACTTGATTAACATTTATAATTAAATTACCAGTTGAACCTCCTATTGATGATTTCGCAATAGTTATTGTGTCTCCTTGTGAAAATCCACTACCAGTTTGTAGTATGTTACTTATACTTGCTATTCCACTTATCACCTCTATTTCAAGTTTAGCACTATTTTGTATATCTACTTCATATAAACCATCGGTTAATCCCCCAGTATTGGTGGTTGGATCAATACTTAATCCTGTTTTATATACTTTGTCAAGAGTGTTTTTATCTGTATTACTTTCCAATGCATCAAAAGTGTTTAGCAACATTTCAAAATCTCTTGTTGAACTATCTTTCGTGAATTTATCAATTATAAAACCTAATATTCCTAATCCACCACTTATAACACCACCTACGCTGACAAGAGTTGCAAATGAAGTCACCATACCAGTTTTAGTTTTTAAAAATTGAAATAATGATGTAAAATTATTAACCTGAAAAATACTTTCTTCAAATTGATCTACCATTTCATCAGTAGCACTTTCCATCGCTTCTGTCAAAGAATTTTGAGATCTTCGTGCGATTTGCGGTGTATTAATTTTTGTTTTTATTTCTAATTTTATAATTCTTTCAGTATTAGTTCCTACATTAGCAACTGTCGTTCCTAATGTGGTTTGTAATACGCTTACTTCACTTTGTAATGTTGTTATAAAACCGGCTGAAACTGCAATTGATGCTGTATTATTATTAATTCCTTGTTTGTTTGCTACTATATAATTTATTACATCAGTCCAACCAGATGTTATAAATAAACTAACTAATGGATTATACGTATAATAAATATACAATTTGCCATCAGTTCCTATCTTGGTGTTATATGTAAGTTTATCATTTGAAACATCGTTATTATTAACTGCATCTTCGGTATAAAATCTTATTTCTCCATTAAAATTTTCATTCTTTAAATATAGATTTAAAGATAAAGTTGGATTAGTTGCGTCATATTCATTTTCTAAATGGTCTAATTTCAATTCAATTAGATCGTTAATTTCAATATCTACATTACCACCAATAACTTCAATTGATCCACCTCCACCTGTAAATGTTTGAGTTGCATCTATAAAACTAGTATCTTTATTATTATACCAAGACATATATATTCTATTTTTAATAATTATTATTTTTTTTCTTAGTATAATATAAGAACTAAAAATGTATGAAAATATTCCTGGATCTTATCCCGCCACATTTTTTTATAATCTGAGCAAACTCCAAGGAGCCTTCTCTAAGAATTTAATTAAGATCACTGCGGATCGTTTAGATGCAGAACCTCAACAGCTCACTAATATCCGTCTTCCTATCGGTGGATTACTTAATCTTGATTCCTTGGCTCTATGGTTTAAAGTAACAACAAAAGGAACAAATGTAACTGTCCCTAGTAGATATTCATCTACTTTTATAAAACGTATGTCTATTTCTATGAATAATGTTTCAGTTCAAATAATTCAAGATTATAACTTACTATATAATATTGCTATGGACCACACAAATAAAGATAAAACAAAAGGTATCGCTGGTGAGTTCCTAGATAATAGTATCCGTTATTCAGAAGGCGTAGGTTCATCAGATCAAACTGCAATCACTGCTTCCTCAACGATGTTGGCTGGAACTGCTCATCTTTCAAATGAACAATTTTGTATTAATAACTGGATAGGTTTATTTGGCAGTGCATCTACTCGTATATGTAGTACAGATCGCACGGGGGAGATAACCATATCTATAGAATGGGCAAATAATTACGAAGTTTTAGGCGGTACAGCGGAAGCTTCTGCTACCACTTACACCGCCGCTGATACTTATTCAGTAAGCGATATCTATATGACTTGTGAGGCCCTCAGTTTCTCAGATGATACATATTATAGATCGATTGGTGATAAAGATCTTAAAATTGGTTTCAATGATTACACTGTAACTCGTTTTGCTAATGCCACTAAAAACTCTGGAATCAATGTAACAACTTACCTGTCGGCTGGTTCAATAGATTATGTTTATGGAACTGCACTTCTACCACAATCAGTGCCAAAACCACTCGTTTGTTATGGTAGTTTAGGAACTGGTGCAACTGAGACTGTTGTTGCTAATTTATATAAATATTTATCTGATCCCGTAGCTTATAGTGATAATGCTTCTACAACAGCATCTGAAAATGTATATGGTGATGGTTTCTTTTCAACACTTGCTATGCAAAGATGCCTTCAACATCTGGCTACCTCTCAATTCAGTATTAATAATAAAGCTTTAAATTATAGTCCATTAAACCCATATGAAGTATTTCAAAATAATCTGTGCGCATTAGGATATGAAGGGGTGGATACATCAGCAAATGGATTCCATAGCGCAGTGGTGTCGATAAAACATTATCTAAAATATTATGCAGTATGTATGCAATCTCTTGAACTTATTGACAAAGACCAATTTTATATCAGTGGCTTATCAAGTGCGGGATCTTCTGCAGCTGTAAATTGGACTGCCACTTTCACTGGTAGTTCTAATACTTTAAGTGTTACACCTGTGATCGTGGCAAAAATGTCAAAAGTATTACACGTAAAGGCTGGAAGAGCGATTTCTGTAGAATAAAAAAAATAATAATCTTATTAATTAGATAAGAATGTTTGGATTAAATGTTTTCGTGGAACCAGATCCTACAGGAAGAATAGATGCAACAAAACAAGATAATTATAATATTCAATTTAGAAAAAATGATGCTAATTTAATGATAAAAGAAAATCACACTGATAATTATTTTAGACAAGAGGGAGATATTCCATCTCAAATTCCTCATCATTATAAAATACATCATCATTCTGTTACAATGGATTTAAATAATCTTCAAAATTTTAATCCTACCTCAAAAGGAATAACATATTTTGAAGAACACGAAACGAATAAACATATTCACCATTCATCACAAGGTAGTATGCATTCTCACCCTGCAAATCAAACTACACCAAATCATCGTGATAATAGTATTACTGAAAAGATTGAAAAATGGCGTAAAAAATCAAATATTTTTGAATCACCCGCAGAACATAGTCATAAATTAAATATTGTAAAAGTATAATTATTTTTTTTATAATCATCTAATATAAAATATAATGATTAAAAGAGTAAAATCAATTTGGTTAGATACAAAAAATGCAACTATAAATTCAAATAGAACCCAATTTACATTTAATAATTTACCTGTTATACAAGTAAGAGGTAATATATGTCATTTAAAAGTAAATTCAATATCTGGATCATCAACAAGTGGAACAAATGATTATATTGAACATACATATGTAATAAAATTAGGAAATGTGAAATATAATCATTCTTATTATTTTAATTGTGATAAAAATGCAACACCAACAATAGCAGATGTAATGATAGATGCTAATAAAGGTTTTCATTTAAATAATTCAACATTGACATTACCTGAACAAGATATAAATCAATTATATTTAAGTATTAAAAAAGAAGATGGAAGCGGATTAACAAAAGCGACTCATAACATAGATTTATATTTTAATATCATAATAGAAGAATATGATTATGAAAAAATAAATTAAATTCTTTTCATTTTACGTCCTTTTTTGATAGGGCTATTTTGCTTTGCTTTTATTTTTTTTTGATGATCATTTAAACCAAGATCATCTTTAATATTATTATAAACTGATTCTCCAAGACCAAATAAAGCACCCTCTGCAGTGCCGAATATCCCACCTTTGACTATTTCATTTTTAAATTGCGTCATTGCAGTTTCTGCACCCTGCACTATATTACCAGCTCCTAATTCTTCAGCACCACCTAAAACTAATTCTTCTGCCATCGGCAACATAAAAGCCATTCTTTACTAATTATTAGCAAGATTTTATTTTAATCTAAATTTTTGAATCTCAAAATGGATTAACATATTATCTAAATCTAATTTTTGAGATTTTTCATTATATATAGTAAATAAAATATTATTAATAGTTTTGTTTTCAATACGATATGAACTATCTTCATAATTTTTATATTTAATACACGTAAAAGGAGCCTCGTCATTATCAATCCATAAAAGAATATTACCAACTCCTGTTGCATCATCATTACCTCTTATTAAATCATTGTGAGTCTTATTTGTAAAATCTAAATCGGTTGCTATAATTACTTTTTTATAATTAACTAAATCAATATTAGTATCACCTATTAATGGCGTATTAACTACTAACGTATTCGTCTCGTTATTTATACCAATATTATCCCGTGTATTATGTGATGGTAATTTTAATACTATTCTTCCGTTCGGATCGGTATATGGATATTTGATGTTATCAACTAAACTATGAGTTATACTTACTTTATTTGTAAGACTGTCCAATGTTATATTCATACTATACGGGGTGATTAACTCTTTTATTTTTGCTACGTAGCTACTAGATTTATAAAATCCATCAGGTATAACTAAATCTGTTGTAACATCCGCACCAATAGTATATGGAACTGCAGTCCAACTAAATAATTTTAATGTGTTTAAAACAAAACTATTAAGTAATATTGATGTATTCGTGAGGGAACCATCAATACTAAACTTATAATACTTGTAATTGACACGATTAACTAAATCAATTCTAAACTTTGTAATAATATCATTTAGGGCAGATGCAGCGGTAAATGTAATTAATTCGTCATCAGCAGTCATTATTGGTATGGTGATATAAATTACATTATCAAAACTACCTTCTACTTTTAATCTAAATGTTACATCATCAGTTAAAGTGCTTGCAGTTGTCTTTTTCATACCAAAAGATACTTGACGCAAAAAATCAGTATTATTCGTATTCAGCTTTTCAACTATAATATAATTTTCAAACTCGTTAAATGATAATTCTTGTTGTGAATTACCAGCGAAAACATTATCAAACTCATCAACACCATCTACTATCTGGTCATCTTTGTAATGTATCTTATAATTTGTTCCTGTAATGAATTGTATATTATTGGTGGTATCATAACTTAATGTTGTTGTTCCATTATATGTTTCAATATCAAAATAGATATCTGTAAATATACTCATTTCAGTTGTATCCAAATAAATATATGGTCTTCGAACCAGCTTGATAATATTATTTTGTAAATATGATGATATATTATACATATTATTCATATATTGCACATCTAGTAATTTTATTTTGAGGTATTCATCGCTTTGGCAGATAATAGGATGATCTAATTTAACATCAATATAATTATTATATTTGTTATCTTTATTTTTATCAATATAGAAATTATATTGTATCATTTTCTAATTATTATATAAGATATTTTGAATCTCTTTCAATACTTTGTGTCCATCCTATTCTAACCCGATTTTGATCTTTTTCTTTTTTATGAATACTTAAAATTAAAGATCCATATGGTATTTTCATAATTTGATCATAATATTTCATAATTTCTTCTTTACTAAAATGTGATCCTACTTCTTCCGAAATTGCATCAATAATATACTGTCTAGACGCAGATTTTAAAAGAACAAAAATATCAGTTTGTTTGCGAATTAAAGCGGGAACAGCTTTGAAAGATTGTGTAATAAATATAAGATTTAAACCAACTAATTCATCGCTTTCGTGTCTAGATTTAACTGATAAACGATTTATAAAATTTTTTCTAGCGGTTCCATAACCATCACTTCCGATCATATCATCTAATACTAAAAACACCATACGCGGATTATATAATAAATTATTATCATTATCTCTAGGAGCGTCGGGATCTATTTTTGGATCAATAAATTCTTTCCATTTTAATAATGTTAATTCTTCCATAGATAAATTAGATAAATTTTTAGATTTAATATATTTATCATAAATTTTACGATAAATATTATAAGCTTCTATTTGATCTCTTTCTTCTTTAATATCTTGATATAATATTTTCATATAACTATCTACATCGTCTTCTAAATCAATTCTATCATCATCGTGTAAAGTTTTTAAAGTATCTAAAATGCTATTTTGTTTAGATCTTGAAGTTCCACCACTTACCCATATAGTCCGCATTTTTACATCTGTTCCATCTTGTGCTATAAATCCTGAATCTTCATAATTAGTTAATAATTGAATCGTATTATAAGTTTTTCCACCTCCTTTTGGTGAGGCTGATAAAATAATATTATAGGTTGGTGGTAAGTCTGCATTACGGGGGTGGGGAGGTTCATACTTAGTATGCTTACGGATTTTATCTGTTAATGATTTAATCGTTTTAATTTTCATTTTTAAAATATCTTTACTATATAAATAGAATATATTAAAAAATGCCAAAGATTATATATCCTGAACACTACTCAGATGAAGATAAAGCAATTTACGATGATTTGTTATCTCGTGGAGAAACATTAATAGGGAAAAAATTATCTGAAAATGAAAGATTTTTATTAGATCTATCAGCAAAAATTACTATAAATCAATTAAGAGGTTATGATAGTGGTTATAGTGCAGATGAAATTAATGATATGAAGAAAATACACAAAGAAATGGCGAATGCCGGTGTAATTGAAACACCCGCAGATAAATTCTACGATGATATCATAGAATTAAGCGATGGATCTACGTTCCGCCACCCCTTATCATATCCTGCAGAATATTACTATGATAAGAATAAAGAAGAACCTAAAGAAGAAGTTAAAGAAGAAGTTCAAAATAATGATTAAGTAAATATTAATTTTTTTTTTATATAATTATAATAGAAACTATATAATTATGCCAATGACAAAGGAACAGAGAATTGAATTATTAAAATTAGCTAGAGAGGCTAAAGCAAAGAAGAAAGTAGAGCGCGATGAAGCGAAACCGGAGGTTAAACGTGGTCGAAAGAAAAAAGAAGTAATAGTAGAACCAGATATTAACCCAGAACCAGAACAAGAGCCAGAACCAGAACCAGAACAAGAGCCAGAACCAGTTGTTGTTGAAGATCCTGTTAAGAAACCTAAACCTAAGAAAATTAAAGATCCAGTAAATACTTTAACATTAGAAATGCCAGATGATCAACCTGATATTATTTATGAGACCGAGATCAGGCGACGACCTAAAAAAAAGATTGTTAAAAAAATAATTTATGAAGACGATAGCGAAGATGAAATTGAAGAAGTTATTGTAGATAACAGAAAGAAAAAAACAGTTAAAGAAGTTAAAAAACCTGTAAAATTAAATGAAAATAAAAATGAGAATATAATAACAGAACCAGAGTCTGTTAAAAAAGAATCGTCCTTTAACTTTTTTAATTGTTAATAAATAATAAAATGGATGAGCGCGCTTTTAAATTATATGAAAAATGCGAATGTATGAGTGTATTAACTCAAAAGGCTTGTAATCATTGGTCTCTAGTAAAATTTATATTCCAGATACCATTAATCCTAACATCATCTGTGATGTGTATTTTAAATAGTTTTTCAGATAATAACAATAATATGAAACTTCCTAATGTAATAGTAAATGGCGTGAGTGTGCTCTTAATATCATATCAAAGTAATTTAAAAGTTTTTGAGAAATGCGAATTATTTAAAAATCTATCTAATCAATTTTTACAATTAGCCCACGATGTAGAGGGTAAGGATCAAAATGAATTAGATCGTAATACAGTTAATATTTTTATTGAAAAGTATGATGCATTAATTGCCACTTGTTTATTTGAAGATATACCAAAGAGCATAAAATTAGATGTTATAAAATTATTTGAAGGAAAAGCATTACCTTTGCAATTAAATGGAGGTAGTGGTTTAAGTATAACTAAGGTAAAAGATCATACGGTGCATAACGGAGCGGAGCTATGCCATTTACAGGTTTAGTCTTTTTATAAAATCCGTAGATATTGAGGATGTCCAATGTGTAATAAAATAAATAATAAAAAAGATATATAATTTTAATAAAATTATTCTTCTCA
>Ga0316204_10007163_pt1 | contig 16560 bp, 12 predicted proteins | sample 6monrhotite_MG_2_FD_205661 | JGI IMG/M metagenome (GOLD analysis project Ga0316204, IMG submission 205661) | Microbial mat bacterial communities from mineral coupon in-situ incubated in ocean water Damariscotta River, Maine, United States -... | ecosystem: Environmental > Aquatic > Marine >... | reverse complement strand
GCATATGCGTTCATCAAGGTTATACATAGTGAACGCCCGGATATTGACATCAAGGTCGTCACCAATATTGTCAATTCGACTCGTGAAGGCGAACGCACATATAATACCCTACACAAAGCATGTCAGGGGTTTCTGAAATTCTCGCCGCCGTTGCTGGGGGTTATTCGCCGGGATAACAAAGTCCGCGAAGCCATTCGTGCCCAGACACCGTTACTGACCCGGTTCCCCAATTGTGAAGCGGCCCAGGACGTCGAACGCATCGCAGATAATCTGCTTAAAACATAGATCACCCCAGGGAGTAAAATGTCGAGCGTAACGCCACCGGTATCGTCACCCCCTCCTCTGCAGGTTCAGGGGTTGCCGACAGCGACGCTCAATGCTCCCCCGCTTGAACTGACACAGCTCAACATTGGCACGAAGCTTGATGCCCTCGTGCTGTCTCTCGTCGGTAAAGGGGCTGTAGACGTTGAAACGGCTCATGGCAATTTACAACTGCAGACCGGTTTTTCACTGCCAAAAGACACCGCTATCCAATTACAGTTAATTGGCAAAGGCAGTCAGCTTCAGTTCCTGATCACAGCCATCGGTGGGAAATTACCCACGGGATTTCTACGACCTTCCGGCGTAGGGTTACAAGGGTCAACTCCAGCCTTAGGCAACACTGTCACATCTCCGACTGGCGATGTTGCGCCGATCAAATTACTGGCAGGAACGCAAACGACAGCAACACTGTTACGTGCCGTTGTTCCGGGGTCTCCGGGGCCCCTTGGGTCTCCGGGTGGAACTGGCTCTTCGGCAACTGCAGGCGCTTCCGCGCCCCTGACTTCGACGGTGAATCTCGCAGGAACACCCGGTCAGGGACCGACCACGACTGCCTCAAATGCAGCAAAGGCAATTCTGGGCCCATCCGCTTCAACTCAGCCCGGAACCTCCGCAGCTTCTCAGAAGATACTGGAAATCCCGGCAGGCACTCGCTTTGGTGTGCGTATTACAAGCATTGTTCCCGTCAACCAGCTCGGCAGTGGAGGCGGTTTACCAAATTCAAGCACAACATCATTTCTACCCGGACAATCAATTACCGGTGTCGTCGTTGGACAGAACAACACGCACCACCCGATCGTCCAGACCCACGCGGGTCCAATGGCCATCGCGACCCCTACTCCCGTGCCCACAGGCACAACGATTGCGTTCCAGATACTGTCGGCAATTCCTGAATCTTCCGGATCGGCTCAACACGCGGTAATCGATCGAACAGGCTCAATCATTATGGAGACACGCGAGTGGCCTCACCTTAATGACGCCCTCAAACTGCTCAGCGAGTCCAACCCAGCAATTGCGCAACAAGTCATGAACTCTGCTTTGCCGCGCCCGGACTCCGCGCTCACCGCGAATATTCTGTTTTTTATTGCCGCATTGCGTGGCTCAGAGATCCGCAACTGGTTTGGAGACGCGCCGACCCGGGCGCTGGAACGGTTGCGCCCCGGTTTGGCATCGCGCCTGAGTGATGATTTCAATCAGGTAGCCCGACTGTCGGATGACAACTCTGGTGGCGATTGGCGATCCATCCCTGTCCCTATGTTAAACGGGCAAGCGATTGAACAAATTCAACTTTTCATGCGTCGTAAACGGCGTGGCAGTGATGCCGATGACAACCCGGAAACCCGTTTTGTAATTGATGTCGATCTAAGCCAGATTGGGCGTATTCAGATGGATGGGCTCATTATTCAGGAAAAAAAGAGCTTTGATCTGATTTTTCGATCAGAGGATCATTTGACACCTAAAGTTCAGAACGATATCCGTACTATCTTTATCAACGCCAATGAAATCACCGGTACCAGCGGCGGTTTGGCTTTTCGCGCTGCACCGCCGGATTTCATAGATATATCTAGCGAGACCGTTAACGATGACGGCCTTGGCCTTATTGTGTAAGAGACACCCATGGATTTAGCCACCCGCCGAACGCTGCTAAACGTATCACCCAACCCCAATTCGAATCTTGATTATGTCACCGGGTTTGAGGGGCGAATTGAAACACCTGCGTTTGAACATCCAGCCGACGTAATATTGCGCTATGTGCCGGATCGTTTGATCCTTAAGGCTGCGAGCTATGAGACATACCTCGAAACGATCGAACAGGGAAGTTGGGGATCACTGGAAGAAATGGCGGTAACCATTCTTGATGATATTAGAAACGAACTTGTCGCCCGCTGGGTTCAGGTGATCGTCAAACACCAGCCACAAGGCCTCTCTCACCTTCAACGCCAAGGCATTACACTGGAAGACTACCAGCCGAACTGGGACAATGAAGAGTTACTGTCACATCTGCCTTTAATTTAATCACTGTTTACCCGTTTCTGGGAATGGTTCTGCAACCCCAGTTCATCAAGGATTTGTTGTTCTTTTTGCGCTAATTCCCTGGCTTCGCGTTCGACGCGGTTTTTTTCTACTGTTTCATACTTTTTTTGTTCCCGGTAAGCTTCATTCAAAGCTTCACGAGCTTCAACGACCCGGGCGTCAATACTCACAATCAGCTGACGAATCTCTTCACGCCTGTTAATGACGTTGTCTGCATAATTTCCGTAAAAAAGACCGGCCTCATGTGGGGAGTCTTGCGCCGACGCCTGTTCTTTCAGCACCTCTGTTTCAAGATCATCCCGTGCCTGTTCCGCGGCTGCCATTTCATCAAGGACAGATGCCAGCTGGCGCCGTTTTTCATCAACATTCCATTCGCTGAGACGAACGAGCGATTTAAGACCTTTTGCCATCGACTATTGGATTACCATTTCTATCAGCTGTTCACCGACCTGCCGTTCAAATTCTGGCAGGTTCTAGGGTTGTGCCGGGGTCTCTTCATGAGGCATTTGGAGAATTTCCCCGAGCCTCTGATAACATCCACTGAGGTCGGTGGCCTCGCCGATCTCCTGTTTAAGAAAACTCTCAAGCGGATCATGGAATTGGATGGCCTCGTCGGTCTGCGGGTCGGAGCCCCGGCGATAGGCGCCCAAGCGAATGAGTTCGGCCATATCTTCATAAACTGCCATCAATTGCCTGGCGCGTGAGACAATGGCGTTTTGAACCTGTGTATTACACCCAGGCATCGTCCTCGACACGCTTCTCAGAATATTGATAGCAGGGTAGCGTCCCCGTTCGGCCACCGCACGGTCGAGGACAATATGCCCATCAAGAATTCCTCTGACAGCATCGGAAACCGGCTCATTGTGATCATCACCTTCAACCAGGACCGTAAACAGCCCGGTGATCGAACCCTGACCTTCAGCACCCGGCCCGGCCCTTTCCAGCAGGCGCGGCAGTTCGGCGAATACAGAAGGAGTGTACCCTTTGCTGGTGGGGGGCTCCCCAGCAGACAGGGCGATTTCACGTTGGGCCATGGCGAACCGGGTGACACTGTCCATCAAACACAAGACTTCTTTCGGGCGATCACGGAAAAACTCGGCGACAGCCATGGTCAGGTACGCTGCCTGACGGCGGACAAGTGGAGACTCGTCTGATGTCGCGACAATAACCACACTTTTCGCCAGCCCTTCGGGTCCAAGGTGATCTTCAATAAACTCCCGAGCCTCTCGCCCACGTTCGCCAACCAGACCGATCACCCCGACTTCCACATCGGAATGACGGGCCATCATCGAAAGCAACGTTGATTTACCAATTCCAGACCCGGCAAAGATACCCATCCGTTGGCCCTTGCAGCAGGTCATGAATGCATTCATGGCCCGAACGCCCAGATCAATTTTTGATCCCACCCGCTGGCGGGTATGTGACGGTGGAGGAGAATTTCGAATGGGATAGCTCACTTCCCCCATGGGCAGCGGGCCTTTATCGTCAATCGGCTCGCCAAAGGCGTTGATCACCCTTCCCAGCCATTCTTCCGTAGGATAGATCGCCGGTTGGGTTGCACTGACCTGGGCTTGGCAGCCCATGCCGATTCCATCTAAAGAGCCAAATGGCATGACCAAAGCATTACCTTTTGAGAAACCAATCACTTCACAGGTCACTTCGCGATTGTTACGCGCTGTAACAATACAATGATCACCGATTGAAAGATTGCCCTGCACGCCGCCGATCTCAATCAACAAACCAACAATGTTGCTCACCTGACCATACAACCGGTATGGCGGCAAGTGATTGATTTCGTTAGATGTATTTGCTCCGAAGTCGCGCAAAGCGGAACTCCAATGCTTCAGTTGATGACGGGTATCAAGAATACCTCTCTTTTACAGTATGTGAAGACACTGTTTAAGGATTGGTAAAATGAATCCCGTCACTTAGTTCCTGCCCACCATGGCATGTGAGACCTTGCGCGAATCAGTTCCTCAGAATATGGTTAACGAATTCCTTAACGGTGTCCGGAGACCACGATGCGCGTGTTATTGGTAGAAGATGACCCCACTACACAGCAAAGTATTGAAATGATGCTCGGCTCAGCAGGTATGGTTGTTGACTCAACAGACCTTGGTGAAGATGGTCTGGAGATCGGGAAACTCTACGATTATGACATAATTGTCCTTGATCTCATGCTTCCCGATATTGACGGCATGGAAGTCCTGCGCAGATTACGCGATGCCCGGGTCAAGACGCCGGTGCTGATCCTGTCGGGATTAACTGAATCTGAAAACAAGGTTAAGGGCCTGGGATCAGGCGCCGATGACTACTTGACGAAACCGTTCAACAAAAGCGAACTGATCGCCCGCATTCAGGCGATCGTCCGGCGTTCGCAGGGGCATTCTCAGTCAATTATTGAAACCGGCAGGCTGAGCGTTAATCTCGACACCCGGTCAGTCGAGGTCGATAGCCAATCCATCCATCTGACCGGCAAGGAATACGGCATCCTTGAATTGCTTTCATTGCGCAAAGGTACGACCTTAACCAAGGAAATGTTCCTCAATCATCTCTACGGAGGGATGGACGAGCCAGAACTGAAAATTATCGATGTGTTTATCTGCAAGCTCAGGAAAAAACTTTCAACAGCAACCAGTGGTGCCAATTACATTGAAACGGTCTGGGGCCGCGGATACGTGTTGCGTGATCCTGAATCGGAAGAAGGGGTGGCCTGACGGGATGTTCAGACGTTTCCCTCAAAAAATTATTTTCCTGTAAGTTTATATATCCCGCGTTGCCCGGGTACGGGCTCAAACTTGTCGGTAATTCCAAGGACGGTTTCCGCGCCCCCCAGGAACAAGGCACCGTCAGCCGGCATTAATTTAGCCATGTGCTCCAGAATTTCTTTCTTGGTCGGTTGATCGAAATAAATCAACACATTACGGCAAAAGACGATATCAAACTTGCCAAACGCCGACATGCTATCAAGAAGATTGAATTCCTTGAACGTTACCTTGCTGCGAATTTCAGGTTTAACACTCCAGTGCTCGCCCTGCTTGTCGAAATACTTGACCAATAGCTGAATTGGCAGACCACGCTGGACTTCAAATTGGGTGTATTTACCCTCTCTCGCCCGATCTAAAATCTCTTTCGAAATATCCGTTCCAACAATTTCCGTTCGCCAGCCTGCAAGTTGGCGTTCGGCTTCCTTAAGCAAGATAGCCAGCGAATAGGGCTCCTGGCCACTGGATGCTGCGGCACACCAGATACGAAAAGAACGCTGCCCCTTCCGGGCCTCCATTATACGGGGGAGAACTTCATCACGGAACAAGTCAAACGGCCTGGTATCACGGAAGAAAAATGACTCATTTGTTGTCATTGCTTCGGTAATATCGACCAATAACGGTTCCGTAGGCAACGTTCTCACCTTGGCAATCACATCATCCAGAGTTTTCATGCCATGTTTGCGTGCGACAGGCATCAACCGACTTTCAAGCAAATACGCCTTGTCGTCTCCGAGGACCAAGCCTGAACGTTTCTTCAGGATCCCTCTTATCAGGTTAAAGTCATCTGGTGTCATGCTGCACCCTTAAGTAAAAAGTCGCTGATATAAGTTGGAATTTGATCAAGTGGAAGTACAGCAGAACATATCCCCGCCGCCGCCGCCGCGCCGGGCATTCCCCAGACAACACTTGTATTTTCATCCTGTGCGATGACGGTCCCACCCGCATCAACAATGACTTTCCCACCTTTTGCGCCGTCACTGCCCATACCGGTCAAGATTACAGCGAGTGCTCGGTTCCCATAAGTATTGGCAACACTACGAAACATCGGGTCGACCGCCGGGCGGCAGAAATTTTCGGGAGGGCCGTCAATAACTCTCAAGACCTTCTGAGGGCCATTGCCATCAACCGTCATATGATAGCCGCCAGGTGCCACATAAATATGCCTGGGCATCAAACTTTCACCGTCTTTGCCTTCGACGCAGGGGCGTCCGCATGCTTCCTGAATATGTTTTGCCAGGATCGCCGTAAAATTAGGCGGCATATGCTGGGTAACAACGATCGGCACAGTAACGTTAGATCGGATATTTTTCAGGACGTCAAACAGTGCCTTAGGGCCACCAGTCGAGCTGCCAATTGCGATAATTTCCGGGCGAATCTTTGATGTCGCAGGGCGAAGTGTAAAATCAACAGATAACAATGATTTTTGCGGTGCCGCAGCTGCGGTGGGAGGGGTGCTTTTACCCGCAATCGGCTGCGATTGCGTCCGCAGATTGCGCCGTGTGAGGCGCGCCCTGCCGATGATACGGATTTTGTTGATCAGCTCCGATTTAAAATCGCTGGCAGTGCCCATGGCACCAACGGAAGTCGGCTTGGAGATGTAGTCGGTAGCTCCTAGTTCCAGCGCCCGAATGCTAACTTCCGCATTCGCCAGTGTCAGGGTGGAAGACATCAGGATTCTAGCGCCCGGGTCAACTTCCAGAAGCTTAGGAAGTGCCGTCAAACCGTCCATTACCGGCATCTCGATATCGAGAACGATAACGTCAACGGGCGTTTCTTTAAGTTTACTAATTGCTAGTTCGCCATTGGATGCCGATGAAACGATCTCGATGTCGTTTTCACTTTCAACCATACGCTTCACCATCCCGCGGATAACCGCAGAATCGTCAACGACCAATACTTTGATAACCGGGTCAGACATGAATGCAACTATTCTCTAATATTACGGGAAGAACCCGCCCATGAAACCGCTTAGACCAGCTCCTTATAGGAGACCGACCTGCGAAAATTTAGCCTGTATGATCTCGCTGTCGAACGGCTTCATAATGTATTCGTTCGCACCCGCTTCAATAGCTTTCTGTATATGCTCAATATCATTTTCTGTCGTACAGAAGACCACGACGGGCCCGTCTCCACCCGGAAGCTTTCTCATTTTGACTAGAAATTCCAAGCCATCCATAACAGGCATGTTCCAATCCAACAAAACCGCGGCCGGCAGCTTTTTCATGCAGGCATCAAGAGCCTCCTGACCGTCCGCAGCTTCTTCGGTTTCGAATCCGAGTTCCTGCATAATTTTCCGGGCTACCATTCGGATAACCTTAGAATCATCAACAATTAGGCAAGTCTTCATTGCAGATCAGTTCTTTCTCAAAAAATAAATAACCTCCGGCATCCTCATGAATACCAGACTACTAGTGATAAGTGACGTCCTAATCCCGATTATGCAGCGGACCTTCTCTTGACGCAACATGGGTTGGAAAGTCTACACGAAATGAGTGCCGATTATTTGACATGAATCATTTCCTTTCCAAATTCTACTTATAATCGAAATTTTCTACATCTATTCGGCTGATCTTATCGCCAAATCAACGGTCTGGGCCAGACTCTCAACCAAGGCTTCGCGATCAAATTTGGCGACATAATCATTGAACCCGGCCTCCCTACCTTTCTGGAAATCACTTTCCGAAGCATTCCCGGACAGGGCGACCAATGGCGTTTTCATCCAGCGTGGATCAGCACGTACATCAATCGCAAATTCAAAGCCATTCATGCCTGGCATTTCGATATCGGTGATGATGACATCGAACTTGTACCCGTTGTCACGCATTTGAAGGGCCATATCCGCTGACTCCGCAGTTGTGACCTGCCATCCGGCAACGGATAACAACGGTGACAGCAGGTTACGGAAGAACGGGCTATCATCAACGAGTAACGCGCGTCGGGTCGAAGACGTACTGGAATCGCCAAGTTTTTCAGCACTGCCAAACCAATCAGAGAACGCTTGGGTCAGGTAATACCCGGCATCAATGATATCCGTCGCTTTGCCGTCTACAATGGCGCTACCGATCAAGCCTTGAACATCCGCCGCCAGTTCGATCTTGAGTTCCTCTTCAACGATATCAACGATTTCGTCAACGACCAGCCCCATGGAGCGTTCCTGGTCGGTAAAGACCAGAATTGGTTGGCGCCCGACTTCTTTCCATTGATGTTGATCATTGAAGGGGATTAACGGCACCAACTGACCACGATACTGAACCATAACCGTCCCGTGCGAAATTTCCGCCATGGCCATGTCAATCTCTTCGAGACGCGCAATCAAGGCCAGTGGAACGGCTTTCAATTCTTTACCGCCGGCACGGAAAACCAGCAACGATGTTTTCTGATCGTTTTCATTGAACATGTTATCATCACCCGCGCCGTCAGAGGAATCCACTGAATCCATTTGTCCGGCTGCTGTGGCAATACCGTTCGGGTCAAGAATCATGATGACGCTGCCGTCCCCAAGAATGGTATTTCCGGAATAGAACGGGATATCGCGCAATATTGGGGACACCGGTTTGACAACAATTTCCTCTGTATCAAATACCCGGTCGACAATAATACCAAAGGTATTGTTGCCCACCTGAGTGACAACAATGAACAACTCGTCTTCGTTATAGTCATCCACAGCATCGGCGCTACCAGATGTCTCTGCTCGGTCGCTGTCAGTTTCCTCCGCTGCGTCAAGGCTGGTCTGGCCCAGGGGTTTGTCTGTATTGAGTTTCAGAAGGTCACGAAGTGAAATCAAGGGCAGCAGACGATTACGTAAGCGCAGGACGGGTGAATCGTTAATCCGCTCAATGGCGTTTTCCGATTCAGTTGACGCCCGAACGAGTTCGAGGACACTGATTTGCGGAATAGCGAAGCGCTCGGTACTGCAGGCAACGATCAACGCAGACACAATCGCCAACGTAAGTGGAATCTTGATGGTGAATGTCGTGCCTTTACCTTCAATGGATTTCAGTTCAACCGTGCCACCAATTTTCTCGATGTTGGTGCGCACGACATCCATCCCGACGCCACGCCCTGAAACACTGGTAACCTTCTCGGCGGTTGAAAAGCCCGCAGCGAAAATGAATTGCTGAATTTGCAGGTCGCTCAGATCATCCAGTTCAGCTTCCGACACCACGCCATTATCAATACACTTCTGGCGAATGCGGTCCATGTTCAAGCCTTTACCATCATCGACAATTGCGATGATAATATGCCCACCTTCATGGTAAGCTTTCAGGATAATTGAACCTTTTTCCGGCTTGCCCACTTCCAAGCGTTCTTCCGGACTTTCCAGCCCGTGATCGGCTGAATTTCTGACCATGTGGGTCAGCGGGTCTTTGATCAACTCCAGAACCTGGCGATCAAGTTCTGTTTCCGCACCCTGCATGATCAAATCGATTTTTTTGCCCGATTCGACGGACAAATCTCGAACAATCCGCGGCAGTTTTGCCCATGCGTTGCCGATCGGCTGCATGCGCGTTTTCATAACACCTTCCTGAAGGTCAGACGTTATATGGCTCAACCGCTGAAGCGGAACTGTAAACTCGCTGTCATCCAGACCACGGACCATTTGCAGGAGTTGGTTGCGCGTAAGAACCAGTTCACTAACGAGGGTCATCAGATCTTCAAGCACATCAACGTTAACCCGGATACTTGACTGGGCGACCGCAGATTCTTTGGTTGCTTTCTTTTCGGGTTCCGTTTTCTTGGCCTTGGCAGGGACCTTGGAATCCATAGCCTCCTGCACCGCTTTCGGAATTTCGACCTGTCCCGCGCTGCCACTCTCACGCTCTTCATTCATTTCTACACGCATGTTGGCGTCACTTGCAGCTCCAATGCCTGCGGCTTCCGCCTGCGCAACCTCATCGAGGAGTTCCTGTGCGACAGGTGCGCCAAAATCGTTAGAAGACGGAGGTGCCACGTCTTCACTTTCTTCACCAGCCATCTGTTCGTCCGATGCCGCCACAATGCCGGCGGTTGCAGCTGCGTTGACTTCATCCAGAAGTTCCTGAGCAACTGGCGCTCCAAATTCGTTTGCAGAAGGACCGGATGTAGCCGCGTTGACTTCATCCAGAAGTTCCTGAGCAACTGGCGCTCCGAATTCGTTTGCAGAAGGGGCGGCTCCCGCAGAGTCTCCGACTGCTGGTTCAGGCGCAGATTCAGCCGCCGGTGCTGACGAAGGTGTTGTAGTTTCACCGTTCGCCATTGCATTCAGTTCAGCAATGGTTTCCGAATCATCCCCTTCCGGCTCTTCTCCTGTCTCTTCCAGTTCGCCAAGAAGATCGCGGATCGTGTCAATGCATTTCAGAATGAGGGTCACAGCTTCCGGAGTGACCGGCAGTTCACCGTCACGAAACTTGCCCAGGATGTTTTCCCCGGCATGCGCGACGGATTCCAATCTGGGCAGTCCCAAAAATCCGCACGTCCCCTTGATGGTGTGAACCAGACGAAAAATGTTCCCAAGGATTTTGTCATCCTGAGGATCTTGCTCAAATTTCACCAACTCAACATCGATAACGGCAAGGTTTTCTGATGTTTCAGTCAGAAATTCGCTTAATAGATCGTCCATGACAACCTCTCCTCTTCGCTTCGCCCCGTCGGGCGGTGTGGCTTGACCGGGTCCACCGAGTTAAACATCACTTGAGCCAAAATGGCTGAATTTCAAGGGTTTACGCAAAAAACTCAGCACTCAAACTCGCTCATATCCAGATGCTACCCGATTTAGGGCAAATGACAACGACCCCCATGTTAACGGACGTATACAGAATATTATATTTCAAGATGTTTCGCTTTATATCTGGCTCGTCACAGCAGTGGAAATTACCAAATCAGAGGTGCGGGAACAGGACCGCGATTTGTATAGAGTTTCCGGACGGGTCGGCTTGATATTCAATTTCCCCACCTGCCGTTCGCGCCAGTAATTGCGCTAAATAAACATGCACATTGTGGGCGTTTAATTGATCAAGCTCAACATTCGGCACCAGCGCCGCCGCCATATCTTCTGACATCCGTGCGCTTTGCCCATGTGTTGCCATGGCAATCCCCGTTCCTTCAGGAATATCCGTCAGATGAACATCAATACCTCCTCCCCGGGGCAGACACTCACTTGCTGCCAAAATTAAATTCAAGCAAACTTTACCGGTCTCGGCGGACAAAAGCCTCGACGCTCCGTCAGCCTCGGCATCCACCCAATTCAGCACAACTTTTCCGCCCTGTAACATATCGGCTGCAAGAGCGCGGATTTCGCCCACGCTGGCGGCGCCCCTAGCCCCTTCCGCCAGACCAAATGCGGCCCGGAAAAACGCCAAACGCCGGGTTATCTGCGCGGCGCTGTTCCCCATCAAATCCAACGGCCCCTCCGAATCGCCGGGATCATCATGAATCATTTCAAGACCAGCATTAATGGCGCTGGCCGATCCCACCAGATCGTGACACAAGCGCGAACACAAAAGTTGAGCGACTTTCACATCTAACTGCATGCTATGTTCAACTTTTTCCTGTTCAGATCACAAATTTTCAATACACAATATTCAACGCCCCCTCCAACGGGCAAGAGAGAATTGATCTAACCCTGCCCCCCATACTAACTGATTTTTAGCAAGTGACGTTGAAGAGCTAGTAGCGGGCGCAATGAAGATAACGGAAATTTGAGGGTTCTGCATATTCCATTGTTTGTATTGGAAAAGCTCCGTGGTATACATAATGCCACACAGCCATATCAGGTTACTACATCCCGGCTGAAACAGCCCGTCAAAAGTGGAGACTATTGAATGTCCGTTGCGACAAAAAACCATCCCACCCGACGCTCCCCCTATCATTCAAAGGGGCGTCAGGTTGACGACCAGGCGATGCAAGAAATCAGCACCCTGCTTGGTGATCGTCCACGTCGGCGGGACCTGCTGATTGAACACCTGCACCTCATCCAAGATACCTACAAACATCTGTCGGCAGCCCATTTGGCGGCATTGGCCAGAGAGATGAAGATATCCATGGCTGAGATTTATGAAGTGGCAACCTTTTATCACCACTTTGATGTGGTCAAGGAGGGCGAGACCGCACCACCGCAGTTAACCATCCGCGTTTGCGACGGTATCGCCTGCGAGATGAAAGGCGCACAAACCCTGATCGCCCAACTTGGCAAATCGACCGGAGCGGATGTCCGCGTTATTCCGGCACCCTGCGTCGGCGCCTGTGATCACGCACCAGTGGCGGTTGTCGGACAACGTCAAATCCACCATGCAACTGTCGAAAGCACCACCGACGCCGCCAATTCAGGCGATATACACCCAGAAATCCCATCTTACACAGACTTCGACGCTTATATTTCTGATGGCGGGTACAAGGTGTGGAAAGAATGTCTTGGCGGACAACGTGAACGTGCCGATGTCACAACTCTTGTCAGCGGTTCCGGCCTGCGCGGGCTGGGCGGAGCCGGATTTCCTACTGGTACGAAGTGGGGGTTCCTGGACAATACGCCGAAACCACGCTTGCTGGCGATAAATGCTGACGAGGGAGAACCTGGCACATTTAAGGATCGCTATATTATAGATAACGATCCTCACCGCCTGCTTGAAGGCATAATGTTGGCGAGTTGGGCCGTTGAGGCGGATGCGGCTTATATCTACTTACGTGATGAGTATCCGCAGTCTCGAGAAATCCTGCTTGCCGAGATCGCCCGTCTTGAACAGCAAGGCCTGACTGGCGGCATTGACATACATTTGCGCCGCGGAGCCGGGGCCTACATCTGTGGTGAAGAATCAGCCATGCTGGAAAGCATTGAAGGCAAGCGAGGATTGCCGCGCAATCGCCCACCCTTCCCCGCCCAACGGGGACTATTTGGACGCCCGACCCTGATCAACAATGTTGAAACGATATACTGGATCCGCGATATCGTCGAAAAAGGTGCGAACTGGTATCAGGATCAGGGGCGCCCGCATTTCTATTCCGTATCCGGTCGGGTCAAGACCCCCGGCGTCAAACTGGCGCCTGCCGGGATCAGTGTCCGCCAATTGATTGAAGACCACTGTGACGGCATGGAAGACGGCCACACGTTTACGGCCTATTTACCTGGCGGCGCGTCAGGCGGGGTACTGCCTGCAGACAAAGGCGACGTGCCGTTGGATTTCGGCAGTCTTGATGAGCTTGGTTGTTTTATTGGCTCATCCGCCGTTGTCATCTTCTCCGGCAGCGACAATATCAGAGATATCTGCCGCAACCTTATTCATTTCTTTGAAGATGAAAGCTGCGGTCAATGTACGCCTTGCCGGGTCGGGTGTGAAAAAATGCTAAAATTGATAGATGCCCCCGACTGGGACAAAGACCTGATCGTTGAGTTGAGCGACACCATGCGTGATGCTTCGATCTGCGGACTTGGGCAAGCCGCCCCCAACCCTGTTTTAAGTGCCATCCGTTTTTTTGGAGATGACCTGTCATGAGTGCGCCTATCAAATTCACACTGGATGGTCAGGAAGTCGAAGCCGCCCCCGGAGAAACCATCTGGGAAATTTCCAAACGTCTGGGCACCACAATCCCCCACCTCTGTCACCGCGACAAACCGGGATATCGGGCAGATGCCAACTGCCGCGCCTGCATGGTAGACATCGAAGGCGAACGTGTCCTGGCACCGTCATGCCGCCGGGAACCGACGGCGGGAATGAACGTTAAAACCAACAGCGAGCGCGCCACAAAAGCCCGGGACATGGTTCTGGAACTGTTGCTGACGGACCAGCCCGAGCGCCAGAAAGCTCATGATCCGGATTCTGTTCTCTGGAAATGGATGGACAAAGCAGGCCTTAGTAAAAGTCGCTTTCCCGCTGAAATACACACCCCCGAAACAGACGACAGCCATACGGCCATGGCCGTCAATCTGGATGCTTGTATCCACTGCAACCTTTGCGTCCGGGCGTGTCGTGAAATTCAGGTCAATGACGTCATCGGCATGGCACACCGTGGGTCACATTCCGAAATTGTCTTTGATTTTGCCGATCCCATGGGCCAGTCGACCTGCGTAGCTTGCGGAGAGTGTGTGCAGGCCTGCCCGACCGGCGCGCTCATGCCGTCAGCCGTTCTCGATGAAAACCAGGTCCATACCGGAAAAGCTGACAGGCAGGTTAACAGTCTTTGTCCCTACTGTGGCGTCGGCTGCCAGATGACCTTCCATGTCAAAGACGAAAAAATCCAGTACATAGAAGGTCGGGATGGCCCCGCCAACGAAAACCGTTTATGCGTCAAGGGCCGCTTCGGGTTTGACTATATCAATCACCCCCATCGCCTCACCAAGCCGCTGATCCGTAAAGACGACGCCCAAAAGAACGGTGACGAAATGTTGGATCCGGGCAACCCCTACACGCATTTCCGCGAAGCCACCTGGGAAGAGGCTCTAGACAAAGCAGCGGGTGGCCTGAAAACCATCCGGGACCGTGATGGATCACAGGCCCTAGCTGGATTCGGATCTGCCAAAGGCTCTAATGAAGAGGCCTACATGGTCCAAAAACTGGTGCGTCAGGGCTTCGGCACCAACAATGTTGATCACTGTACCCGCCTGTGTCACGCCTCGTCCGTCGCGGCCCTGATGGAGGGCGTTAATTCCGGCGCCGTATCAGCGCCGTTCACCGCGGCAAAAGAATCGGACTGCATCATTGTTATTGGCGCGCGCCCCAATCAAAACCACCCGGTCGCGGCTAGTTTCCTGAAGAATGCTGCGAAACGTGGCGCCACCCTGATTGTCATGGACCCTAGAGGCCAAGGCCTGACCCGACACGCCACGCACATGCTTCAATTTAAACCGGGCAACGATGTGGCCCTGTTGAATGCCATGATTCACACGATTATTGAAGAAGGCTTGGTCGATGAACAGTTCGTCCAGGGTTATACGGAAGGTTTTGATGACCTGAAAGAAGGTGTCAAAGATTTCACGCCCGAAAAGATGGCTGACGTCTGTGGAATTGACGCCGAGACCATTCGCTCTGTCGCCCGAAAATATGCGACGGCCGAGCGTTCCATCATTTTCTGGGGCATGGGTATTTCCCAGCACGTCCACGGCACTGACAACGCCCGGTGTCTGATCGCGCTTAGCATGATCACCGGTCAGATCGGTCGCCCCGGAACGGGCCTGCATCCCTTGCGCGGCCAGAACAACGTTCAGGGCGCTTCCGATGCTGGCCTCATTCCGATGTTTTATCCCGACTACAAACTGGTTACTGGAGATGAAATCCGTAACACCTACGAGAGTCAGTGGGGACGGGAACTGGACCGTGAACGCGGACTAACCGTGGTTGAAATTATGGATGCGGTTCATGCTGATCAGATCAAGGGCATCTACGTCATGGGCGAAAACCCGGCAATGTCTGATCCGGATGCGGGACACGTCCGTCATGCCCTGGCGAAACTGGAGCATCTGGTCGTGCAGGATATCTTCCTGACTGAAACGGCCATGCTGGCAGATGTTGTCCTGCCGGCCTCTGCATTCGCCGAAAAAACAGGAACCTTCACCAATACCAACCGGCAGGTTCAGTTGGCACGGGAAGTTGTTCCGACACCGGGTGAAGTCCGACAGGACTGGTGGATCATTCAGGAGCTTGCCAACCGCATTGGGCTGGACTGGACCTATACGCATCCGAAAGATGTGTTTAGTGAAATGCACCTGACTATGAAATCTCTGAACGGCATCACCTGGGAGCGGCTGGAACGTGAAGACGTGGTTACTTATCCGTGTGATTCGGAAGACCAGCCCGGTCACGACGTGATCTTCACCGAAGGTTTCCCAACGGTAAGTGGCCGCGCCAAGCTGGTGCCGACAACGCTCATCCCACCGGCCGAACTTCCCGATGATGAGTATCCCATCGTCCTGACCACCGGTCGAGTACTGGAACATTGGCACACCGGGGCCATGACCCGCCGGGCGACGACATTGAATTCAATTGAACCGGAACCCGTCGCTCACCTGAACCCCTATCAGATGGATGAACTAGGTGTAAGGGCCGGAGATGCCATCCACGTCGAAAGCCGTCGGGGATTGGTGGAACTCAGAGTTCGGGTTGACCGCGATGTTCCGGACGGAATGGTGTTTATTCCGTTCTGCTACCATGAAGCGGCAGCCAATCTGCTGACCAATCCGCAACTGGACCCGGTCGGGAAAATTCCTGAGTTTAAATTCTGCGCCGTCAGAGTGAAACCCGTGGTCGCAACGATGGATGCCGCCGAATAACCGACGGTCGGCATGCAATTGCTCGTCCTCTAGATCACCTGCGTGGATGAGCACTAACCCCCTGGGAGTTCCCAGGGGGGATGCCAATTATTCTTACATTCCGAGAAAAATGTGACGTGAGATTCCACAACATCCTGAAGCTGGGCTGCGTCACTGTCCATGCCCACTCCAACCAGGACCGGTTGTAGCCGAAACCACTAT
>Ga0316204_10007162_pt1 | contig 16564 bp, 12 predicted proteins | sample 6monrhotite_MG_2_FD_205661 | JGI IMG/M metagenome (GOLD analysis project Ga0316204, IMG submission 205661) | Microbial mat bacterial communities from mineral coupon in-situ incubated in ocean water Damariscotta River, Maine, United States -... | ecosystem: Environmental > Aquatic > Marine >... | reverse complement strand
ATGGTTTTTTTTCTGATTGTTCGGCACAAGATGATAGTCCAATAATGATGAAAATAGAGAGCCATATTACTGAATTTAAAAAATTTTTCATGTTAATTCCTGGTTGTTATTGTGTAAAAAGCATTAGGTGTGCATAAAATACATATGGTTTTAATACTTCAAAATTTATCGAAAAATAATTATACATGAAACAAAATACAATCACCATTGTGAACGAACAATGTCGAGTTTTGATTAATAAAGAGAGTTTATTCTAAATAGTATTTTTTTTAATAGATACGTCCTTTAACATTTAAAAAAACCATAGGCTAACTTCTTTGAATAAAATCAATTTAACTAACTATTTTGCACTTATTTAAAATCGATGATAATTAAATTTTATTGTCACTCTTTTGATTCAACGTGTAAAATAGATTTTTTATTTATTCATCTTAGATATTCATGTCAAAAATCTTAAATTTTGAAATCATGCCTATGGGCGAATATGCGGAAAAAGCTTATTTAGATTATTCCATGTATGTTGTTTTGGATCGTGCTTTACCTTTTGTTGGAGATGGCTTAAAACCTGTTCAACGGCGCATTGTTTTTGCCATGAGTGAATTAGGCTTATCGGCAAAATCAAAACACAAAAAATCTGCACGAACAATTGGTGATGTGATTGGTAAATATCATCCTCATGGAGATTCGGCAAGTTATGAAGCCATGGTTTTAATGGCGCAACCTTTTTCTTACCGATATCCTTTGGTAGATGGGCAAGGTAATTTTGGCTCACCCGATGATCCCAAGTCATTTGCTGCCATGCGTTATACTGAGTCGAGACTCACCGCGTATTCAAAAAGTTTATTACAAGAAGTGCCGCATGGAACTGTTGATTGGCAGCCAAATTTTGATGGTACACTAGAAGAGCCTGTTTTTTTACCTGCACGATTACCTAATATATTATTGAATGGAGGATCTGGCATCGCAGTAGGAATGGCTACTGATGTACCTCCTCATAATTTACGTGAAGTTTCTGCTGCTTTATTTCAATTATTAGATCATCCAGATTCTAGCATTGAAGAACTTTGTCAACATATTCAAGGTCCTGATTATCCAACTTACGCAGAAATTATTACACCACGTAAAGATATTATTGAAATGTATACGAATGGCAAAGGCAGTATTCGTATGCGTTGTGTGCACCAAAGAGAAGATAAAAACATAGTCATCACTGCTTTACCCCATCAGGCCAGCCCAGCAAAAATATTAGAACAAATTGCCAGTCAAATGCGGGCTAAAAAATTACCCATGGTTGAAGATTTACGCGATGAATCAGATCATGAAAACCCATTTAGATTAGTGATCATTACCCGCTCGAATCGAATCGATTATGATGGTTTAATGAGTCACCTGTATGCAAGTACAGATTTAGAAAAATCTTTCAGAGTCAATCTCAATATGATTGGCTTGGATAAACGCCCTCAAGTTAAAAATCTAAAGATGATCCTGCAAGAATGGTTATCCTTTAGAACCGAGACCGTTCGCAGAAGATTACAATTCAGATTGGATAAAGTTGAAGCTAGGTTACACATTTTAGAAGGATTATTGATTGCTTATTTAGATCTTGATGAAGTGATTCGTATTATTCGTGAGGAAGACAATCCAAAAGAATCGTTAATCGCCACCTTTAAACTATCAGAAATTCAAGCTGAAGCCATTCTTGAAACCAAGTTGCGAAATTTAGCCCGTTTGGAAGAAATGAAAATCCGAACAGAACAAATGGAACTTATGGCCGAACGAGATAAGTTGGCAGGTATATTAATGTCTCGGGCTAAATTAAAGAAGTTAATTAAAACTGAAATCATGGAAGATACTGAATTACATGGTGATGTAAGAAGAAGCATGATTGTTGATCGTGATGCAGCCAAAGTCTTTGATGAAACCAGTCTTGTTCCAAATGAGCCCAATACTATTATTTTATCCAAAGCAGGTTGGGTACGTGCTGCAAAGGGGCATGATATTGAGATTGCAAAATTGAATTTTAAATCAGGCGATGAGTACGCACATCATGCCTATGGACGCACTAACCTTAATGCTGTTTTTTTAAGTAATTATGGGCGAGCATTTTCATTGCTATCTCATACATTGCCTTCAGCACGAGGCCAAGGTGAGGCTCTAACCACTAAATTCAAATTACCTGAAGACAGTCAATTTGTAGCAACAATTTGCGAAAAACCCAGTACCATGCTACTCATGGCCAGCTCTGCTGGTTATGGCTTTATCACAGAAATGGAAAACCTCTATTCAAAGGTTAAAGCAGGTAAACATGCAATTTCAGTACCTAAAGGAAAATTTTTTACTTTACCGCCTAAAGTGATCAATAGTGTGGAAGAAGACTTTATTGTTTGTGCCACTTCTTCAGGATATCTATTGGCTTTCCCGGTTCACGAATTGCCACAATTAACCAAAGGAAAAGGCAATAAAATGATTAATATCCCACCAAAATTACTAAAAGCAGGTGATGAAACTATGGTAGATATGATTGTTGTCAGTACCAATGATTCTTTCCTTGTATGGGCTGGTGCTAGATACATTCGTATTAAATGGAATGATTTACAAAATTTTCTAAGCTACCGTGCCAAACGTGGTAATTTATTACCGAAAGGTTTTAGAAATGTTGATAAACTGGAAAAAGAAATTTAAAAAAAATAATCGGGGCATATACCCCGATTTTTTCTATTGGTACGTCTGTAAAAAGGTTGTGTTATTTACATTTTTGTTCGCAACTTATTCAAGTCTCGCACAATCATGTAATCAAGAAATCCTTTTTAAAACCAGTTTCAATAATAGTTCTAACCCCAGTAAAGGTAATCGCGGTTCCTATCCAGGTTCATTTAATCGTCATGTGATATATAATGGCAATTCCTATACCTATTATGTGTTTATACCTCACAATTATCACCCAAGAGTGGCCACACCTTTGGTAATTTCCTGGCACGGAGCAGCTGGAGCTGGAACAGCACCAACTAATGCAAAAGCCACAAGAGATTTTTGGCAAAATACAGCTGATGTTAATGGATTTATTATCTTGGCACAAACTGCTACAGGACAAACTGGTGGTGGCTGGGTTCCATCTGTTGATATTCCCGTCTTATTTGAAATTTTAGATAATATGTACCGTTACTATAACATAGAGAAAAACCGCGTATACGGCCATGGGTTTTCTGCTGGCGGACATCTCATGCATGGCATCATGCTTAATAATTCTGAAACCTTTGCTGCTTATGCCATCAGCGCAGGAGTGCTAGAAGCTTATGCTGGCATTGATGCGCCTGCAAATGCTATTCGCAAAATTCCAGTATTTATTTCGATAGGTTTACAAGATACCTCAGGTCCTAATTTACTTAATCTGTCACGTCTTAATCATACTGTGTTTAATCATGCGGGCTGGATAGATGGACAAAACTACTGGATTGATGAATTTAATGGTGGCCATCAACAAGATATCAACCTGCCTCAAAAAGCTTGGAACAAACTTTGCCCTCAATCCCTCAATTAATCAGTATTGTTAATTCTCTTAATTTATTAATTTAATCTTTTATGTTAGAATTTATATCGATTTAATTTGAATTTTAATTTATGGCTTTTAATGGCAAATACATCAATCCTTATGTCAAACATGGTGACAAGCAAGGTAAAATTAAAAAAATCACAGTTTCTATTCCTTGTGAAGTTTTAAAAATATTAACTGATGAAAGAACCAGACGTCAAATAATGGACTTAAAACACGCTACAAATAGTGAATTGTTATGTGAAGCATTCTTACATGCCTATACAGGACAACCCCTACCCACCGATGAGAACCTTTCTAAAAGTTCTGATGAATATGATGACATGTTGTTTTCTGACACAACGTCATAACAATTTGTTCTAAACATATAGAAATAACATATTTCACTTTTTTAATTTAGACGTCTATACTTCCAACTTCTTAATATTAGAAGTGAAAAAGTGTACTCAGATCTTAATCCACTAGAGCCATTAGCACTAGAGCAATTAAATAATGTAATTCAAGCTATTCAAGGCTTCAGTCCACAACAAAAAATGTGGTTGTCGGGCTATTTAGCCGGTTTATCAACACATGAAACATCTATTGTCTCTGATAAAGCCACAGAAATACAATTATCAATCTTGTATGGTAGCCAAACAGGCAATTGCCGCTTATTAGCTGAAAAATTTGCAGATGCTTGCCAATCAAAAGGATTTTCTTTCCAGTTAACTTCGCTATCAGAATACAAGCCTAGAAATATTAGTAAGGAAAAATATCTAGTAATTATAGTTTCTACACATGGAGAAGGAGAGGCACCCGATGATGCAGCATTATTTTATGAGTATCTTTTTTCTGACAAAAACCCTAATCTAAAAAACCTTGAGTATTCAGTTTTAGCGCTGGGAGATTCTAGTTATGAAAAATATTGTCAAACAGGCGTTGATATTGATAATCAACTTAAAAAATTAGGTGCTAAGAGCATAATTAATCGTGTTGACTGTGATTTAGATTATCAAGAATTAGCTGATAAATGGCAACTAGAAACCATAGAACATTTCGGTAATATCCTTGCTAAATCAGAGAATAACATTACTCCATTATCACTGATTAAACCATATTCTAAGAACAGTTATAATCGCAATAATACCTATTCATCAGAAATACTAAGTCTACAAAAAATTACCACCCAAAATTCTGTGAAAAATGTATATCACATTGAATTGAATATTGAAGACTCATCGATCACCTATCAAGTAGGAGATTCTTTAGGAGTTGTGGCACAAAACAGTGAATCAAAAATTAATGATTTTATTAAAAATAATAATTTTGATCCGCATAAATTACTTAATCACAAAGAACAAAGCACCGAATTTAAGCAAGCATTAATGAATTTAGAAATTTCATTAATTAATAAATCATTCTTAAAATTTTATGCAGATCTAGGTCACTCAGATAAACTTAAAGAAATAGTTGATGATCACCAAAAATTTATAGCTTATGTTAGTAAAAGACAAGTAATGGATCTATTAACTGAATTTCCAACCAATATTACTGAGCAGCAACTGATTGATAACTTAGTGAAAATTACACCAAGGCTTTACTCAATTGCTTCAAGTTACATAAACAATCCTGATGAACTACATCTAACGATTGCCTTGGTTGAATCATCCTCTGTAAGTCCATCTCATGGATTAGTCAGTGGATTATTGTGTAACCAGGCGGCTGAAGGAGATCAAATACAAGTTTATGTTGAGAAAAATGATCATTTCAAATTACCAAAAAACAATGATACGCCCATTATAATGATAGGTGCCGGGACTGGAATTGCTCCGTTCAGAGGCTTCTTACAAGAAAGAAAACATTTAAATGCACAAGGTGATAATTGGTTGTTTTTCGGTAACCCTAGCTTTGAAAATGATTTTTTATATCAGCTTGAACTCCAAAATTATTATAAAGATAAAACTTTAAAAAGAATTGATTTAGCCTTTTCTCGAGATCAAGATCAAAAAATTTATGTACAAGACCGCATTAAGCAACAAGCACAAGATATTTGGCAATGGCTTGAAAAGGGAGCACACCTTTATATCTGTGGCAATAAAGATTTCATGGCAAAAGAAGTTGAAGCAGAGCTGATATGTCTCATTGAAAAATTTGGCAACAAATCTACTGAACAAGCACACAATTATTTAAAAATTTTAAAACTAAACAAACGTTACCAAAAAGACGTTTATTAAAGTGGATATACAGATATGAGTAACAATAACAAAAAATTAGAAGGCGTTGAATTAATAAAGAACAAGAGTCATTTTTTACGCGGCACTATAACAGAGGGATTGCAAAATCAAATATCTGGATCGCTGGCTATCGACGATACTCAATTAACAAAGTTTCACGGTATTTACCAACAAGAGGACCGTGATAGTAGAGTTGAAAGAAGAAAATTAAAATTAGATTCTTTATATAGCTTTATGATTCGTGCCCGTGTTGCAGGTGGCATTTGTACACCAAGTCAATGGTTAGCAATGAATGAATTAGCGGATATTTATGGAAATAAATCAATTAGATTAACCACCAGACAGGCTTTTCAACTACATGGAGTGTTAAAGAAAAACTTAAAAGAAACCATTGCAAAAATCAACTCATCATTACTTGATACTATTGCCGCATGTGGAGACGTTAATCGCAATGTGATGTGCACCCCCAATCCAGACACTTCAATAGCGCATCAATCAGTTTATGACTCTGCATGCCAAATAAGTCATCATTTAACACCGAATACTACGGCTTATCATGAAATATGGCTAGACAAAAAAAAGACTGAATCCTCTGTAGACCATGAACCCATTTATGGCAAATCGTACTTACCAAGAAAATTTAAAATTGTACTGGCCATACCTCCTTCTAATGATGTGGATATATTCGCCCATGATTTAGGTTTTATTGCCATCATTGAAAATAATAGACTGATTGGATTTAATGTGACTGTTGGTGGGGGTATGGGTTGTACTCATGGTGATACTGAGACTTTCCCACAATTAGCACAAGTGATTGGATTTTGTACAGCTGAACAAGTTTGCGAAGTGGCTGAACATGTTGTAAAAATTCAAAGAGATTTTGGAGACCGCAGCAACCGTAAACATGCACGCTTCAAATACACTATTGATGACCGTGGAATCCCTTGGTTCAAGTCTGAATTAGAACAAAGATTAAATTGGAGCCTTGCGGCTGAAAAACCTTATGAGTTCACATCCAGAGGAGACCAATTTGGTTGGTCAGAAAACCACGATAAAAGCTTAAATCTTACAATGTTTATAGAAAATGGCAGAATCATTAATAATAACAAAAGCCAATTAAAAACAGCATTTAAAGAAATCGCCTTATTAAACATTGGTGAATTTCGTATTACCGCAAATCAAAATTTAATCCTTGCCAAAATAAATAAAAAAGACAAAGAAACAGTTATAACTATTTTAAATAAATATGAAGTAGTCTTTAAACAATCAAAGCTTATAGATAATGCTATGGCCTGTGTGGCTTTGCCCACCTGTTCCCTTGCAATGGCTGAAGCTGAAAGATACCTACCAAACTTATTAACTCAGATAGAAAATTTACAAATAAAACACTCTATTCAAAACAGGCCTATTGTCACAAGAATGACAGGTTGCCCTAATGGCTGCGCACGACCTTTTGTTGCTGAAATTGGATTTGTCGGTAAAGGGCCAGGAAAATATAACTTGTATTTGGGAGGTAGTTTTATAGGTAATCGATTGAATCAATTATTCCGAGAGAACATTGATGAAAGCACTATTTTAGAAGAACTAGATACAATCTTTAAAGATTATAGTCAGAACAATCTGAATAATGAATATTTTGGTGACTTTGTGATTCGTAAAAACTATGTTCAATCGGTTTCACATGGCTCTCAAGTCCACTCATTAACCTTAGAAATTAAATAAATCTCATGAAAATTAATACTCAATATTTTGACAATGAAACTATCATTGGTTGGCAAAAATACTTACAAAACATCACTGCACAACAAAGGGTAGAATATGTTCTAGAATATATACAAGGCCCGTTTGCATTGACTTCAAGTTTTGGTGCACAATCCGCTGTGAGCCTCCACATGCTAACACAAATAGATAAAAATATTCCCGTGATACTGATCGATACAGGCTATTTATTTCCTGAAACTTATCAATTCATCGACCAAATGAGCGAGCGTTTACAGTTAAACCTTAAAGTTTTTAAAAGCCAACTCAGTCCAGCTTGGTTAGAATCAAGATATGGTAAATTATGGTCGCAGGGCATCGAAGGACTGACTAAATTTAATAACATCATGAAAGTAAAACCTTTAGAGAATGCTTTCGATGCATTAAAAATTAGCGCATGGTTTTCTGGTATTAGAAGCAATCAATCACTTTCAAGAAATGACAAAAAAGTCATAGAATTCAAGAATAGCCGCATAAAAATTCATCCTATTATTGATTGGACAGATAAAGATATCTATGACTATTTACAAAAACATAAATTACCCTATCACCCCCTATGGGAAAAAGGATATGTATCGATTGGAGACACACACACAACTCAACCATTATCAACGAATATGAAGCCAGAAGACACTCGTTTCTTTGGACTAAAACGTGAATGTGGCATACATGATTAACCCTTAATTTTTATTCAAAATAAATACAACTTAAATATAAACGGAGAACACAATGGCTTTAAACACGCCACATGGTGGAGAATTGATTAACTTAATTCTCGATCAAAAAGAAATTAATTTATTAAAAAAACAAACATTAACCATGCCTAGTTGGGATTTAACAGAGCGCCAATTATGTGATTTGGAATTATTGTTAAATGGCGGATTTTCACCTTTAACAGGATTTATGAATAAACTTGATTATGACTCTGTTTTACAAAACATGCGTTTATCCAACGGCATCTTATGGCCAATTCCCATAGTTTTAGATGTTGACAATGAATTTGCAAATACATTGAAAAATGCCGACCAAATAGCGCTAAGAGATAATGAAGGTGTTATCATTGCTGTGCTAACTGTATCTGATATTTGGCAAGTTGACAAGCTTAATGAAGCTCAAGCAGTGTATGCCACTACTGATGAAAGACATCCTGCAGTGAATTATTTAAAAAACAATATTAATGAATTTTATATTGGAGGAGATTTACAAGGCTTACAATTACCAAATCATTATGATTATCGAAATCACCGTCACACTCCAGAACAATTAAGAAAAAAATTCGAGTCACTCACTTGGAATAAAGTGGTTGCATTTCAAACACGTAATCCTATGCACCGAGCTCACCAAGAGCTTACTTTCCGAGCCGCAAGAAATGTACAGGCTAATTTATTGATTCACCCTGTAGTGGGACAAACAAAACCAGGAGATATTGATCATTTTACACGAGTGAAATGTTATGAGAAGCTCTTAGAAAAATTCCCAGAAAGAACAACAGCATTGTCTTTATTACCACTTGCGATGCGCATGGGTGGTCCTAGAGAGGCTGTATGGCATGCCATTATTAGAAAGAACTTTGGCTGTTCGCATTTGATTGTGGGCAGAGACCATGCCGGCCCTGGTGATGACTCAAATGGAGATCCATTTTATGGAGCTTATGAAGCACAAGAATTATTGGTTAAATATGAAGATGAAATTGGTATAGAAATGGTTGCATTTGAAATGATGTTATATTCTTCAGATCGCGCACAATATGTACCTGCATCTGAAGTAAAGAATGATGAAAATATTTTAAATATTTCTGGTACCGAATTGCGCAGAAGATTGCAACTGGGTCTCGATATACCTAGCTGGTTTTCTTACCCTGAAGTGGTCAAAATACTACAGAAAAGCCACCCTCCAAGAAACAAACAAGGTTTCACTGTTTTTTTTACAGGCTTATCTGGTTCTGGCAAATCGACTATTGCTAATGCTTTAATGGTTAATTTAATGGAAATGCTTGAACGACCAATAACCTTATTAGATGGAGATGTGGTACGTAAAAACCTTTCTTCTGAACTAGGATTTTCTAAGGAACACCGTAACCTTAATGTACAGAGGATTGGTTATGTTGCTAGTGAAATAACAAAAAATGGTGGCATTGCAATTTGTGCTCCCATAGCACCTTATGAAGCTACTAGAAATCAAGTACGTAAAGTCATTGAACCTTTAGGTGGTTTTCTCGAAATTCATGTGGCTACATCAATTGATGTATGTGAATCACGTGATAGAAAAGGGTTATATGCCAAGGCAAGAGCTGGAATTATTAAAGAGTTTACTGGAATCAGTGACCCTTATGAAGCACCAATTAAACCGGAGCTTCTTATAGATACTGAAAATTGTGTACCAGCAGAAGCAGCACATAATATCATTCTAAAATTAGAATCCATGGGATTGATTAAATAAAAAAAGCCTAGTGTTTTATTGACAAACAATTAACACTAGGCAAGTTTATGGTCTTATGATGAATAATATGTAACTACAGTTCGTCAGATCCGTCAATAAAATCTTCATATAAATAGGTACTTAAATACCTTTCTCCAGTATCAGGTATCATTGCTAGAATATTTGAACCAGGCGCTGCTTTTTTGGCTACATTCATAGCTGCTGCAAAGGTTGCACCTGCTGAAATCCCACAGAGAATACCCTCTTTAGAGGCCAATGCTAAAGAATACTCTTTGGCTTGTTGATCATTGACAGGATAAATTTCATCGATAATTTCAGTATTCATGATTTCTGCAATAAAATCAGGCGTCCAGCCTTGAATTTTATGTGGATTCCATTCATTTCCTGTTAGTAAGGCTGCTTCAAGTGGCTCTGTCCCAATAATTTTAATTTCAGGTCGTGCCAATTTTAACACTTCACCTACTCCGGTAATTGTTCCACCTGTACCATACCCACTTACAAAATAATCTAATCGTTGATCTGCAAAATCTTGTAATATTTCAGGCGCAGTGGTTGATCGATGATATGCGGGGTTTGCTAAGTTTTCAAATTGACGGGCTAAAAACCAATTGTTATCCTTTGCTAACTTTTCTGCAATCTTAACCATACCAGATCCGCGTTCCGCTGCTGGTGTTAATACCACTTTGCCACCTAAAGCTCGAATGAGTTTCCTGCGTTCAATTGAAAAAGTTTCTGTCATAACAGCGACAAATTTATAACCTTTTGCGGCACAAACCATTGCCAAAGCAATGCCAGTGTTGCCAGAAGTTGCTTCTATGACTGTTTGACCAGGTTTAAGTAAATTTTTAGATTCTGCATCAGCAATAATGGCATAGGCTAATCTATCTTTAACAGATGCCATTGGATTGAATGATTCAACCTTTACAAACATATTAACATGTTGTGGGGCAATATTATTAATTTTTATGATTGGTGTTTTACCAATGGTATCTAGTATTGAGTTATATATCATTTTATTAATCTTCTAATTGTTTATTTATTTAAGCTATTTTAAGCATATTTACACTTGATTTTAATTGATTTTGTGGTTGAAACCAAGCTAATTCATTACCTAATTTTGCCACTTCACCAATAATCAATAAGGCAGGTGATTCAATGCTATTCCTTTTTATGAGGCCAGGTAAATCATATAAACGTCCATTAAATACACGTTGGTTATGACATGTCCCATTTTCAACAACAGCCACATCTGTCAATCTATTTTGACCATTAGCTATTAAATTATCTACCAAATATTGAGATTTCATTAATCCCATGTAAACGACTAAAGTTTGTTTTTTTTGTGCAATAGATGACCAATCAAGTGTATCAATAGAGTTTTTACAGTGGGCTGTTACAAATACCACCTTTTGTGCATAATCACGGTGTGTTAATGGAATACCAGCATATGAGGCACAACCAATGGCGGCAGTAATCCCTGGAACAATTTGGTAACTTATGCCTGCTTTTCTAAGTGCTTGAATTTCCTCTCCTCCGCGACCAAATACGAAAGGATCACCACCTTTTAATCGACATACTCTTTTACCTTTTAAAGCCTGTTCGATTAACAATTGATTGGTATCTTCTTGTTTAACCATATGGTTTCCCATAGATTTTCCAACATTAATTAATTCTGCATCACGGCGCACAAGATCAATAATTTCTTGTGAAATTAAACGATCATAAAATACCACATCTGCTTGTTGCATCACTCTTAACGCTTTAATTGTGAGTAATTCTGGATCACCAGGCCCTGCTCCTACTAAAAATACCTCACCTTTATTTTGAGAACCTTCTGAAAATTCATTTACAAGCTTATTTACATTTGGCTTATAGCCAGTATTCATAATTTTAGACCCTATTGTTGAATCAAAAAAACTTTCCCAAAATTTTCGACGCAATAACATTGTTGAAATAGATTGCTTTACTTGTTCCCTAATTGTTTCAGCATATTGTGCTAACCTGCCTAATTTACTTGGAATAATTTTCTCAATGCTTTCTCTTATTTTTCTTGCTAATACTGGAGCCACCCCACTACTAGAAATTGAAATAATTATTGGATTTCTATCAACAATAGCAGGAGAAATATAATTGCATAATTGTTTGTTATCAACGGTATTCACCAGTATATTCTTCAACTTAGTTAGGTTAAATATATACTGAGCTAGTTTATCGTCATTAGTAGCTGAAATAATAAGTGAGTATTTATCTAACCCTATATCATCCACATATTGATAGATATCTTGTTTTATTATTACAATTGACTTTTCCATTAATTGAATATTTTTGTCTATATTAAGTGCCACGCAAACAATTGTAGCACCAGCCTTTTTTAACATCTGAATTTTTCTAAAGGCGACTGCCCCTGCCCCTAATACCAGACATTTTTTATTTTTAATTTTTATATTTATGGGTAAGTAATCCATAGTTATTCTCTAATTTATCATAGTGAACCTACTATAGGATTAGTTGTAATATTTATAAAATACTTATTTATTCTGGCTATATAACAAAAAGTTATTGGACGTTTAGACGTCTATACTTGCTAAATTTTTATTCCTATATTAATATCCAGATATTAAAATGAGAATCGATAATGAAATTACAACAATTAAAGTTTTTTAACGCCATATGTGAACAGCAATTAAATGTCACGGCTGCGGCACGTGCATTGTTTACTTCTCAACCAGGCGTCAGCAGGCAAATGAAACTTTTTGAAGACGAACTGGGTTTATCACTATTTACCAGAGCAGGGAAAACATTGATTACACTGACTCCAGCAGGAGAAGAAATACTTATCAGGACTCAAAATGTTTTAAAGGAAATTGATAATATTAAAGCCATATCTCAAGACTTGTCAAAAGTCACACAGGGCGTATTAAATATTGCAACAACTCATACCCAAGCCCGATATGTATTGCCACCAATTATAAAAAGTTTTCACTCAAGGTTTCCCGATGTTAAAGTTAATTTGCATCAAAGTACATCCATTACAAACATTAAATCTACTATTGCTGGCGAAACAGATTTTACCATCGCAACCGGTGAAGAAGAAAATAGCAAAGGATTAGTAAAATTAGAGTGTTTTAAATGGCAAAGATTGATTGTCGTTCCAAAAACTCATCCATTAGCGAAAAAAAAGGACATCACAATAAAGCAATTAGTCAAATATCCATTAGTAGTTTATGTATACGATGACCAGGATAATTCATCCTTAGTAAAAACATTCAATCAAGCAGGGTTAGACTACAAAATTGTATTTACCGCTAGGGACTCCGATATCATTAAAACCTATGTTAGATCTGATCTCGGCGTTGGAATTATTGCAAGCATGGCATATGATAAAAAAATTGACCAAGACTTAGTAGCAATTGAAACAAAGGATATTTTACCTCTTTGCTCAACATGGATCGCCTTTCACCCTAGTTTGTTTTTAAGGCAATTTATGAAGGAATTTATTAGCCTCTTTGCTCCCCATGTAAGTAAGGAACAAATAGATGAAGCTGTTAGTCGAGAGAATGAGAAATTAGACCCTCAAAAAGTCACATTGCCAATTCATGCTATGTGGCATATTTAATTTTTAGCGTTAAATCAACTTAGTATTTTTGATGCACAAAAATTAATAAACACTTGTGATAATAAATTGATATCTGATGTAAATTTCTCTTAATTTTCTTTCAGTTCATACAAAATATTTAGATTACTAGACATTTTTTAATCTTTTGCCTTGATAAATAACTAAAACAGTCCAAAATTAGAAGTATATTAATCATTCAAAAAAAAACATGTCAGATAAAGATTTATCTTGGGATAACCAGTCACTGGTATTCGAAGAGACGGAACAACAAATAAGAGAACCATCTATGTATAAGGTTCTTATCATCAATGACGATTTCACACCTATGGATTTTGTTATTGATGTATTGGTACGATTTTTTAGAATGGATGAAGAAAGAGCCACTCAGGTTATGATCCATGTGCATACACGGGGTAAAGGTTTATGTGGTATTTTTACTCATGAGATAGCAGAAACTAAAATGTTAGCCGTCAATAATTTTGCTAAGGACAATTCTCACCCTTTATTGTGTGTCATGGAGTCAGTGTAATGAATGATTATACACTTTTATATTTAGTTATTAGAGGTGCTTTACATGCTTGATAAAGAACTAGATGAATGCATTGGCAAAATTTATCAACAAGCCATATTTGAACGCCATGAATTTTTAACAATGGAACACCTGATGTTAGGTTTATTGAAAAATTCACAAGTTAATAATGTATTAACTGAAGTTGACTGTGATATCGATCTACTTAAAACAGAACTTCAACAACATATTGACCAATATGTAGAGATTGCACCAAAAGAAATAGAATTTTCTCCTCAGCCAACAACAGCATTTCAACGCGTCATGCAAAGAGCTATCTATTCTGCACAGTCCTCCGAGGTACCTGTAGTGACAGGTGACAGAGTATTAGTGGCATTTTTTGAAGAACCAGAAAGTTTTGTTGTATATCTATTAGCCAAACAAGGGATTGAACGTTTTGATATCGTCAGTTATGTGGCACATGGAAGCGATTCTTCAATAGAAGAATACGATGTCAATGATACGGATACTGAAGAAAACAAACAAGATCCTGTTGAAGATTATCTTATCAATCTGAATGAAAAAGCAGAAAATGGACAGATTGATCCATTAATCGGCAGACACGATGAATTAGAACGTGTGATACAAATATTATTACGCAGAAGTAAAAACAATCCTTTGCTTGTTGGAGAGCCTGGAGTTGGTAAAACTGCAGTGGCCGAAGGTCTTGCTAAACGCATAGTTGATAAAGAAGTGCCTGAGTTAATTCAAACCTCAATTGTGTTTTCATTAGATCTTGGCAATTTATTAGCTGGAACTAAATACCGTGGAGACTTTGAAAAACGCATGAAAAAAGTCATTAAGCATGTGCAAAGTATAGAACACTCAATCCTTTTTATTGATGAAATACATACCATAATTGGAGCAGGATCTGTTTCTGGTGGAACTATGGATGCTTCAAACATGTTAAAACCCGCTTTAAGTGGTGGTGATCTAAGGTGTATAGGTGCAACAACAGCTCAAGAGGCTCGCACAGTTTTTGATAAAGATAGAGCCTTATCAAGACGTTTTCAAAAAGTAGATATTATAGAACCATCAATCTCTGAGACAATTGAAATATTACAAGGATTAAAGCCTGAGTTCGAAAAACATCATCAAGTTAAATATTCAAAAGAATCTATCATAGAAGCGGTCAAATTAACATCTAGGTACTTAAATGAAAAATTTCTTCCAGATAAAGCCATTGACGCAATCGATGAAGCTGGATCTTGGCAAAGAATTAAAGAGTTACAGAACTCGCCTATTAGTGATGGTGACATACGCAGAGTCGTTGCTTCAATGGCCAAAATTCCACTTAATGATTTAACTGGAGATGACATTCAACGCTTACAATCCATTGAGCGCAATTTAAAAATGGTAATCTTTGGGCAGAATGAAGCCATTAATACCTTAACCACAGCCATTAAAATGTCACGTGCAGGCATGGCTAAAGCCGATCAACCGATTGCCAATTTATTATTTGCTGGGCCAACAGGTGTAGGCAAAACTGAAGTGGTTAAACAATTATCTCGGATCATGGGGCTAAAACTCTTAAGGTTTGATATGTCAGAATACATGGAGTCACATAGTGTCTCAAGACTTATTGGATCTCCTCCAGGATATGTGGGTCATGAAGATGGAGGATTATTAACAGATAAAGTTCATCAAAACCCACATTCGATAGTCTTATTAGATGAGATTGAAAAAGCCCATCCAGATATATTTAATATTCTCTTACAAGTAATGGATAGAGGTGTTTTAACTGACTCAAATGGCAGAGAAACTGATTTCAGAAATATTCTATTAATCATGACTACGAATGCTGGAGCGGTAGAACAATCACGTGAATCTATGGGCTTTACAGAACAGGATAATTCAACCGACTCTGATAATGCCATAAAAAGATTATTCTCGCCTGAATTTAGAAATCGCCTAGATTCAGTGATTCAATTTAAGCAATTAGACTTAACCCATATTCTTAAGATTGTGGATAAGATAATTATTGAATTAGAAACACAAATGTCCGATAAGTCTATTCGATTCAAACTCAGTAACGCTGCAAAACAATGGCTTGTCGAAAAAGGCTATGACAAAACTATGGGTGCTAGACCGATGCATAGAGCCATCGAAAAGCACATTAAAAAACCAATTATTGATGATATTTTATTTGGAAAATTAACCAATGGTGGCGTTGTTCATATTGACCTAATCAACAAACAATTGGCCTTTGTTATCAAAAGCGATACACCATTACTGAGTAATGAAAAATCAGAATCAGAGAAAATTGATAATCCATAATTTTCTATACCGACTTATATTTTAATAACCCATGCAATTACTGAAATAACGCCAAGATTAAAAAATGAGTACTAGCTAATATTTTGTAAAAATAGTTTCTAGTGCTTAGATTTTTTTCAAGATCAAGGCATTTTCAACACAGA
>Ga0316204_10007161_pt1 | contig 16565 bp, 15 predicted proteins | sample 6monrhotite_MG_2_FD_205661 | JGI IMG/M metagenome (GOLD analysis project Ga0316204, IMG submission 205661) | Microbial mat bacterial communities from mineral coupon in-situ incubated in ocean water Damariscotta River, Maine, United States -... | ecosystem: Environmental > Aquatic > Marine >... | reverse complement strand
TTCAGAAATATTATACGTATCTAAAATGTGACTAATTTCATCACTGTATGAAACTCCATTATGTTCAATACAAACAAGTGTTATCGATTTAGCCAATTCTATATTTTTTTTAAATAAAGTAGTATTTTGTACAGTATCTGCACTAAGTTTTAGGACTATACCAAGGCAATGATCATCTAATAATTTTACTTTTTCCAGCGCTTCTGCAAATTCCCCATCAGAATTTAATACTTTGGCAGGCACTTCCAAAATAAATCGAAATGAATCAGAAACATCCTCTGCCCACTCAGATAGTTCCGAATTATCTAAATGAGATATATTAAGCCAATCTTTAGAAGGCACATAAACCACAGGAAATTCATTGGAATAAAATCCAAGCTGCCACTCTTCAGGTAAATCTTCTGAGTAAAAATCATTCAACCAAGCTTTGTGTTTCCAACCGCATGCTCCTATCAGCACACGATGTGTTTCTACAGACATATTGTTACCTTAAATTTTTATAAAAAACCTATGTTACTCTCTAATATATGAAATAATACGGAATATTGGCAAATCTTCGTTATAGTGACAGATTATGGGCAACGTAGTTCAATTTAAGAAACCCAATTTAAAAGCGAAATATAAAGGTCGTACATTATGCAAGAGCGGCTTTCACAAATGGGAAGTGGTGGATACCCCTTTTGATGTAAAAAAAGGCAAACTACTCACTGCATATTGCTGCTCTCGTTGTGGAGCAAAAAAAACTGGAAAAAAATAAAAAATGACGTCTCAAATTCGAACATCATTATTTAGAAAACTTATTTTACTTTTTAATCTCAGCCTACTCTCTGCATGTGCAAGCGTGCCTGGCGGTCCTACTGAAGGCGATCCTTTTGAATCTTATAACCGGGCTATGTTCAGTTTTAATGACACGCTCGATGAATACGTCCTCAAACCCGTATCAGAAGGCTATGACGCTGTTTTACCTAGCCCAGTTAAAACAGGTGTATCAAATGTATTTAGTAACCTTGATGATATATTTGTAGTGATTAATGACATCTTACAATTCAAATTTGTTCAAGCCATTGAAGATACAACCCGCTTTATATTTAATTCGACTATTGGCTTATTTGGACTTATTGATGTTGCAACACCAATGGGATTACCAAAACACAATGAAGATTTTGGCCAAACTCTAGCAACATGGGGCGTTGGTAGTGGACCATATGTTGTATTACCCTTTTTTGGTTCAAAAACGTTACGAGGCACCGGTGGTTTTGTGATTGAGAGCACCTATGATCCTGTCTATAAAATTAAAAATGACGATGAGATGTGGGGAACAGTTTCATTAAGAGCAATTGATTCACGTTATAAATTATTAAGTGCGGGACGAATTGCTGAACAGGCTGCGGTAGATAAGTATTCTTTTATTCGTGACGCCTATTTACAACATAGAAAAAATTTAATTTTTGATGGGAATCCTCCTGTTGAAAATGCCCCTCCTCCACCAGAATCAACATTAGAAGATTTAGATCTTGAAAAAGAACTTGGTCTTTAAAAAATTAATATCAAATAGTTAAAGAGAGCATAGTAGTGGAACAAAATATATTACTTTCCGTAATGGCCATTATCGCAGGCTTTGGTTTATTGGTTTGGGGGGCTGAACGTTTTGTTCATGGTGCTGCCGCCATAGCTAATAACTTTGGCGTGTCTCCACTTATTATTGGACTCACCGTAGTTGGTATAGGCACCTCTGCTCCTGAAATATTAATTTCTATCGTTGCCGCTTATCAAGATAATCCAGCTTTAGCCGTCGGTAATGCTCTTGGCTCAAACATTGCTAACATTGCGCTTGTGCTTGGTATTACAGCGATTGTAATGCCATTAACTGTTAAGTCAGAAACCTTGCGTCGTGAATACCCCATTATGTTTATCGTTATGTTGCTTGCTCTTGTTCTTGTTCTGGACAATCACTTAGGGCAAATCGATGGGCTGATTTTAATTTCTGGATTATTTGTTATGTTGTACTGGATGATACAGACAGGAAAAAAACAAAAACGCGATCCAATGGAAAAAGAGTTTGAACAAGAGATACCTGAAATATCAACACAAAAAGCTTTTCTATGGTTTGCTATTGGCTTGATTTTACTCATCGCTAGTTCACGAGGCTTAGTCTGGGGTTCAGTTAATATAGCTAAAGCAGCAGGCATTAGTGATCTTGTTATCGGTTTAACCATTGTTGCAATTGGAACCAGTTTACCGGAGCTGGCAGCATCAATAATGAGCGCTATAAAGAAAGAACATGATATCGCTATTGGTAATATTATTGGTTCTAATATGTTCAACATGCTCGTGGTGTTTGGTATTCCAGGTTTGATGAGCCCACATATTATTGACCCTGCAATATTAGAACGAGACTTCCCCTTTATGATAGCCCTAAGTATCGCCTTATTTATTACAGCCTATGGTTTCAAAGGTGAAGGTCGTATTAATCGTTTTGAAGGTGGTTTGCTTTTAGGCGGTTACATTGCATACATGGTTGTACTGTATTACACAGCAGTAGTCTGATCCTGATAGTTAGTCATAAAGGATAGTAATTCTTAAATAACTTTTTGAGGGCTAACTAAGAATTTTTAAGATTCATATATTAAAACCTTTTATCCTCAGAAAATACTTAATCTTAGCCCCCGGGCCTCAAGATTTTTTATTGGTTACATAATAAATTTTTTATTAAAAAATAAAAACAGCGAGTTAGTAAACAATGAAGAAAATTATTTTTTCGACTGAATCTATTGCTATATTGATCATCATAAATATTCTTACAATTACTGTTGCTTTTAAACCTGATTTTTTACAAACATTAGAAACGAACAGTTATGATTTTAGTCTAAACAAAAACCGTACGCTTACAAATACTCACGAAAGAATTGCTATTATTACTATCGATAAAAAATCATCTGAAAAATTAGGGCAATGGCCTTGGGAACGTTCCGTCATTGCAGATATGCTAGATAAGTTAACTTCGGCAAAAGCAAAGGTGATCGGCTTACAATTTTCATTAGCAGGTAAGCGAACTAATCAGAACCAGGAAGAATTCAACAAATTAAAACGTTATATAGAAAGCTCAAAAGGTATAAAAAGAAAACAGTCAAGTGAGCTAAAAAAATTATTAGCCCGAGCTGAACAAGAGCTGGATACTGATGCAAAGTTAGCAAAAAGCATATTAAATGCTCCAAATCTTATACTGACAATGCAGCCTCAGATGGCAAATTCAAACAAGATGACTTCACAGCCTAATTACCTATACAAAAGTAGAATAAAAGGTATAAAAAGCCAACAAACAAAAGAAGGGGTTATTGAGATTCCGGGTATTTTATATCCATTAGAATTATTTTCAAAAAATGCAGGCGGTATTGGGCATAGTGACTTTATCATTGATCAAGATAACGCCGTACGAAGCCAATTACTCGTTTTAAAATATGAAGACAATTTCCTTCCTTCCTTTAGTTTATTACTGGCTGCTCGAAGTCAAGGGATTCCTGCATCATCGATTCGTATTACTGACAAAGGTATTAAATTGGGTAAACGAAATATTACAACAAATATCGAAAAACAATTTTATTCTGCTTTCTTTCCTCAAGATAACAATCAAACAACTTATAATAGTTATTCGTTTATTGACGTGCTAAATGGCGACATAGAACTTTCAAAGTTTAGAAATAAAACAGTTATTATTGGTTTCTCTGATGTTTCAACATCTAATAAATATGCCACTACCACAGATAAAATGGCTGAACCCTTTATTACAGCTAATTTTATTAATGGATTAATTGATCAGAACTATTATAGCCAGCCTAGTTGGTCTAAAAATTTAGAAGTCATTGTATTTATAAGTGTGCTTATTTACTTGTTTCTTGTGATACCAAGATTTAGTAGCACAATCACTGCATTTATTAGCTTATTTTTTATTACAGTGCTCATTGCAATAAACCAATATTTTTTAATCGTAGAACATATTTGGTTACAACTTATTAATACAATATTTGTTTTATTTGTTGGCCATATATTATATGCGACATATCACTTCTTATCTTCAGGAAAACGACAGTTCCTTGCCGACTCTTCTGAGTCTATACGAATGCTAGTAACAACATTACAAGCACAAGGTCAGATTGATATGGCGATGGATAAACTGCGTAGTATCCCCAAAACAGATGCATCTGTACTTGGACTTGCATACGAAATTGCTCAAGATTATGAAAGCAAACGTAAATTCGGCAAAGCTATATCTGTGTATGATTTTATTCTTGCACATGACAAAAAATTCAGAGATACAGCTGAAAGAAAACAACGAGCAGAAAATGTTGATAATGCAGTTTTGCTTCATTCCAGCTCAATTGTTTCAAATATTATTGATACCATGCCAAAGCTTGGACACTATGAAGTTGAAAAGGAAATTGGTAGAGGAGCTATGGGTGTTGTTTATCTTGCGCGTGACTCAAAGATCAATCGTACCGTTGCAGTTAAAACTCTTTCTTTAGGTGAAGAATTTGAAGGTGAAGATTTAAAAAATGTTACTAAACGCTTCTTTAAAGAAGCAGAAATTGCCGGAAAATTAAATCACCCAAATATTGTTACGGTTTATGATGCTGGACAGGAACATGATTTAACTTACATGGCAATGGAGTTCATTGATGGTTATGACCTGACACACTACATAAGAGAAAAAAAGAAACCTAAAGTTGACTGGGTGCTTGATATTATCTGGCATGTTGCTGGTGCACTCGACTCTGCACATGAAGTAGGCATTATTCATCGAGATATCAAACCGGCTAATATTATGTACTCTGAAGAAAACGATACAATAAAAATAACCGACTTTGGCATCGCACGCGTTACAGATTCAAGCACAACCAAAACAGGTACCGCACTTGGAACACCATCCTACATGTCACCAGAACAAATTTCTGGAGAAAAAGTAACAGGCTCATCTGATTTCTTTTCACTTGGTGTAACTATGTATGAATTATTAACCGGTGAACTTCCTTTCCAGGGGGATTCATTACCTGCAATGATTTATCAAATCACATCAAAAAGGCATAAAAATATAAATCAATTGAGAAAAAATTTGCCTACATGTGTAAAAACAATTGTAGATAAAATGTTACAAAAAGATGTTAAGAAACGTTATCAAGATGGATTAAGCATCCAAGAAGCTATTGAGCGTTGTATGAAACGCTAGAAGAGAGTCTTAATTAGTCAAAACATGGATCAACTTTACATTTAATCGCAGGACTTTGCATTCGCATTGTTGCTGTGGAAACAATGTTTAAACGTTGTTCACCGGCGTCACCGCAATTCAAATTGAATTTATCATCACCTTTATCAGCAATTAAACTATTGACCAATGGCACAATCAATTTCATACAATAGCTGATACGGATTTTCAATAAATTGGCATCCTGCACACTAACCCCATTAATATTTTCTCGAAAACCTAAATGATCATTCGGTATTGTATTATCAGGAAATTTATCAAACATCTCAGACGTTGGATGTAATAACTCTATTTTTACATAGCCATTTGTAATTTCATCTCTTGCAAATTCCCTTGCCGCTTTAACTTTTACTGCCAAAGCATTATATCCATCACTAGTTCCAGCCTGCTCCACTGTCGTTGGAAAACGAGCAAACAGAGGGGCTAGTCCGCGCGTCAATCCATGCTCGATTGATGTACGCGATGCATTTTCTAATGTCCCTGCACGAACAGCCTCAAATGTCGCATAATTTAATGTGGTTTTTGTTTGATAAATGAGAATAAATTGAATCGCACCTAAAATAAGCAACAGCATGACAGGCATAACAACTAAAAACTCGGTCATGCTTTGTCCAAGCTGATTTCTCACTTTGTTGGAACTCCAGTTGGAGATTGAATTTTAGCCTGATTTTTTTTTATCAAATTAAGTAGCACTTCACTGGTCTTTTTAGCTCGTATATAACTTAAAGAGTCTGGATTTATATGCTGTAACATTTCGATATAAAGATGTGTTGTTTTTCTTAATGACACTATACCCAGATTACGCCAGGCTTTCTTATAACCCGGCCGACGTAGAACAGCTTCCTTATAGGCTGCTATCGCTTTATCGGGTCTTTCAGTTCGAGCATATATATTCCCTAATTTAAACCAGTTTTCAACTGTGCTGGGTGAAATAGAAATAAGCAATCCAAATTTTTCTTCAGCAAGCTTCCAGTCTTTTTTGTTATAAGCTTCCATCGCCTCATTTCCTAATTTATAAGCATCGTATTCAGGCTCTTCCGGTAAGGTTGAGCAGGCACTCATGAGTAAAAATAAACTTATAAGAATTAATTTTGGAATATATTGATACTTCATATTATTTTATCTTTTTGCTTCCAGCTTAATGTTAATCCAGCTTGGATATTGGCAAGCTTGGCAGAACCTGCTCGCATTTCAAGGCTTACGATTGCACCTTTACATAGCGCCATACGCAGCGGAGCTAAATTTTCTACCACCTTTAAAACCAAGCCATGTTTATCTAAAAAAATCACATCAATCGCATATGTCATACCAATAGTATGAATTGATGGACACGGTTCAATCCATAACGCTTGCATAGGTTCAAGTTTTTTACGAAATAACAGACCTTGCATGCGCTCAAAGGCAGAGTTTGTCTTCTTTACATCATCAACCAAACACGCTTGTGTTTCAGTATCGACAATAGTTCCCAATAACATATTTATTGACTCAGTTTTTTATTACAACAAACCTTCATTAAGAAATTTCATCACAATCGGAAAACCTAATACTATAAATGTCACTGGAAAAATAAACATTATGAGTGGGGCAATCAGTTTTACTGGTGCTTCCATTGCCATTTTTTCTGCCCGTTGAAAACGTTCATTTCGACGCTGTTCAGATTGTATTTGTAGTGTTTTTTTCATACTTGAACCTAAACGTTCTGCAGTAATAATTGCTCTAATAAAAACGGTGATATCTTTAATATCGATTCGATCTGCCATTCTCTGTAAAGCATCGGCTCGACTCATTCCGGCGCGTATATCACGTATGACAATAGTAAATTCATTATACAGAGCACTTTTAGGTACTTTATCCATCGCTTGTTGTAAAGCACCGGTGAAATTTAAACCCGCTTCAACAGACATGCTTATAAAATCTAAAAATGCTGGCAATGCTTTCATAATATCTTTTTCACGTTTTTTGCGTGTGTCGTTTAACCAGATAATAGGGAAATAATAGCCTAGCAGAAAACCACCCAAAGGCCAGAGAACATTATGTTTTTGAATTACATCCATAATGAGAACAGCAACTAACGTTAGAAATACTGAACCAATTATACGAAGTCCAATAAATTCTTCTGCGTTCATCAAATACCCTACACCCGTTTTTTGTAATCTTTTATCGAGTTTAGTCAATGTGTCGACTGAGAGATTACTCCCTATATAATAAGAAAAAATACGTATTACCGGCCAAATCATTTTAAGTAAAGGAGGCAATGGATCCATATGCGCACGATTATCTTTTGGTATAACACTATTAAAATAATAGCCTGCAATTAAAATCAGCAAGACACTTATGCCAACACATATCGCAACTGTATAGAGTAAAAGAGCATTCATAATTTCAAACTTCCAATAATTTTCACACAATCATATAAATTATATTTTCAATCAACTCGGAACGTCTAAACATCAATCGAGGTAATTTTTATAATGGTTAAGTAACCTAAAAACTCCATCACAACAATAACCGCTAATGTTCCCCAGCCTATCGGTGTCGTAAATAACATCTCCATAGCCTCTGGTTCAATCTGCATGAGAACAACACCTAATAAAATGGGTAGCCCAGTCATTACTTTACCTTGCAATCGACCTTGAGATGTTAAACTCTCAATTTTTCCTTCCATTGCAGATTTTCGACGTAAAGTATTAGCAAGCTTCTCTATCACCTCAATTAAATTACCACCCACTTCTCGTGAAATTTTTATTGCCGAAACAACAACTATAAAATCTGGAATGGGAAGTCTCTTTTCCATATTAGATAAACCGGTTTCCATGTCTACACCAATACGCGTTTGCCTCATTAACAGCTCGAATTCCTGACTCAAAGGTTTTGGTTGTTCAGTTATTAAACTTTCAAAAGCCATTTGCAAACTGGCACCAGCTTGTAGATTACTTGACATCGCCATCAAGGCTTCAGGAAGTTGTTGTTCGAATTTTTTGAAGCGATTTTTTTTAATCGTTTTATAAATAAATGCAGGTAGTAATACCATACCAACTAATGCACTAACACTAGCGATTGTATTATCAGAAATCAACCAAACGATAATTGGCACAACGACAACACCAATAACATTGAACATAAATAATCGTTGCGGATCAACAAACATGAACATGTCGCCAAGGTTATTAGTGGCACTTTCACTAAAAGTTGATTGATATTCACTCCAGAATTTTTTAAATGCCGTTGCAGCTACCCAACCAATTATTCCCGCAGAAATAGAAGCTAAAAGAATAAAAGAATAATATAAAATTGTTTCCATAATATCTGTCTCGTTCACTTAACCTTATTTATTGAATAAACATACTCATATCAACATCAAGACCACGTTGTCTCATGTGTTCATAAAATTCTGGAACTTGCCCTGTCGCTTTATACTCACCCGTGACTTTTCCATTCTCATCGTAACCAGATTGCTCAAAACGAAAAATATCCTGCATTTGTATAACGCCAGACTCCATCCCGGTTACTTCTGTAATATAGGTAATTTTTCGACTGCCATCAGGGAAACGACTTTGTTGAACAATAATATTAATTGCTGATGCAATTTGTTCTCGAATGGCTGCAATGGGTAAATCCATCCCTGCCATTAAAACCATTACCTCCATACGCGATAGCATGTCGCGTGGAGTATTTGCATGTGCTGTTGTTAATGAACCTTCATGGCCAGTATTCATTGCCTGCAACATATCCAGCGCTTCTGCACCACGACACTCACCGACTACAATTCGATCTGGGCGCATCCGTAAACAGTTTTTAACTAAATCACGAATACTCACCATACCTGTTCCTTCAATATTTGCAGGTCTTGCTTCGAGAGTAACCAAATGAGGTTGTTGTAATTGTAATTCAGCCGCATCTTCAACAGTAATAACACGCTCACCATGAGGAATATGATTTGACAAAACATTAAGCAGTGTTGTTTTACCTGAACCGGTACCACCAGATATAATGACATTTTGTTTATTAATAACAACCGACTTTAAAAAACTCATCATTACTGCACTGACAGAACCATAATCAACCATATCCTGATCGGTTAATTTTTTTGATGAAAATTTTCGAATCGTAATGCATGGGCCACGTAATGCTAGAGGAGGAATAATCGCATTTACACGAGAACCATCTTTTAAACGAGCATCAACCATCGGAGAACTCTCATCAATCCGTCGACCTAAAGGAGAGATAATTCGTTCAATAGTCGACAAAACTGCATCATGGTCACTATATATGACATTACTGCGCTCGAGCTTTCCTGAGCGTTCAATATAAATATCATCAAATGCATTTACCATAACTTCTGTTATAGTGTCATCAGCCAAAAGTTCTTCCAATGCGCCTAAACCTACCGTTTCATTTAGTACATCTTTTGCAAGTACATCACGATCAATATGTGAAGGTAAGCCATCAACGATTCCATCAATGATTTCATTTATCATTTCCTGAACTTGTTCACGTAACTGTTCTTCAGTCCACTTACCTATATCAGTTCGACTTAAATCCATAGAACTTAAAAGTTCCTGATGAACATAACCGCGCCACATTAATAGTTCGTCACGTAGAATGTTTTTTACATCACGTATTTCCTGAGTACTATTTATCTTACTTTTTTCAAGATTTTGAAGTTTTTTATCCTTCTCTTCATACTCACTGGCATCAAATATAATTCTGTAATTTGCGATACTAATAACATCATCTTTTGTTATTGGTCCATAACGCTCAGTGATTTTTTTATCATTAACAAACGTTCCCGCGCCATTACTTTTGTCTTCGATAAACATTCCATCTTTATGTTGCTGAATTTCTGCATGCAAGGGGGCGACACTCCACCCACGAAGCTGAACAAGATTATCTCTGTCCTTACCAATTGTGCACTTTGTTAAAACGCACCGTAAATCATTTACCTCAACATCCGTATTTGTTTTGATATTTATATTAAACATCATACGCTCCGTTATTCTACAGTTTCAGGCGAAGGAATAGGTGCAGGCTCTGTCTCTATACCTACAGCATCGATTTTAATATCTGTTTCCGTCTTTTCGCTCACAGGTGTAGCTGGAGCTGAAGAGTCAATATTCTCACTCTTGGCATCTGGATCAATTAACAAATCTGCATTCGCAGACTCTTCGTCCATCCAATCTTCCAACTCAACGGCTTTTCTGAATCGTTTAATCATAGATTTATGATTTGAAAGTGATTCTTTATTTTCTCTGGATTTAGCATCAATAACTTTAGGAGTCACAAAAATAACAAGTTCTTTTTTCGTATCACGCAGTCTTTTATTTCTAAATAACGCACCTAGTATTGGAATAGCGGCTAAATATTTAACTTCTGAAACGTCCTTACTTACAGTCGAATCCATTAACCCGGAAATCACCAACGTTTCCCCACTTTTCATACTCAGATCAGCACTTGCTTTTCTTGATAGAAAACCAGGTATTCCATTTACTGCATTAGAAAGATCGGGGGCACTCAACTCTGTTTCAACTTTCGCAGTAATATTACCTTCATCATCAGCAACGGGTTCGATCTTTAGGCTAATACCATAGTCTTTAAACGTAACACTTGTCCCCTCAGAACTAGTTGATGGCAAAGGAATTTGACCACCCGCTAAAAATTCAGCTTTACCGCCACTACGAGCAATTAAAGTTGGAGAGGCTAAAATTAAAGCATCGCCATTTCCTTGCATCATATTAATTCTAGAGCTCAATGAAGTCAGAACACCAAAATAAGCAAACCCTTTTGTGCCCGCTAAAGCATTTACCGGAGGAGTATCTTTTGCTGGTGGTACAAACACTCCATTAGTAGGGTCTAGATAAGGGGATTTTGGTGCCTGAATTGCACCAACATAGGGGCCATCAAATGATGTATTCCAATTAATGCCCACCTCTTCAAGTGCACTACTACTAAATTCGGTAATTTGCACCTTCATATGTACCATTTTGTCGCGAAAACTTGCCTTCGTCTCGCGCCCCATCAATAAGATATTTGGGTAAACCTTTTTAAGCACCTTTATTTTCGCCGCATCATCTGGGCCAACATCACCCTCAATAACGATACGACCACCAACTGTACGAACAGAAAGTTCTGGTGCATCTCTTAATAAAGACGAAATTTCTTTTTCAGCTGAACGTGGATTGAGCTCAGAAATTTTTACTTTAAGATCTCGTTCCCAGCCATCTTTCCCCCAAATGTGAACGATAGTTTCACCTGCTCTTTCCGCCAAAATTATTAATTGACCACTTTTGGTAATTGAGGTGCTAAGTAATTTACCGTTACCCACTGCAACACGATCAACCTGACCAATACTTAAAACTTTTACCTCACCCTTATAAAGGGTCAGATATTGATTTTTTAAAATTGACTTCGCCAGTGTCGTTGATGACATCGCTAGTTGCGCTAAAACAAGAACATAGAAAAGAAAGCTTAAACGTTTCATAAGAGAATCTCTTTATAATTATTTATATTATTATCAGACAAAAAAAGCTGATTTATTTAATTGGGATTTGGTTAACAACAGCAACCCCGTCCTTGCTGTTCCCACCCACTAAATAATCTACCAGTAAGCTTGGAGAACCTGAGCCACCAGAAGATTTTGAACTGCAATTGAAGTTTTTCACAATTTCGTCAGTAACTTTTTCTTTAGAGACGCTACCCAAGGATTTACCTGATGGACTAATAGCTTTGCCATTAACAACGCTTCCGATTACTTTACAACTACCATCCATCACCTTGCCAGAAATGACACGACCAATGATATTTCCTTTCGCATTACGAACAACTTCAATATCACCTAAAATCACTTCTGAAACTGACCCCATATCTTCGCCGGTATTGCTGACAACAGAACCATCTTTGTTGACCTTTCCAATCACGTTGCCGTTTTCATCCACGACCTTACCATCAACAACTTTACCTATAACTTTTCCGTTTTTATCGCGTACAACCTGTTCCGTAATCACTGTTTCCTCAGATGCAGTACCGATAATTTCACCTGTATTGCTTACGACTGTTCCGTCTGAATTAACTTTACCAATAACTTTTCCACTTTCATCAACAACCTGACCATTCACAACCTTACCAATCACTTTGCCATTTTTATCACGAACAACTTGTGTTTTTGTATTCACTCTTTGTGCAAGGCGCTGAGCTAAGGACAAAATTTCTCCTGGCTGTACACTAGCAAAAACTAAATTTTTATCATTCCTATTTCTTAATGATGCCGTTATCCGACCCGCAGTACTTGAAGCAAACAGTAACGGAGCTTCTTCTGCATTTATGTTCAGTGTTAACGTACTAAAATTTTGGCCTTGTGTTCGATACGAAACAGCCATTGTTGCCTGAACTTTGGGTTCAAGTTCACGCCCTGTTGCTAATACCTCAACATCTTGTAATAAAGGAAAAACCACATCACCTTCATCGGTACCACCTGCTAACTTCGCCGGCAAAGTGAGATACAAATCAACTTTATTACCCGGCTCAATCATGTTTTCAATTGAGGATAATTGATCAACTGGTATTGTTATCGCTCTTCTGCCAGCGGAAACCACATCCGAGAAATCACGACGTTGATCACCGGTCACATGACTCCATAATAGAGGTCGACCTTTCCCTAATGATGTTAATAATCGACGTCCTTGTATCACTTCAAATTTAGCTGGCGCAATTGCGTGTTTGTGCACGTACATGCCTGGTATCTTATGTGCAGCAAGATTAGATTTATTCAATACAGTCCCTGCAGGTAAATTATTTCTCGCTACAATAACACTAACTAATTTATCATCTGACTTCAGATAAGCTGCTTTTAATTCTGCCTCTCTGAGCTTTAAATACTGCACAGCTAAAAATGCTGCAAGAATACCTACACCAATAGCAATAACTAATAAGCGTAATGGTCGGTTAGCACGCAAGACCGCTAAAAATGATTTGAGTTGATTTGGTTGGCTCATACTATTTTTCTTCTTTTTTTCGTTAAATAATGAATTATATTTTTTTAATTTAAATTTATGATATTAATCATCCGGCATCTCAGCAATTGAAAGTGTATAAGAATAACCTTCATAAGAACCTTTCAATGCGTCGCGCATTTGTTTCATAACATCATCTCCTAAAATCAGGGCAGCAATGAGAGCAGTGACAACGACAAGATATTCCACCATGGATTGACCGCGTTGATTTTTTATATTTCTCTTTTTCATGTTTTTTATATTCACTTATTAATTAAACCAGCTTCTTTTTTTAACTTCATTCAAAATCACTGTACTGTGATTTTTCACTTTTTTAATTGTCACACTGGTTTCATCTGTACCTTTACTAAACACCAGACTCACTCCGGAATTTTTATCTTGATGATCTTTTTGAAAGATAATTTTCCAACCCTTTTGAGAATAATTTTTCTCATAAAATTCAACGTTGTCATCCACCGTATTAAGATTTATTAAAAGTACCATTGTAGAAGTTGTCAGCTTATCTTTTGTGATAACTTGATTAGCAATTCTGGAACCCTGCATCATCGGTACAGTCGTCTTTTTTTTCGGCAGGCCATCAGGCACTTTTGAAATATTAATCCGTCCCATTGAACCAGAAAAACCGGCGTCTTTTACCTGCACGGTAATAAAATAATTTTTATTTCCGTGGCTTATTTGCTGCCATGGTCCTGATTGTGATTCGGCAAACTTATCTCGCCACTTATTTCTATAAAATGCTACAACTTGTCGCGTTGATAAGCGGCTCTCGAAGTTTGTAATACGCATTTCAACATTATTAATGATTATTTCATCCGCCATATTACTGTGCGTTGATTGTGGTGGAGCAGGCACATTCGGCCAAATAAAAGCACAGGCTAGCTGACTATATAAAAAACATGCACAAGCAGCTAATAAACGGCTTAATTTCATCAAATTTACTCAAATGAGCACAAACCACCAGGGGAACACGTAGGCTTCACCCAACTATCGGTTGTAGGTTTCGTATCAACATATCCAAATTCAAGATCCTTTAACTCAGGAGCTAAAGGACCAAGAATCGGGATATTCGTAGTAAACACCGGACGAAGTGTCTGAAAAAGCGGATCAAGCGGTGCAAAGGCAACAAAACTTTTTGTGTACGTAGCAAACTGCTTGTCACCTTCGACTACCCAACTGTCAGTAAGCACAGCGGCATTACTTGTTATCGCGGGAGCCGCTATACCAAACACTTTTTGAAATAGACTATCATTAGGCTCCATTGAAACCTCTGCGCGGTAATAACCTTTAAATTGAAACTTATCCATCACATTAGGTCGGTTTGTAATACCTGAAGGAAGCGTCGGTAGATTAATAGGCAACACGCCGTTTATCCTACTTATAGCACTATTTACTATCCTCCCGACTATCGAAATGAGTTCTCCAGCTGCATTCGCTGCAATACCAACGATATTAGATAATTCTTCAATGAAATGATAAGACAAGGCCCTCTTATCGTTAGTTGGATCAAAATCATTTCCATTTGAAAGAGTATCACTCCTAAGCACATTTTCGTTGCCACCGTTTAAATAACTAATTAAAACGTTATCTTGATCATCTATGATAAGCCTTTCATCGTCATCGTTACCCCGGTCGTTCCATAAAGGATTGATTTGTGTAGAGCCCAACTCATCAACATTAACTCCACTAAAAAAACGTTCTCGCGTTTCTCGTTCTAGAACTGCTTTAGTTTTAACACTCGCCGTTGTGGTATTTTCCGGTGCCTCTTCAAACCAAACAGTACGTTCCCACGCCATGTAACGGGCGGCTTGAACTGATGAGTGCTTCATATCAATATATTTCCCCAATAAAGGGATCATGATAAATAAAGGCACCAGAAGAAAAGCCGCCGTAACATTAAATTCGGTAATAGCCTGACCGAGCTGATATTTTCGCTGATTATTCTTATAACTAAACATTAATCAATTCACACCCAAAGGCTTTAAAGCTTTCAGATGCGTATCAGAATCAACTGGCTGGAATAGATTCACAGGTGGCGAAGCAAGATTTGGGATACCCTGGCTAATGACAGACCAACGTCTAATATCATCATCAACCGGTTTTAATCGAACCTGCCAATAAGGACTGAAAGTATTGCCTTGTTTTTTGTTGTCGGGTGCTGATTCTTTAGGGTTCTTAAAATAAACTTCTGCAGCCGCCAGTGCATATACCCCGCCTTTCTCCGGCCCATCAATACCGGTGACTTTACCCACCATATTTTCAAAGACCCGAAGCTTATCAGTTAACATAGTCGTAAAATTTTGGACTGCCTTATCAACGAAATCTACTTCTTGAGTCGCTCTCGATAAGGCTTGGTTACAAAAGCTGTTAGCCATAGGTATAGGCAAATTACAGGCATTAACATTAGCTACAATAGCATTGGTTAATTGATCTCTGAAATTAGACGACATTTCATTAATCCATCTACTTACAAGTGTTGTTGGTTGCCCCTCTGTTGTGTCACCAAAATTTTGTGTACCACCCGCAAGTCGGGTAGTGGCACCAATCTTACCGTCAGAATTTCCTATATTTAACTCATCACTCGTTCGTAGCTCATCACCATTTTTTCGCACACCAACAAGAAACGTTGGCGCCTTATCCGTACCTTGAGGATACAAATCTTTATTCACATCCATATAATACGGCAACCCTTTATATGTCTGTTTATTATCAAAAGAATTCCGTGCGAATAGTTCAGCGCCTGCAACTGGAGTCTTAGACCACACTTTTCCATCCCCATAGTTGCCTCTTTTCCATTTAGGTACATTCGAACCTAATTTTTCACTAGTGGTAGCACGTCTATCTACATTTTCATAAGCATAACCACCGAAACTTAAAGGGATTCCCAACGCTACGGTGTCTAGAGCCAAATTAGGAAGCTGAATGCACCCAGCACTACCAAACAATAATTCTGGACAAAGAGTCAACTGAAGCTCAGCTAAAAATCTACCTTCAACAGTATCCATAGACGACCAACCAAACTTAGGTTTATTATTTGAAGAACCAAGATAGCGCAGCTCAGTACCACCTTGTACATTACCAAACCCCATAAAGAATCCAATGTCAAAGGTAGTGTCCATGTACAACACAAGTGGCAAAAGCGGAGGAACAACAATAGGAATAGTAAAATCAATATCTTTAGTTATGCCAAGGCCAGGATCTCTTTCACGATCTCTCGTCCAGTCGCCTCGGCCGTCATTCACAAAGGCGGCAAAGCGACGTTGTTCATCATCACCGGATCCCATTTTTGTAAAACTAAACGGTAA
>Ga0316204_10007159_pt1 | contig 16572 bp, 13 predicted proteins | sample 6monrhotite_MG_2_FD_205661 | JGI IMG/M metagenome (GOLD analysis project Ga0316204, IMG submission 205661) | Microbial mat bacterial communities from mineral coupon in-situ incubated in ocean water Damariscotta River, Maine, United States -... | ecosystem: Environmental > Aquatic > Marine >... | reverse complement strand
CGATCTCCCGCGCGGAGCGTGTCGAGGCCCTCGCGCAGGGGATCGACGGGCGGAAGTCGAGGCGGTTTCGGATGTTCCAGTGGATGGCCGGGCAGCGCAGCAACAGCGAACTCGGGCAGTCTCAGAAACAGACCCCCCCGTGAGTTCGCCTGTCGTCACTGTTCCCCAGGGCTGCCGCAGCTCTACCGATGCAACCCCGATCGGAGCAGGCCTGGAACCGTGGTCCAGCTGGGGTCAGCGCCTCGCGTCGATGTACTCGGCGAGATCTGGCGCGAGCGGACTGACGACCTCGACGCGCTCGCCGGTCACCGTAGATGTGAACGCCAGGCGGTGGTTGTGGAGCGCGTGGCGCGGGAGCTCGAGCACCTCGAGGTCGGCGGCGTCGAGCGTGCCCTCGGCCTGCTTGCAGAAGTACTGCTCGTCCGGGCCGTAGAGCTTGTCTCCGACGATCGGGTGACCGATGGCCGAGAGGTGCACGCGGATCTGGTGCTGGCGGCCCGTGTGAATGCGGCAGGCGAGGAGCGCGCGATCGCCGTGCTGCTCGAGCACGCGCCACTCCGTGCGACATGGGAGGCCGTCCGCGGCGACCGTCATCTTCAGGCGCACCTCGCTCATCCGCGCCGGCCCGATCGGAAGTCGTATGTCGCCGCTGTCGTCGTCCGGGACTCCGTCGACGATTGCCAGGTACTCCTTCTCCACCTGTCGATCCTCGAACTGAATCGCGAGGCGGCGGTGGGCGTCCGGGTTCTTGGCGATGAGCACGATCCCGCTCGTCTCGCGGTCGAGCCGGTGGCAGAGCCGCGGCGCGATGCCCTGCTCGAGGTGCGTGTCCTTGTAGCGCGCGTGCACGCGCTGGATGAGCGTGTCGCTGTGGTGGCGGCCGCTCGGGTGCACGGGCAGGAGCGGCGGCTTGTCGACCGCGAGCGCGTCGTCGTCCTCGAACAGGATCGCCAGCTCGGTCGAGACGTTCTCCGGGACGGGCAGGCGCGCGTCGGGCGGAATGACGATCACGACGCGGGCGCCGTCGCGCAGTCGCCGGCCAGGACGACGCTCCTCGACGAGAACGCCGGTCCCCCCGGGCTGATCGGGCGTCGGCGCGTCGACCAGCACCCACCCCTCGCGCACGAGGCGCTGGATCGACGTTCGCGAACGCCACTTGAGATGTCGCTGCAGGAAGGCGTCGAGCCGCAGGAGCACCTCCTCCGACTTCAGACCGAGCGAGCTCGCCGTCAGCACCAGTTCCACCGTCTCGGGCGGGCGGTTGAGGTCGCGGTCGGTCGGGAAGAGGCTCATCGTGTGGATCCGTCTCGGCGTGGCGGATTCCTCATCCTATCCGAGGTCGGCGTTCTCGCAGGGTCCTACGAAAGAGGAGGATCTCGCCGCAGTTGCGGTGAGATCCTCCTCGTGACCGTTTCGCTCGGCAACGCGCCTTCGCGCTGCCCTCGAGGCCCGTCAGGGGCGGTGGCCCTACTCCTTCGAGTCGCCGCCCGACGAGGCGCCGGCGCCCGTACGGGACTCGGAGCCGTAGGACGACTGCGGGCGTGCGCGACGCGCGCGACGAGCACGGTTCGGGCGTGCTCCGCGGCCGCGGAAGTTCGGGTCGTTGCGGCGCGCGGCCTTCAGCACGGTGCGAAGACGTTCGCGGCGCTCGCGACGGCGCTTGTCACTCCGCTTCTCGTGCCACGTGCGGGCCTTGAAGAGGCGGAAGATGCCGCTGTAGTTGCACTGGCGCTTGAACCGCCGAAGGGCGGACTCGAGCGACTCGTTCGGACGAACCTTGACCTTGATCAATGGGATGCTGGTTGGACTGGGACGCGCTGGGGCGTCGGACGGGGGCCGCCGACAGGCGGCAGACTCGAGGGAGGCTGGGTCCTTGATTTGGGCCGGGCAGGCCTGAGGATCCAGCGAGCGAAAACGGGCGCAAGAGAATAGCGTCAGACCCTCCAGGAGCAAAGGGGCCGCTGGAAATCCAGCCAGGCGCCTGCGATGCTTCGCGGGTGACGAGTGACGAGGGAGCCAAGGGGCCGGGTCCGGCCGAGCCCTCCGTGACGATGCGAGGCACGATCGAGCGCGTCACCTACAGCGACGAGCAGAGCCTGTATTCGGTTCTAAAGGTCGCCCCCGAGGAGGGTTACGAGATCTCCGACAGCTCGATGTTCCGGCCGACGCGCTTCACCGCCGTCGGAAAGGCGCACGGGCCGATGGCGGGACAGCGGGTCGAGCTCACGGGCGTCTGGGAGGAGCACCGCACCCACGGCAAGCAGCTCACCTTCGAGACCATCGAGGTCCTGCCCCCGGCAGACGAGGGCGGACTGGTGCGCTACCTCGCCTCGGACGCCTTCCACGGCATCGGGGAGACGCTCGCCCAGCGCATCGTCGACAAGCTCGGCGCCGAGGCGCTGGAGCGGATCCGCGACGAGCCCGGCTGCCTCGACGGCGTCCGCGGCCTGCGGCCCGAGGTCGCCGCGCAGCTGGCCGAGTCGATCGCCCTCGAGCTCGGCACGCACCGCGCGCACGCGTTCCTCCGCGGACTGGGCCTCGGCCCATGGCAGGCCGCCACGATCCTGGAGAAGCTCGGGGTCCACGCCGAGGATCTCGTGCGGAAGGACCCCTACCAGCTCGCCGGACGCGTCCCGGGGATCGGCTTCGGCACCGCGGACCGCGTCGCACGTGCGCTCGGCATCGAAGCCGACGACCCGCGCCGCGCGCGGGCCGGCGTGGAGCAGGCGCTGCGCGACGGAGCCGACAACGGGCACAGCTGCCTGCTGCGTGAGGAGGCCCTGGAGCGCGCCGCGGAGCTCCTCGCGAACGCCGTGTCGCTCACCGCCCTCGAGGACGCCATCGCGTCCCTGGAGACCTCCCAGGACCTCGTGATCGATGCGGGAGCCGATGGCGAGGCCGAAGAGCGGCTCTACCTGCCACAGCTCGCCCACTGCGAGTCGATGCTGGCCCGCAACCTCGCCGACCTGCTGCGCCTCGGTGAGGCGCGGCCACTCGCGACGGCCGAGCAGCTCGCGCGCGCCGAGGAGCGCGCGAAGATCGAGCTGCACCCGAGCCAGCGGGCCGCCGTGCTCGGGCTGCTCGCAGCGCCCGTCGGGCTCCTGACCGGCGGCCCCGGCGTCGGGAAGACCACGATCGTCCAGCTCATCGTCGCGCTCGCCGAGAACTCCGGCGCGAAGGTCGCGCTCGCCTCCCCGACCGGCCGCGCGGCGAAGCGGCTCGCCGAGGCGACCGGCCGCGACGCATCGACGATCCACCGGCTCCTGGGATGGAACCCCGCCGAGGGCGGCTTCGAGCGCAACCACGACCAGCCGCTCGACGAGGACATCGTCGTCATCGACGAGATCTCGATGCTGGACGTCACGCTCGCGCATCACCTGCTCAAGGCCATCCAGGCGCCGACGCGGGTCGTGTTCGTCGGCGACCCGAATCAGCTGCCCTCCGTCGGAGCGGGCAACGTGCTCGCCGACCTGATCGCCTCGAACGTCGTTCCGCTCTACCGCCTCGAACACATCTTCCGTCAGGCCGCCGGCAGCCTGATCATCGAGAACGCCCACCGCATCCTGCGGGGCGAAGGGCTGCGGCTGCCGGACCGCGGCGACCAGGGCGCCGACTTCTACTTCTTCCCCGCCGAGGAGGTGAACGCCGCCGCCGAGCGGGTCGTCGAAGTCGCGACCGAACGCATCCCGCAGACGTTCGGCTTCGATTGGACCACCGACGTCCAGGTCATCGCGCCGATGTACCGAGGGCCTTGCGGAGTCGACGCTCTGAACGAGGCGCTGCGAGAGGCTCAGGGCATCGGCGGCCTGGAGATCTCCCGCGGTGACCGCACGTGGCGCATCGGTGACCGCGTGATCCAGACGCGGAACGACTACGAGAAGGAGGTCTTCAACGGCGACATGGGCCGCATCACGCGGATCGACCCCGCCTCCGGACTCGTGGTCACCTATCCCGAACGCGAGGTCGAGTACACCCTCGCGGAGGCCAGCGACCTGCGCCCGGCGTTCGCGATCACGGTTCACCGTTCGCAGGGCGGCGAGTTCCCGGCCGTCGTGATCCCCCTCGTCACGCAGCACTACATGATGCTGCAGCGGAACCTGCTCTACACGGCGGTCACGCGAGCGCGGCAGCTGGTGGTGATCGTCGGTTCGCGCAGGGCCCTCGACATGGCCATCGACAATGCGTCCCAGAGCGAGCGGCGAAGCGCGCTGGACGAGCGGCTGCGCGAGAACCTCCGCCGGTACGACGATGAGCCGTCCCGCGCCGCGCCTCCCGCCGAAACCAGTCAGGACCCACGGCAAGCCGCAGGTCCTGACTGAATGGCGTACGGATCTCTAGCTCGAGCAGCGTGCCCGAAGGCGCGCCGTCGACGAGGTTCGAGGTGTTCGCTACGCGAACGACGCCTTTCTAGGGGCGCGGATTGGCGGGAACAAGCGCTTTCCTGCCCGAATTCGGCACTTCCTCGGTGGGCAAAGCGAGCGTCGGAGGAGCCGCGGGGCGGAACGGCAACGCGAACGACAGTTCGCGAAACCCTCGAAAACGGCCTCCAGGGGCTCTCTACCCCCGATTTCTCCGCCGCGGGCTCACTCGCCCGTGGAGGGTCGCGGCTTGAAGTAGCGGCGTCCGGCGAGCGATTCAGGAAGGCAAACCATCTCCTCCTTTGCCCTCGGATCGTCGTGCGCGTAGCGGTAGCCCGCCCCATAGCCGACGTCTTCCATCAGGCGCGTGGAGGCGTTGCGCAGGTGCAAGGGCACCGGGTCTGCGGCCGTCTGTGCGACGTCCTTCTCCGCCTTTCCGAGCGCGACGTAGAGCGCGTTCGACTTCCGCGCGCGGGCCAGGTAGACGGCGCACTGAACCAGGGCCAGCTTGCCCTCCGGGTACCCGAGCTGGTGGAACGCCTCCGCCGCATCGAGCGCGATCCGGAGCGCGAACGGGTCGGCCAGGCCGATGTCCTCGCTCGCCATGCGGATCAGGCGCCGCGCCAGGTAGCGACCGTCCTCGCCCGCCTCCATCATGCGCGTCAGCCAGTAGAGCGTCGCGTTCTCGTCGGAGTTGCGGATGCTCTTGTGCAGCGCCGAGACGAGGTTGTAGTGCTCCTCGCCGGTCTTGTCGTAGTGCAGCACCTTCCGCTGCAGGACCTCGGCGACGCGCTCGGGCGCGAGCTCCTCACCGGGAGCCAGGATCGCCGCGCCGGTCTCCAGGGCCGTGAGCGAGCGACGCGCGTCGCCGTCACAGGCGTTGGCGATCTGGCGCAGGATGTCGTCGCTCGCCTCGAAAGCTGCGGCCAGCCCGCGCTCGGAGTCCTCGAGCGCGCGCCGCAGCAGCGCGACGAGGTCGTCGACGGAGAGCGGCTCGAGCACGAGCGTGCGGACGCGCGAGAGCAGCGCCGAGTTGACCTCGAACGACGGGTTCTCCGTCGTCGCGCCGATCAGGAGAATGTCTCCGCGCTCGACGTACGGCAGGAAGGCGTCCTGCTGCGCCTTGTTGAATCGATGAATCTCGTCGACGAACAGCAGCGTGCGCTCGCCGGTGCGACCGCGTGAGACCTCCGCCTCCGCCATGACGACCCGGATCTCCTTGACGCCGGAGAGCACCGCGGAGAACGGCACGAAGCGCAGGCCCGAGCGCGCCGCGATGAGCCGCGCGAGCGTCGTCTTGCCGGTGCCTGGCGGCCCCCACAGGATCAGACTCTGGGCGAGGCCGCCCTCGAGCAGCGACCAGAGGATCTTGCCCTCGCCGACGAGCTGCTCCTGACCGACGTACTCCTCGAGGGAGCGCGGGCGCATACGCTCCGCGAGCGGCGCGTCAGCCGCAGCTGCCTCGAGCGGATCACCGCCCGGAGCTCGGTCGTCGCCGAAGAGCCCACCGCTCATCTCGCACCCCCCGCCTGGAACAGGAGCAGCGACGTCGCCACGGTGATGTTCAACGACTCCACTCCGCCCTGCATGGGGATCGTGACGCGCTCGAACGTCTCGACGACCGCCGGGTCGAGGCCGGTCTCCCCTCCGACCCAGAGCGCCAGCGGAGCGGACCAGTCGAATGCGCGCCAGTCTCCGCCGCCGCGCGTCGCGGCGGCCACCTGGCGGTAGCCCGTGGACGCGAGGTGCTCCGCGATCGCCGGGACCTCGGCTCCTGTGTGAACCTCCAAGCGCAGCGCGCTGCCCATCGAACCGCGCAGGGCCTTTGGGCTGAACGGGCGCGCCCCTCCCGGCGCGACGACGAGCGACCCGAAGCCGGCGGCCTCCGCCGACCTCGCCAGCGCGCCCAGATTGCCGGGGTCGGAGAGACCCGCGACCACGAGGACGCGCGGAGACGTGTCCGGACGGAGGTCCTGGAGCGGGCGCCTCGCAGGTCGTGGCGCCAGGGCGAGACTGCCAGGGCTCGTCTCGAGCGCGCTGACGCGCGCGAGGAGGACGTCCTCCACCAGCCGCACGGGAGCACCACGCTCGCGCAGAGCGCTCGCCAATGCCTCGCGAGACTCGGCGACCAGGACGACCTCGAGCTCCAGGCCGGCGGACAGCGCGTCCTCGATCAGGCGATCGCCCTCGAGCAGCAACACGTCGCGCTCCTTGTGCGCAGCGACGGCTCCGACGCGCTTCAAGAGCGCGTTGCCTCGCGAGCGAATGACGTCCTCGGTCTCCATCGTTCCGATTCTACCCGCTCGCGCACCTTGGCCGGGTCGGGCCACCGGGGTACAAGGTCCGCATGCCGCAGCTCCAGAAGGGACGAGTCGTCCGGGTCGACGCCAAGGTGTGCCACGTCGAGATCGGGGACGATGTCCTTCTCGCCGCGCCGCGCGGGGCGCTGTTCGAGTCCCTCGACGGCGTCAAGAACCCGGTAGCCGTAGGCGACTGGGTGATGGTCGACCCCTCGACCGAGCCGGCGAGCCTCGCCGAGGTCCTCCCGCGCCGCAATACGCTCTCGCGGACGGCGTCCTCGCACGACCCACGCGAGCAGGTCCTGGCAGCGAACATCGATCAGGTGATGCTGTTCGCCTCGGTCAACAAGCCGCGCTTCTCGAGCAATCGCACCGACCGGATCCTCGCTGCCTGCGAGTGGAACGACATCGAGCCGGTCCTGATCCTCAACAAGATCGACCTCGACAAGAAGGGGCGCCTCGCCGAGGTCCTCGAGACCTACCGATCGATTCCCGTCACGGTCATCGAGACGTGCGCGACCGACGGACGCGGCGTCGACGAGGTCGCTGCTCGGCTGAAGGACAGGGTATCCGTGCTCTACGGCCCGTCCGGCGCGGGCAAGTCGACGACCCTGAACACAATCCAGCCCGGCCTGAACCTGAAGGTCGGGCGGATCAGCGCGCACTGGGATCAGGGTCGGCACACGACGACCCACTCGCAGCTGATCCATCTCGAGCAGGGCGGCTGGGTGATCGACACTCCGGGCATCCGCGTCTTCCGCCTGCACGGGGTGAAGAAGGAGGAGCTGCGCGACCTGTATCCGGAGTTCCACCGACTGCAGTCCGCCTGCAAGTACCCGAACTGCCTCCACGACCACGAGCCCGAGTGCGCCGTGCTCGACGCACTGGAGGACGGGGAGATCGCGCAGACGCGCTACATGAGCTACCTCGAACTCATGGTCGAGGTCGCCCCGGATGAGTTCGGAGGCGACGAAGAAGTGATCGACGACAGCGTGATCGACGAGGACGAGGAGCTCGGCCCCGAGCCCGGGCCGGACGCCGCGCCGCCTAGCTGACCGCGATCTTGTAGACCCAGGCGAGCGCGACGATCACGAGCGACGCGCGCACCCAGGGCTTCTTGCGGCGCGCGATCACGTCGTAGAGATCGTCCCCTCGGCGATGCCCGCGCACGGCCCACACGGCGAGCAGCGGGAGCGCCAGCGCGCAGAGGAGGCCGAGCGGCTGCACGAGGAAGGAGTCGAGCGGGCGCCCCTGCGCAGCCAGCGTGACCGACGTCGTCACGCCGCAGCCGGGACACGGTACGCCCGTGTACTCCATCATCCGGCAGGGCGAGAGTCCGAGCTGTTCGTGCGTCCCGAAGCCGCGCGGGTCGGGCTCGGTGGCCACGGCGAGCAGGACCATCGAGGCCACGAGCGACAGGATCAGCCCGAGGATGAGCAGGTGCGCCCCGCTGCGACGGGGCGGACTCGCGAGGTCTCCCGGCCAGTCGGGGCCCTCGGCGGTGGCGGAGTCGGTCTCGGTGGGCACGGCTCCAATCTACCTCCTCGACGCGTCCACGCGGGAGGCGCTAGCGGAGGATCGGCCCAGCACCACGGGAAGCGGCCCCCGGGCGCGCGCTGCGCTCCCGGGGGCCGCTTCCAATGCGGGCAGCTGGGCTCGAGGCCTAGTTGAAGTCGTAGATGTACGACAGCCGCACCTTGTTCAGGATCGCGTAGCTGAGGTTGTTCAGGAGGCCGAGGTCCTTGTCGCCCTTGTCCTTGAAGCCGCGCACCTGCGGCTTGCGCACGACGAAGAAGCGCCGCGAGAGGTGGTCGTCCGCCTCGTAGGCGCCGGGACGTATGTAGCCCGCGATCTCGACGTTGAGCATGCCCGTGTAGAACACGCGCACGCGGTTGAGCTCGACCTCGGGGGCGAGCGCACGCATGTGCTGGTCGCCGGCCTCGTCGAGGAACTCGTGGGCGAGCAAGATCTCGTCGACGTTGACGTGAAGGAGCGGCGTCTGGATCCGCTCGCAGGTCTTCAGGTCCACGAGAGTCGCGTCGCGCACCTTCAGGAAGTACTTCCGGTGCTCGTCGAGGATCTGGCTGAGGCGCGTGTACTTGTTCTCGACGTTCCCCTTGATGAGGAACGAATCGGTCAAGAGCAGGTCGGAGACGATCGTCAGCATTCGTGTCAGGAGGCGTCGTGCGCCTCGGCCAGGTCGCTGCGAAGCGCCCCGGCCAGGTAGAAGGATCCGAAAATCAGCACCCAGCCGCCACCCTCGGCAGCGTCCGCCACGGCTTCAGACAGGGCCGCGTGCGGGTCGTCCCAGGCTTCGGGCTCGAGGCCCGACTGGTCCGCCAGCTCGGCGAGGTCATCCGCCTCCAGCAGCCGCCCTTCGGGCACGGAGGTACACAGCACCCTATCGACCCGGCCCACGAAGGCCTTGAGCAGCGCTGGGGCGTCCTTCTCGACCCCGAGGGCGAGGAGCAGCTTCGGCTTGCGCCCGAGCTCCGGATCCCGCTCGAGCTCTTCGAGGAGCAAATGGGCACTCGCGGCCACGTGACCGGCGTCGAGCACGACAGGCACGTCGCGGATCCGAAAGCGCTCGGCCCGCGCAGGCAGCCGCGCGGCCTGCACCGCAGACGCGTCGAGGTGCGACCTCCAGATGGGCTTTCCCTCCGCGTCGAGAGCTCCTCGGCCCCCCAGGGCGTTCAGCACCGCCTCGGCGAGGGCTCGGTTGCGATCCGGGACGGGCCCGCGCTGCGGCACGGGGACGAGGTCCGCCTGCGCCGCCGCACACAGCCGTTCGAGCACCGGGTAGGCCTCGGCGTCCTCCGGGGAGAGGCCGGTCACCAGGACGCCCCCAGGCGCCACGACGGCCCCCTTCTCCCCTGCGATCAGCGCCCGCGTGCCCCCGAGGGTGGCGGTGTGCTCGAGCTCGACATTGGTCACGACGCTGACCACAGGGTCGACGGCCCGCGTCGAGTCGAGCCGTCCGCCGATGCCGACCTCGATGACAGCCCAGTCGACCTCGCGCTCCGCGAAGAGCACGAACGCGGCGACCGTCATCAGGTCGAACCAGGTCGCCTCCCCGCCCGGGGTCCCGGCCTCCAAGGCCTCCTCCCGCGCCCCGAGGGCCGCTTCAAGACCGGCGGCCAGCTCGTCGCGGCTCACCTCCTCCCCGCCGATCCGAACCCGTTCGGTGACGCGATCCACGTGCGGCGAGGCGTAGAGCCCGACGGAAAGTCCGGCCTCGGCGAGCGCAGCTGCCACGAGGGCACACACCGACCCCTTGCCCTTGGTCCCCGCGACCAGCACCGAGCGCCAGGCGTCCTGCGGTCGGCCGAGCCGCTCCAGGACGTCCTCGACCGGCTCCAGGGTGCGCTCCATGGCGCTGCGGTCGCGGCGTTCCCAGTTGATCAGGGCATCGAGGCGCTCGAGGGCGCCGTCCAGGCGGTCGTGGGGCATGCCCGCCAGCCTACCGCGCGTGCGGGTCGGCACTCCTGCACGGGCCTATGGACCACCGGAAGTCCCTGCGAACAAGGAACCTAGCCCCACATGGCCAGGACACTTCCAGAGCCCGGGGCTCAGACCGGGGCGAGTCGGGCCGATAAGAGACGTGGCCGCTCCCGCCCGCATCTCCCTGGAACCCGCCGACCGGCCGCCCGCCCCCCATGTCCGATCTCCTGCAACACCGCATCAAGGTCCTCCTCTACCGCGTCCAAGAGGGCCAGCCGCACTACCTGCTGCTGCGCAAGTCCGAGGGCGTCGACCCGCCGTGGGGCATCCTCGACGGCGCGATCGGGTTCGACGAGCAGATCGAGTCCGCGATCCATCGCGAGGTGTTCCAGGACATCGGTCTGCCCGGCGCCGAGAGGCTGATCGACCTCCAGATGCCGAAGCGCTGGTTGGTCGGCGACGAGGAGATCGTCGAGTGGCCCTACGGCGCGAAGGCGCCCTCCGCGGACGGCGGCATCGTGCTCGACCAGCGCTGGTCCGAGTACCGCTGGGCCGAGTTCGGCGAGGCCTACTCGCGTCTGCAGCTCGAGCTCGACCGCGCCGCGATGACGCGGCTGCATACCCTGATCTCCGCGGCCTGACCTTCGGCCGGCAGGATCGCTCGCGTCGCGGAGAGCCACGCCTTCGAGCCCAAGAAGCGAGCCCCACACACCGAGGTGCGTGAGGCCCGCGAAGGAGACGGCAGGTCACCGTCCGCCCACGATCACGGAGCCAGGTTCAGGTTCCAGACGACCGAGCTGTAGGCCGGGGCGCCGAAGCCGTTCTTCAGGATCAAGCACGGGCTCGGCGAGATGCCCGGGAGCCTGTGGTTCTGGTAGTCGATGAACACCTTGAAGGTGGTCAGCTGCGGCGAGAACAGCTTGCCCTCCAGCCCGTTCGTCGTGACGCCATGGATCCGCTCCGGCTGATCGCCATCGATCACGCCACAGGGCTCGGAGAGGCGGAAGTAGCCGAAGTGCACGCTGAGCTCGACGCCGTTCATCCAAGTGTTGCCCGACCAGCGCCCAAGCGGAAGCGTCACGAGGCCGGTCGGCACGGCCGGGTCGAAGCCCTGCAGACTCTCATAGGCCAGCGGCGCCCCCTGGCAGTCGCCTTCGCCCTTGATCTTCTGATGGGTCCAGGGCCCGTTGATGAAGTTCTGGCAGAGGCAGTTGCGGAACGAGCTCGCGATCTCACCGTCGCGAATCGGAATCTCGTTCATGCACTTGTAGCTGTTGGGGAAGCAGTCGCCTTCGCTCGAGGGGCGTAGCGCCTCAGCGATCGTTCGGCCCTCGGCAGCGCTGGCTGCCAGCCAGTTGAAGCCCGCCGGCGTGACCAGGTGATAGCTCGTTCCGGCGTGCGCGGCCGCGCCCGCCAGCGGGCGCGCGCTCAGCGGCCCGTGCGAGATGCAGCCGGGCATGTGGCTCAGACTGAGCGAGATGTCCGGCTGCAGCGCGAACGTGCTGCAGGTGTAGTCGATGTGCCCGATGAAGTGCGACGGGTTGGCGTGAGGCGGCTGAGGACATCCGAAGACGCCGATCGCGTTGCCGTACTTGACGTCTCCGTTCAGGAGGAAGCGCCACACCTGATTGCCGTTCGAGAGTCGCCAGGTGCGCGAGTACTTGGCGATCAACTTGCCCTCGAAGTTCGGGCCTCCGGGAGTCGTCGGCGTCATCACGACCTTGACGGCCGCCATGTCACAGGCGATCCAGTCCAGCGCGCTGACTCGCACGCGCACATCGAAGTCGGTCACCTGCGCGCAGTTGCTGATGCACGCGTAGGAGCCCGACGTGATCACCTGCGGAAAGTCGGGGAGCTCCGGCGTCGCGGAGTCGCAACAGGGACCTGCGAGGCCATCGTCGCCAAAGTTGCACGGCAGCTGCGCACTCGCGTTCGCGCCGGTGAAGAGCGCGGCGCCGAGCGCCAGCGCCAAGAACTGGGATCGAGTGATTTCTTTCATGAGAGAGTCGAGCGTTGATTGTCCACGGGGAAGACCGACAGCCACATGACCGGCGGCGACCGGTGAGCGCCGCCGAGCGCGCGAACGATGCCTACGATCGAGTTAACTTCGCGCGATTCCCGAACGCTTCGACCTCACTCGTGAGCGAGTCGTTTCCGCGGGGCAACTCGCCTCGCACTCGAACCAGAGCAGGAACGCAGAGGCGACGTGCTGTGTCGGACTTGGAGCGCGTCGATGCAGCAGAAGGACCGGGCGTTTGCCCCACATCGATTCGGGGTGAACGAAGCGCGCACCGATCACGAGTGAGCCACTCGAACTCGTGTCGTATGGCGTTGCACACAACGCGACCCGAAGTCGCGTGAGACTTCCCCACGGAAGCGCGAGTGGAGACACCCGAACAGAACAACGCCCCGGACCGCGAGCTGCGCTCGACGGTCCGGGGCGTCGCCGCTCCGGTGCAGTGAGCTCAGACGATCTTCAACGGCTCGAAGCGCTGGCCGAGAACCACCTCGTCCTGGCCGCCCATGTAGCGGATCGCCGAGGCGTACACGCGCCGGAAGTCCACGTTGAAGCGCAGGTCGCTGTCGTCGAGGTCGGTGAGCGAGGGGTACTTTCCGTAGAGACCGCCCTTGACCGGCTCGCCCATCGCGAACATCACGCCAGCCTTTCCGTGATCGGTGCCGCCCGATCCGTTCTCGCGCACGCGCCGGCCGAACTCCGAGTAGGCGAGGACGAGCGTCTTCTTGCCGGCCTCGCTGCGCTGCAGGTCCGTGAGGAAGGCGTCGAGAGCGGCGTCGACCTTGCGCATCCTGTCGGGGTGGTCGAACACCTGGTTCGCGTGGGTGTCGAAGCCGCCGACTCGAATCGAGATCACGCGGCAGCCGAGCTTCGAGTGGATCAGGGCCGCGGCGTTGCGCAGCGCATCACCCGGATCTGCTCCCGGGTAGTCGACCTTGGTCTCGTAGCGCCGCACGACGCTCAGGATGCGCTCCGAAGAGCTGCGCGCGTCGCGCATCACGCCCCGGAGTCGATCCAGGACAGAGCTGCCGCTGTCTTCGCCGCCGTCGTCCAGCGTCGCCTCCGCGTCACGATCGCCCAGCCAGCGGTAGGTGTCCGGAGAGTGGAAGGCAACGGGCGGGTGCGTCGAGGACGCCAGCGAGTAGGGAGCCTCGGGACCGATGTGAATCGTGCGCTCCGGCAGGTCGCGGTCCGGCCACGTCTCGGCGGACAGACGCCCAACCCATCCATCGTTGCCGGCCCGCCCGCGCAGGTCGGCGGTGTGCCAGATCTCCAGCGACTTGAAGTGCGAGAGGTTGGGGTTGGGGTACCCGACACCCTGGATCACCGCGACCTTCCCGGTCGCATAGCGTCGACTCAGCGCCTTGAGGCCGGGCGCGAAGCCGCGGTACTCGTCGATACGGTGCACCTGCTTCGGCTCGATGCGAGTGCGCTTGCGGACCTGGTGATAGACGTCGTCGCCGAACGGAACGATCGTCGACAGGCCGTCATTGCCGCCCTTGAACTCGACCAGAACGAGAGTCCGCTCGTTCTCGCCGCGGGGACCACCGAGCATGCTGAGGCTGACGCCGGGCGTCGCCATCAGCGTCGCTCCGCCAACGGCACCCAAGCCGCGCGTGAGGAAGGAACGTCGTGAGAGATTCGTCATGGTGAGTTAGCTGAGTTGCGCTTCGGGAAGGCTCAGGATCAGGTGCGCCAGACGACGCAGGAGCGGCTCGGCGAGCTCGGGGTTCTTCAGCAGACCTTCCTCGGTCAGGCCGATGCGCTCGCGCTCCGCGCGGAAGTGCTCGAGCACGCGGGCTCGCGTGTCTTCCGGCACGGGGATCGCGAGCAGCTCCTCGAGGAGGGCGCCGACGATCTTCGCGTCGGTCTTCGTCTTCATCCGACGCAGTCGGTAGTTGAGGTTGACCTGGGGCCGGTAGCTGGGGCCCATCGTTCTGAGCACGTCGCGGATCTCCTTGGGCAGGTCATCCTTTGCGTCGTCCGCAGCGGGCTCGGTCCGCATCATCGTGTCGCCCATCGACATGCCGCCGTCGTCCATGGAGCCGTCGTCCATGCCGCCCATGGAGTCGTCGCCCATGCCGGCCTCATCCATCGGCTCCGTGTTCTCATCACCAACGGCCTCGCCCCCCCGACGCTGCGCTTCAGCAGCGGCGCGTCGGCGCTCGGTATCGACCTCGAAGGGGTCGCGCTCCGGCTTGAGCTGGAACGTCGCACGCACGTCGATCGTGCCGAGCAGGATTCCCGTCGTGTTCCCGCGCTGAAGCAGCGAGCCGGTCGTGATCCAGGCCTCGCCCTCGTCCCAGCCCTTGACGCTGGGCGGATCGAACAGGCGTTGGTCGAGCTGCGCGGCAGCCGCGATCAGGACCTTCGAATCGACGTTCATGGAGAGGCGACGCGTGAGGCCCACGTAGTAGTCCAGCGGGCTCATGACGCGCGCGGCGAGGACCTCTTCTCGGTAGAAGCGCGGGTCGAGCAGGAGCTTCCGCAAGAACGGCTCGATCTCGTAGTCGTGGCGCTTCAACCAAGCGGCGTACTCGGCCAGTCGCACCTCGTCCGGCTCAACGCCCTCGAGGTACGTGATGATGCGGCCGGCGATGTAGCGCGAGCAGGCCGTCTGACGGAGGATCAGGTCGACGACGCCGTCGGCGTCGAAGCGGTCCGTCTCGCCCAGGATCGTCTTTCGGCCGCCGTCGTGATAGCGACCGGCGTAGACGTAGTTCCCGAGTCGGTCGCGGGACTCGCCGGTCAAGGCGCGCGCCACTTCCTTCACGTCGTCTTCGGTGTAGTGACCTTCGCCGAGGCTGAAGAGCTCCATCAGCTCGCGGGCGAGGTTCTCGTTCGGCGCTCCCTTGCGGTTCTTCTCGTTGTCGAGGAACGCGATCATCGCCGGGTCCTTGACGATCCCGTGCAGCAGGTCGCTGTAGCTCCCGAGCGCGTTCTCGCGGATCAGTCGGTGCTGTTCGATCAGGTCGTAGGAGCGCTTGACCGTCTGGTAGTTCGTGGCGAACAGCCCGTGCCAGAAGAGCGACATGCGGTCCCGGAGCGGGTCGTCGTGGCGGACCATGCGATCGACCCACCAGCTCGAGTAGTCGAGCAGCTGAGCGCGATCGTCGCGGCTCCACAGCGCGCGGGCCCGGCGCTTGTCGGAGCGATCCATGGCCCGCATCGCCGCCATCTCGACCGTGGTGCCCTGCTGGTAGTAGGGCGGCTCGACCGCCTTGCTCCCGCTGAGGAGCTCCTCCACCACCTCCTCGGGAGTCCGGCGGAGCGCCTTCGCTGCGGCTCCGGCCCGGACGCCGAAGCCGGCCCGGTTGTACAGGTGCTCGACCGTCCGCCGATTCCAGGGGATCGAGGTCTCCTGGGGCTCCGTCTGGGTCGCCTCCGCGGAGACGCCGAGACCGGCCGAGGGGAGGGCGAGGAGGCCCAGGAGGGCCGCGGGAACGAGCAGCGTGATTCGTCTAGACATAGAGGATCGGGCGGTTGGGTCGGTGCGCGGCCGTCGAACCGGGTCTCTCCGAGCGGGTTTCGGGGTTTGCCAGGGCGGCCTCCCCTGGACCCTATCGGCGCGTCGGGCCTATTCTGAGCGGCCCTTCAGCCCAACGACACCCAAGTTCCGGAGTCCGACCCATGATCCGCACCCTCACGCCCTTCCTCGCCGCCTCGCTCCTCTGGCTCGGCGCCTGCATGTCCCCCGCGCTCCCCGAGGGCGATCCGATCGGTGAGCCGATGGAGCAACAGGGGATCGTCCACTTCGCCGTCGTCGACGCCGAGCCCGCCAAGTTCTTCGACCGGACCGTTCTGGTCGAGGCCAGCGTCGTCAGCGTCTGCCAGACGGCGGGTTGCTGGATGCAGGTCGAGGACGAGGGCGCGACCGCCCTCGTGCGCTGGGAGACCGGCTGCGGCGGCAAGTACATGTTCCCGAAGGACGCCGCGGGCAGGCGCATCCTGATCCAAGGGTCCTTCTATCCGAAGGAGCTGTCCGAGGAGGATCGCGAGCACATGAGGGAGGAAGCCGGAGGTGACCTCGAGATCCGCGAGGATCCCTACGAGTTCAACGCCTCCGCAGTGATGCTGCTCGACGAAGAGTAAGCGTGAGTCAATCCGGGTCGTCCACACCCCCCCGCGACCTGCGTCAGTTCCTCGGGCTCCTCCGCGAAGCGGGGGAGCTGGTCGAGATCGACGCTCCCGTCTCGGCCGACCTCGAGGTCGCAGAGGTGCACCGCCGCGTCATCGCGGCCGGTGGCCCAGCGCTCCTGTTCCGCAACGTCGTCGGCTCCGACTTCCCGCTGGTCACGAACCTGTTCGGCACCAAGCGGCGCGTCGACCTCGGCTTCGGAGATCGACCGGGCGAGATCATCGCCGAGGTCGCCAAGCTGCCCGAGGAGCTCGTACCGCCGACGCCCCGCAAGCTCTGGGAGAAGCGGTCGCTGTTCGGCTCGCTGGCCAAGGTCGG
>Ga0316204_10007158_pt1 | contig 16573 bp, 12 predicted proteins | sample 6monrhotite_MG_2_FD_205661 | JGI IMG/M metagenome (GOLD analysis project Ga0316204, IMG submission 205661) | Microbial mat bacterial communities from mineral coupon in-situ incubated in ocean water Damariscotta River, Maine, United States -... | ecosystem: Environmental > Aquatic > Marine >... | reverse complement strand
TCAATATGAGAATCCAGAGAAAAACTCATCGCTTTTTGATGCTTTATTTGCCAGCGCGCCCGCAAATGCCGCTGTATTTACGAACGTTGATCGCAGAATAACTCTACTCAATAGACTTCGTGATATGGAACAACGACAACGAACTCTTGCATCGCAAATGCTTGCCAATGTCAACCAGCAGCTCATTGCGGTTGACACAGCGCTGGCACCAACCAAATTAAACGCAGACGACTTAATTAGAAAAATCGACTCTATCTCAATCGCTGTCGGTGGTCCCTACATTCCTGATCATAGTTTTGATGGCATTTTTACTGCCAATGATGGTTCGGCTTTCCTTGACCTGAAAGAAAATAGCGATCGCCTTGAGATGGTCACAAATGCACTTGATAGTTTCCCCTACGGTAAACCGGCAGACAAATATTATGTTTCTAGTCGATTTGGCGGCAGGATTGACCCGATTAAAAAGGTTCTAGCGAGACACTATGCTCTGGACCTGTCAGGTTGGCCCGGTGAACCAATTAAAGCAACTGCCCCGGGCAAGGTGGTAAAGTCGCGTTCAATTTGGCCATATGGAAATATGGTTGAAATTGATCACGGTAATGGCTTTCGAACCCGGTACGGGCATATGCGCAAGCTAAATGTTAAAAAAGGCGAAGACGTAAAATTAGGGCAACAACTTGGTGAGATGGGCAGTACCGGTCGTGTTACGGGAACGCACCTTCACTATGAAGTTTGGTTCGATGACAAAGTCAGAGACCCCATGCCCTTCATTAAGGCAGCAGCGAATGTTCTCGAAATCCAAGGACGACATGAAAAAAGCGATGAAAAAACCTATGAGTAATCCAAACCCATCGCCCCGAATGGGCGCAGCACCCACTCCTTCAATCGTCGGCTCTGACGTCCACATTGAAGGCAACGTTAAAACTGTCGGCGAATTACAGCTGGACGGTGCCATTACCGGCGATTTAGCGTGCGGCAGCCTTGTTATGGGTGAAAGCGGCACAGTAGACGGCACTATCGCCGCAGAAACAGTCACAGTACGCGGCACTGTAAAAGGCGAAATTCGCGCTAAATCTGTACGGCTTGAGAAAAGTGCTGTTGTTGAAGGCGATGTGTATCACGAAAGCCTTTCGGTTGAAGCCGGCGCGAAGCTAACCGGTCGTTTCGCCCATACATCAGGACCAAAGGCTGTCCCTAATACTCAACCTGCGGCGGCTCCAACAAAACCAGTGGAAACACCATCATTTGTTGAAACAAAAAAGTCCGCTGCTGAGTAAGCCAAAATATTTAAAATAAAAAGGGTGCCCTAAGAGCGCCCTTTTTTTGTTCATAAACCAGACTTTTACTTAGTCTATTTCCGCCGCAGTCGTTATAATTTTCCCAACGATGCCATAGTCTTGCGCATCTTTGCATTCAAGCCAAAAATCGCGGTCTACGTCAGCCGCCACTTGTTTCAATGGCTTGCCCGTTGCTGAAGCGAATATCTTATTCAACCGTGTACGCATTTTGACAATTTCCTGAGCAGCAATATCTATATTTGTTGCGTCTCCGCGCACACCGCCGCTTGGCTGGTGAAGAAGGAACCGCGTGTTTGGTAGCGCAAATCGATTTTCTTTGTCTGCGGCCACATAAATCAGTGCACCTGCACTGGCAACCCAACCTGTACCCAGCATCTTCACTTCAGGTTTTATGAATTTAATGGTGTCATGAATCATGTCACCGGATTCAACATGTCCCCCCGGAGACGATACAATCACAGTAATCGGATCATCGGACACATGCGCCATTGCCATCAATCGGGCACAAACATCACGCGCCAAATCCTGATTTATCTCGCCTGTAACAAAGACTTTACGGGCATCAAACAACACTTTTTGAATTTGTTCGCTACCCGACTTTTCTTTGTCCGTCTTATCGTCTTCGTTATTCATTTCGTTTCCTTCAAATAAACACTAATCAATATCGTCAATGTCATTGCCTTCACCGTGCACCCGGGCTGCCAGTGCTGCCGCCATAAATGGATCCAGATCGCCGTCTAAAACTTTGTCTGGCTGACCCGACTCTTCGCCGGTACGCAAGTCTTTCACCATTTGGTAGGGTTGCAGGACATAAGAGCGTATTTGGTGCCCCCACCCTATTTCGGTTTTTTCGGCATTTACAGCATTCGCATCATCTTCGCGGCGGCGCAGCTCTTCTTCATATAGCCGGGCTTTCAGCATGCTCATGGCTTCTGCTCTGTTTTTGTGCTGGGATCGTTGGTTTTGGCACTGCACAACAATACCCGATGGCTGGTGGGTAATTCTAACGGCGCTATCCGTGGTGTTCACATGCTGTCCGCCGGCCCCCGATGCCCGGTAAGTATCAACTTTTAGGTCACTTTCATTGATATCAATATCGATCGAATCGTCGATAACCGGGTAAATCCATACGGACGCAAAACTGGTGTGTCTGCGTGCGTTCGAATCGTAGGGCGATATACGTACAAGCCGGTGAACGCCAGACTCGGTTTTTAGCCAGCCATATGCATCTTCGCCCTTCACCTGAATGGTCGCAGACTTAATACCAGCTTCCTCGCCCGGCATATATTGAATGGTGTCAACCTTGAACCCGCGGCGCTCTGCCCAGCGAACATACATGCGCATCAACATATTGGCCCAGTCCTGACTTTCAGTCCCTCCGGCACCTGAATGAATTTCTACATAAGTGTCATTGCCGTCTGCTTCGCCCGACAACAGTGCCTGCAGTTCGGCTTTCTTCGCTTTGTCACCTAATGAGATCAGCTGCTCGACAGCCTCCTCTTCCATTTCGGAGTCGCCCTCAAGTTCCGCCATTTCCATAATTTCAAGAGTATCAGACAAGTCAGTTTCGATACCACTAACGGCATTAATTGCATCATCCAGTTTGGTGCGTTCCCGCATCAACTTCTGGGCGTTCGAAGGGTCGCTCCACAAATCTGGGTCTTCGGCCAGAGCATTCAGCTCCTCTAACCGCAGTTTGGCTCTATCCCAGTCAAAGATGCCTCCTCAGCAGCGCCATAGACTGCTGGAGTTGATCGACGGTTGCCTGAGCTTCCGCTCGCATACGCACGTTCCTTATACAAATGCCCGTTACCACCCATAACTCTCACAAGTAAAAGTTAATAGATACCACCGGTGCCTTTTCTAATTGAACTTTTGGTTTTACCGATTGGGAGCGAGCCGTCAAGCACTGCGAGTTGACCGCTGCGGGGTTCGGTGCCCGGTTTGAAAGCTTCGAGGATAATTCTGGCTTCGCCAGCGGTTGCCGGAACGCCAGTTTCTGCGTTAACACGCACCAGTCTAATACCCGTTGGTGTTCGAAAGGGGACGCCTGGCTGCCCACGCAGTGCGTCGCGCATAAAGTCACGGAACACAGGGACTGCAACACTTGAACCCTCCTCGTTCCTACCCAGAGAGCGTGGTCTATCAAAACCTGTAAACACGCCAACAACGAGATCAGGCGAGAAACCGACAAACCAGGCATCATAACCATCATTGGTTGTTCCGGTTTTTCCTGCTAACGGCTTTCCGATTGCCCGAATTTTTCTGCCTGTTCCGTTTTCAACGACGCCTTGCATCATCGAAACCAGTTGATATGCAGTTAATGTATCCAATATTTGCTCACGGTTATCTGGCACAGGCGGCTCTGTAGATGCCAGTTCCCAGTTAAGGTCACATGCGCCGCAAACTCGCTCGTCATGGCTAAAAATGGTCCGTCCGCGCCTGTCCTGAATTCGGTCGATCAATGCCGGTTTGATTTTTTTGCCTCCATTAACAATCATTCCGTATGCGGCTGTAAGCTTCAGCAAAGTTACTTCACCAGCGCCAAGGCTGGCTGCCAGTGTTGGCTCCATATTTTCATTGAGATCAAATCGCTTCGCATAATCCATTATCGTCCCCATGCCCAAATGCTGAGCAAGGCGAACCGTCATGAGATTGCGGGATTTTTCTATGCCCAATCTGAGCGTGCTCGGACCATAAAATTTCTCTGTGCTATTCTTGGGTTTCCATTTGCCCAGCCCTTGCCCCTGATCAATCACGAACGGTGCGTCTAACACCAAGCTGGAGGGCGTGAAGTCTCGGTCCAGTCCCGCCGCATAAACAAATGGTTTAAACGCAGAGCCCGGCTGTCGTTCCGCCTGGGTTGCACGGTTATATTCGCTGGAAGAAAAATCATAGCCGCCTGCCATTGCAAGTGTACGGCCCGTGTGAGGGTCCATCGCAACAAGTGCGCCTTGAATTTCCGGTATCTGTCTCAGTCCAAAATTATCGAACTTGGTAACTTCCATTCCTTCAACGTTATAAAAATTCGCCAATATTGTCGGCTCACCATCTTCGAGTGCTTCGATCGCAATTACGTCGCCCATAGACAGAACTTCGCCAATATCCTTAACTTTAGGGCCTAAGCGTTCACCGCTCCGCCAAGCGCGCGCCCAAACAACTTCGGCGAATGGCACAAAGCCATAGCTACCAGTCTTCAGGCCAACAATCGCACCTTCCGCCCGCACTTCGTGGACAACAGCGTGCAGCCATGTGGGTTCACCAAGAGGTGTTTTAACTGCTGCAAGACGCTGCTGCCATACGTCGTCAACATCCATTCGGCCAATCGGGCCACGCCATCCATGACGGCGATCATAGGCGATTAGTCCGCTACGCAAGGTGCGTTCAGCAATTGCCTGCAAACGCGGCTCAAGGGATGTCCGCACTGATAGTCCGCCCTCATAAAGCGATTTGGTGCCATACATCCTGCCAACACGCCGCCGTACTTCTTCGGCAAAATATCCTGCCTCAAACCGGGCGTCTCCATCCCTTTTACGCATTAATATTTCGCGTGAGATTGCATCCTCATATGCCTGTTGGTCGATATGCCCCAGTATATTCATCCGTGACAAAACCCAATTGCGGCGACCCAAGGCTCGTTCCCGGTGACGAACAGGGTGATAATTATTTGGCGCTTTAGGGAGGGCCGCCAAAAATGCCATTTCGTCGACAGTCAGCTCGTTCAGCGATTTGTTAAAATAATTCAGCGCTGCGGCGGCCACCCCGTATGACCTGTTTCCAAAATAAATTTCGTTGAGGTAAAGTTCGAGAATGCGATCCTTGGAATAAGCCCGCTCAATGCGCAACGTGAGGATCATTTCTTTAATCTTGCGGTCCAGCCGTTGGTCAAGTGTTAGTAGAAAGTTGCGCGCGGTTTGCTGAGTGATCGTTGAACCACCCTGAAGTGGACGGCCTTGAATAACATTTAGCACATTACGGATATTGCCCCGCACCATACCCATATAGTCCAGGCCGGAATGTTCATAAAAGTTCTTATCTTCGGCTGATAAAAAGGCATTAATCAATTGTTGAGGAATAGCGTTAATCGGAACAAAAAGTCGCTGCTCCTTGGCAAATTCAGTCAGCAAGCTGCCATCACCAGCATGAATGCGTGTCACGACGGACGGTTCATAATTTGCCAATTGCCGATAGTCCGGCAAGTCACGGCCATAATGAATAATCGCCCAAAACACAACCCCTGCCACTACAACAACGCCGACTGCGCCGGAAATAAAGGCGTACTTCATTAAACGACGCCAAAGCGGCTTCTTTGCTACCTTTACGGATAGCGTTTCGTTCTTCTTATTTTGTATCTCTTCAGTCATTAAAAGCCGTTTTACATCTCAAATTACAGTTAAGTGAGTAACTGAATATTCTGCCTAAATCGCACCTATGCCAGTTTTTTATATGACAATCAAATGTGTTCCCGATATGGCGAACCACAAGGGCAGTCAACGGCCTTGCGCAACAATGCTTGAAAAATACTGATCAATCGCAAGACGGGTTGATCGAGCGATGAGAGTCTGCCCGTTTTTACTATTGAGAAAGCGCGCGTTGGAGCGGTTGGTTAAGTAACCAGCCTCAAGCAGAACCGACGGCACATCTGGCGCTTTTAACACGCCCAGATTGGCATAACGGTGCGCACGTTCCAGCATGGGAACCTTGCCGTTCATTTGGGCCACCAATATTTCGGCAAACTGTGCCGAATAATTCATGGTTTCGCGTTGCGCCAAATCAATCAAAATACCGGAAACTTCGTCCTCGACAACGTCCAGATTAACGCCAGCAATAACGTCAGACTTATTTTCTCGTCTTGCCAATCGTGCCGCTTCTTTATCCGATGCGGTTTCTGATAAGTTATAGACACTACCGCCTCTTATTCTGGAGTTTTTGATCGAGTCCGCATGAATGCTGATAAACAGGTCCGCATTATGGCGGCGTGCAATGCGAAATCTTTCCCGGACTTTATGAAAAATGTCGCGGTCTCGTGTCAAATGCACTTCATAGCGGCCAGTTTTATTGAGTTCATCACGAATAGCGCGTGCAATTTTAAGTGTTATAACTTTTTCATGGACACCGATGACGCCCAAGTTTCCAGGGTCGATACCTCCATGACCGGGGTCCAGAACGATAATATGTTTGCCGTCTTTACGGCGGCTGTTTGAAACTGCCGGTGCTGCTTCAACCTTGGCCGCATACCGAGCGCGTTGGGGCTTGGAGGACGCCACCGCCTCAATAAACTCTGCTCTACTGGACGGTTTGATATCCACAACATAACGCTTGCCGCGCCCATTTGTGGCAGGCAGGCTAAATGCATTTGAAACAACAGCCGGGTTCTTCAAATCAAGCACGATACGGTATGTTTCGCCCGTAAACAGCCCGTGCCGGTAGCCTTCAACAACCCCCATTGACCTGACCGCTTCACCGCCCTGCCAATTGACTTCCGGCAAATCAATGACAATGCGATATGGGTCGGCTAACAGGAAAATTGCAGGTTTGGTGTCACCAGACAACTCAATCACAAACCGAGTTGTCTCGCCGTTCTGACCGAAACGAACGCCAGATACATCGCCAGCGGCCTCCACTGTCGAAGAAATACCGAAAGTGAGAAAGGCATATAAAAATGCCGCCCAAAACCCGGCAAGAGGCAGAAATTTAGTTTCACGTAACTTCGGTACTATCAAAATCGCAAACTCACCTGAACCAGTATATAACAATGACCTATTTGCCGCAGTATATCGCACAAAAATACTAAATGGACGATTAACCGATCTCAAGCGAAACCATTATACTATTACAATTATCTTTACATCAAATACTGGTTGTACCCGAGAAAACACACCTAAATAAGGCCGTAAATAAATCGTTTGTAATAAATCTATTAGTTCATTAAGTTGTGCCTGCGAGTTTATCGACTTGCCGCAAAAATTAGCGGCGGGTCATGGTGTTACCAATTTTGAGAAGCCTGCGACGCAGAATAGACGTCGCGCTTACGCTGGAAACACCCAAAAAGGACAAGAACAGGCAATGGCCAAAAGGCTTTGCGTATTTTTTATAGCACTATTGAACCGTCTAGATGCGTTTAGTCGGCAGCTTTTCCATGTGTTGTACCCCGCTTCGGGGCTTGCCTTCTCTGCATCTGAAAAATTTCTTAAATCACCGGTTTTCGCCAGCGTCCCCCTCAAACGAGGAAGTGAGACAACGCGGCGAGCCGTTCGGAGTAATAATTTATGTCGACAAGAATGCTTATCGACGCGCGTCATCCAGAGGAAACGCGGGTCACTGTTGTTAAGGGAAGCCGCGTAGAAGAATTTGACTACGAATCTGCGTCAAAACGGCCCCTAAAAGGCAATATATATCTAGCGCGGGTAACCCGTGTTGAACCCTCGCTACAAGCTGCGTTTGTGGAATATGGCGGCAACCGCCATGGTTTCCTGGCTTTCAGTGAAATTCACCCTGACTATTATCAAATTCCCTTGGAAGACCGCCAAGAGTTAATCGAGGCGGAAACCAAAGCCGCGCTTGAGCGGTCGCAGGAAATTGACGCCAAAATAGAACAGGAAGCCGAAGAGGCGGAAAAAAAGAAGAAACCGCGCCGCGGCCGTCGTACAAAAAAAACTGATGAATCAGCTGATGAAAAAGCAGACGAACCGGCTACGTCAGACACTGTCGTTAAAGACGGTGGCGGCAAGAAGGCAGATGATGATTCCCCTTCTGTCGATAGGGATAGCGCCGAAGATCAAGATGCCGACGGCGACGCAGACAGTGCCAATACTTCAGAGGCTAACGACGATGAAAATGACACCAAAGATAGCGACGAGGCAGACACTGACGAGGAAATTGCTGAGGCCGCTGCTCGCCGTCAGGCGCTACGCGCTTTAAAGCGCCGTTACAGCATTCAGGAAGTCATAAAGCGTCGTCAGGTTCTGTTGGTGCAAGTTGTCAAGGAAGAGCGCGGCAACAAAGGGGCGGCACTTACCACATACATGTCTTTGGCTGGGCGCTATTGCGTGTTAATGCCAAACAGCACGCATTCGGGTGGGATCAGTCGCAAGATCTCCAATGCGACCGATCGCAGAAGCTTAAAGAAAATAATTGCATCGTTAAAAGTGCCTGACGAGATGGGCTTAATTGTTCGTACAGCGGGTATGGAGCGCACCAAAACTGAAATTAAACGCGATTATGATTATCTTGTTCGACTTTGGAGTGGCATCCGCGACTTGACGTTACGGTCCGTTGCACCAGCGCTGGTTTACGAAGAAGGCAATCTGATCAAACGTACTATTCGCGACCTATATACCCGCGATATTGACGAGATCCAGGTTGAGGGTGAAGAAGGCTACAAATCGGCAAAAGAATTCATGAAAATGCTGATGCCGAGTCACGCTAAAAAAGTGCAGCATTACACCGATCCAATTCCATTGTTTCACCGTTATCAGGTGGAAAACCACTTGGAAGCAATGTATCAGCCGGTTGTTCAGTTACGGTCAGGTGGATACATAGTTATCAACCCTACCGAAGCGCTCATTTCTATTGATGTAAACTCTGGTCGAGCAACAAAAGAGAGCAACATCGAAGAAACTGCCGTGAAAACCAACCTGGAAGCCGCGGAAGAAGTTGCCCGTCAGCTTCGCCTGCGCGATCTGGCTGGGCTGGTTGTTATCGACTTTATAGATATGGAAGATCGTTCCAATAACCGGGCTGTTGAACGGCGTATGAAAGACGTTCTGAAATCAGACCGCGCACGCATTCAAGTTGGCCGTATTTCTAGCTTTGGACTGATGGAAATGTCACGCCAACGCCTTCGTTCAAATCTCCAAGAAATGTCGATGGATACTTGTAAGGCATGTGGTGGAATAGGCATCGTTCGTTCGGTGGAATCAGCCGCGCTGATGGCCCTTCGCCAACTAGAAGAGGAAGGCATTAGAGCTCGTAGTTCCATTGTCCGTGTTGCGGTTTGCCCCGAAGTGGCGGTTTACCTGCTTAATAAAAAGCGGAGCATTCTTACCGGTTATGAAAGTAAATATGGAATTGAAATCGAGGTATTGGCACAATCATCAATGGGGCCATCAGACCTGGAACTAACCTATGAAGCAGGCGGCGATGGCAAACCAACGCCTGTCAATAACGTTGTTAAACCTGATACGCAGGCCATTGAAGCACCAGAAAGCTCAACACCCGTAACAGCCCGCGAACAATCGCAGTCGAACAACGCGGATGACGATGAGAAACCACAAAGAACACGCCGACGTCGCAGACGCAGGCGCCGCGGGGGCAATGATGGTCCTGAAACTACATCAACTGAAAATAATGTTGAAAACAAGAATGACAATGAAGCTGCTGACGTAAAAGAAAATAACGCGTCTTCGCCGGAAAACGTTGACGGAGACGAACAGCGCAAGCCACGCCGTCGTCGCGGAAGCCGTGGTGGCAGACGCCGTTCTGAACGAAGTCGTGACAACACTGCTGAACAAACAGGTCAGGACAACAAAACCACCGTAGCAAACGGCGATAACGAGCAGCCTACCCCGCAATCTGAAGGGTCAAAACCAGAGGGCAACGAAGATAAGCCGCGTACTCGCCGCCGTCGCTCACGTAAAACTGATGACGGTTCGTCAAACGATTCAGTCGCGAACGAAGCAACGGATGCTGCAAATCAGCCGGAGGACAAGACCGAAGCTAAACCGCGCCGTGGACGTCGGAAAAAAGTTGAAGCCGGTGAAACAGCCGAACAGCTTGGCAACGGCTTAACTGAAGGATCAACTGAGGACAAACCAAAGCCGCGTGGTCGCCGCAAATCAGCAGACGACGGTCAGCCCACTACAGATACAGAGACCGAAGCGAAAAAGCCCCGCACTCGGGGCAAAAAGACAGGTGAAGGTTCTTCTGTTGATAGCGCAGCCAAATCAGCTACAGCGGCTAAAGAGCCTGTTGAGACGCCTGTCAAAAAGCCTGCACGTGGTCGGACAAAGAAAGCTGCCCCCGAATCAACAACACCTGCAACGTCAGTTGAATCAGCAAAACCCGCTGCAAAAGATAGCGGTGGTGGAGACGATCAGCCCAAACGCAAAGGTTGGTGGCAACGCAACTTCGGCTAGTAAATCACAGCAGGAAACGAAAAAAGCGGCGATTTACCATCGTCGCTTTTTTTATGCCCGGTTTTACCTGACGAATAATGCTGCGCTATATATACCGAAGGAGAAACACAGAAACACCATATTTTTATCACAGGCTTGTTAAGCGATATTCATTGACGGTTCAGCCTCTACAGCCTAGCTTTCCCGCAACTTTGGAGCATTTTTTTGATTAAGTTTCTAAGACATATAGTGATCACGCTGATTGTTACGTTCAGTACAACGGCTCATGTTGCTGCTCAGTCATTGCTTAGGGACGCAGAAACTGAAGCTTTTTTTCGTGAAGTTTCCTACCCTGTCTTTAGGGCAGCAGGCCTTACGCCGCAATCTGTTCATATGTATTTGCTCGGCGATAAATCCATTAATGCCTTTGTAACGGGCGGACAGAATATTTTCTTCCACTCCGGTTTGATACTGGCTGCTGACGATGTCGACGAATTTATGGGTGTTCTGGCTCACGAAACCTGTCACATTTCCTGCGGTCACCGGATCAGCCGAGGCGACGCAGCCACAACCGCAGGCGCTTTCAGCATATTGTCTTTGGTTCTGGGTGCAGCCGCGATTGCACTAGGCGGCGGCGACGCCGGCATCGGCATCTTGGCTGCAGGTCAAACTGTAGCCCAGCGTCAATTCCTGGCCTACACACGCGGTCAGGAAAGCGAGGCAGACCTTGCGGGTTCGCGCTACCTGGAAGCTGTCGGTGTTTCACCAACGGGAATGATTCGTTTCTTTGATAAACTCCGTGATCAGGAAATACTTGCTCAAATACGCCAAGACCCTTATGTCCGCAGCCATCCACTAAACCGTACTCGAATTTTACAGTTGCAACAGACTGCATCTGGCAGCCCCTATTTCAATACACCGCCCAATAGATATACAAACGAGCGATTTAAACGACTTCAGGCTAAGTTGGGCGGTTATCTGGACCCGCCAAGGCAGACGCTTCGAAAATACCCCATAACCGATACCAGCATAGCAGCGCGCTACGCTCGGGTTTATGCGTATAATAAGGCGCTGGAATGGGACCTTGCATTAGCGGAGGCTGACGCCCTAATTGAAGCTGAGCCAAACAACCCTTATTTCTATGAAATCAAAGGACAAATTCTTTTTGAAAATGGTCGGATTTCAGAATCGGTTCCAATTTTCGAGCAGGCCGTTCGTTTGGCACCTCGTGAGCCACTGATTGCAACCGCACTTGGACAAGCTTTGGTTTCATTTGAGGATTCGGAGCGGATGGAACAAGCGCTTCCAATATTGGAAGAGGCAACTCGATTGGACCGTACGAATACATTTGCCTGGTTCAATCTCGCCAAGGCATACAGTTGGCTTGAAAGACAGCCTGAAGCCAGCCTGGCCACAGCCGAAAGATTCTATTCTGGAGGGGCGGCAGCTCAAGCCTTAAGCCATGCCCGCCGGGCAATGGATGGATTTGACGAAGGAACTCCTCAATGGATAAGGGCACAGGACATTTTTATAGCGGCTGAGGAAGCCGCCAGTAAACAACAGCGCAGACGTGGGCGGCGCAGGATAACAACCAGCTTTGGCGAATTGCCATAAAAGTAACGAGTAAAACGCATGACTATTTTCGGAACAAAAATTAGCCATACCCTGATGGCATCAACGCTTATCGGCACTTTATTCACCCTGCCTGCATTTGCGCAGGATAAAGAGGTCGAGGCAGAGGAGCGCGAAAAAATCGAACAGGTCGTTCAGGAATATCTCCTTGAAAATCCTGAGATAATTGCCCTCGCCTTCCGCGAATTACAGCGCCGTCAAACCATGGCCCGCATGGGTCCGGCCATTGAAATGTACCGCGATTATTTGGAGAAAGACCCCGCCAGCCCGGTCATTGGAAACCCCAACGGCGATGTGACCATGGTCGAATTTTTTGACTATCGCTGCGGGTTTTGCCGCCGACATTTTCCTGAAGTTATGAAACTCGTTCGCGAGGACGGCAACATTCGCTATATTCCCCGTCAGTTTCCCATTTTAGACCGTCAGGGCGAAACACCCGTGTCCTATTTGGCGTCTCGGGCGGCGCTGGCTGCCCACAAGCAAGGGAAATTTGAAGAATTCCACATTGCTGCCATGACTTCCAAGGGGTCGCTTACCGAAGACCAGCTTTACCAAATTGCAGGGTCACTCGGCCTTAATGTAGGGCAACTAAAAGCCGACATGAATGACCGATTGGTTATCAAGTCAGTGCAGAACACGCTGGCCATCGGCAAAGATATCGGTTTTGAAGGCACCCCCGGCTATATCATCGGAGAAGATGTCGTTACCGGCGCAGAGGGATATGGACGCCTATTACAAGCTGTTACACGCGCCCGCCGCGAGGCAGACGCAGTCAGTGCAGGCGAATAAATTATTATAGCGAGAAGGCCCTAGATCAAACCCGAAAGCGGTGAACTGGGGTCAGCGTATTTTTTCTTGGGCATACGTCCGGCAAGGTAAGCCAGCCGGCCGCTTTCAACGGCCAATTTCATCGCGAGTGCCATTTTGACCGGGTCTTTGGCATCGGCAATCGCCGTGTTCATCAATACACCGTCGCAGCCCAACTCCATCGCAACCGCCGCGTCGGACGCCGTGCCGACTCCAGCGTCAACCAAAAGCGGTACTTTAACCTGTTCCTGCATTAATCTGATTTGCACGGGGTTCTGGATACCAAGACCCGAACCGATGGGCGCACCCAGCGGCATAATGGCGACACATCCCATATCTTCCAGTTTTGCAGCGGCGATCGGGTCATCGCTGCAATAAACCATCACTTTAAAGCCTTCTTTGATGAGCACCTTGGCAGCATCAAAGGTTTCTAACATATTGGGGTATAATGTTTTTTGATCACCGAGCACTTCCAGCTTAACCAGGTCCCAACCGCCAGCCTCACGCGCCAACCGAAGGGTTCGCACAGCGGAATCAGCATCAAAACAACCGGCAGTGTTGGGCAGATAAGTGATCTTTTTGGGGTCAAGATAATCTACCAACATTGGCTGGTTCGGGTCAGACACATTAACACGGCGCACAGCTACAGTAACGATCTCTGCACCTGACGCGGCAACCGCAGCGGCAGTTTCCTCAAAATCTTTATATTTTCCGGTGCCAACAATTAACCGCGAACCATAGGTCTTTCCTGCCAATTGCCATGTATCAATTGCCGTATCTGATGCTGCCACAGTGGTTATCCTCCGCCGATGAAATGTACAATTTCTAACTGGTCGCCGTTTTCAAGTGTTACCGACTTAAAAGTAGACTTGGGTACTATCGCCAGATTTCGCTCAACAGCAACCTTTTTAGGGTCCAGTTTTAGCGTCGTCAGAAAAGACCAGATCGTTTGCTCTGGCTCAATTGACTTTGGTTCACCGTTGACTGTGATAGACACGCTCATATCGTTTAATCTAGCCACTTGCGTTATTGATTTTATGTTCTCTTATCTTGCATTTTGCCCGAAATTTCATTAGGCAGCAGCAACAAATTTATTGTTCCAGCTTTGCAGGCCATCATTATGGCATTATACAGGTTGCATCAAGCGATCTGTGGAGAGAGTGACCCGCTGATGCAGAAAAAAATTGTTGTGCTTAATGGTCCCAATCTGAATTTATTGGGAACCCGTGAGCCCGAGACATACGGAACAACTACATTGGATGAGATCAGTGCTTTGGTCTGTGGCCATGCTGCAAGTCTTGGATATGACATGGAGTTCCGTCAAACCAACATTGAAGGCACGCTGGTTGACTGGGTTCAGGAAGCCAACGACTCAGCTGATGGTGTCATCCTAAACGCCGCAGCCTACACACACACGTCAATCGCCCTACACGACGCAGTTGGCGCGATCAACATACCCGTTATTGAGGTGCATCTATCCAACGTGTTTGCGCGAGAGGAATTCAGGCATCACAGCTATATTTCCGAGGTTGCCGCTGGGGTAATTTGCGGTTTCGGCGCAACCGGATATGTTCTTGCGGTTGACGCGTTAGCGGCTATGCTGCGCAACAACTGACCGGTCTAATAATTGATAGCACGATTAAAGACATCGAGAGACGAAGGGGAATACTGAATGTCCAAACTAAAAGAATACAAAGAATTGATCCGTGAGTTGGCGGAATTACTGGATAAATCCACACTGTCAGAAATTGAAGTGGCTGAAGATGATTTCAGTATTCGTGTTGCGCGCCAGGTACCTAGCGCTGTGAATTATGCAGCAGCACCAGCCCCTGCGGCGCCCGCTGCGCCAGTTGCAGCACCTGCCGCTGCTCCGGCCGCAGCTGCAGCCCCAGCGCAAGCCGCAGATCACCCGGGCATGATACCCTCTCCGATGGTTGGTACGGCCTATGCGGCATCTGGTCCAGAAGCGGAAGCTTTCATCAAAGTTGGCGATACAGTTAAAGAAGGCGATACATTGCTAATTATTGAGGCAATGAAAGTCATGAACCAGATTGCGTCCCCTAAGTCTGGTACCGTGAAAGAAATTCTTTTTGCAGATTCCCAACCTGTGGAATTCGGCGAACCCCTTTGCATCATTGAGTAGGAAAACCACTGATGATTAAAAAGGTTCTCATCGCCAATAGAGGCGAGATCGCCCTACGCATCCACCGAGCATGCCATGAAATGGGCATAAAAACCGTTGCAATCCATTCAACAGCCGACGAAGACGCCATGCATGTGCGGCTGGCCGACGAAAGTGTTTGTGTTGGCCCGCCAGCTTCTGTCGACAGTTACCTGAATATCCCGGCTATTTTAACTGCCGCTGAGATAACTGGCGCAGATGCAATTCACCCTGGCTATGGTTTCCTTTCGGAAAATGCCAAATTTGCCGATATTGTTGAAGAGCACGGCATCGCCTTCATTGGCCCGTCCGGAGACCACATTCGGGTGATGGGCGATAAAATCACAGCCAAAGAAACGGTCAAAAAATTGGGCATTCCCGTGGTTCCGGGTTCTTCTGGCGGGATTACGGATGATGATACTGCCCGCGCCGTATGCGAAGAAATCGGTTACCCTGTCATCATTAAAGCCTCCGCCGGCGGCGGCGGTCGCGGCATGCAGATTGTCCGCAATCCAGATAACCTGAGTGCCCAACTCAACACATGCCGTACTGAAGCAAAAGCTGCGTTCGGCGATGATGCGGTATACATAGAAAAATTCCTGACCAAACCCAGGCATATTGAATTTCAGTTAATCGGCGACAAACACGGCAATTGCATCCATCTCGGCGAGCGTGACTGCTCCCTTCAAAGGCGCCACCAGAAAGTTCTGGAAGAAGCCCCCTCACCTGTTATCGATAGCGAAACACGTGAACGCATGGGCGGCATTATTTCCAAAGCCATGTCCGATTTGGGCTATTGCGGTGCCGGCACAATCGAGTTTTTGTTTGAGGACGGAGAGTTTTACTTCATCGAGATGAACACGCGTGTACAGGTTGAACACCCGGTAACTGAAATGATCACCGGCATTGACATCGTACGCGAGCAAATTCGCGTAGCATCCGGAGAAAAACTGTCCTACACGCAGGATATGGTTCGTTTCTTTGGCCACGCAATCGAATGTCGGATCAATGCGGAACATCCGTTTACATTCGTGCCCAACCCAGGCCTTGTAACGCAGTATCACCCGCCAGGTGGCTTGAATGTTCGCTGTGACAGTGCTGTATATGCCGGATATCGTATACCGCCATACTATGACAGCATGATCGCAAAACTGATCGTGTCTGGTTATTCGCGTGAAGGCTGTCTGCTGCGATTAAAGCGTTCGCTTGAGGAATATGTGATTGACGGCGTAATCACCACAATTCCACTGCATCAGGCATTAATGGGAAATGAAGACTTCCTCGCAGGTGATTACGACATTCATTGGCTTGAAAAATTCCTTGAAGAACGGACCGATTAAGCCAGCTCAATCGTCGAAAAGGCATCAGGGATGACCAACATTAAAGTTACCCCTGAACTATTGCTAAACGCTTATGCCAACGGAGTTTTTCCGATGGCAGAAAGCCGTGATGATGACGAAATATTTTGGGTGGACCCGCCGGAACGCGGCATTCTTCCTCTCAATCAATTTCATATCCCCCGCTCCCTCAAAAAGCTTATCAAACAGGAAAAGTTTGAA
>Ga0316204_10007157_pt1 | contig 16573 bp, 14 predicted proteins | sample 6monrhotite_MG_2_FD_205661 | JGI IMG/M metagenome (GOLD analysis project Ga0316204, IMG submission 205661) | Microbial mat bacterial communities from mineral coupon in-situ incubated in ocean water Damariscotta River, Maine, United States -... | ecosystem: Environmental > Aquatic > Marine >... | reverse complement strand
TTGAGCGAGAAATAATAACCCAAGGCATGATTAATATTGACCAAATAACAAAAAGTTGCCAAGGATCGGCGCCGGTTTGATAGGTTTGTCCAACTAGTGCAAGAAGAGCGCCCGTCAGTAAACTTTTTGCCATTAGCGATGCCGTAATTATTAACTCAGTTTTCGCAATTTTTAAGAAAAACACTATTGCCGCAATCATGGTCAACTCAACAAGAGCAAACTTAATAAAACGTCCCATTTCTATCCAGTTGTAGGCGAAAAAAAAGATAACACCAATACAAATAGAAATCACTGCTGTCCACAAAAGAAAAGTCTTTAGAAAAATCAGCCATTGAGAAAGGTTTGGATCCGATTCAGTTAGCTCAATCGCTTGGGTTAAATCTTGATGTTCGAGACTTTCGTTTTCAGCCCACTGGAAAAGCTTTTGTCGTTTATCGAGCATGTTTCAACTTCCTCGTTGAGATCAATTAAGAGACTATAAGATAGATAAGCGATAGGGTAAATGGCGAATGAAAATATTGCTATAGACAAGAGTTAAGTAGCGAATAACAAGACTGTTCCAAATAAATGTTAATACTTTGATTGATCTTCTTGTTTAAATTAAAGCTTCTGCCCCCAACCAAGTTTACTTCTTAATACTTCAAAATAATCATAATCAAGCGGGTGAACAAGACGCATTTCAATAGGATATTGTTTGATTTGAATTCTATCACCCGGCCGCAATGAAATAATCACCTGACCATCACAACTAAGTTGAGGGTTATGAGGATTAGTTTCAGAAATAACAATATCAATGACTTTTTGCTTGTTAACGGCAATGGGGCGGCTAGTTAAAGTGTGCGGGAACATGGGAACCAGTACGATGGTATCCGTTTGAGGCGCAAGAATTGGCCCACCACCTGATAGCGAATAAGCAGTCGATCCTGTGGGTGTTGAAATGATAAGGCCATCAGAGCGTTGACTATATACAAACTGTCGATCCATATAGAGTTCAAACTGGATCATTCGTGCAATTTCACCAGGGTAAAGTACCACATCATTAACGGCGTTTGATGATCCGATGGATTTATCATCTCTGAACACTTCTGCAAATAATAAAAATCGGTTTTCGAGAGTGTATTGACCTTCCAAGATAGGCGGAACGCGAGTATCAACTTCCGTTGGCCTAATATCAGTAAGAAACCCTAAATGACCGCGATTGATACCGAGCATTGGAATTTGGCTATCAATTAGTTCACGGGCGGTTTTTAACATACTGCCATCGCCACCAACAACAATCACTAGATCGCAGCTATTACCGATTTCATCAAAACGGATTTTTTGGGCATTACCGGTTGGAAAATCATATTCTTCAGAAACGGGTAAAAAGACCCTCAGCCCAAGGTTTGCAATTTGTTCGCACAATACGTCGACCGTTTCTTGAGCGGCTTGGCTTCCTGGCTTTCCAACCAGAGCTATTTTTTTAAATGCTTTAGGGTGAGGCATAATTTGTCCATAAGGTTTAGGGTCTTTTGAAATATGCAAGCTCAACAGACGCTTATTTCGACCCATTGAAATTATTGGATTAACCCCAATAAAAGAGAGTGAAACCTTTATCTTGAAAATTATTAATTACTTATCCATCAGTATAATCAATATGAAAAATTTTTTCTTATTGATTATCAAGGGTATAGTGACATTATATAAGAAATATAACCAAAATAAGAATTACTCTATGAAAGAACGTGATTTAATTTTAATGAAGTCTCTGATTGAATCCTATGTAAAACAGGGCACACCGATTGGATCAAAGGCTTTATTACGTTCGTCACACCTTTCTGTTAGTCCTGCCACCGTACGTAATATCATGGCAGATTTGGAACGTCAGGGGCTTTTGCTTTCACCCCACACTTCTGCTGGGCGCATCCCAACGACTCAGGGATTGCGAATTTTTGTTGATCAACTGATCAAAGTTCGTACGCTACGTTCAGATGTCGTCGCTCATGTTAGGAAAAATTTAAATCCGGAGCAGGAAACCAAAGCACTTTTGGGTAATGCGTCTAATTTATTATCAAATATGACTAAGATGGCCAGCCTTGTCCAAATACCCTGTGCGCCTGTTAATCGACTGCAACATATCGACTTTGTGCCTCTTTCTGATAAACGATTGTTGGTAGTGATGGTATTAGAAAATGATGAAATCCAAAATCGAGTGATTCTTGTTGATCGTGATTACCAGCGCGACGAGCTGGGTCAAATGGCTAATTTTCTAAATCAGCAATTAGCAGGGAAGGATATCAATAGTGCCAGAAATGAGTTATTTGGAGAATTGTTAAAAGATAAGCAAGAACTCGACGAGCTACTGCAACGCGCAATTGATTTCGCTGAAAAGGGATTGGAGCAATCGGCTAACCTTGCTAATGTAACTAATGAAGAATTTCATTTATCAGGCCAAACTAACTTGGTTTCTATGGCTTCCCTTGGTCAACTTGACAATATTGAACAAGTTTTTGGTGCATTTAAACAAAAGCAGCAAATAATGAGCCTGCTTGATCAATCACTTGCTGCAAAAGGGGTTAAGATTTTTATTGGCGAAGAGTCTGGCAGTCAAGGTTTAAGCGGCTGTAGTATTGTTTCGGCACCCTACAAGCAACACGGAAAATCAATCGGCGCACTGGCTGTTGTCGGCCCCACTCGAATGCAATACGATAAAGTGATCCCCATCGTCGATGTTACCGCAAAAATGCTATCTTCTGCATTGGACTATAAGGTTAGTTAATCTTTTTATTGCTGTTAAATTTCATTTATTGCTCTAATTTCACAAGCTAAAATGCCAAACCCTTCCTATTTTTTCAAGATAGAGAGATATTTATCACTAATCTTAAGATATCTCGACTAAAATAAAGTGAGTTAATCATGCTTAACATCTTTGCAGGATGATTTAGTCGTTCGAAGATTTTTTTAGGCAAATTTTTAGATCCAAATATAACAATAAAAAACAAAGTGACTAGAAGCAACAATAGATAATGCAGACTCATTATTCTCCTATTACAAAATCCGGCTGGTTCTATCTCTGGCTTTGCTTAGTTACGGTTGCACTTTTTGTTAATCATTCCAATTGGTTAAAAAAAGTTGAATTAGCTAATTTAAAAGTTTGGAATAATGTATTTTCTGAAGAAATCGTGCCCGCAAAATTGGCCAGAGTCGTTGATATTGACTTTGACCAAAGGGGTTTTAATAGAATACAAAAATTAGCTAAACAACACCCTAATGCAGTATTTGGGTTTATTGGTAACTATTCACAAGAATTTTTAGATAAAGTTTCAAACCATAAACTCGATAATCATCCAATTAACGCAGTATTTTACTCTAGAAATCATTCATCAGTATCGCAGCTTAAAAACTTTAACAATCAATTTGTTTATTTCATTCCTCATGCTGAAAAAATAAGCTGGATGACATCAGCTTCTCACAAGTTTTCTGTTCAGCCAAATATTTTAGAAAATGAGTTTTACACTTTATGGCGAGATGGCGAGCAGTTATACCCTACATTTATTAGTCAATTAATTATTCAAAGTTTGACCAAGTCATCGAAAGTGGTTCCAAGTGTTAGTTTAGAGATTTTCTTGGAAAATAATCTGGTGGTTGATGAAAAAAAACATGTTTTTAGCTTTGATGCTTCTATCTATTTGTTGGCAAATTCAAACAATGCATCGACATTTGAAAATGTATTAGAGATGGATTCCGATTTAACTTTTATTTTAGTCGACGATCTATCCTTTGCAGAGGGTGAGATAATTGAAAATTCGTTAGATAATATTTTGACGGGTAGTTATTTGGTAAAAAATGGGTTTAGTATTTTATTAAACGGAATAACTTTATTAATATTTTTATTTGTTGTTTTAAAAATGGGAAGACTAATACTCCGATCTCAAACAATAATAGTTGTTGTGTTAATTATTTTAATAGTATCTATTCAGTTAGTATTTATTAAATTCTCTTTGTGGTTTCCTATTCACCTAATTATTTTGCTTATTCTTACCAGTTGGATTGTTCAAATTTGTTATTGGAAAGAACAAAATTATTTTGCTGAATGGTCAAGTAGGGGTGACAATGAAGGTATTCAAGAAATCAATCTAGTCGCTAGCAGCAAACCTGACTTACAGAAAAATTCTTTAGCTACTATAGAACAAACTGAAGAAGATGTTTTGCAACAAACACTTATTATAGAAAAAAATAATACAGCGGGAAGATTATTAAACAATACTCTGCTAAAAGTTGAAAACTTTGGACGATACCAAGTTGAAGGGATTCTCGGTAAAGGTGCGATGGGTGTTGTGTATCAAGGTGTGGATCCAAAAATACACCGACACGTTGCTATTAAGACTTTGCAACTTAGTGAGGATCTCGATGACCGATCATTAAAAGATAATAAGGAGCGTTTTTTTCGTGAAGCGGAAACTGCAGGGAATTTGAGTCATGCCAATATAGTGACTATTTATGATGTAGGAGAGCAGCTTCACGCTAATACTAATAGTCTACTTGGTTATATTGCGATGGATTTGTTGACCGGCGCTCCGCTTTCAGAATATGTACATGAAGATAAATTATTACCTTCTGTATTGGTTTTTCAATTGATGATTCAAATGGCCGATGCATTGGATTATGCTCACCAGAAAAATGTTATCCATCGAGATATAAAACCAGCCAATATTATTTATGATGATGAAATACAAAGAGGCACGTTAACGGATTTTGGTATCGCTTATATGTCAGACCATAGTAAAACTAAAACAGGCACCATTATGGGTAGTCCTTATTATATGTCGCCAGAACAAGTCATCGGGAAAAAAGTAGATGCCCGAAGCGACATATTTAGTTTAGGAGTCACTTTCTATCAGTTACTTAGTGGGCATTTACCTTTTGTTGGAGAATCAATTGCGACGGTGGCTTATCACATTACTAAAACCAAGCATAAGTCTGTTAGCCATTGGAATAATAAACTTCCATCGAGCGCAACCCGAATTTGCAACAAAGCCATGCAAAAAGATGTGAATAAACGCTATCAAGATATGCAGCAGTTTAAGCAAGCGCTTATTAATGCGTTAAAAAGGGATTTTAAAAAGTTGCCACTATCATGAAAGTAGAAATTCAATCAATTTCAGACCAAGGTTCAGTAAGATCAAACAATGAAGATGAGATCAGAAGTGGCATCGTTAATGATGGTGAACTAATCTGGATGGTCATTGCTGATGGAATGGGCGGCCATTTAGCGGGTGAAGTTGCCAGTAAAATACTAGTTGATGAAATTGAACAATCTGTTTCAAACCTTTCCGATTTATCTAATAAGGATTGGTTGTGTTTTATAGAAATTACTTTAAACCGAGCGAACAATAAAATATTTAGCATTTCAGAAAGGGAAATAACAAAAAAAGGAATGGGTACAACGGCTGTTGTTGTGTTCTTATATCAAGACCAATGCTATATAGGATGGGTTGGCGATTCCAGATGCTATTTGTATCAACCTAATCAGGTTAAAGAAAAACAATTTCTACAGTTAACAAAAGATCATACTATGGTGCAAGTATTAGTTGATAAAGGTGCGATTAGCGAAAAAGAAGCAAAGACTGCAACTAACAAAAATATGTTGACTAAAGCGATTGGAATAAAGAAAGGGGTAAAAGTTGATACGATTAGAGCAACCGTTTATCCAGAAAATGTCTTATTTTTATCAACAGATGGTTTACATGACAGTCTCAATAAACAAGAATTACTGGTTTCAATAAGAAAAATCGCTGCAGGTGTTGATATGAAAAAATCTTTAGTTGATCAGGCTATTGATTCAGGTAGCAGAGATAACATTACTTTCGGTAGTATATTAATTCATACTTTGTAAAATGAATTTTAATAAATTCAGCATTAATGGAAGATAAAAAATGGCACATTTAGAATTGTTAGTTGAAGATGTAATTATTAACAAATGGAATCTTATTGATGAAGTCATTATTCTCGGTCGAGCAAAAGATTGTGATATTCAAATTGATGATCAGTCTGTTAGCTCAAAACATGCGCGAGTTGTTGCAGAAGATGATGAGTTTTTACAAGGAAATAGAATTTTTTATATTGAAGATTTAAAAAGCACTAACGGCACCGAGTTAAATGGTCAACCTGTCGTGAAAGAAAAACTATCTGATGGCGATTTGTTAAAAATTGGATTTACTCAATTTAGGTTTATTGAAAATCAAAATGATGACTTAGATCAAACAGCTGTTATTATTCAAAATGATTAGCTGAAGATTTTAGGGAATATTTCGGTTAAGTGCTCGTTAATCTAGAAGAAAAATGGAATTATACTTTTGTTTTGGGTGCTAATAGTACCTTTTCATTGCGAGTGTAGCGCGGCAACCTTCTGAAGATTGAAGTATTATGTACAATCTTTGGAGATTGCCACGTCGTACCTTCTCGCAATGACTGTTTTTTAAAGTATAATCCCAGTCTGACTCTGAAAGTAGATTTTCTTAATTACACCTTGATTTATCGGTTTAAATTGGGCTTACTAAGTAAGAATTTTTATTAAAACTATATTTATAACAAATGAGGGAAAAGATATGGAAGCTGGATATATTGCACTCGCCATTCTTGGCGCTATGATTGTATTAATTTTCATGGGGGCAAAAACTGTTCCCCAAGGCTTTGAGTTTACAATTGAACGTTTTGGCAAATACACTAAGAGCTTACGTCCTGGATTTAACTGGATTACACCAATTATTGAACAAATTGGCGCTAAAGTTAATATGATGGAACAGGTTTTGGATATTCCAGAACAACAAGTTATCTCTCAAGATAACGCAACCGTCACGATTGATGCCGTTTGTTTTTATCAAGTTGTAAGCTCAGCGCAAGCAATGTATGAGGTTAATGATTTAGAAAGGGCGATGCAGAACCTAGTTACAACCAACATGAGAACAGTTTTAGGTTCAATGGATTTGGACGAAATGCTATCAAAACGTGATTCAATTAATGCCAAAATCCTTGGTATTGTTGATGAAGCTACAAACCCTTGGGGCGTTAAAATCACTCGAATTGAGATCAAAGATATTTTGCCACCTAAAGATTTAGTGCAAGCAATGGCACAGCAAATGAAAGCAGAGCGTATCAAACGAGCCAATATATTGGAAGCTGAAGGCTTTAAGCAATCAGCGATATTAAAAGCTGAAGGTGAGAAAGAAGCCGAAATTCGTCAAGCGGAAGGGCAAAGACAAGCAGCTTTCTTAGAAGCTGAAGCGAGAGAAAGACAAGCGGAAGCAGAAGCTAATGCAACTGATATGGTTTCTAAGGCGATTGCTAGCGGTGATATTCAAGCAATTAATTATTTTGTATCACAAAAGTATATTGAAGCTTTGACTGAAATTGGTAAAGGCGAAAGCTCTAAACTCGTGATGATGCCGTTGGAGGCCAGTTCTGTTATTGGATCGATTGGTGGAATCGCTGAATTAGCTAAATCTGCTGGTTTCGGTAAATAGAAGGACATCATTATGTTAGATAATTTAGTTTATTGGCATTGGATCGTATTCGGTTTTATTTTGCTAATTTTAGAAATGTTAGCTCCCGGCGCAATCTTAATGTGGTTTGGTGCTGGAGCCATACTCGTTGGTGGGCTTTTGTTTTTGTTTCCTGATATGGGTTGGGAATGGCAAGTATTAATTTTTGCAGTGGTTTCTTTAGCAAGTATTTTCGCTTGGAAAAAGCTGCGCAAAGATAACCCCGATGATAATACTGAATCTGGAACACTAAACCAAAGAGGTAAAGCTTTGATCGGGCGTCAAGTGCCGCTGGTCGAAGCAATTGTCAATGGTGTTGGCCGGGTTCAAATTGACGATACCTTTTGGCGGGTTGAAGGGCCTGATTTGGCTGAATCTGTTTTAGTTAGGGTTATTGAATCCGACGGTGCTACGTTAAAGGTTGAAGAAGCATAATAACGTCTCCTATAGAATGGCTCATCGAGCCATTCTTCTTATTGATTATCTCTCTAAATTTCTATGATTCGAGTTAATTCTAGGTATAATTCTGGATTAAAAAATAATCTACCAAGGTTATCCAAGTTTATGTTTCGTAATATAGTCGGCTTAATCGCTTTTTCGCTTCATGTTATTAATACTCTTTTTTGGGTTTTGCCGATCTTTTTCTTTGCTATTCTCAAAGCTATTTTACCTATTGCTGTTTTACGAAAGTGGTTTGATTTAGGATTAAATGGCTCGGCTTCTAATTGGATTTCATGTAACGATTTTATTATTAACTCAACAAAAACAATTCAGTGGGATGTGGATCTACCCGACAATTTATCAACCAATGATTGGTATTTGGTGATGGCAAATCATCAGAGCTGGGTCGATATTCTGGTATTACAAAATGTATTTAATCGAAAGATCCCTTTTTTAAAGTTCTTTTTAAAGCAGCAATTAATCTGGGTTCCAGTTTTAGGGCTTGCGTGGTGGGCTCTTGATTTTCCATTTATGAAACGTTATTCAAAGTCTTATATTAAAAAAAATCCACATAAAAAAGGTAAGGATTTTGCAACTACCAGAAAAGCGTGTGAGAAATTTAAAACAATCCCTATTTCAATTATGAACTTCTCGGAAGGAACTCGTTTTACGGAAGAGAAACATCAAAAACAGCAATCACCTTTCAAGCATCTTCTAAAGCCTAAAGCGGGTGGAATCGGTTATGTTTTAACCTTGATGGGTGATGAAATTACTAAAGTATTAGATGTCACCATCGATTACCCTAAACATCATTCGCCAAGTTTCTGGGATATAATGACCGGAAACTTAGACCATATTATTGTCAAAGCTAAACTCATTGATATCCCACAAGAAGCACAAGGAAGTTATATTGAAAGTTCAGAGCAACGTAAAAAAGTCCAGAAATGGATTAATGAATTATGGAATAAAAAAGATCAACAACTTGCTCAAATTAGGCAAAATGAAAACTATAAAGGTCTATAAATTAAAAAGGCCGATAAATAGCCAGCCAGAAAATGCTTGTGACGCATAGCAATGCGATTAAAAAAGAAAACGTTTTTATCTGTTTAGTTTTACCTCGTTTTAAAGCAAAGGATCCTGCGACAATATATCCTAATAATAGAATAGTCTTTGCACCTAACCATCCTTGATAAAAGGGGTACATCTCACTATGAATTGACAAATAAATCGCAGCAGATAATAAAATGGTATCGTTAATATGAGGAAAAATTTTGCTGACTTTATGCAAAATGAGAGGATTACTTTTAAACACCCACCAAGCTCTAAGGCAAAAGCCACATAGGGAAATTACCGCAGTTATGATATGGATTTGCTTAATGATTAAGTAGTTTTCCATTCCAAATTATCCTCCACTCCGATTACCTTCGATTGAATATCACCCTTAAATTGGTTGTTTTTTAAATCACCTCTTCAACATCAATCGGAGCAGCCGGAATACTATAACCGGGCAAAAGCATCCCTAGTCATATTTAACACGCCGTCTTTTTGGATAACAATATCATCTTCAATTCTAATTCCGCCGTAGGGCATAAAGGATTCAATTTTATTCCAATTAAAGGCTCGAGCGTGTTGGCCTTTTCGTTGTTCTTTTAATAAAGAATCAATAAAGTAGAGCCCTGGCTCAATTGTAAAAGCCATGCTCTCTTCCATCTTTCGAGTGCTTCTTAAAAATGGATGATTAGCTGGAGGAGGATTGGCTGTACCGGTATTGTCTAGGAATTGACCGCCAACATCATGCACCTGAAGTCCAATTAAATGCCCTAGCCCATGCGGATAAAAAGCACTGGAAATCCCCGTTTCCAACATTGCTTCAGCGGACATATCAACAAAACCAAACTGCTTAATAATTTCACCGATCTGTAAATGAGCATTAATATGTAACTCGGTATAATCTTGACCGACTTTGATTGAATCAATACAGGCAAGTTGCATTTCATCCATTGCTTTAATCAAGTCAGCAAATTCATCTTGTTGAAATGAGTAGGTTCGCGTGATATCTGAGTGGTAACCGTTGATGGTTACTCCCGCATCAATTAAAAAAGATTTAGGAGAGGTTCGCGGTGCTGCCTCGCATTCTGTGTAATGCAAAATTGAAGCATGCTCATTTAACGCAACAATATTTCCATAAGGCATTTGGTGTTCCATCATGCCTGACGATCGAAGATAAGCCAGATGAATTTGCTGCTCACTTTCACCTTGTCTAAAAGCAAGTTCTGCAGCTTTATGGGCTTTCGCAGCAACGTCGTTAGCAAGTTGCATCGACTCAATTTCATAGTCGCTCTTATAAGCTCGCTGCCAGTAAATAGCATTAATTAACTTATTGGGATTAGAAACTGCTTTATCCAGCTTTCGGGTTAATCGTGTTTGCTCACCCAATATCGCTACTTTGTCACTATTATCAGGAAAATACTCAAGCGCTTGTTCAAATTGAGTGATGATTTGAATATCAAAATGTTCTGGCCAAAAACCACTTGGATCAGATGGCGGAGTATGCCAAAAATCAACCGGCTGGTAATAAATTAGAGTTGGTTTACCGGTAAGACCTATCACTAAATAACTATCAGCCACTTCAGTTAACGGCAAATAAGTTCTAAACAAAAAACTCGATTTAAATGGGTAATTCATATCGTCTAAGTAGATACTAACAGGGACGCCTGACGGAACAACCAAGTAATCTAAGCCGTTATCCTGCATTAACTGGCGATGGCGTTTGAGTAGGTCAGTAAGGTGTGCTGGATAATGTGATGAAAAGTCAGACATAAGGGCAGTTTGTTATTTAGTGGATATAGTCTGATTGTAACTGGACTGGACTCGTTAAGTCAGCAAAAAATAAAAAATCTACAGTGGAATAAAGAAAAAGCCTCAAAACAATTAGTGTAATGAGGCTTCGTTGAGCGGAGTTTTAATTAGAAGCTATAAGTTGCTTTAGCGTACATAAAACGTCCCTGACCGCTGTGAGTCGAGTTAACAAATCCCATAAAGGCGTGATGACTAAATGGAGGTTCTTCGTTAAATAGGTTAGTAGCGCCAAATGATAACGCCGTGTTTTCAATGCCTGTATAACTTAATGAAAAATCTACCGTCATCATTGAATCAACTGTTCTGTGATCCACATTGGCATCAGCACTTCCCTTAAATTCGTCGATGAAGTTTATGGCTAGGTTGGCAGCTAAGTCACCTTTCGACCAGCCGCTTGCTAATGTCCAACGCATTTCAGGTTGTTCGAACTCACCCTCCGATTTACTGACTCGCTGACCACCTTCTCCATCAGGCCGTAGTTCTTCATAATCAAGCACATAATTAAGAACGTAAGAAAAATCAAACTTACCTAGCTCAGTATCTAAACCGTATTGAAGATTGATATCCAAACCCGATGTATTTAAATCACCAATATTCTGGAATGAATCAAATACGTTTGCTATTTCACCTGGGTCGCCTGTGATGGTTGAAGGGTGCCTTTCTACTACGCTGGGATCAAGTCCTTGAGTATTAACCAAAAACTGAGTATCAGAATCGATAACATCTTCTATCTCATAGTTGTAATAATCTACACTTAAGCTCAAATCATCAGAAAACTCATAAATAACACCAAGGTTATAACTAGCCGATTCTTCCGGATCTAAATCAGGATTTCCTTGGAACACCGCGGTGTATTCCCACGGCCCACAAGCTATATCCCTAGCAGCTAAAACCTCTGCAGAATTGCCGGCACCAGCAAGAGCGTCACACCTGAGGTTATCAACAAGATCGGGGGACTCATCTGTTCGACCCAAACCGATTTGATGTAACGACGGTGCTCTAAAAGCGGTTCCATACGATCCACGAAGGATCATATCGTCAGAGGGTGTCCAACGAAAGGCTACTTTAGGGTTCGTTGTTGTACCGAAATCGCTATAGTCTTCATATCGCATCGCTAATTGAAGTTCGAAAGTATCTAAAAGTGGAATAGAGAGCTCCGCAAAAATAGATTTATTATCTCTTTGTCCATTGGCTTCGGTGGACTCCGTACCAAATACATCGCCACGCAAGAACTGGTCATCAGGATTATCGCTAATAGTTTCTTCACGGTATTCCGCACCAACCGCAATCATTAACGGACCATGTTCCATTTCTGTGATCGCACCAGAAATCTTACCATCGATCGAACGATTTGTGGATTTACCCACCCGAGTAGTCGTGGTTTCCATAAAATCAAGTGCTTCTTGAGTATTGGTTGAAGGTTCAAACGGATTCCATAGACCACTATCTATCGCTTCTTGAACACGGCGAGAATTAGGGAAGCCGTTTACACCTCTTTCAATAGAATGGCTACGGATATAGTTGGCAGCAACTTCCCAGTCCCATTCACCGACGACACCGTTTAATCCAACAACAGCTCTGTAGTAATTAGTGGTAGCGACCTTCTCACGGTTACCAATTTCAACTAATCGACGTCGCATGGTTAAATCTTCTTGATAAAATTCATGGTCGGAGTCATTCGCAAAAGGATGGTTTGGGTTATCTCCGGCCATAAACAACTCATTAAAGCTTGGGCTTGCTGCGCCTTTAATTACCGATTTGGCGCTTTGTCCATTTAATTCAGTAAAAATATTCACCTCTTGGTTTATCTGGTGGTTGCCCATGTAATTAAAACTGAAACGTTCTGTTGACGGAACCATCGACATATGGGGAGCGTAGTCATATCGACATAAGTTACCAACGATATCTTCAGGAGCGCATACGTCATTACCAAAAGTATCAGGCATTCTATTAGAGCTATTAGAAGCCAATGCGATTGTGCCTGGTATACCAGAGGAACTTCTAAAATCTCCAGCATCGGGGTCGTCTGGATGACGAAGAGTCTGATTTGCGGAAGCTGAATAATCTCTATCCGCGTATAATATTTCGTCCCTTTGATAATAATCTAAGATGAAAGTATGGCTAGTTGTGGCATCAGAGCTACCCCAGACCATGCTGAAGTTTTGTTCGCCGCCGCCATCAGCAGTCGAGCCAAATTTTCCAGAAATTTCAACACCGTTAAAATCCTTTTTAAGAATAATGTTTATTACTCCGGCAATGGCGTCAGATCCGTAAGTCGCAGACGCGCCGTCTTTTAATATATCGATACGTTCAATAGCCGCTAGAGGAATGTTGTTTATATCGACAAATGCGGTGTCGATGCCTTTGGCAAATGGCGATACTGAAACACGACGACCATTAATTAAAATTAAGGTAGAGTCAGCGCCAAGTCCTCGTAAAGAAACACTAGAACCACCGTTTGCAGTGTCATCACTAGAGTTACCTTGAGTCGAGAATGTTCCTTGTCCAGAAATTGGTAGCTTTGTAAACAAACTGATAATGTCAGTAACGCCAGTATTTTGAATGTCTTCTGCACTTAAAGATGTCACTGGAGATGGGCCTTCCATATCCAAACGTTTAATGTGAGAACCAGTTATGGTCATTTTGTGTCCATCATCATTTTCTTTATCATTGTCTTCAGCTGCGCTTGCCGAAAAGGGTAATGCTAGTGCGCTGGTTAACGCCAAAGCAACCAGCTTCTTTGGATATATCGTTTCGCTATTCATGAGTTAAATTTCCTTTTTTCGATTGTTATAGTTTAAATTTAAACGGCCGTGTACATAAACGAACGGATGAATTGATCTTTAGAGAAGAGAGAATGTCATCCGCTGACAACTATTTGATACAGCATGAAATAAGTTGCATTATGAGCGGGTATTTATATCAGGGTTTGAAAGAATAAGGCAAACGAATATCGATTAGTTTGATTAGAAAACCTAAAAACTGCTTCGTAATCCCTTATGGGTAGCTGAAAAAGACTACTAAACAAATAGTCAATAAAAGTAACAGAGTGTGATTAATGTGATTTAATGTTGCGCAGCACAAAAATTTACCATTAAAGATCTTGAACCTACTTTTTGGCCTCAAAAGCCCTTCGTTTTTCAATAGCCAATGGTGTAATTTCTTCTTCAAGTGTTTTTAATTTACCTAACATAAAAAACACTTCAGCCATCATAAAAAACGGACCAATCAGAAGCTGGTTTAAATCATCGACAAAAGCAGGTTTTGCTTTTTCGTAATGATGACCTACAAATTGGAAAATCCACGCGATCACAAAAACAATGAGTGCAATCCAGCCAGCATTTTCCATTTGTGATACATAATAAGCAAAATAAAAAGTGGGAAGCATAAACACTACTTGACCGATAGCGAGTTTAATATGCAGCATAAAATAATAAATCAGAATACCAATAAAAATCGGCATGGCTAAAGTTACCGATAAACCACTGTCACCGAGAATTAAAGGCAATTCAATGAGGTTCAGCCAAACCATTAATGCCCAAATAATGGCTGGCACACCTATAAAATGAGTGTTGATATTTTTTGGATTGAGGTGGACGCTTTTATAGGTAGAGAGTTGTTCGACTGCGGATTTCATCACTCGCTCCAATTTATTATTGATTTATTTTTGCTAGATTACAGAGTAATAGGCTTTGTGGCAAATGGGCGGAGGTTAGAAAGTAATTATCGATATTTGATAATGCTCAAAGAAATATAAGAAAAACCTAATATAGATCAAGTATTGACTTGCATTGAAAAGTAGAAGACTGCACTATTGAGGTGACTGGTTTTAAGTGCTTGTGTAAGAGTCAACAATAATAACGAATAGTCCTTCAGAATCTCAGATCAGAGAACTTCCAAATGAGACAATTCTTACAAACGATAAAAAACGCGTTTAGGGATCTAGCCCCCATCATTTTGGTTGTTGCCTTTTTTCAATTAGTTGTTCTTCAGCAGCCTTTTCCAGAACCTAGCAAGATTTTGGTTGGACTGATTGCGGTAGTTGTTGGTTTAGCGCTGTTTATTCAAGGTCTGGAACTCAGCCTCTTCCCCTTGGGTGAAAGCATGGCTGGCGCACTTATGCGCAAAGGCAATCTCTATTGGTTGCTATTTTTTGCATTTGCATTGGGCTTTGGTACAACGGTTGCCGAACCCGCGCTGATTGCGGTATCAAACGAAGCCGCTCGAATAACCGCAACTGCAGGCGTAATACCTGATACCCCAGAAGCTCAATCTGGATATGCTAATGGTCTTAGAATGACCGTTGCTGTTTCGGTTGGTGTTTCTTTGGTCGTTGGTGTGATTCGTATTTTAAAAGGTTGGCCAATCCATTACATTATTATTAGTGGTTACCTAGTTATCGTTGGGCTAACTCAATTTGCCCCACAGGAAATCATTGGCGTTGCTTACGATAGTGGTGGCGTAACGACTTCAACCATTACCGTGCCATTAGTAACGGCTCTGGGTATCGGTTTATCAACGGTTGTTAAAGGTAGAAATCCTATGATCGATGGATTTGGATTAATTGCTTTTGCCAGCTTGTTTCCGATTGCTTTTGTACTACTTTATGGAATGGTGGTCTAGTGATGCCAGAACTATTACACACCATCCTGATGACCTTTGTTTCTACGATACGAGATATAGCGCCTATTGCTATATTGTTGCTGTTTTTCCAGCTTTTTGTACTAAGAGAAAAGATCGCCAACTTAAAACGAATCTTAGTGGGATTTGTCTATGTGGTTGCCGGTCTTGCATTGTTTTTGATTGGATTAGATCAAGCGCTTTTTCCCATTGGCGAAATAATGGCAACTCAGTTAACCGATCCATCATTTATTACTGGAACAACGAGTGCAGATGTCAACAATGTAAACAAAATCGATAATTCTACAGTTCAAGAAATTTTATGGTGGCAATATTATTGGGTTTACCTTTTCGCTTTTGCTATCGGTTTTTCAACCACTATTGCAGAGCCATCCTTAATTGCTGTCGCTATGAAAGCTAATGAAGCATCAGGTGGCGCGTTAAACCCTTGGGGGCTTCGGATTGCTGTTGCATTTGGAGTAGCTATTAGTATCGCATTAGGCGCTTTCAGAATAATCACCGGTACTTCTTTAGCTTACTATATGATGGTGGGTTATTTATTAGTCGTTATTCAGACTATGTTTGCCCCTAAAATGATTGTGCCACTTGCCTATGATAGTGGTGGCGTGACCACATCAACCGTAACCGTACCCTTGGTTACCGCGTTAGGGCTTGGATTAGCGAGTACCGTACCTGGTCGAAGCCCCTTAATCGATGGTTTTGGATTGATCGCGTTAGCAAGCTTATTTCCAATGATAACGGTTATGGCCTACGCTCAAATATCACGTTTTAAAGGAACAGATGAATAAAATGAATCAAATTAAGTTATACCTACGATGGAGTTAAAATCATGAAATTTAAATTAGTCATTGCCATGGTTGAAGATGAAAGAACCGAAAAGATAATTGAAAAAGCTCGAAAAATGGGAGCAACCGGAGCAACGGTAATTACTAGTGCTAAGGGTGAGGGGATGAAACCTGCTAAAACCTTTTTTGGTTTGACTCTCGAGGGTCAAGTAGATGTTTTATTATTTATTGTGGAAGAGCACCTTAGCAGAGCGGTTGTAGAAGGAATCGCAGAAGTCGGCGAATTTGGTGTAAAAAAAGGAGCTGGCGTCGTGCTTCAGCTAGACA
>Ga0316204_10007156_pt1 | contig 16574 bp, 15 predicted proteins | sample 6monrhotite_MG_2_FD_205661 | JGI IMG/M metagenome (GOLD analysis project Ga0316204, IMG submission 205661) | Microbial mat bacterial communities from mineral coupon in-situ incubated in ocean water Damariscotta River, Maine, United States -... | ecosystem: Environmental > Aquatic > Marine >... | reverse complement strand
AGTCAATACCCAGCCCGGCATGACACCGACCTCGCTTGTCCCTGAACAGGCCGCGCATGTGGACATTTCGTTTGAACGATTGGTCGTCTGGATGGTCGAAAATGCGGAGTGCGATCAATGATGAAATTCTGGAAAAAAGAAACAGGTAACAAAGCAGCTCCTCGCCGTCAGGTGCAGCCGCTTTGGCGCAACCGCTGGAGCCACATGGCTGTAATTGGCCTGATGGCGGTGTCGTTGGCCGGCGGTGGGTGGTGGCTGTGGGCTAATGGGTGGGTCGCCCGCACCGCTGATAATGCCAAATGGCAGATGATCGCCGCTTCCGGTGATTTAGGGTTTACGGTACAGGAAGTCCTTGTCGTCGGTCGCAACCAGACCACAAAGAGGCAGTTGCTTGAAGCCGTCAAGCTGGTGCGGGGTGCGCCGATCCTGGCCTATGATCTTAATGCGGCACGCAAGCGCATTGAAGACCTGGCGTGGGTCAAATCAGTGATTGTCGAGCGTATGTTGCCCGATACCATTTTGCTGAGCGTTGAAGAACGTTTGCCGCTTGCCTTGTGGCAGGACCGGGGGCGTTTTCATCTGATCGATCAGGATGGCAAAGTCATCCTGAATCAGGGGCTCGAGCGGTTTTCCGATTTATTGGTGGTGGTCGGCGAAGATGCACCGCAAAACGCCTCGAACTTGCTTGACCTGTTGCAGACACAACCGCACCTCATGGACCTGGTTCAATCTGCCGTGCGTGTTGGTGCCCGGCGTTGGAATGTTCGCTTGAAAGGCGGTGTTGACGTCCGGTTGCCTGCCAAGGACGCATCCGTGGCGTGGTCAAGCCTGGCCGAATATGAACGCAATCACGGTGTCCTGACGCGCGGCGTGCGCATTCTGGATCTCAGGCTGCCCGACCGGTTGATCATTCGCAAGTCACCGCCAGCGACTGCGGGCAATTCGATAGCGGGGCAAAAAACATGAACGAGATGTCTCATAAACCGGGGCGTCCGGGCGACCTGAAACAGGGCGCTGCGCAAAACAATAGCCGGTCCGGCCTGGTGGCAGCACTTGATCTTGGGTCGACCAAAGCCTGCTGCCTGATCGCCCGGCCGCACAGTTCAGGAGAGCTTGATGTGGTCGGCATCGGGCATCAGGTGTCACGCGGAATTCGCGCCGGTTCGATCATCGATATGGATATGACCGAAGCGACGATCCGCGCCACCGTCAGTGCCGCCGAGCAAATGGCCGGGGAAAACATTCGCAACATCATCGTCAATGTTTCGTGCGGTGCGCCAAGGTCGCGGCTGATCGCCTACGGGGTTTCCATCGCCGGACATGAAATTTGCGATGCCGACTTAAGGCGCCTTCTTGAACCCGCCAGCTTACCCGAAAGCGAACGTCAGGGCAGGGATATCCTGCACGCCATTCCCGTTGGCTACAGCATTGATGGTAATAAGGGTGTGCGCGATCCACGCGGACTGCATGGCCAACGCCTGGGCGTCAACATGCATGTCATCAGCGCCGAAAAAGACCCGCTTAACAACTTGGAAACAGGCATCGCGCGGTGTCACCTGGATCTGTGTAGTAAAGTTGCATCGCCTTACGCATCTTCCTTGGCCAGTTTGTCAGAAGACGAAATCAACCTGGGTGTTACCTGTATTGATATGGGCGGCGGAACAACTTCGGTCGCCATCTTCTTTGACGGTGAACTGGTTCATACCGATAGCATCGCCATTGGCGGCAGCCATGTCACCAATGACATCGCGCGGGGCCTTTCCACACCGTTGGCCCATGCCGAACGCATGAAAACACTATATGGCAGCGCTATTCCGTCACCATCGGACGACCGTGAAATCATCAAAACCCCCTTGATCGGCGAAGAAGAATCAGGCGAGACCAGCCAGGTTCCCCGTTCGGTCCTGATCGGCATCATCCGTCCCCGGATTGAAGAGATTTTCGAAATCCTCCGCACTCGTCTGGAAGAGTCGGGGTTTGACAAGATCATGGGCTCAAGGCTGGTTCTGACCGGTGGTGCCAGTCAGCTTTCCGGCATGCGCGAAATGGCCGGCGAGATGCTCAATATGAAAACCCGGTTGGGCCGCCCCAAACCTTTGCGGGGCTTGGCTGAATCGGCAAGCGGTCCGGCTTTTTCGACCTGCGTCGGGCTACTTAGATTTGCATCAAACAATCCGGCGGAGGCCGCCCAGCGTGCCTATCGCCCTGACGATGACCCGGGCGGTCGTTTCGCCCGGTTGGGAAAATGGCTGAGGGAGAATTTTTAATGAACAGATTTTTTCAGCAACGAACGCAGGCGGGCGCGTTCTCCACACATCGGGTGAGGCGTTTTTCACCCGGCAATAATCAAATATTTCGTAATTCGATTTCACTTAAAGACCGGAGGGCCTCATGACAATCAATCTTAGCGTACCAAACAGCAACGACACCCCGGAACTAAAACCCCGGATCACGGTCATCGGCGTCGGCGGCGCAGGTGGCAATGCGGTCAACAACATGATCGAAAAACAACTGGAAGGTGTCGATTTCATCGTCGCCAACACTGACGCCCAGGCGCTGAAGGGATCAAAAGCCGATCGCCGTGTGCAATTGGGGACCGAAGTGACCGGTGGCCTTGGTGCCGGTTCCAGGCCCGATGTGGGTTGCATGGCGGCAGAAGAAACACTGGATGAAGTCCTGGGCCATATTGAAGGTTCCCACATGGTCTTTATCGCCGCCGGCATGGGCGGTGGTACCGGGACGGGTGCTGCCCCGGTAATTGCCAAGGCGGCCAAGGAAAGAGGTATTCTGACCGTTGCCGTGGTGACCAAGCCATTCCAGTTTGAAGGCGCCCACCGCATGAAAATTGCGACCGGCGGTATCGCAGAACTGGAACGTTATGTCGACACCATGATTGTCATTCCCAATCAGAACCTGTTCCGTATCGCCAACGAGAAAACAACCTTTGCCGATGCCTTCAATATGGCCGATGAAGTGTTGTATTCCGGTGTTCGCGGCGTTACCGACCTGATGGTTATGCCGGGCCTGATTAACCTTGATTTTGCCGATATCCATTCCGTTATGAGCGAAATGGGCAAAGCCATGATGGGCACGGGCGAAGCCGAAGGCGAACGCCGGGCGCTCGATGCTGCGGAAGCGGCGATTTCCAACCCATTGCTTGATGACACGTCCATGGCCGGAGCCAAAGGTGTTTTGATCAACATCACCGGTGGTCAGGATATGACGCTTTTCGAGGCAGACGAAGCGGCGAACAGGATCCGTTCTGAAGTTGACGCCGATGCCTATATCATTTTCGGATCCACCTTCGATGAAAGCTTGTCCGGTAAAATCCGTGTTTCGGTGGTTGCCACCGGTATGGATCGCGATGCGGTCCGGCAACCTGAACCGACGGTATTTTCGGTTTCGAGCCCGGCGATTGCGACGATGACCATGGAACACGATTCTTCAATTGAGGCGGAAAGTGACGTGGATATTGAAGATCCCGTAGAAGATCTTCCCGCAGCCCATGTTTCCGCGGAACTGGAAAGCGGACCTGAAGTTGACGACCACAGGGACGAGCCTCAGATTGACGAGGTGATTGCTGAAATTCCTGAAGTTGTTGAAGTCGCCGAAGTCGCGGTTCAAGAAGAACACGCTGCTGCCGTTTGGTCCGACACGTCGGAGGATGTTGATCCAGGACAGCCGGTCCCTGCGACACCCGGAACCTATAACGCAGACGCCTTCATCCCCAAACCAGCGATCAACGGCAGTGGAAAGTCGGACATTTCCGACGCAGATCCCTATGCTGCCGCTGCCATGGCTAACGGTGTTGCCAGTTCCCATCAGGAAATGCCTGCTGCGCCGAAAAAGGCGAAGGGTATGTCGCTATTCGAACGGGTCACGGGCATTGGCGGGCTGCCAAAACGTACGGTTCCGAAACTGCCTGAAAACTCGACACCTATGGGTGCTTTGGTGGATAGCACCGGTGCCGGGGCCGCAAAAGTCGAACCCTTGATCCGGAATAAACCAACCGCTGTGCCATTTCCGGAGCCGGTTCAGGAGCAGGAAACACTGGGCGGTCTTGATGCTGCCGACCGGCTTCAGAAATCCCATCCGGAAGAAGATTTGCTAGACATTCCGGCGTTCCTGCGTAGGCAGGCGAATTAATCGCAAGCGTTTGAGAAAACGTAACAATTGGTAATAAAGAGTGATTTGAATGCTTCGGTCGGTGTTGGTACAAAAACACCGTCGAAGCATTCTTTTTATTTGCCTTTTGAACAACAAACGATACGACGGAAAACAGAGATATTCTCCTTACCAAATATTAATAAGTGGAAAGGCAGAATATAATTTACGGATCGTTTGATGAAATCAGACAAGGCTAAAAAAGAAATTTTTAATTATTGGAGTGCATGAAGCTTTATTAATAATAAGCCAATGCAAAAAAGTCTAAATGGCCACAATCAGGCAGCGTACTCTTAAAAGTCCCATCAATTGTACTGGTATTGCTCTACACTCTGGTGACAAGGTTTCCATGACCCTGCTGCCCGGTGCCCCTGATACCGGCATTGTTTTCAAGCGCACAGACATTTCCGGCGGTGGCAGTGTCATTCCTGCGATATGGGACAATGTGGTCGATACGATGTTGTGTACGACCCTGGGCAATTCCGATGGCGTCAAGATCGGTACCGTCGAACATCTGCTGTCCGCTCTTTCCGGTGCCGGCGTTGATAATCTTGTGGTCGAAGTCAATGGCCCGGAAGTTCCGGTCATGGATGGCAGTGCAGCACCGTTTTTGTTTTTGTTCGAATGTGCCGGTATTGTCGAGCAGGACGCGCCCCGCCGCTTTATTCGGGTGTTGAAGCCGGTTTCCATCGACGAAGGGACAACCAGAGCAACCCTGATGCCGGGCGATGGCTTTACGCTTGATTTCGAAATCAATTTTGACAGTGCGGCGGTATCCCGTCAGACCATTTCGGTCGATCTGGCCGATGGTTTCTTCAAAAAAGAAATTTCCCGCGCCCGCACTTTTGGCTTCCTTCACGAGGTTGAACAGTTGCGCGAGGCCGGTTTGGCCAAGGGCGGTTCGCTTGATAATGCAGTGGTCGTCAGTGGCGACAAGGTGATCAACGAAGATGGCCTGCGTTATGATGATGAATTTGTCCGTCATAAAGTACTGGATGCTGTCGGTGACCTGTTCCTGGCCGGTGGTAATGTTATCGGTCATTTCGCCGGGGTGTGTTCCGGGCATGCGGCCAATAACAAACTGTTACGTGCCTTATTCGCCGATCAGGACGCGTGGTGCTATGCGGAAATAGAGGCCGATTCGACCCGTCCCGCTACCGACGACGCCGTTTGGGCCCACGAGATGCCACCCGTTGGCATCGCCGCCACCGCCTGACACTTTTTTTTCTTCTCCAAGGCAAGCTTGACGTTGCGCAATGCCACCTCATGCGTGGTATAGTCCGCCCTCTTTATCGTCACTGAGATAGGCGTGGTATGAGCCGTCAATTCCGATCCGTATTAATCCTGCTATCCGTCATTGCTATCACCTCTTGCACCGAGGCTGCGCCTGAACTGGCATATGTGGAACGGCCGGTTGAGGAACTGTACAACGAGGCCCTCGCGGTTCTTGAGTCCGGAGAGTATGCCGATGCATCGTTAAAGTTCGAGGAAGTCGAGCGCCAGCACCCTTATTCTTCATGGGCGACCAAGGCGCAGCTGATGTCGGCTTACAGCTATTATCAGGACGATGCCTACGACAGCTCTATTATCGCGCTTGACAGGTTTATCCAACTGCATCCTTCCAATGCCGATGTGCCGTACGCCTTTTATCTGAAGGCGCTTTGTTATTACGAACAAATTTCCGATGTCACGCGCGACCAACGCATGACCGACCTTGCCCAAAATACCCTGGCCGAACTGGTCAAACGTTTTCCGACCAGCAAATATGCCAAGGATGCCAAGCTTAAACTTGACCTGACGCGAGATCATCTTGCCGGTAAGGAAATCGAAATCGGAAGATATTACCAAAAGCAAGGTCAATACCTTGCCGCAGTTAATCGCTTTACGGTCGTTATCGAAAAGTATCAAAGCACAACCCATGTGCCCGAAGCCCTGCACCGGCTGACAGAATCCTATGTTGCGCTGGGCTTGCAAGAACAGGCCCAGAAAGCCGCCGCCGTGTTAGGTCATAACTTTCCGGGCAGCGACTGGTATCTGGATTCGTATCGCCTGGTCGAAGGTAAATTGCTGGAACCGGTGCAAGGCGACGCCTGGTACAAGTTCTGGTAGGGCTTTAACATGTTGCTGGCCCTTTCCATACGCGACGTCGTCCTGATCGAGCGCCTGGAACTGTCTTTCGGGGCGGGGTTGGGTGTCTTGACCGGGGAAACCGGTGCCGGAAAATCAATCCTGCTGGATGCCCTGGGGCTGGCACTTGGGGCGCGTGCGGAAACCAGGCTGGTTCGCCATGGTTCCGATCAGGCCGTCGTCAGCGCCACGTTCGATGCCGATGCCAAGACCCTGGCGTTTCTCGCTGAACACGGGTTGCCGACGGAAGATGATGTTTTGATTCTGCGCCGGGTTCTGACAGGCCTGGGTAAATCCCGTGCTTTTATCAACGATCAACCGGTCAGCGTTACCTTGCTTAAAAGCCTTGGTGACGAATTGGTGGAAATTCATGGTCAATTTGAAAGTCAGCGTCTGCTCAGCCCGGCTAATCATCGCGGTCTGCTAGATGCCTATGGCGGGCTTTCAGGTGCCTGCGACACGGTCGGGGATCTATGGCGGTCGTGGCGGCAAGCCGTGCAGGCTCTTGAAGATGCACGCGCGGAATTGGCCGCCGCTCGCCGTGATGAAGAATTCCTGCGCCATGCGGTGAAAGAACTGGATGAACTGGACCCCAAACCCGGCGAGGACGCCGATTTGGCAGCCACCCGGACGATGATGATGCACGGTGAAAAATTGATCGAAGCGGTTGCCCAGGCTCTTGAAAACCTGTCTGCCGGTAGTGGCGCAGAAGAGGCCTTGCGGTCGGCGTTGCGCCATTTGGAACCGGTCGCAGACAAGGCCGAAGGTCGCCTGAATCCTGCCATCGAGGCCCTGGAACGCGCCGCTATCGAGACCGCCGAAGGGCTGGCTTTGTTGGACAAGGCAAGCGCCGAACTGGATCTTGACCCGGCCCGCCTTGAAGCCGTCGAAGAACGCCTGTTCGCCCTGCGCGCCATCGCCCGCAAACACGACGTTAAAGTCGATGAACTTGCCGACCTGCGGGTCAAGATGAAAGATCAATTGACGGGCGTGGAAGATGGCGAGGCATATTTGAATAATCTGGCTGCTACAGAAGCCGCTAGCCGTATGGCTTATGTCGAGCAGGCGGCTAAGTTGAGTGATCGCCGTGCCAAGGCTGCAAAGAAACTTGATAAAGCCGTCGATGGGGAGTTGCCGCCGCTTAAAATGGAAAAGGCATCGTTTGTCACGCGTCTTGAACCGCTTTCGGAATCGGCCTGGGGCACGAACGGGTGCGACAATGTGGTGTTTGAAGTGGCAACCAATCCGGGTTCTCCGCCGGGGCCTTTGAACCGCATTGCCTCGGGGGGTGAACTGTCTCGTTTTACGCTGGCGCTGAAAGCCGTTTTGGCTGATGCCGATGCCGTCCCGAGCCTGATATTTGACGAAGTTGATAGCGGAATAGGTGGTGCAGTTGCCGCCGCCGTCGGTGATCGTCTGGCGGCCTTGGCTGAAAAGGCGCAAGTTCTGGTTGTTACCCATTCGCCGCAGGTTGCCGCCCGGGGCGTCCGACACCTGCAGGTCAGCAAGGCCGATGGCAAGGGAACCGTTTCAACAACCGTAAAAGAATTGAGCGTTGAAGAACGCAAGGAAGAAATAGCCCGCATGCTGGCTGGTGCCGAAGTCACGACCGAGGCCCGCGCCGCTGCCGAAAGCCTGTTGCAGGGTGCCGGGTGATGCAAGGCGAGCTGCGCCTGACCGCTCCTGAAGACCTGAACCCACTGGAAGCAAGTGCCGAACTGGCCGCCTTGGCGCAGGAAATTGCCAAACATGATTTGGCCTATCATCAACGCGATATGCCAACGCTCAGCGATGCGGATTACGATGCCCTGAAACGTCGCAACGATGCCATTGAGGCCCTGTTCCCAGGGTTGGTGCGGGCTGACAGTCCAAATAAAAGGGTGGGTGCACCGGTCGCCTCGGGGTTTGCCAAGGTTCGCCATGCTCAACCCATGCTGTCCCTTGGCAATGCCTTCGATGAACAGGACGTTCGGGAATTTTTCGATGGTATTCGACGGTTCCTGAAGGAACTGGGGGATGACCCGTCGATACCGCTGGAAATGGTGGCAGAGCCGAAAATTGACGGCCTGTCCATTTCGTTGCGCTATGAAAAAGGCATATTTGTTCAGGCCGCAACCCGGGGCGACGGTGCAACCGGCGAAGACGTAACGGCGAATGTTCGTACCTTGAAACAATTGCCGACCACATTGCCGAACGACGTGCCTGATGTGCTTGAAGTTCGTGGTGAAGTGTACATGTCCAAGGACGAATTCCAGGCCCTCAATGATCGGCAACTGGAAAAGGGTGCCAAACCATTTGCAAATCCGCGTAATGCCGCGGCCGGTAGCCTGCGTCAACTCGATGTTGCCATTACGGCATCACGACCGTTATCGTTTTTTATCTATGCCTTGGGTGACATAAGTGCACCCATCGCCGACAGCCATTGGGGCGTTCTGGAAAAACTTAAGGTTTGGGGCTTTCCCATCAACCCGGAATCCAGATTATGCGCCGATGCCGACGCCGTACTGGAAAACTATGATGCACTGGGCATGGCCCGTTCCGGTTTGCCTTACGATATTGACGGTATCGTTTACAAAGTGAACCGGCTGGACTGGCAAGACCGCTTGGGGTTTGTCGCTCGCGCCCCAAGATGGGCGATTGCTCACAAGTTTCCGGCTGAAAAAGCCACAACGGTATTGAATGCCATCGACATCCAGGTTGGACGTACCGGTGCGTTAACTCCGGTGGCTCGGTTGGAACCGGTCACCGTTGGCGGTGTCGTCGTTGCCAACGCATCGCTGCACAATGAAGATGAAATCGCGCGTAAGGATATCCGCGTTGGCGATACGGTGGTTGTTCAGCGGGCCGGCGATGTGATCCCGCAAGTTGTTGAAGCGATAATTGAACAACGACCCGCCTGGAGCGTGCCCTATAAGTTCCCTGAAAGGTGTCCCATATGCGAAAGCCATGCCGTGCGCGAAGAAGGCGAGGCCAAGCGGCGTTGCAGCGGCGGGCTGGTCTGCCCGGCCCAGGCCCTGGAACGCCTGAAGCATTTTGTGTCTCGTGATGCTTTCGATATCGAAGGTCTGGGCGGCAAACACATTGAAGGGTTTTTAGAGGAAGGCCTGATCAATACCCCAGCCGATATCTTTCGCCTTGCGGATCATGCCGAGAACATATCCCGGCGGGACGGGTGGGGCGATCAATCGACTACCAAATTGATGGCGGCCATCGATACCAAGCGCACGATCCCGCTGGATCGTTTCATTTATGCGCTGGGTATCCGCCAAGTAGGGCAAGCCACGGCCAAGTTGCTTGCCCGGCAATATGGATCATTGGCTCACTGGCGTGCGTCAATGATTGCTGCAAAGACTCACGGCTCGGAAGCCTTTGGCGATCTGATCAATATTGATGGCATCGGCCCGGCCATGGCTGATGACCTGATCGGTTTTTTTGACGAAGCGCATAACCGCGAAGCCCTCGATGACCTGATGTCCGTCCTGACAGTCGAAGATCATATTGCCGTCGAAACAACGGCGTCACCTGTCACCGGTAAAACTGTAGTCTTCACGGGTACTCTGGAAACCATGAGCCGGGGCGAGGCCAAGGCGCGGGCCGAATCCCTGGGTGCCAAGGTTGCCGGATCGGTTTCAAAAAAGACCGACTACGTGATCGTCGGTGCCGATGCGGGATCAAAAGCAAGGCGGGCCACTGAACTGGGCGTCACGGTTTTAAGCGAACAGGACTGGGTCGATTTGACCCGCTAGGTATGTGAAGAACCTCACAATGTTTGAAAACACGGCAATACCGAGCCTTGATCTTGTTAGTGGGGCGACATGTATCGCGATTGATTTTGAGACGGCAAATTCACGTCGAGGCAGTCCGTGCTCTATAGGTATCGCCTGGATTGATAACGATCGAATCCTCGGATCCGCCCACCGGTTGATTCGGCCTCAAGGTATGGACTTCGACGATTTCAACATTTCAATACACGGAATTCAGCCCGAATACGTAGAGGACGAACCGGAATTCCCTCAAATCTGGCGCGAGTTATTACCGCATATTTCCGGCTCGACTGTCCTGGCGCACAATGCGGCATTTGATATGAGCGTTTTGCGGGCAACGCTTGATCTTTATGGCGAACCCTGGCCGGAACTTTCATATCTTTGCACGGTAAAAATTGCACAGGCAACGTGGCCCGACCTGCTGAACCATAAACTGCCAACCGTCAGCAATCATATCGGGTTTGCCCTAGAACACCATTCAGCATTAAGTGATGCAAAAGGGTGTGCATCGATTGCCATCGAAGCGGCAAGGCATATGGGAGTGCCAAGAATTCAAGATTTTCCTGGATGCTGTGACATGACTTTGGGGCGTATGGGACCAGAAGGCTATTCACCTTGTTCGCTTCGAAACCGTCAACCAAGATTCTAGGTCTTTATCCGGCTAACTCCTGCGAACGTTTGGTTGCTGCGGCGATGGCTTTGCTGATCACGGGCTGCCAGCCGTCTTCGGCCATCAAGACCTTCAGGGCTTCGGCCGTGGTGCCGCCGGGGCTGGTGACGTTTTGACGTAACGTTCCGGGTTCTTCCGTCGACTGATGCAACAATTCACCCGATCCGGCGACGGTAACCCGCGCCAGTCGATTTGCCAGCTCTTCGGGCAATCCCGCATCAATTCCCGCCTGGGCCAGACATTCAACCAGCAGGAATACATACGCAGGGCCGCCGCCCGACAGCGCCGTGACGGCATCTATCTGGCTTTCATCATCACTCCAGGCGACCTCGCCAACGGAAGACAGTAACGAATCACATAAGGACTTCTGTGCCTCCGAAGTGGGGCTATTGGCATAGGCCACTGTGATGCCGCGCGCCACGGCGGCGGGTGTGTTTGGCATGGCACGAATGATTGCCGCCTGGGGCCCGAGCATCTGTTCAAAATAGGCGATGGTTTTACCCGCGGCGATGGACAGGTAAACGCACTTGCCTTGTGAAAACCGGGCGTAATCCGGGACGACGCTATCCATGACCTGGGGCTTGACGGCAAAGACGATCACTTCCGGCGCGAGATCACCTGCCAAATCCTGGGCATCGGTAACGGTAGCGATGCCAAACCGGGCCGTAATCTCCTGGGCTGTTGCCGGATTCGGTTCAACGACAATGATGTCAGACGGGGTGTAAGCGGCTTCCAGCCAGCCGGTCAGCATGGCCCCGCCCATCTTTCCGCAACCGGCGAGCAATAGTTTTACCGACATAGGATACCCTGCCTCAGGCTTCGCCGACGGTATCGATCATCGCCGCTTCGACCGCTTCATCGGCGGTCTTGCCGCCCCAAATGACGTACTGAAAGGCCGGATAGAAGCGTTCACATTCGATGATGGCGGTATCGATCAAATCTTCGATCTGGCCAAGGCTGGGTCCAAGAGTACCGCGCATGGGAATGGCGTGCCGATACATGGGCAGGCCCTCGTCTTCCCAAATCCCAAAGTGTCCCAGCCACATTTTTTCGTTAATCGTAGCCAGCAGATCATGGATCAGGCTGCGTTTGCTTTCCGGCACCCTCATTTCAAAGGCACAGGTGAAATGAACGGCGTCGGCGGTGTCATTCCAGGCAAAAAACATGCTGTAGTCGCACCATCTGCCCGGCACCTGAACGGCCATTTCCTGGTCGTTGCGTCGATCGAAAATCCAGTCGTTTTCATCGACCAGTTGTTCAATAACGTCCAAAGGGTGATGCGATAGATCTTCATGAGAAATGCTGATGACGGTCATGACCGTTTCTCCCCATGTAAAGGCGGGCCCGGAGGCCGGAATGTAGCTGACACCCATAATCTACCAGATATAGACCATGTGACGATATCTGGTGGAAGGCGTCCTTGTCAGCCACTAGGGGTAGCCTAGTCAATACACGGACTTCCTTGCAAGAGCGGAATGTTACGCTCCGTCACTTTTTCTGTGGATAATCAAACTGCGGCGGTGCGCGCAGGTTCTTCCGGTCAATCAGTCAGGTTTGGCTGTTCCGGTTGATTTTGGCTTAGCCTTTGATTTCGTTGCTGTTTTTTCGGCCTTTTGGGGTGCCAACTGGGATTCCAGGGCGCTCAGTCGTTGTTCCAGTTTTTCCTGTTCCATGCGGGCCTTTATGGCGACGGCCTTGATGGCGTCAAATTCATCGCGCGGCACGACATCAGCATCGGACAGCAAACGCTGCATTTGTTGGCGAATCATGTTCTCAATCTCGCTCTTCAGTCCGCTGAAAGAAGATGCCGCCCCACCAGCGACTTTCGCAAGGTCATCAAGGAGTCTGTTGGATGTTTGCATGGCGATAGCTCCGGGGCTAATTGGTGGGAAACACGATGCGGCTATTATGACCCGAGGTGCGTGCCGGCACAACAGGATGTGTAACTTGCGGACCGTCGCTTGCCCAGCGCTTCAAGCGGCCTTATAAACGGATCAGTACACGTCAACAGTTTGGGATAGCAAGCCATGTATGTGGTGACAGGCGGGGCCGGATTTATCGGGTCCAATATCGTTGCGGCGCTGGAAGATCGCAAGATGGGGAAAGTCGTCGTCTGTGACAGGCTGCGTGATGGGGATAAGTGGCGCAATGTGGCCAAGCGCGGATTGACCAATGTGGTGCCGCCCGAAGATCTTTTCGAATACCTGGGGGATAATGAATTCGGCATCAAGGGGATCGTCCACATGGGGGCGATCTCGTCGACCACGGAAACCGACGCCGATCTTATCTTTGCCAATAATTTCAAACTTTCCGTGCAGCTTTGGGATTGGTGCACGTCCCACCATGTCTCCTATATCTATGCCTCTTCGGCGGCGACCTATGGTGACGGCAGTCAGGGGTTTGTCGATGATACGTCGCCCGAGGCCCTGTCCCAGCTTCGTCCGCTCAACCCTTATGGTTGGAGCAAACATCTGTTTGATCGCCGGATCGCCCGCACGCTGGAAAATCAGGAACCGACGCCACCGCAGTGGGCGGGCTTGAAATTCTTCAATGTTTATGGGCCAAACGAATATCACAAGGGATCCATGCAAAGCGTCGCATCCAAGGTTTACCGGGATGCCCGTGATGGCAAAACGGCGACCTTGTTCAAGTCTCATAATCCCGATTACGAAGACGGAGGCCAACTGCGCGATTTTATCTGGGTTAAAGATTGTGTCGATGTGGTGATGTGGCTGTTGGATAATCCCCAAGTGAGCGGCCTGTACAATTGCGGTACCGGCAAAGCGCGCTCGTTCCTCGATGTGGTCAATTCCGTATATGCCGCCCTGGGCCGTGAACCCGAAATCAACTTCGTGCCAACGCCCGAGCAGATTCGCGACAAATATCAATATTTCACCCAGGCCGACATGGGGCGCCTCAAGGCCGCGGGCTACGCTGCACCCTTCACCTCGCTGGAAGACGGAATTGGCGCGTATGTACGCGATTTTCTGGCGGCAGACGATCCATATCGTTAATATAAAACGTCAGGTAAATTCATGAGCCTTCTGGCAATACCCTTTCCTGTTATCGATCCGGTCATTGTGCAAATCGGGCCACTGGCTATTCGCTGGTATGCGCTGGCCTACATCGGCGGCTTGCTGCTGGGTTGGCGTTACATGATTCGTTTGGCGGCGGCACGCACGCCAGAAGTCGCCAGCCGCGAGGCCATAGACGATTTTTTGGTCTGGATGACCCTGGGTGTCGTTCTTGGCGGACGCATCGGATATGTGCTGTTTTACAATTCGGCCTATTATCTGGAAAACCCATTGGCGGCCTTGCAGGTTTGGAAAGGCGGTATGTCGTTTCATGGCGGCTTGCTTGGTGTCGTTGCGGCCGGCCTGATTTTTGTCAGGATGCGCAAGATCAATTCGTTGCGCTTTGCCGATATTGTCGCCTGTGCCGCCCCGTTCGGGGTGTTGTTCGGGCGTTTGGCTAATTTCATCAACGGCGAATTGTTTGGCCGGGTTACCGATGTGCCGTGGGCCATGGTCTTTCCGCGTGGTGGACCGGACCCGCGCCATCCCAGCCAGCTGTATGAAGCGGCGCTCGAAGGCGTGCTGGTGTTCGTGGTGCTGTATGTGTTGTCGCGCAATGCAAAAATTTGGGACCGGCCTGGGACCCTGACCGGTGTGTTTTTGTGCGGGTACGGACTGTCTCGCGCTTTTGTCGAATTGTTTCGCCAGCCCGATGGTCACCTGGGCTTGTTGGCCGGTGGTGCGACCATGGGGCAGTGGTTGTCTGCACCGATGATTTTGATCGGCCTGTTTCTTATTTCCCGCGCCCGCTCCAATAAAACCTGAAAGCAGTTATGAACGACCTCGAAAAATACCTGATCGAACACATTCGCGAAACCCAGCCGTTGAGCGTTGCCGAATACATGGGCCACGCGTTGGGTCATGCCGAATACGGTTACTATATGACCCGTGATCCCTTCGGTGCTCAGGGGGATTTCATCACGGCCCCGGAAGTCAGCCAGATGTTCGGCGAATTGCTGGGCTTATGGGCCGCCGTTGTGTGGCAGGGCATGGGGTCGCCCGAAACAGTTCATCTGGTCGAGTTGGGGCCGGGGCGCGGTACCCTGATGACGGATATGCTGCGCGCCGGTTTTGCCGCACCGGGATTTCGTGAATCCGTGCAGGTTCACATGGTTGAAACCAGCCCGGCCTTGAAGACGATACAAAAGCAGGCGCTTGAGGCCGCTAGTTTGCCTCATGAACCGCTTTGGCACGGCTCCTTCGATGATGTTGCTCCGGGCCCGGTGATCGTTATCGCCAATGAATTTTTCGACGCCTTGCCCATCGAGCAATATTTCCATGCCGGTGATTACTGGTGTCCGCGGGTGGTTGATATCAAACCCGATGGTGATGGCTTGTGTTTTGTTTTGCTGCCGCCGTTCGATGCGCCGGAACTGCCGCCGGGATTGCTTGATGTCCCACCCGACACCATGGTCGAAGTCTGCCCCAGTGGCTTGGAGATTGTTGAAAAAATATCCAGGCGCATTGTTGCCGATGGGGGGGCGGCGTTGATCGTCGATTATGGGCATGGGCAAAGCGGCACTGGCGATACGCTGCAGGCGGTCAAGGGGCACGAATACCATCATCCGTTAACCGATCCCGGTGAAGCCGACCTGACTGCCCATGTGGATTTTGGTGCATTGGGACAGCGCGTGTTTGCCAGTGGAGCGCGGGCGCTGGGTGTTGTCAGTCAGGGTGCCTTCCTGGAAAGTCTGGGAATTCGCGAGCGCGCAAAAGCCTTGTTGGCGGGCGCTTCTGACGAACAGGCCGAAGATATTTCGGGTGCCTTGAAGCGCCTGACCGATGCCAGCGAAATGGGCGAGCTGTTCAAGGTCATGGCGATTACCGCCATCGATGCGCCGCCGCCGCCCGGGTTCGAATAGGCTCATGTATACCGCCTCCAACCTATCCCAGGCGAGCCGGGTGCGACACGGTTTTTTCAGCCGACGGGGCGGTGTCAGCGATGTGCCGTTTAAGGGGCTCAACTGTGGGTATGGGTCCGACGATGATCGCGACTGTGTAACAGAAAACCGTCGTCTTGCGCTGGCGCGCCTGGATGCATTGGGTTGCCCGCTGGTCACGGCCTATCAGGTGCATTCCGCCGATGTGGTGCTTGTCGATGAACCCTGGTCGCCTGCCGATGCGCCAAAGGCCGATGCCCTGGTGACGGCCCGGCCAGGTCAGGTTTTGGGAATACTGACGGCCGATTGCGCCCCGGTGCTGTTTGCTGATGGCCAAGCCGGGGTTATCGGTGCCGCCCATGCCGGTTGGCGAGGGGCACGGTCCGGTGTGCTTGAGAACTGCATCGAAACCATGGTCACGGCGGGCGCTTCCGTTGACAGAATTTGTGCCGCCGTCGGCCCGTGTATTGGCCAGAAATCTTACGAAGTCGGGCCGGAATTCAAGGCTGAATTCATCAGGGACGATGCGTGCAATGATCGCTTCTTTTTGCCGTCGGCCAAGGCGGGGCACGCGCTGTTCGATCTTGGCGGTTATGTCATGCAGCGCCTTGCCCGTCTGGGGCTTGCATCGTGTGAACTTTTGGGCCGCGATACGTGCGCGGAACCGGACGAATTTTTTAGCTATCGCCGGGGTACCCTGGCCGGTGCGCCCGATTATGGCCGGTTGCTGTCGGCCATCGTTATAGAGGAAACCTGATTCATGGCCCTGCACTTCAGTGTCGAGGAACTGGCCGGGCGGCGTGCCCGGGCCTGCGCAGCCATGGGCGAACGGGGCTTGGATGGGGTGTTGATCTTTCGTCAGGAAAGCATGTTCTACCTGACCGGTTACGACACC
>Ga0316204_10007155_pt1 | contig 16576 bp, 17 predicted proteins | sample 6monrhotite_MG_2_FD_205661 | JGI IMG/M metagenome (GOLD analysis project Ga0316204, IMG submission 205661) | Microbial mat bacterial communities from mineral coupon in-situ incubated in ocean water Damariscotta River, Maine, United States -... | ecosystem: Environmental > Aquatic > Marine >... | reverse complement strand
CGCTGCTTTTCTTACAGCTGTTTCACATGAACGGTCAAAAGATAGATCACCACTACTGCCAACATTTTTAACAGACACTACATTACCGCTAGATAAAAGCTTAATTTCAACTTTACATTCCAAATTAGCTGGCGAACCGGGAGGTTGACGCCAAGAACGCTCAATTTTTTGCGAAATAAGAGCAACATGGCGATTGATAATTCCTTTACTAAGCCTTTCTCGTTCAGCCCTTTCCCGCTCCTGTTGCCGCTTTAATTCAGCCTGACGTTGTTTTTCTTCTTCCGCTTTACGTTTACGCTCAGCTTCCTGGCGTTTTTTCTCTTCCGCTTTTCGCTGCTCTTCCTGCTGTGCTTTTTTACGGGCTTCTTCTTTACGCCTGGCTTCTTCTTTCTTTCTCTTGGCTTCAGTCTCTTTCCGTTGCTTCTCTTTAAGCTTTTTCTCTTTAAGTTCTTTTTCTTTACGTAATGCTGCTTTACGCGCTTCTTCTTTCTTTTTTTCTGCTGCCGCTTTTTTACGTTTTTGTTCTTCAGCCTGACGTTTTGTTTCCTGTTGACGACGCAGTTCTTCTTTTCTCTTTTTCTCTTTTAATTCACGAGCCTTACGTTCTGCCTGTGCTTTGCGTTGTTTTTCAGCCTGTTTCTGCTGTTCTATTTTACCAACTTCCGCTTCAAAACGATTGGCATCAACTGCGGTGGTCTGAATGATATCACCCTGCTTCAAAACAATTTTTTTAGGTTTATCAAATTCCCAGTTAAATAACAGGGCACCGATAAAAATCACATGCAAAGTCAGTGCAATAAAAAAAGCAGTACTATTCTCTTTTATCCAGTCAAGCATTTAGCAATACCACAGCTGTACTTTTATCATAAACACTTGCATCACAAACACTTGCATCACAAACACTTGCATCATAAGCACCTGTACCATGAGTGCTTGCCATAAAATAATTGTAGCGGTATTTTTCTATACAAATTCATACCCGTCAGGATCCCTGCTCTTCCAGGGTTTTGGTCATCAAGCCAACATTGGGAATACCGGCTCGGCTCAATAGAGCCAGGACATCCATAACAAAAACATATTGTACCTCCTTGTCACCCGCTATCAATACAGAAAGCTTGGGTTGTTTCGTTAACTGGTTCTTAATCTGGGCAACCAGATCTTCACGATTCACCGGATTTTCTTTGCCCGTGCCAATGGTCAAATAATATTGCCCCTGTACATCCACCTTGACAATAACGGTCTCTGTCGGTTTCGGATCTAATGATTCCGTATCATCGGCCTGAGGCAGTTCCACTTTAACCCCCTGGGTCAACAAGGGTGTTGAAATCATAAAAATCACTAATTGCACCATCATAACATCAATGTATGGCACAACATTGATTTCAGCCATTGGCTTACGGCGCTTTCTTGCCATTAGTTATGTACCTGTCGATTCAACAGATTGGAAAACTCTTCCATAAAACCATCATAACGGCTCTCCAGGCGTTCGACACTATAGGAAAAACGGTTATAGGCTATCACTGCAGGAATGGCTGCAAATAATCCCATTGCCGTTGCAATCAGGGCTTCAGCAATACCTGGGGCCACCATGGCCATGGTAGCTTGCTCAACCTGCCCCAGGGCACGAAATGAGTTCATAATCCCCCAGACCGTCCCGAACAATCCCACATAAGGGCTGGTGGAACCAACGGTCGCCAAAAATGGCAAACCAGATTCAGTACGTTCGACTTCACGATTAAGGGTCACACGCATAGCTCGCTGTGCGCCTTCCAGTACCGCCTCATTGACAATCCCGGGTTGTTTGTGCAGCTTGGCATATTCGCGAAACCCGGCTTCAAAAATACTGGCCATACCCTGAGCGTTTTTACGTTGGCTTAATGCCTTATATAAATCAACCAAATCGGCTCCGGACCAGAAACGACGCTCAAACAGGTTAGCTTCCTGCTTCGATTTTCTTAATATCAACCATTTCTGGATGATCATGGTCCAGGCAATAACGGATACTAGCATCAGCCCCAGCATGATTAACTGCACCACAAAACTGGCGTTGGCAACAAGAGATAAAATCGACATATCAGTATGCATTATTAAAAACTCAATCGTATGACATTAACAAAACGGTTATTGTTCACAATAAATTCGATCCCTTATAACTTAGGAAGAAGAAGTCATTGCAGTAAATTTTTCATAAATGGCTTCTGGCAATGGCATCGGCCTGTTTTTCACCAGGCTGAAACTGGCAATTTTTACGGTACCCCGGGTTAACACCTGTTCATCACTTTCCCGCACAATTAATTGCTCAAAAATAATACTGACTTTAGCCAGTTTTTGTATGCTTGTTTTTACCACCAGGGCATCATTGAACAAAGCGGGTTTCAGATAGTCAATCGACAATGAGCGGACGACAAATATAATGCCATGGTCATTGATTATATCGTCCTGTTCCAGATGTAATGACCTCAGCCATTCGGTCCTGGCACGTTCCATAAAATTCAGATAATTGGAGTGATAGACAACCCCGCCGCTGTCGGTATCTTCATAATAGACTCTGACAGGCCAGATAAATTCAGTCAAATTTTAATTCCTGTTAAATTTTTTCTTAACGCTTATTCTGTAAACCAAAATGCAGGTAAGCCATATCAGTAGCAACTCGTCCTCTGGGGGTTCTCATTATATAACCCTGCTGGATTAAAAAAGGTTCCAGTACATCTTCAATAGTGCCCTTTTCTTCACTGATCGCGGCAGCCAGATTATCAATACCCACGGGTCCACCATCAAATTTTTCAATAATACTGAGTAATAGTTTTCGGTCCATCATATCAAAGCCCATGGCATCGACGTCCAGCAAATTAAGCGCCATATCGGCGATATTCGCATCAACAGTACCATTACCTTTAATTTCAGCATAATCCCTGACCCGTCTTAGCAGGCGATTAGCAATCCGAGGGGTGCCTCGTGAACGCTTGGCGATTTCACTGGCTCCATGAGGTTCAATTTCAACCCCCATAATGTCTGCAGAGCGACTGACAATGTGGCTCAAGTCGGCTACCGAATAAAACTCCAGTCGTTGCACAATACCAAAACGATCACGCAAAGGTGAGGTCAACAATCCCGCCCGCGTTGTTGCACCAATCAAAGTAAACGGCGGCAAGTCCAGCTTGATGGAGCGGGCAGCGGGTCCCTCACCAATCATGATGTCCAATTGATTATCTTCCATGGCAGGGTACAGCACCTCTTCCACAACCGGACTGAGACGATGAATTTCATCAATAAAAAGCACATCACCCTCTTCAAGATTGGTTAATAATGCCGCCAGATCGCCGGGACGTTCAAGAACTGGACCGGAAGTCTGACGTATATTGACCCCCATTTCATTGGCAATAATATTGGATAATGTCGTTTTTCCCAGTCCAGGTGGTCCAAAAATCAGCACATGATCCAAAGCCTCATTGCGGTTTTTTGCTGCCGGAATAAAGATTTCCATCTGCTCACATACGGCTGGTTGGCCAACATAATCTTTTAAGGTTTTCGGACGGATTGCCCGATCCTGTTGATCCTCAATGTGAACTTCTGTTGCAGAAATAATACGTTCGTTTTCTAACATTGCTTATTTAACCGTATTTTTCAGTGCCTGCTTGATTAACATTTCACTGGTCTGATCCTGGGTATCCAGTTTAGAGATCATTTTACTCGCTTCAACAGGTTTATAACCCAGAGCAATCAAAGCACTAATGGATTCTTTTATGATATCCTGTTCAGTCACTAAATTATCTGACTCAGTCGAGGTTTTATCCATAACAATTGCCCCATCACTTTGCCAGTCATCCAGCCGATCCCGCATTTCTACAATGAGTCTCTGGGCGGTTTTTTTACCAATTCCAGGCAAGCGAACCAGACCACTCTCATCATTGTTTTTAACCACTTGTACAAATTCATTGGCACTAATACCAGATAAAATGGTTAATGCCAGCTTCGGACCAACACCATTGACTTTAATCAGGCTTTTAAACAGCAGCCGCTCCGATTCACTATGAAAGCCATAAAGTAACTGGGCATCTTCACGAACCACCATATGAGTCAGTATGACAACAGGCTGGTCTAATTCCGGCAACTGATAAAAGGTGGTCATCGGTGCCTGGACTTCGTAGCCGACACCATGAACATCAATCATCAGTTGTGGTGGCTGCTTTTGAATTAAAATACCTGATAAACGTCCTATCATTCAGTTTCCTGTCATTGTTATCTTGCTGCCAAGCTTATAGAGTAAAGCGTTTTTTTCTACGGCCTCGGATCGCACCCAGAACCTCGGACGGATATCTTTGTTGTGCTTTGCTTTTTAGCTCGGTCATGGTTTTTCGGGTGTTGGCATGACAAAGCGCAACCGCCAGAGCATCTGCGGCATCGGCCTGAGGTGCTTCATTGAGCTTGAGCAGGATTTTCACCATATGCTGAACTTGAGATTTAGCCGCATGTCCTTTGCCCACAATTGCCTGTTTAACCTGGTTGGCCGTATATTCTGAAACAGGAATATCTTCAGATATAACCGCACAGATAGCAGCCCCTCTGGCCTGACCTAATTTTAACGCTGAATCGGGGTTGCGCGCCAGAAAAACATTCTCTATGGCCATCTCGTCGGGTGACCAGAGCTGTACTACTTTGCGTATGTCGTTGAAAATAACTTGCAGTCTTAAAGGTAAGGAACCGCCACCGGTTTTAATGGTGCCGCATTCCAGAAAGCGAAGACGATTCCCTGAGGATTCTATGACACCATAGCCTGTTTTCAAAGAACCGGGATCAATACCCAGTATAATTTTACTGGTGGCTGTGGTCAGGGTAATTACAATTTCCTTAATTGATTTATATGAATTTTTTTATTTAGTTCGAGTCATTAAACCCTGAGTCAGTAAAGGTTTATAGCATAAACCTGTTAAGTTAACTGCTCCATGACTTCGTCAGAAAACTCCGCATTGGAATAGACATTCTGGACATCGTCCAGGTCTTCCAGCATATCCACCATACGCATTACTTTTTGCGCATCATCAACACCCAGATCAACACTGGTGGATGCTTTCATCGTTACCTCTGCCATTTCCGGATCCAAACCAGCTACAACCATGGCATCTTTAACATCCATAAAATCTTCCACCGAGGTGGAGACATCAATGGAACCATCATCATTGCTTTCAACATCTTCAGCGCCTGCTTCCAATGCCGCTTCCATGATAGCATCTTCATCACTGCCGGCAGGATAGCTCAAAATACCAATTTGGCTGAATAAATACGAAACAGAACCATCGGTGCCCAAATTTCCACCCGCCTTAGTAAAAGCATGACGAACTTCTGCAACGGTACGATTACGATTATCGGTCAGGCAGTCCACCATCACCGCGACACCGCTTGGGCCATAACCTTCATAACGTATTTCATCAAAGTTGTCGCCATCGGTATCGCCCGCACCACGTTTTATTGCACGTTCTACCGTATCGCGAGTCATATTGGCACGTAATGACTTATCAACAATCGCTCTTAAACGTGGGTTGGAATCCACATCCCCACCGCCCAGACGGGCTGCAACGGTAATTTCTCGAATAAGTTTGGTGAACAATTTACCACGTTTAGCGTCTTGCCCTTTTTTACGATGCTGGATATTTGCCCATTTACTATGACCGGCCATGGAAACCTCTTTCTATTATCTGTTCTCAATTTGATTCAAACCATCCCACTCTCCCGCAGGAGAGTGGCATCAAAACTGAATAGTTTTGGTCAACTTTTTAGCTGTTGACTATTTTTGCTGCCGGTGGTTCACCGGGGATTTCACGTTTTTTGATACCCAGCTCTTTTAATTGTGCCGGGCTAACTTCCGAAGGCGCTGATGTTAACAGACAGCCCGCCGATTGTGTTTTTGGAAATGCCATCACTTCACGAATAGAGCTGGCACCGGTCATCAACATCACCAGTCGATCCAGGCCAAAAGCAATACCGGCATGAGGCGGACAACCGAATTTCAGGGCATTGAGCAAGAAACCGAATTTATCCTGAGCTTCCTGTTCATCAATACCCAATAGCTTAAAGACACTTTCCTGCATTTCCTGGCTATGGATACGGGCAGAACCACCACCCAGTTCAGTACCATTGAGCACCATATCATAGGCCCTGGATAAACTGCCGCCCGGATTATCCAGTAAGTCCTGTGGATTATCCGAGCTAGGTGAGGTAAATGGATGATGTAATGCTGTCCAACGATTTTCAGAATCATCATATTCAAACATTGGGAATTCAACCACCCACAATGGCTGCCAGCCATGTTTCACCAATCCCAGATCCTGGGCAACTTTAATCCGTAAGGCACCCAGTGCTTCATTCACTACTTTGGTTTTGTCCGCACCAAAGAATATCAGATCGCCATTGGCTGCGCCAGTTCTGTCCAGAATGCTCTGCAGTGATTCATCCGGTATAAATTTAACGATGGGTGACTGTAAACCTTCACGTCCGGCCGAGATATCATTGACCTTAATATAGGCCAGACCTTTAGCACCATAGATGGATACATATTTGGTATAATCATCAATCTGTTTACGGGTTAATGACGAGCCGTTTGGCACCCGAAGCGCGGTCACACGACTCTTGGGATCTTTTGCCGGTCCGGAGAATACTTTGAAATCGACTTCAGTCAGAACATCGGCCACTTCAACCAGTTCCAGGTCAATACGCAAGTCTGGCTTGTCACTGCCATAACGGCTCATGGCTTCTTCATGGGTCATGCGCGGGAACGGGTTCGGCAATTGCTGTTCCAGCACCTTGGCAAAGACACTGCGCATCATGTCTTCCATCATATCCATCAGCTTATCTTCTTCCATAAAGGAAGTTTCAATATCAAGCTGGGTGAATTCCGGCTGGCGATCAGCACGCAGATCTTCATCACGGAAACAACGGGTCACCTGATAATAGCGGTCCATTCCAGACATCATGAGTAATTGTTTGAATAACTGAGGCGACTGAGGCAAGGCAAAAAATTCACCCTGATGAGTCCGGCTGGGCACCAGATAATCACGAGCACCTTCTGGCGTGGCCTTGGTTAAAATAGGGGTTTCAATATCCAGAAAGCCATTATCATCCAGGTAGTTACGTAAATAACGGGTAATTTGGGAACGCAGAAACAAACGCTGCTGCATTTCCGGACGACGTAAATCGATGTAACGATAACGCAGACGATGTTCTTCTGAAACATCGTCATCGTCCAGTTGAAACGGCGGAGTTTCAGAGGTATTCAGAACCACCAGCTCCTGAGCCAGGAGTTCCACCTGGCCGGTGGCCATATCTGGATTTTCGGTACCCTCAGGACGCTGACGAACTTTTCCTTTAACCTGCAGCACATATTCATTACGTACTCGCTCGGCCTGCAAAAACATTTCCGGAATGTCCGGATCAAAAACGATTTGTGAGATGCCTTCACGATCTCTCAGGTCTACAAAGATAACACCACCATGATCTCGACGACGATGTACCCAGCCACTTAAAATAACTTCCTGATCAATGTTTTCTTCTGTTAAGTGCCCACAATAATGGCTTCGCATACCCAAGTTCCTGTATTAATCCCGCTTTTCGAGTTATATCGGTTAAATTGAAAAAGTAAAACGGGTAATTTTAAGCCTTGTGAGACCAGACTACAAGAGTTGAATTAGAAAAGATTAACCGCAGCCACAACCGCCGCTGCCACAGGAACCACCCCCACCTTTATTGCTTTTCGAGTTTTTACTATTTTTAAAATCGGTTTCATACCAGCCACTGCCTTTGAGGCGGAAACCGGCAGCGGAAATCAGTTTTTTTAACTTCGATTCTTTACAAACCGGGCAGTCTTTCATGGGATCGTCCGACATTCTTTGCATCAGTTCCATTTCATGGCCACAGCCATCACAGCGATACTCATATATGGGCATAGGTCATTCCTATTAATCAATTTATAAACTTAATGACAAAATATTGGGCTTGGAACGGCCGTTTTCAAGATTATAAACAAGGGTTCAATTCAGCGGTACTTCTAATCAGTTTTCTCTTAGAGAGCGCAGTTGCTCTGACTGCAAACGCATGATGTGTTTGCTAATTTGATCAACCTCTGTTTCGCTAATATCAGTAAAGCCAACGGAAACACGATAGGGATAATCACCCTCTTTCTGGTTGGATACCTGTATGACTCGTCCGGTCAGATGCAAGCATAGTAGATCGGTGGCCAGGATCAAATCCATAGCGATTAATGTCCCCTGTTTGAGTTTTTCATCCGTGCCAAATGCCAGGCCTCCGGCCCCTAGATTAATTTCCCTGCGTGGCTCAAGGCTGGATTGTTCATCATTAAACAGGCACATTTGCGCCAGCATCTCAATTTTATTATCCAGACTTTTCAAATAACTGGCAATATCAGCCGAACCTTCACTAATCCGGCCCAGGGTTACCGACATCTGTTGATTCATATGCCCAAATAATTCAATCATTTCAAATGCGGCCGACATCTTTTTACTGGATTCTAAATCCTCCTGTCCCTGAGCCGGCTGTTGTTCTGACTCAGGATCCAGAACACGGTAAGAAAAAATAGCACTATCGTCAATTCGATAGTATTGGCGGCGTTCATTGCTGTTATTATAGTCGCTCATAATATCTCTTAAAATTGAATAAAACTCGGGGTGTCATCATCAGCTTCGTGGGGATCAGGAACAATGACATTGTTATTGGTATCTGATTCCGTCGGAGTTTCAGGTGGTGCATTTTTTTCTACCGTACCGTCAGCTGCTGGCTCTTCTGTGCCGGCACCATCATCGGTTAAGCCCAGATCCACTTTACTCTGGGAAATAATAATTTCCACACGACGATTTCTGGCCCGGTTTTCAGGCGTCTCATTATCAACCAGAGGTTTGGAATCGGCAAATGCCTGAATACTGAAACGGGATTTTTCCAGTCGCTCATCACGCAACAATTCATGGGTAACCGCAACTGAACGGCCCGATGACAAAGCCCAGTTAGAAGGGAATCGAGCAGTACTGATGGGGATGTCATCGGTATGACCCGCAACAATAATATCGCCGGAAGTCTTCACCAGTTCTTCGGCTATAATTTCCAGAATTTCAATAAAATCGTCTGTCAGACTGGCAGTACCCGAGGCAAACGAGCCCTTTTCCCGAATACGAATAACGATATTCTCTTCATTGGCCTGAACCTCGATCATCTCTGCTTCGATTTCTGATTTCAGGGCAGCACTCAATTCTGCTGCTTTTTCCTGGATTTCCTGCTGTTGAATTTGCTGTATTTTATCTTTCAGATCCTGTAATTCTTGTTCAACTTCGGCTTTTTCGACCTGAACTTCCTGTAATTTCTTTTTCAAACCTTCCGATTCAGCTTCCGCCTCAGACATATTTTCCATTTTGTCTTTGAGTTCGTTTTCTTCACTCTGTAGTTGTTCCAATTTTTCAATCAGTTTTAATTCCTGCTGAGAATCATCAATGGTTTTTTGACGAACTTCATTAATAACGGTAGGTTGTGGTGGGGCAGGACTGAACTCTTTGGCGACGATATTCACCCCTTTGGGGATCTCTACCGCCCGAACATCGCGTTGGACGCCAAATGCAACCTTCAAAGAACCGGCAATCTGTTTGAATTTTAGGACATCCATTTCGGCAAAGGAAAGCAATAGCACAAAGAAACACATGAGCAGTGACATCAGATCGGCAAAAGTCAAAACCCAGGCCGGGATACCTGCCGGACATTTACACTTTTGTTGCTCTTCCATTTAGCAGATACCTGCTATTTGACTGGTTTGAAGAAAAACAGATATTGGCAGCACGATTTTCACGGAGTTCTTATGCATAAGTTGATTATTATTCTGCTGCTGGTTCTGCTTCACCCGCACGACTACCTTCCGGCAGGTAGGTTTGCAGCATTTCACCCATGACTTTCGGATTAATACCTTCCTGAATAGCACCAATGATTTCCAGAATCAAAGTACGATTCAGACGTTGCTGATCGGCAAAATAAGCCAGCTTGTCAGCAACGGGGATGCAAAAAGCATTGGCCAGAATAGCACCATAAAGTGTGGTTAACAGGGCAACCGCCATTGAAGGGCCAATGGTTTTAGGATCATCCATATTGGCCAGCATGCCAACCAGACCAATCAGCGTACCAATCATGCCCATTGCCGGGCCCATATCAGCCAGTTTCATAAAAAACTTCTGTCCCTGTTCGTGGCGTTCTACCGCCAGATTGATATCTTTGGACAGCATGCGTTGGACAAAGTCAGGCTCGTGGCCGTCAACACAAAGACTGATACCTTTTTGTAAAAATTCATTGGGGATTTCCTGTCCCTCCAGACCTAGAATGCCCTCTTTCCTTGCGATGGTCGCCAGTTCAACCCCTTTCTCAATCAGTTCGTTGGAATTGTCTGACTTATTCATAATGGATTTCAGCAATACCTTAAAGGAACCAATGGTCGTACCCAATGGAAACATGGCGATGACGGCAAACGATGCACCGCCAAATACAACCAGAAGCGATGGCACGTTAATGAAGAGAACAATACCACCACTGAGAACCATTGCCACCGCAATAATGGCCAGCGCACCAATGATGCCAATAATCGTTGCTATATCCACTAACTAATTACCTTTATATCTGAACAAACGAACTATTTTTATTTATTCTTGTGAATGATTTCGGATAAAATAATTCTGCTTTATAAAACCGATGAATTAAACTGCTCTAGTAAGCAAAGTTATAACAATACTAGCAGTTTTTTCAAAATTAAAAACATTTTCACGCAAATTATATGTCAAATCAAAAAGCAATTCTAATCACCGGCTGTTCAACCGGAATCGGCCTGTGCTGTGCTCAGCAATTAAAAGCCAGGGGCTATCGTGTCTTTGCCACTGCACGCAAAGAAGAAGATGTCAAAATGCTTCAGCAGCTGGGACTGGAAAGTATAGTACTGGATCTGGCCAGTAGTGATTCCATTCAAACGGCCGTTGAACAGGTACTGGAACAAACTGACGGGCATTTATACGGCCTGTTTAATAATGCTGGCTATGGTCAGCCAGGTGCCGTAGAAGATATACGACGCTCTGTGCTAAAAGAGCAATTTGAAACCAATGTCTTTGGCACCCAGGAACTGATCAATCTTGTTATTCCGGTGATGCGCCAACAGGGTTACGGCCGGATTATCTACCATGGCTCGGTTCTGGGTATTGTTTCACTGCCATTTCGAGGTGCCTACAATGCGTCAAAATATGCGCTGGAAGGATTATCCGATACTTTGAGACTGGAGCTTTACGGAACTGGTATCGAAGTGTCAATTATTGAGCCAGGGCCAATTAGCAGTAACTTTCGCAAAAATGCCTTTGAAAAATATCAGGAAAATATTGATAAGGAAAACAGTTTTTTTAAAAAGAATTATGAAGGAATGGAAGCGCGATTAAAAAAGCAAGGCCCTGCCGCGCCGTTTACTCTGCCCCCGGAAGCCGTATATAAAAAACTGCAACACGCCCTGGAAAGTAAACATCCCAGGGCCCATTACTATGTGACGTTTCCAACCTACCTGTTTGCCACTTTGAAACGGATTTTACCGGCCCGTGGATTGGATTGGGTATTACGCCGAGTCTCCAGTGACGAAAATCAATAAGCCGGGTGGATGCGCTGAGGCAGTTCCACCCGACTAATCCGTCGTTACAATACTTCCACACTGGCGACCCGGTTAAAGGTCATTCGACCCTGCGGATCATCCGGTATGACATCCACCTGAATCAGGTCACCCGGCATAAACTTACCCGCCAGAATTTCCTGCGCCAGAGGATTTTCCAGAGCTTGTTGAATAGCCCGTTTAAGTGGTCTGGCCCCATAAATCGGGTCAAAACCGGCTGCACTGATCTGCTCCAGCGCCTCAGTGGTTAACTCCAGATCAAGTTCCTTGTCCAGCAAGCGCTTACGTAAGTCCTGCAACTGGATTTCAGCAATATGATGAATCGCCTCACGTCCAAGGGGATGAAAGACCACGACATCATCAATACGATTAATGAATTCCGGCCGAAAATGTTGTGCCACCACTTCCATCACTTCGGACTTCATCAATTGATAATCCGCCTCGGTTTCCGCACCTGACTGGGTTCCGGAATAAACACCGGACTGCACCGAGAGTTCCTGAATCCTCTGGGAACCCAGGTTGGAGGTCATAATAATCACTGTATTACGAAAATCCACGGTACGACCATGGCCATCCGTCAGTCGGCCATCATCCAGTACCTGTAAAAGAATATTAAAGACATCCGGATGCGCTTTTTCCACCTCATCCAGCAGGATCACTGAATAGGGTTTACGTCTGACCGCTTCGGTCAAGTAACCCCCTTCTTCGTAACCCACATAACCGGGAGGGGCACCAATCAATCGGGCAACCGAGTGTTTTTCCATAAATTCCGACATGTCCAGCCGCACCATGGCTTCTTCTGTATCAAACAGAAAACTGGCCAAAGCTTTGGTTAATTCGGTTTTTCCTACTCCCGTTGGCCCCAGGAACAGAAATGAACCATTAGGACGTCTGGGGTCGGATAATCCGGCCCGGGAACGGCGAATGGCATTGGACACTACCGTCACGGCCTCAGTCTGGCCTACGACCCGCTGATGCAGTTGCTCTTCAAGACGCAATAGTTTATCGTTTTCACCTTCGAGCATCTTCGCCACCGGAATACCGGTCCACTTGGCCACCACCTCGGCAATCTCTTCCTCGGTGACCGAGTTTCTCAGTAATTTAGGCTGATCGCCATGATCCAGCATTTCCAGCTGGGATGCCATATCCAGTTGTTTTTCCAGCTCGGGGATGCGGCCATATTGAAGTTCTGACATGCGCGCCAGATCACCGGCACGCTGGGCCGTTTCCAGATCTTTCCGTGCCTGGTCCAGTGATTCCTTGATATGTTGGGTTCCCTGGACTGCCGCCTTTTCTGATTTCCAGATTTCATCCAGTTCGGAATATTCCCGTTCCAGTACCGCAATGTCTTCCTGCAGAATTTCCAGACGTTTTTTCGAGGCGGAATCCGACTCTTTACTCAACGCCTCCCGTTCAATTTTCAGCTGGATAATACGACGTTCCAGTTTATCCATCATCTCCGGTTTGGAATCAATCTCCATACGAATGCGGCTGGCGGCTTCATCCACCAGGTCAATGGCCTTATCCGGCAGCTGGCGTTCGGTGATATAGCGATGGGACAAGTATGCCGCAGCAACAATGGCCGGATCGGTGATATCAACCCCATGATGCACTTCATATTTTTCTTTGAGACCACGCAAAATGGCAATGGTATCTTCCATCGTGGGCTCTTTCACCAATACTTTCTGAAAGCGGCGTTCAAGCGCCGCATCTTTTTCCAGATACTGGCGGTATTCGTCCAGAGTAGTTGCTCCAACACAATGCAGTTCCCCTCTGGCCAGGGCTGGCTTGAGCATGTTTCCAGCATCCATCGATCCTTCTGCCTTACCGGCACCGACCATGGTATGCAGCTCATCGATAAAGAGAATAATACTGCCTTCCTGTTTGGACAGGTCATTTAAAACCGCTTTTAAACGCTCTTCAAACTCACCCCGGAATTTGGCGCCGGCAATCAAGGCGCCCATATCCAGGGAAAGAATACGTTTATGTTTCAATCCTTCAGGTACTTCACCATTAATTATCCGCTGTGCCAGACCTTCAATAATGGCGGTTTTACCTACTCCTGGTTCACCAATTAATACCGGGTTGTTTTTAGTCCGACGTTGCAGCACCTGAATGGTACGGCGGATTTCATCATCACGCCCGATAACCGGATCCAGTTTACCCTGCTCTGCCCTTTCGGTGAGATCAATGGTGTATTTTTCCAGTGCCTGGCGTTGTTCTTCAGCATTGGGATCGTTAACCGTCTGCCCACCACGCATATTGTCAATGGCTTGTTCAATGCCTTTTTTATCGGCTCCAAGTTCGGATAGAATACCGCCCAGCTGGCCTTTATCTTCTACCGCCGCCAGAATAAATAATTCACTGGAAATGAATTGATCTTTGCGTTGCTGAGACAGTTTGTCAGTGACATTAAGCAGCCGAGTCAGTTCCGGCGAAACCTGTACATCGCCGGCCATACCCTCAACACTGGCCATCTGATCCAGTGCCTTGGACAAATGGGAGCGTAAGAGATTGATATTGATATTCGATTGCGTCAATAGATGCCTGGCGGTGCCGCCATCCTGATCAAGCAGGGCAACCATGACATGGATCGACTCGATAAACTGATGATCACGACCTACCGCAAGACTCTGGGCATCCGCGATGGCTTGCTGGAATTTGCTGGTTAGTTTATCCATTCTCATTGAGTAACACCTCTAAAAACCTTGAAATTTGTTTTAACATTGTATTTTTAATTCACTTATATAAAGCATATAATGCCTGTGGATAACTTTTTCAAGCATATTTATAAAGATATTTTATTTTATTTTTCATTTAGTTAAGATGTGGATAACTTTTAACCAGATGAGGCTTATTTATACACTTTGCGTTTAAACAAATCCGTTCTTCGACTGACAAGACGATCCAGAAACAGCAGGCCATCCAGGTGATCCAGCTCGTGTTGAACGGCTCGCGCTTCATACCCAAGGCATTCAAAATCCAATAAATCACCCTGAGAATTCATCGCCTGCAGAGTAATTTTTTCGGCCCGAATGACATTCCCGGTATAGTCCGGTACCGACATGCAACCTTCACGGCCCACTTTCATACCATCCCAGGTTTTAATTTCCGGGTTAATTAAAATCATACAGCCATTGTGTTTGATTTTAGGTTTTGCGGAAACATCTACAATCGCAATCCGCCTGAAATCACCCACCTGAGGTGCTGCAATACCCACCCCGCCGGGACCGGCACGCATGGTTTCTTCCAGATCAGCCAGAAAGGCCAGCAACTCATCATCAAATGCCTCGACCGGTTCAGACATTTGCTTCAATGCCTCATCCGGGTATTTTAAAATATCCAACACAGCCATGAAAAATCTTTTTATCCTATCATTACATCGATTGGTGTCATATCCACATTGACGCCATCTGCTTTTATCTTGTCAATGGCTTTTTCCAGTGCTTCATTGCCATGGGCGGCCATGCCTTCTATATGCATTACATATATCGGTTCAGCCTCAGTACCAGCAACATCCGATTCCAGATCCATGATATTGAATCCGGCGTCCAATAAATAAGTAGTCACTTTGGCTACAATTCCGGGACGATCGGCACAATAGACCGTGATGCGGGAATCCGGTATTTCATGCTGATGCAGACGGGCTTCAATGGCTTGAAAGGAACTGGTCAGGTTCATTTCCCGAACCACCGACTCAATGCTTTTATCCAGTTGTTCGATAGACCGATCACTTTTTACCATCAGCATAATGGTAAAATTGCCGCCCAGCCGCATCATGGACGCTTCACCAAGTTGGGCACCGATATCAAATAATGCGGTGGTTATTTTAGCCACAATTCCTGGTCTGTCTTGCCCAACCAGCGTCAGCATTTTCCATTCACTCATTTTTTTCTCAATTTAACTTATATTTAACTTGGATTTAACTTAATTTTTGGCAAATTAGCCTTAGCACAATTACCTGATAAAACCGGCCTGATAAAACCGCTAAGAATTCATCAGGTCATTATGCTTCAATCCATATCAGACTGGCCATTCGTCCAGTTTTGCCATCACGTCGATAGGAATAGAAGGTTTCCTGTTCGTTATAAGTACAATAATTCCCGCCTGATATATTTTCAACACCCAGCAACGATAGTCTGACTCTGGCCAGTTGATAAATATCAGCAAACCATTTATTTTTATTCTCAGAGGGAGTGAAACATTGTCTGAGCGCCTGCTGCAACTGAAGATTTTTCGCAGATGATGACTGCGGTTCTGGATCCTGTTCCTGATTTATATCTTGTCTTAACTTTTGATTTGACTCTTGCCTTAACTCTTGTTTAAGAAAAGTCTGCCGTACTTCTTCCCCGACTTCAAAGGCCCTGGGACCAATTGCCGGACCCAACCAGATCAGTAAGTCCTCCGGCGCACATTGGCTTGCCTGGAGCAGTTTTTTTACTCCCTGTTCCAGAATACCGGCAGCCAGCCCACGCCAACCGGCATGAATTGCCGCGACAGCGTTACCCTGGCGAGTGCATAACAGCACCGGCAAACAATCCGCCGTCATTACCACAGAGACAATGTTGGCCCTGGTGGTATAACTACCATCAGCATCGCTGCCCGGCATCGTGGTGCTGGCATCCATAATCTTATTGCTATGAATCTGATTCAACCAGACTGGCTCAGAAGGCAGCAGATTAGCCAATATTTGCCGATTTTTTTTAACATCCAGGGAATTATCACCGACATGTTCGGCGATATTGAAGTGCTCAAAAGGTGCCTTACTATTGCCGCCATGACGAGTGGTTACCAGAGTTCGGATTGATACGGGAGCATCCCATTCCGGTCTAATGATGTCCTTTTCACCAAGTGTTTCAGTCATACAGCCCTGAGTCCAATTCAGACATTTGAATATTCCTT
>Ga0316204_10007154_pt1 | contig 16577 bp, 15 predicted proteins | sample 6monrhotite_MG_2_FD_205661 | JGI IMG/M metagenome (GOLD analysis project Ga0316204, IMG submission 205661) | Microbial mat bacterial communities from mineral coupon in-situ incubated in ocean water Damariscotta River, Maine, United States -... | ecosystem: Environmental > Aquatic > Marine >... | reverse complement strand
TTTTGTTAAATGACTCGCGCATAAAGTGCGTAATCATTTTTGCGACACCTTCAGTACTTTTTAATGAAATATTACCTACAAATCCATCGCAAACAACAACATCAACGGAACCATTAAAAATATCATCGCCTTCTACAAAGCCGATGTAGTTAAGACCACTATTCTGTAATAAAGGCTCTGCTGCTTTTACTTGAGCATTACCCTTCATAGCTTCAGAACCAACGTTTAATAAGCCAACACGTGGTTTTTTAATATTATCCACAGCTGAAACAGTAACCGATCCCATAACAGCGAACTGAAAAAGATGATCAGCACTGGAGTCTACATTGGCACCTAAATCGAGCATGTAAGTATGCCCAACCGTATTAGGTAAAGCACTCATAATTGCTGGACGATCGATACCTGGTAATGTTTTTAGCACAAATTTAGCTGTAGCCATAAGTGCTCCAGTATTACCTGCACTAACCACAGCAGTAGCTTTACCCTCAGCTACCAAATTGATAGCCACACGCATTGATGAATCTTTTTTCTTGCGTAATGCTTGTGCCGGCGGCTCATCCATAGAAACTATTTCAGATGCATGCTGAATAGCTAAGCGATTTGAAAGTTCTAACTGATTTTTTTCTAAATGACTGCGTAATTTATCTTCTAAACCAACCAATATCAGATTTACATCTTTACGTTGCTTAAGAATATTAGCTGCAGCGGCAACTGTAACCTCAGGGCCAAAATCTCCACCCATGGCATCAATCGCAATAATTGGGGAATCAGGCATATAGTCTCTAGTTTAAAAGTTTGAAGGGTTTAATCAAAATGCAAGTAATCAGGCGGTAAGGCATAATTAGGAGTGTTGGGGTGAAGTTAGGCTTCACAACTTGGTACTATAGTTGTTCATCACTTAGGAGTACTAATGAACAATATTAGGACCCAGAGCTAAATATACTTCAGCCCTGAGTGCACTAATAATTAGTCTTCGCTCTTTGTAGCAACGATTTTACGACCTTTGAAATAGCCTTCTGGGCTAACGTGGTGACGCAAATGCAATTCACCCGTTGTTTGCTCTACAGATAGTGTTGCACCAGTAAGCGCATCGTGTGAACGGCGCATGCCGCGTCTTGAACGTGTCTTACGGTTCTGTTGTACAGCCATGTCAATCTCCAGGATTAAATATAATAATCAATAACTTATGTAACTAAACTAAAGTAGATCCTTTAGTACTGAAAAAGGATTATCCTTTTTATCAGTTTCGGGTTGTTCTACTTTTCCATCTTGCCCTGCCTGTTGTTCATTCAAGTAGTCAGAGCAATCAAAATCATGTAATGCCACCAAAGGCATTGCGAGTAATAATTCATCTTCCAGCATATCTGGCAGGTGATTATTCTCTTCCTCTAACAGATAAGGTTCATACTCATCCGATAGTTTTTCTAATTGAGCTTCATTTTGTACCATACCAATTTTAAAATGAGTATCAATCGGGTACTTAACGCTTTGCATGCAACGCTGACACTTGAGTTCAAGTTCAGCTGTAATATGCCCCACTATAAAAGGGATGGGCCCTGCACGATCAAAACGTAATTCTGCCTCAATATCACCTTCGTTTGCCAATAATGACTCACCAAGACGATTTAGCTTATTAATTGGCCAAATTCCTTGAATTTCGAAGCCAGTTTTAGCTTTTTGTGCGAAATTCAAATGTACTGGTAGTATCGGCTTCATAATAGACGCGGGATTTTATAGCTAAACAAGCTTTGTGTCAAAAGAAATTCCTTTATATTCAAGGATTTCCCCTCAAAAATCAATAAGCATGCATTTCCACTTGTCAGCGAGATTCAAGCCGTTAAGATGCTGTTTTTTCTTCAAACTAAAAATAGCCAAATGAAACTCGTTTTAGCATCAAGTTCTCCCTTTAGAAAAGCCTTACTGGAAAAACTCCAGCTAGATTTTCAATGTGATTCACCCAATATTGATGAAACGCCGGGGATGAATGAATCAATAAAAGATATGGTTAGGCGACTTGCAGAATCTAAAGCCCAAGCATTAGCAAAATCTCACCCAGACTCGCTTATCATTGGCTCTGATCAAAGTGCCAGCTTACATGGTCAGGTGTTACACAAGCCTGGGAACTTTGAGAGCGCTTTTAAACAGTTAAAAGCTGCATCTGGCCAAACTATTACTTTTTACACAGGACTCTGCCTACTTAATACACAAACACACGAGGCTGAAACCATATGCGAACCTTATATAGTAAAGTTTCGCTCTTTATGTGACAGTGAAATTGAGAACTATTTAAATCGTGACGAACCCTTTAATTGCGCTGGGAGCTTTAAATCTGAAGCTCTCGGTATAAGCCTATTTGAGAGTATGCAAGGAGACGACCCTAATACTCTAATTGGTTTACCCCTAATTCAACTCTGCCGTATGTTAAAAAATCAAGGTATGTCTGTTATCTAACAAGCTTAAATATAGCTGCTACAATTGCATAGAATATCAACAAACATAATTAGCAATGAATTTTAAGCAGCCACTTTGGCAAAACCTATTTAGACCTAAAGATGATCGCATTTCTGAAGTGACAGAAATGTGGATGTCTACTCCCCTGTTTGAAAAAATCCCACGTAAGGAATGCCGCGAACTGGTAAAAACAATGCATCCTCGCCATTATAAAAAAGGTGAAAAAATTTTTAGTAGTGGTGAAATCGGTGCGAGTGTTGTACTTATTCGCAGTGGCGGAGTGGAAATAATTGCTGCTGAAAAACTATTGGCGGAATTATGCCCTGCCGATTTTTTTGGTGAAGTCGCATTGATTTTAGATGAACCACGTACAGCAGATGCAATTGCGACAGAAGAGTCTGAACTTATATTTTTTCTCCGTTCTGACCTGGAAGAATGGGTAAAAAGATCGCCCAGAAGTGGCGCGCAATTTATGCTAAATATTGCAGTTGTACTTGCTGCAAGACTAAGGCATACCAATATATTGCTGTCTCTGCAGAATAGCTAATGATTCAATTATTTTTCAATCACCCTCTCGGCCGTACTATCACCGTATTCAGTTTGATTTGTACATCTATACTACTATTGGCTATATTATTATCACCCATATTAGTGCCGCTTATATTATCCTTCGCTTTATACGCGATATTAGAACCACTTTCCGAAGCACTGGAACGTCAAGGTTTTTCAAGAAGCGCATCATCATTAACGGTTCTACTCTTGCTTGTCTCTATTGCTACCATGATAATTTCGGTATTACTCCCGCACTTGGCAACACAACTCTCGACACTACAATCACAACTGCCTGGTGTCTGGCAAAGCATGATGAGCATGGGCAATGAGCTGTTTAACTCACTAGGTATAGACATAAGCACCAGTAGTATTACTCAGCATTTTTTTACGCAAGCAAATGACTGGGGATCAACTGCAGTTATTCAGGGTTCTAATATATTAATTAGCTTAACGGTGTTTTTGATATTTGTGCCAATTATTACATTTTTCCTGGTTCGAGATTACCATAGCTTCAGAAATTACATGTTAGACAAATTACCTAATTCAAATTTTGAAATGGGCTGGCTAATTTATCACCGTGTTGCTCATCAGTTACAGGAATATATTCGTGGCATTATGATACAGTCTAGTATCATGTGTGTAATGACCAGCATAGGTTTCTATATCATTGGTCTAGACTCCCCTTTTTTACTCGGTGCAACGGCAGGAGTACTTAACCTGATTCCTTATGTGGGGCCCCTCTTAGCAACAGTTTTGCCAATACTAATGGCCGTAAGCGAAGTTCCAATTGAACTATGGTTAATAGGTTCAGCCATTTCAGTTATTTTAATTGCACAAATAATTGATAGCATGATAGTAATTCCATCGGTCATTGCAAATGCCGTCAATCTTCACCCACTCATTGTTATTATGGGCATAATTGTTTTTGGAAATTTATTTGGCTTTATTGGTATGGTTATCGCGACGCCAACACTATCAACTGCAAACATTATTTATAGAGGTTTATATCAGGGAATAAAAACGAGATGTGATTTGAAAATCGAACATACAACTGAAAACTAAGTTTACTGTTTTTTACTTATAATCATTTTATTGCCTTCCTTATCAACTTTCATTCGATTTAAAAAAGTCATTCCCAAAAGTACCTGATATGGATAATCACCATCTATAACCGTACCTCGAATATTTTTTTCCACTAACTGCCCCACACGAACACTATCAAGGTTAAGTGCCCAGCCATCAGCAATACCTGAAGCTGTATTTGTTTTAATTGGCCTACCCTTCAGACGGTACTGTATACCAAGTCTACGCGCTTCTTTAGCACTCATGGCAACACTACTAGCACCGGTATCAATTAAAAATTTAATACTCTGCCCATTTACACTTCCATGAACTCTAAACATGCCATATTTATCAGCTATGACTTGTTCACTTATAATTTCTCTTTGGCTAAATTGAGTACTAACTGCACCACCCATATAAACTGTCTTTTTCTCTCCATCGATTTCAAGAACAGCGGAATGAGTGCTCGATGATAAAAGCTTAACACCTTGAGTAGTAGGACTATCACCCTTTAGCGTCACACGCACATCGTTGATTAATAAAACAACCATACCAGGCATTAATGCCTGCACTTGAATTTCTTTATTCGCCTGACTTGACGAACAGAACAAAGTAAGTGAAAGAATTATAAGAAAAAATGGTAAGTTTACTATTCGCATATTTTCATCTTATAGATCAGGAAAAATAAAACATTAATAAATGTAGACACGACAATGCAAGTAACCCTGCTACAACATCATCAAACATAATACCAAATCCACCATGTACATTTTTGTCTATCCATGAAATTGGCCAGGGCTTTAATATGTCAAATACCCTAAACAAAATAAAACCAGCTAATATCCATATCCATTCAGCAGGTACAGCTATCATTGTAATTAAATACCCTGCGATTTCATCTATTACAATTCCAGAATGGTCATGCACACCTAAGGCATTACTTGTATAGCTACATATATAAATACCAATAATTGAAATAATAGCTGTTATGGTAACAAACAACCATAAATCTAACTGACTAATCAAAAGAAAAACAGGTATAGCTGCTACAGTACCATACGTACCTGGTGCTTTTGGCATTAAGCCTGAGCCGAAACCAAGTGCTAAAAAGTGGATAGGATTTTTTAAATATGAAGCAGGTATTTTAATATTATTCTTCATTAGCCTTATTCTTGTTTGTAAAATGATTATAACCAGAACCTAAATTCAAATATTGTTCACCATTTAAAAAGCATGAAATTTCACAAGTATTATCTATTTCACCAATAGGAAACACATTGATACCATGTTTGTTTAAATCAAAAAGTAAATCATCGATAAAATTTGGAGGGCAGGTAAAACAGAGTTCGTAATCATCTCCCGCATTACATATCATTGACCAATTTAGCTTATTGTCTAGCGTATTTAATAAATGTTCAGATAAAGGTATTTTCTCCAGTTGAACTATCGCTCCTGTAGAACTAGCCTTACATATATGGTTTAAGTCCGCCAATAAGCCATCGGATAAATCGATAGCTGCAACAGGATAACTTGTAAGCAACTGACCTATTGATATTTTTGGCTCGGGTCTATTTAAACAATTTAAAAAATATGACATCGAATCTTCATCGGTTATCGACACATTACCTAGAAGAGATTCAAGCCCTAAACGAGCATCACCAAGATTTCCCGTAACAAAAATCACATCGCCGACTTTAGCATTACTGCGTTTTAGTGTTCGTTCTATATCAACAAACCCTGTCACACTTACTGTAATACTTAGAGGTCCGCGAGTAGTGTCTCCGCCAATGAGTGCAACATTATGCATTTTTGCTATTTGGTTAAAACCTTGCATGAATGCGCTCACCCAGTTTTCATCTGCATCAGGCAGTGAAATAGCCAAACTTACCCAAGCAGGTACAGCACCCATTGCTGCTAAATCACTGAGATTGACAGCTAGTGATTTATAACCAATATCTTCAGCTGAGGTACTTATGGGGAAATGCACACCGGAAATTAGAGTGTCGGTGCTAACTGCAAGCTGTTTACCAGGCGGTGTTGACAGAATTGCACAGTCATCACCAATACCCAGTAAAACATCGTCGCGTTGAACTGTGGTGGATTTGAAATATTGATTGATTAATTCAAATTCTGACACAGTAACTTACTATTAAACTTCTGCTCGCATATGCGGGAATAAAATAACATCGCGTATTGATGGAGCATCTGTAAGTAACATAACTAACCGATCTATACCGATACCCTCACCTGCTGTGGGTGGCAAGCCATGTTCAAGTGCACGAATATAATCAGCATCATAATGCATCGCTTCATCATCACCAGCATCTTTATCTGCTACTTGCTGTTTAAAGCGTTCAGCCTGATCTTCCGCATCATTTAACTCGGAGAAGCCATTTGCAATTTCACGACCGCCGACAAAAAATTCAAAACGATCTGTAATGAAAGGATTGTCATCATTACGACGTGCCAGTGGAGAAACCTCAGTCGGATACTCTGTAATGAATGTTGGATTCATTAAACGGTGCTCAACTGTTTTCTCAAAAATTTCGATCTGAACTTTTCCAAGCCCAAATGAGTCTTTAAGTTGAATATCTAAGTCTTTTGCCACCTTACGTGCAGCATCAATATTATCAATATCAGCAGCAGTTAAATTTGGATTGAAATGCAATATGGAATCAAATACTGATAATCTGGCAAATTTGCTACCATAGTCATAAGTCTCACCCTGATATTCAATTTTTGATTTCCCAATTACATCTTTTGCCAAACCATGTAATAAAGCTTCAGTGATATCCATCAGATCATTGTAATCTGCATAGGACTGATAAAATTCAAGCATGGTAAATTCAGGATTATGACGCGTCGAAACACCTTCGTTACGGAAATTACGATTAATCTCAAACACCTTTTCAAAGCCTCCGACAACTAGACGCTTTAAATAAAGCTCTGGAGCAATACGCATAAACATTGGCATATCTAGTGCGTTGTGATGAGTTTCAAAAGGACGTGCCGTTGCCCCACCTGGGATTCCCTGGAGCATCGGTGTTTCAACATCCATAAAACCACGGTCTTCAAAAAAACGACGGATGTAAGTTATGATTTTAGAGCGCAACTGAAAAGTTTCACGAACTTCCTGATTCATTACCAGGTCGACATAACGTTGTCGGTAACGTGTTTCCTGATCTGATAGACCATGGAATTTTTCTGGTAATGGACGTAACGACTTTGTTAGTAAACGTACACTGGTAACTTTAATTGAAAGCTCATCTGTTTGAGTTTTGAAAAGAGTGCCTTCTGCTCCAACAATATCGCCGACATCCCATTTTTTAAAACCATCGTTATATAAACCTTCAGGCAAGGCATCACGTTGTAAAAATAACTGAATTCGGCCACTCATATCTTGCACTTGTGCAAAACTCGCTTTACCCATAATACGTTTTGCCATCATACGACCAGCGATAGAAACTTTTACATCAAGTTCCTGTAATTCTTCTTTTGATTTAGAATCATATTGTTCGTGACACTCAGCCGCTAATGTATCTCGACGAAAGTCATTTGGGAAAGCATTACCCTGCTCTCGCATGGTGGTTAATTTTTCACGACGTTGCGCTATCAGTTTATTTTCATCTACCGCTTCGTCTTTTGAATCTGGTGTATTATTTTCTTCGCTCATTGTGTTTTCTTTCTTGTGCTAATTCTTAATTAAAATTAAATAGATAAGTTTATATGCCGCTTTTTAAGCTAGCTTCTAAAAACATATCAAGACCACCATCGAGTACGGCTTGTGTATTTCCCGTTTCAACATTTGTTCGTAAATCTTTTATGCGTGATGAATCGAGTACATAGGAACGTATTTGGCTGCCCCAACCTATATCCGATTTCGTATCTTCCAAGGCCTGTTGATCACCACGCCGTTTTTGCATTTCCAGCTCATACAACTTTGCTTTAAGTTGCTTCATCGCACTGGCTTTATTTTTATGTTGCGAGCGGTCACTTTGACACTGCACAACAACATTGGTCGGATTATGTGTAATGCGAATCGCAGATTCTGTTTTATTGACATGCTGACCACCAGCACCCGATGCACGGTAAGTATCAATACGTAAATCAGCCGGATTAATATCTATATCGATGTCGTCATTGACTTCTGGTGAAACAAACACAGAAGCAAATGAAGTGTGTCGACGACTCCCGGAATCAAATGGAGATTTTCTAACTAAGCGATGAACACCAGTTTCCGTGCGTAACCAGCCATAAGCATATTCACCTTCAAAGCGAATGGTAGCGCCTTTAATACCCGCCACATCACCTGCAGTGGCTTCCATCAGTTCAGTTTTGAATCCGTGTGATTCACCCCAGCGAAGGTACATACGTAAAATCATTTCAGCCCAGTCTTGAGCCTCCGTTCCACCCGAGCCAGACTGAATATCCAAAAAGGCATTGGCAGAATCCATTTCGCCGGAGAACATGCGTCGAAACTCTAACTCTTCAACACGTTTCTCCATTACTGCTAAATCATCAACAACAGATTGTACACTTTCTTCGTCATCTTCTTCGACTGCCATCTCTAGCAACTCAGATGCATCAGTTAGACCATTGTTAAGTGTTTCAATAGTGAGAACAATGGCTTCCAAACGTGACCTTTCCTGGCCGAGTTTCTGCGCTCGTTCCTGATCATTCCATACATTAGGTTGTTCTAGCTCACGATTAACTTCATCTAGCTCTTCTTTTCGAGCATCAAAGTCAAAGATACCCCCTAAGAGCATCACGGCGCAGTTCAAGATCGGCTATCTGGTTTTGAATTGGATTAACTTCAAGCATGGAGTATTAAAATCGCTTTATATAGGTGAAATATTGTATTAATTAAGCGCGCTATATTACCTTATATCGGCCTCATCATCTATTGCTTCTCATAATCAATAGCCCGTAAATACTGAATGTTAGCCATTCTTAAGTGATTTTTGCTGTGCTGACTTCTTAGCTACATCATTCCGCAGGTAAACCGGTTGTGCTTGTGATGCTTCAAGCATACGACCCTGCGAATACTCATAAGCCGCGAGCTGAACAATACTCGATGAATGAGGTAAGTATTCAGCATAAGCCTGCTTGAGTACGCTTCCGAATCTCTGATTCAATTGATCGGGGTATCCCTTCCATGCGGAGCCTGACCCAATCCATTGTTTGTCGTCAGGTAACTGTATAAGCTCAGCTGAAGATACCTGCTCATCACCATTTAGTATCATCAAACCATTATCAGCTATTTGATAACAGCCCCAATAAATTTCACCCATTCGTGCATCAATACCCGCAAGTACATTTTCTGCATGATGATCGTTATAAGTAGATTGAGCAATGGAAGCCAAAGTAGAAACTGGAATAACCGGTAAGTCTGCAGCAAAAGCCAGGCCGTGGGTTACGCCTGTTGCAATCCTCACACCACTAAATGACCCTGGCCCACGGCCAAATGCAATAGCGTCCAAACTTGTAACTTTTAAACCGGCTTCTGCAAGTAAGTCCTCTATCATTTTAAGAATGAGTTTAGTGTGCTCTCTCGGAGCTAGCTGAAATTTAGCAGTAATTTCACCATCAATATAAAGTGCAGCGGAGCAAGCCTCAGTAGCGGTATCTAATGCTAAAAGTTTCATTAACGATTCTCTAAATAATGTCTAATCTTTCCAGGATTCATAAAAGGCATCAACATCTTGCTGTCGATTTGTTTTTGGCATATCAGGTAAACTTTGCAAAAAAACTTTGCCATATTGTTTGGTGCGTAAACGATTATCACCAATCATCAAAACACCGTAATCTTTCATATCTCGAATTAATCGACCTGCGCCCTGCTTTAACGCAATAACGGCTTGCGGGAGCTGATAATCCATAAACGGATTCCCGCCTTGCTTTCGAATACCATCGAGGCGAGCCTGCATTACAGGGTCCCCCGGTGATGCAAATGGAAGTTTATCTATGATTACACAAGACAAAGCTTCTCCTCGTACATCGACCCCTTCCCAAAAACTTCCCGTTCCTAATAATATGGCATTTCCTAACTCACGAAATTTTTTAAGTAACTGGTGCTTAGGTAAAGAACCCTGTATCAAGATCGGATAGTCCAGTTTACGTTCTAAAAACTTAGCCGCTTCATTTAATGCTCGGTAGCTAGTAAAGAGAAGAAACGCACGGCCTTTACTTGCCTGTAAAACAGGAATAGATGTTTCAATTAATTTTTCAGTGTAATCGTAACTTGAAGGTTCTGGTAAATTTTCTGGTAAATATAATAATGATTGCTGTTGATAGTCGAACGGACTATTCCAGTTACCTTTTTCGTATTCATCTAAGCCTAAGCGCTGTGCAAAATGTTTAAAATCACGATTTACTTCTAATGTGGCTGAGGTGAATATCCAACTACCTGGCAAGGCATCTCTTTGCTGCTTAAATAAACCGGCAATATCTAAAGGTGTTGAGTGCAAAATAAAACCTTTAGTAAAAGTTTCATACCAATAAATATTTCCATTTTCTACATTTGTAGTATCACCATAACTTTTAAAATTTTGATAAATAGTAGAACAACGTTCATAACATTGTTCTAGGCCACGACCTCTTTCTGCTGCTATATGTAAGCTTTCCTGCAATTCGTGTAGTTCAAGTAATAAGTTTTCACCTGCTTTTTTAAGAGTCGGTTTATTTTCGATTTTACTCCATGCATCACGTTGGCTGTCGGCACCTAAAGCCAATCTAAATTGAGCCATAGTTGTTTTTAATGCATCACAGGAATCACGAATAGAATGCATATCAGGCGCATCTTTTACCTGCTCAGCAATGCTGTCGTTAATAATATTATTTAATTGTCTACTACTAAATCCTTTACCAAAAAAACGCGAAGCGACTTCGGGTAATTGATGTGCTTCATCAATAATAAACGTATCGGCTGCGGGTAATAGCTCACCAAAACCCTCTTCTTTTATTGCCATATCAGCTAACAGCAAGTGATGATTAACAACAACTATATCTGCTTCTTGAGCATCACGGCGTGCATTCACTACAAAACATTTAGACCATTCGGGGCACTCGCTGCCTAGGCAGTTATCAGCAGTTGACGTAACAACTGGCCAGACACGTGAGTCTTCTGAGATTTCTGACATCTCTGCGACATCGCCATGTTTAGTCTGCTTCGACCAACTTCGAATACGTGATAGGTGATCTTGTGTGTCACGAGTAAGAAAAGCCAGCTCATCCGCAATAGCTAAGCGATAGAGGCATAAGTAATTAGAGCGCCCCTTTAATAAGGAACAAGGCAAATCTAAGTTAAGTGCCTTTTTAACCAAAGGTATATCAGTATGGAACAATTGATCCTGTAAGTGTCGCGTCCCGGTAGAAATAATTACTTTTTTATTTGAAATAATTGCAGGTACTAAATACGCAAATGTTTTTCCAATACCTGTACCCGCTTCGGCAACTAATACTTTCTTTTTCTTAATTACATTTTGTATTGTCGCACTCAGTGCCTGTTGCCCTGCTCTAGCTGTAAAACCTTCAATCGCATGTGAAAATACACCATTCTCACTGAGTAAATCTGCTGCATCTGTCAAAATAATTACCTGTTGGCAGAGTTGATTAAATCATCATTAAAGGATTTTAATGGGTGACTGTTATTAATATAACTATTTGAGCGCTCTGCATATTGTTTTGCTTGAGGCATTTTACCAAGATGTGCGTAAACAGCAGCCATGCGAGACCATATTTCTGGGTAACGTGGCTTTATACGAATGGCTCGTTCTAAGGTAACAATAGAATCTGAAGTTTTAGATTGATTAAACTGCTCATCAGCTAAATTCATTAAACGCTTTATAACAGCTGGAAGTTTAGGACTATCCGGAACAGGTAAGATACTAACCACCTGTATCTGATCATCCTTAGTGCCCATACCAGGGCCAACAGCACAGCTACTTGTAACTAATATAAACCCTATGAACGTAAGTAATGAACCTAGTTGAATAAGTTTTTTAGCTGATTGAATAAACCGCCAGTCGTACATGAGGCCTTCTCTTTGGGTTCTGTTCCAGTGATAAAGGGTAATTTTACCGCACCTTGGCATCTTTTATCAGATAAACCTCCTGTTTTCATATCAACCCAATGTTCTGTCACTCCTTCAGGTAGGCTCAATGACAGATCATCAGTATTAATATGCTGCATAATATCTGCCCACAACCTTAAAGCCCCTGATGCACCTGTTAGACCGGTACTCTTATTGTCATCGCGACCTATCCATACAACTGCCAAATGTTCGCCAGAAAAACCAGCAAACCAGCTATCACGAGTATCATCTGTAGTACCCGTTTTACCAGCGACTTTTGTTGATAGGGTTTTCGATAATACCTTTGCCGTGCCGGATTGAGTTACCTGATGTAAGGTATGATTCACCAAATGAACAGGTTTATCACCCAGTGATTTACTAAAGCTTAGTGGGTAACGTTTGAGTGGCTGATTTTCTTTATCTAATACTTCGCGAATAACTCTCAGCGGAATATGGTAGCCGTCTGCTGCAAATGTCTGGTACATATTGGCAACATCTAAAGGCGATAAATTAAAGGCACCTAGCGTCATAGATGGATAGGCAGGAATATCTCTAGTCACACCTAAATTATGCAAACTATCAGATATAGCTGATAAGCCAATATCAAGACCTAACCTAACTGTAGGAACATTACGTGAATTTTTTAATGCCTCAAAAACACTTATGTCACCTAGGTACTCTTTATCGTAATTCATAGGAGACCAAACATCGTCATTTGAGGTTTTGATATGTAAAGGCTCATCTTTTAGCATACTGGCCAAACTGTATTTATCTGACTGCTGTAATGCTGTTAGATAAATAGCAGGCTTAATTAATGAGCCTATTTGCCTAACTGCGTCTAGCGATCGATTGAAGCCAGAAAACTTTGGTTTTCTATCAGACACTAAGGCCTGTATTTCACCTTGCTCGCTTGATGCAATAATCACCGCTGTTTGCAGCAGTGATGTTTTAAGTTTGTTACTTTCAAGCCTGGGAATCATTGATTCAACACTAGCTTCCGCTTTGTCCTGAACAATAGGATCAATACTGGTAAATATTTTTAAGCCTGCAGTTTTTAAATCATCCTCATTATAATCTTGCTGTAGTTGTCGTCTGACCAAACCCATTAGTGCAGGATATCGATTACTAGATAATCTTGGTTTTTTACTAATACCTAAAGCTGCAACAGAATATTTATTATATTGATACTGAGAGATAACACCTTGCTCTAACATCAATGCCAGCACCTGGTTTCTCCTCGACTTTGAGCGAGAGGGGTTTCGTCTGGGCTCATACCAAGAAGGTCCTTTCACTATACCTACCAACAGTGCCATTTGATCACGACTAATTCTCTGCAGTGGTTTTGAAAAATAAAAATGACTCGCTAATTGGAAACCATGAATTTGATTGCTCCCATTTTGTCCTAGATAAACTTCATTAATATATGTTTCGAGAATCACGGATTTGTCATAATGAAATTCAAGCAATAGAGCCATAATTGCTTCGTTTATTTTTCTAATGAGTGTTCGTTCAGACGAGAGAAAAATATTTTTTACCAATTGCTGAGTAAGTGTGCTGCCTCCCTGTACCGTCTTACCCGCGACTATATTTGCGAATAAAGCACGAGCTATTGAAATCGGGTCTATACCCCAGTGATTGTAAAAACGCCTGTCCTCTACCGCCAGAAGCGCTAGAATTAAATCATCAGGTACATCTTCAAGTTTAATGAGTTCCCTTTCTTCTTTTTGTTTAGGGTATATACCAGCGATTTTTATGGGCTCTAAACGAAAAACTGCAATTGACTGATTAGAATTAAGCTCCTGTATATTTTTAATAACACCATTGTCGATATACAACCTTACGCCTTTAGACGACCGTATAACCTCACCAAACTCAAATTCCCGTGAAACAAACTCAATATTTGAATAATTATTAACTCTAAATTGCCCAGGCTTATTGGGCCTTGTATCTACTTTTATATAATCCAGGCTTTGTAATTCTGCAATAACATCAGCCATACCGATCTTTTTGCTTTTAAATAGCTCTAATGGACGTGCATATACCGACGACGGAAAAGACCAGATTTTTCCTGAGATTTTATCAGTTATTTTCATATCTAAATAAACGATATATAAGCTTGATATCAAGAATATAAATAGCAACAGTGAACCTGTTACTTTATTGATAAGAATCTTTTTGAAAGAGCTACGTGGCTTCGATTTTTTATTGGATTTTTTGCGTGTTTTTGAAGGCATAAGAGGACGACTAAACGCCTAAAGTTTACATACAGCTAATTAATAAATTTTAAGTAGTATAAATAAAAAAAGCACCTAATGGTGCTTTTTTTATTGGTTTTATCGGCAGGTTGAGAGGAATTTCGCTTTCTTACCCTTACAGGGGTCAGAATCAAAACTTGAACTACCTGATTTAGGTTCAGGACGACTTTCAACTTGCGGTTCGGGCTCTTCTTGTGCTGCCTGTGCTGCAGCGCGTTCTTTATTTAATTGTGCTTTTTGTCTTGCTAGCTCAGCTCTCTCTGCAGCAATCTTTTTCTTTTCATTAGCTATTTTTCTAGCTTCAGAATTCTTTTTAGATTGTCTTTTTTCGGCTTCGGCCTTACGGTTTCTCTCAGCCTGCTGTTGCTTCTTTTTCTTTGCAGCCTCTTCCTCAGCTTTTTTACTCTTTGAAGCCTCTAAAGCTAACGCACGTTTATTCGCAGATTTTTCACGATTTCTTGCTAATTGCTCTTCAACCGTAATAGCCTCATGCTCGGCCTCAGAAACACCATTAAATGTTGCTTTATTTAGCCAGGTTAAGGCGTTATTTAAGCTTTTAGGAACTCCCACACCTGTTGCATACATTTTACCCAAATAATACTGCGCATCCGGGTTGCCACTGGCTGACTCCTGACGCAATATTCCTAACTGCGTTTTAGAGTGATTATTTAAACCATTCTTTTTAATGTCTAAATAGAGTAATTTGTAGACGGCTTTTTTATGATCTTGTGCCGCAGCTTTTTCAAACCAGTTTAATGCAGTTGCCGCATTTTTTTGCACACCTTTACCGGTTTCGTACATTTCACCGACTTTATACTGTGCTTCTGGATTCCCTTGCTCGGCCAATTTCACTTGAAAACGAAATACACCGGATGAAATATCAGCAGATAAACTAAGCGGCATTAGTAAACTGAATGTGAATATAATTTTTATAATGTTTCGCATTATCATACCGTTAATAACCCACGTTGAATCATTCATAATTAGCTCTCCGTCATTGGAGAGCTTTGATACGCAAATAGTTCCATTTTAGAAGATCACATCAACACTTGCACTGATCAACATTGCAGTATCACCATCAGCAAAATCAGCTGGTACAGCTGGGGCACCTGCTGGAGTTTGTCCAAATAAACCACCACTTCCCGCCGCTATATCAGGTGTAATTGATTGAATTTCAAATTTAAACGCTGCGCTGTCATTTACTTCATAGCGTACGCCTAAAGTAATAGAATCCTGACTTACACCTTGATTAACAGGGCCGGCTTCAGGATCACCTTCTGAGTTAGCAACTGTAATATGTGGTAAAAATTTACCCATGCGGTAACCCAGTGTTAGATACCATGCATCTTGATCTGGGAATATCGCCGCCATTGCAGAATCTGAAATATCACGGGTTACATACTCTGAGTAGCCTATAAAGTTATTAACATCCCAAGATACACCCATACTGATCAACTCAGCACTACCACTAGCCTGAAAACCTATAAAAGGAGCAGTCGGAACACCTGATACTTCAGTCGTGGTTACATCTGTACTTAAATAACTCATCTGAACGGTAAAAGCACGACCTGATAATTGTAGAGCAGCACCATAGAAATTTGAGGCGTCAAACACAAGGTCGCCATTTGTATTTGGCACCGCTTCATTATTAGAGCCAAGATATGGCTGAAAAACTAGCGCCATATTACCTAAATCCGCCTGAAACAAGCCCTGCAGACCATTAATGGTATTAATAGGGTTATTTCGATAAACCTCTTGTGGTGGGCGAATCCACGGGTATGCATAACCCACTTCAATATAATCTGAAATTAAGAAAACAGGCTCTTTTACTTTACCACCACGTAAGCTTATTGAATCTGAGAAGCGCCAATCTAAGTAAGCCCACTCCACATCCATATCAAAGTTTTCATCTGAACCCGATCCGAGTATCTGGGCTACAGCCTGCATATTTTCTGCTACATCAGCAGTAACCTGTAAACCGAATTTAGAGTCATTATCAAAACGAACATCATCCGAAATTGTATCTAGGTATGTAGAGTCTTTAAGATCATGTATTGCAAAACCGGCTGATAAAAAGCCATCAAGCTCAACTGCATGTACTTGCTGTGAAAGTCCTAGTGCAGCCATTAAAGTAGCTGAAACTATTGTTTTTTTCATTGCACGCCCCGTTGTGTGGTTGTTCTTTA
>Ga0316204_10007153_pt1 | contig 16579 bp, 17 predicted proteins | sample 6monrhotite_MG_2_FD_205661 | JGI IMG/M metagenome (GOLD analysis project Ga0316204, IMG submission 205661) | Microbial mat bacterial communities from mineral coupon in-situ incubated in ocean water Damariscotta River, Maine, United States -... | ecosystem: Environmental > Aquatic > Marine >... | reverse complement strand
TGGCAATGATTTTTCAGTTTTATTGTCAGAAGCCGCTGCATTAGAGGAAGGCGCTATTGTCTTTGGTTATCCTGTTAGCGACCCTCATCGTTATGGGGTGGCAGAATTTGATAGTAATGGAAAAGTTATAGGTATAGAAGAAAAACCCAAAACGCCTAAGTCCAACTATGCCATAACAGGTTTGTATTTTTATGATAATAAAGTTTGTGAAATTGCTAAAGGATTGGTTCCTTCAAATAGAGGTGAGCTCGAAATTACAGATATCAATCGATACTATTTAGAAAGAGAAGAATTAAATTTAACCCTAATGGGAAGGGGGATGTCGTGGTTAGACACAGGCACACATGATTCCTTATTAGAAGCTAGTAAATTTATTGAAATTATTGAGAAAAGACAAGGTTTGAAAATATGTTGCCCTGAAGAAATAGCTTATAGAATGGGGTATATAAGTGCTGAACAGTTGGAAATTTTAGCAAAAGAGATGAGTAAAAATGAATATGGCGAATATCTGTTACGGTTGCTTAATGAAAAAACATATTCAAATGTATATTAGTAAAACAAATGATCTAAATGCAGTGTCAATATGACTGTTCTAAATGACGTAAAACTTATCAATTTACCATCTCATAAAGATGATAGAGGTATATTGACATCATTGGAGCAAATGAGAGATGTGCCAATTGATATAAAGCGAATATTCTATATGCATCAGGTCAGTGCCAATCGAGGAGGGCATGCCCACATTGATACTGATCAGGTGGCAATCGCTACATCAGGTTCATTTGTAATTAAACTGTCTGACGGTAAAGATTGGGAGTCTTATACGCTGAATGATCCAACAGTTGGTCTTTACATACCACGAATGGTATTTGTAGATATTGATGACTTAAGTGCAGATTCGGTTTGTCTGGTTTTGGCGAATACGTTTTATGATATAAATAAATCACTGCGCTCCTGGGAAGATTACTTAGGAGCGATTAAATGATATTAAGTAAAATAGATGAAAAAAGTTTTTTGTTGTCATCATTAACATTAAATGGAAAGTTCCAGGGAATATCTGAGTTAGAACCTTGGTTGCATGCTAGAGAAGTAAAAAATAATTTTTCTGTAAATGAAGTGCCATTTAGAGATATGGATCAATGGGATTTCGATACTGTTTCTGGAAATATAGTGCATGTTAGTAAAAAATTTTACAGTATCGAAGGTATTAAAGTTAAGACTAATTTTGGGAATACGCCCGAGTGGGAACAGGCTATTATTAATCAGCCTGAAATCGGCATACTTGGGATCATCACAAAGAAGTTTGAAGGTGTTGCATATTTTTTGATGCAAGCAAAAATGGAACCAGGCAATATAAATATTAGCCAGTTTTCACCAACAGTGCAGGCGACTAAAAGTAACTATACGCAAATTCATAAAGGTAGGCGACCTTTATTTCTGGAGTATTTTTTAGAGAAAGGTAAAGCTAGAGTTATAGTTGATCAACTACAATCTGAACAAGGTGGTGCCTTTTTAAGAAAACGCAATAGGAATATGATAGTTGAGGTTTTAGAGTGCATTGAACTACCAGAGGATTTTTGCTGGTTAACTTTAGGGCAAATTAAACAACTTGCAGCAGTTAATGATCTTATTAATATGGATGCTCGCTCGGTTTTGTCGTGTATACAATATATGGATGATGATTTGAGATCTAAAATCGTTAATGATATTTATGATTTTAGATTTGAGAATAATATTAGTGCATATGGAAAAAAATTATTGATTTCAATGGCTCATAATAATTATGCTGAGCATTCTATGCTGGATGTATTGGCGTGGCTAACTGAGCAAAAGGTTAAGTATCAGTGTGAAGTTACATCTGTTGGCTTAAACGAGTTGGTGGGCTGGAGTAGAACAGAATATGAAATTAAGGGTAGTGATAATTGTTTTCATATAAACGCTGTTAAGGTAAAGGCCGGTAATAGAGAAGTTAATAGCTGGGATCAGCCGCTTGTAAAAAATTTAAAAATAGGAAGTGTCGGTTTTATAACGCAAAAACGAAATAATATTTTGCATTTTGTTGTTCAAGCAAAAGTAGAACCTGGCTTTATAGATATGGTTGAGTTGTCTCCCACTGTATCTGCATCATCGGCCTGTGTTGAAGATGAAAATATCCCATATATGAATTATTTTCAAGATGAAGTAAAAGACAATATGAATCTGTCGGTTATTCTTTCGGAGGAAGGTGGCCGTTTTTATAAGTTAAGAAATCGATATATGATTATGGAATTAATTGAATCTGAAGAGGTTGAATTGTTTGATAATTATATTTGGATGACGCTGGGTCAAATACTTGAGCTTATTAAACATAGTGGTTATGTGAGTGTTGAAATGAGAAGTTTAATTTCTGTAATGAAATTATTATAAGAATGGCTTTGCTATGAGAATGTTGATATTAGGGTATTCTGGAATAGTGCAACGAAGAGTGTTGCCTGCATTAATGGCAATAGACGATTTTGTTTCTATTGATGTTGCAAGTAGATCAAAAGCTGTTGATATTGACTTGCCTGTCTCTAAGAAAGGCGATACATATGCTGATTATTTGCATGCACTTGAGTCGAGCAAGGCTGATATTGTTTATATATCAACAATGAATAGCGATCATGCCAAATGGGCTGAAGAAGCCTTAGAAAAAAATTTCCATGTGATTGTAGATAAACCTGCTTTTTTAAGCTTGGATACTGCAGAAAAATTGGTTGCATTATCGAAATCTAAAAATAAGCTTCTAGCAGAAGCCACCGTGTATGAATATCATCCCCAAATTGAAAAAATAAGATCGATTTTTTACCAGCATAAAATACTGCCAATTCGTATAAATGCAATGTTTTCATTTCCTGCTTTATCAGCCGATAATTTTAGGTATCGTAAAGAACTCGGTGGTGGTGCGTTACTAGATTTAGGTGTATATGCAGTATCATTAGGCCGAATTTTTTTTGATGCTGAACCAGATGATATCTACTGTAAAGTTAATAGTTGGTATGAGAAGGAAGGGGTCGATACATCATTTAGTGCGCTAATAGTGTATAGCAATGGACGGTCTATGGTGGGGCATTTTGGGTTTAATACCCAATATCAAAATAAAGTTAATGTATTAGGTGATGGATTATCGATTGATGTAGATAGGGTTTTTACTAATTCTCCAGATGCTGAGAGCTTGCTTCGAGTTAGTTCAGGAATGAATTCGAGTGACCAGACAGTGTCATCATCTGATTGTTTTGTCGGTTTTTTTACAAAAATATTACAAAGTGTGAAGTTAGAGAGCTTTCATTCATTTACTGAAAACTTATTATCTGATGCTAGGGCAATGTCATTGCTCAATGTATCGGCGCAGAATAATAGCAGAGATTAATTTATGCCTATCAAAGTTTGGGATTATTTAAAAGAGTACGAAAATGAGAAATCTGAACTCAATGATGCGATTACGAAAGTCCTTGAGTCAGGCTGGTTAATATTAGGAGAAAACGTAGATAATTTTGAAAGTGAGTTTTCAAATTATTGCGGTTCAAAATATGGTGTAGGTGTTAATAGCGGTACAGATGCTTTGTTCCTTGGTCTTCTTGCGTTAGGTTTAAAGAAGGGTGATGAAGTGATTACAGTGTCAAATACTGCGGTACCAACGGTGTCTGCAATAGTCAGTGCGGGAGGTGTTCCTAGATTTGTTGATATTGACCCTGAAACATATCTAATGGATGTTAGTAAGTTAGAGCAAGCTATAACAAAAAATACAAAGTGTATATTGCCTGTGCATCTATATGGTCAGTGCGTCGATATGGATGTAGTTAATGCAATTGCCAAACAACATGGATTATATGTTCTTGAAGATTGTGCACAATCTCATGGAGCAGAATATAAGGGTACCAAAGCAGGGAGTATGTCCGATTTATCTGCATTCTCATTTTATCCTACAAAAATACTCGGGGGATATGGTGATGGCGGGATGGTTGTAACCAATAGTGAAGAAATACGAGATAAAATGAAACGTCTTCGCTTTTATGGAATGGATAGTGCTTATTATGCAAAAGAGCATGGGTATAATTCCAGACTAGATGAATTACATGCAGGGATTTTGCGTAAAAAATTACTCCATTTAGATGAGTATATTACTCAGCGTCGCAATATAGCAAAAAGGTATGATGAGCTATTATCAAATTCATCTTTTGTCTTGCCAAAAACGGCTGATTTTAATAGGCACGCCAATTATGTATACGTAGTAAGGCATGAAAATAGAGACAACATAATTGCTGAATTAAAGAAAAAAGATATTTTTCTAAACATTAGTTATCCCTGGCCTATACATTTAATGAGCGGTTATGATTCGCTAGGTTATAAAAAAGGTGATTTTCCAAATACAGAAAAAGCTGCAAATGAGATATTTTCATTACCTATGTATCCAACGCTAGCGCTGGAAGAGCAAGATGTGGTTGTAGAAGCGCTAAGCAAGTACTGAGAAATATTATTGTATGAAAGTGTTTTCATTAATCTCAGAGCTAAATCAGTTGGGGAAATTAAACAAGTATAAAAACGTTGTTTATAGTCTCTCAGATCAGATTTTTAGTATTGGCGCTGTGTTTATGATAAATATGGTATTGGCGAGAACTGAGACGGAAGCTGACTATGGTATGTTTGTGTTGGTTTATTCTCTATTTACAATAACTTCGGGTTTTCATAATGCGTTGATTATAGAGCCATATACAGTATTTGCCTCGGGGCGCTACAAGGATATATTTTTACCATACCTGCAATATATTTTACGAATAAACCTTGTTGTAGGATTGTTTCTGTCTTTATGTTTGTTAATGATCACGGCGATTATCTGGCTTTGGTTTAGTGACTTTTATTCGTCAATGTTATTAGCTTTGTCTGCAGGTATTTTATTTGTAGTGTCAGGCGCATTATTTAAGAGGGTTTTTTATGTGCAGCATGACAGTTTTTCGGCAGGTGTTATATCCACGTTATATTTTATAAGTATATTGGTTGGTGTTTTGTATTTGGTAGAGGCTAATATTCTATCAGGCATGGCGTCATTTATATTACTCTCTATTGGCTGGGTAATAGTAAGCCCTATATTTTTTAGGAAATATTCAGTACGAAAATATAACGGTGAATTTATTAAAGCTTACCCAGACTATTGGTCTAAGCACTGGAGGTATTCTCGTTGGGTTTTAGCCACCGCAGTAGTCTATCCTTTGATTACACAAGGTTATTATTGGATTACAGCAGGAATGTTAAGCGTGGAGAGCGTGGCGCAGTTAAAGGCAGTGCAAAATATAGTATTACCAATAAATCTTTTTTTTATATCTATATCGTTGTTAGCGCTACCTCGTATGTCCTTAGTTTATCAGAATGAATTATTAGATGGCTTGTTGCCATTGCTTAAAAAGTTACTCTTTGTACTTGTAGGCAGTGCAGTTGTATTTATGTTTAGTATTTGGCTTGTAGGAAGAGAGTTATTGAGCCTTATCTATGATGATAAATACAACGCATCCTTTGAATTACTATACATTATAAGTCTGGTTCCAATCTTTTTTGCTATAGGAAATGCTTTTAATGATGCATTGAAGGCAATGGAGAAACCAGATTGGGTTTTTAAAGCATATGTGATTGGTGGAGTTGTAACTCTTCTTGTAGGGATACCACTGGTCGAAGTTTATGGTCTTGTCGGGGCTGCTTGGGGAATGGTTGTGTCTGCTGCTGCATATGGGCTTGTATTATGTGGTGGTTTTTTTGCCTTATATTTAAGGGTAGGTAAAATATAATGTATATGAATGCATTTGTGAAAAATCTTTTGCTTAAAATAAAGCCAATAGCAAAAATAAGAAATAGCCGCTTGTTACAGAGATTTAAAAAAATATCAGAAAAAGATGCGAAGATTTCAGCTATAAAATTAAGGGATTCCTGGAAAGAGCCCTCAATACATTCTATGCAGGATGAGCATATAAATATCGAGTTGTCAGAATATACAAATGGTGCCTCTGTTGCTGTGTTTGATGTGCTTACAAGTCTTCTTTCTAAAAATATAGAACGTATAAATGAAAAAAGCATTTTAGAAATAGGTTGTTCTAGTGGCTATTATTCTGAAGTACTTAAGATAAAAGAGATACATAGTGAATTTACAGGCTGCGACTATTCGCGTGCATTTATTGATTATGCAAAAGTAAAGTACCCTGATGGAAAGTGGGATGTTGAGGATGCTACGGATTTAAGTTATCAGGATTTGTCATATGATGTTGTGATTTCAGGATGCTGTATTCTGCATATTTATGACTTTGAAAAAGCGATAGCTGAGGCAGCTAGAGTTTCAAAAGAGTATGTTCTCTTTCATAGAACACCAGTAATACAAAAAAACAGAACGGCTTATTACTTAAAGCAAGCTTATGGTATTGAAATGCTAGAAATTCATTTTAATGAAAATTCTCTGATCGAATTGATGGGAAAATATAATCTAGAAATGGTTGATTCAAAAACTACTGATAATTTCCCTTTTTGGGATGGCGATGATGTTTTTTCGTTTAAAAGTTTTTTAATGAAGAAGCGTGTTTAATTTCTATTAATTTGATCGTAGTTATTTTGTGGCGTGTATTTCCTTATTATTCGATGAGCTCAATAGCCTGTCATTAAAAGGCGGTACCTTAAGTTAAGGTTATAAGGCTGAGTTATGATAAGTTTAATTAAATTCAATGAGGTTCAGATTGTCAGTATTTAATTTGTTTCAATTTATTTTATTTCACCCCATGAATAAGGGGAGAATGTTTAAATCTATAATTAGATTCTTGAAGTGGCAGATTGGTAGTCGACTGGTTCCTGGTGATGTCATATATCAATGGGTTAATGAAGCTAAAATAATTGTAAGGCCTCATGAAACGGGTTTAACGCAAAATATATATTGTGGATTACATGAGTTCGAAGATATGTCTTTTCTTCTTCATGTGTTAAGAAAAGATGATTTATTTGTAGATGTAGGCGCTAATGTTGGTTCGTATACAGTACTAGCTTGTGCTGCTGTTGGCGCAAACGGAATAAGTATTGAGCCTGTCCCTGACACGTATTTACGACTAACTAATAATGTAAATATCAACAATGTCTCAGAGCAAGTGGCATGTATTAATATGGGTGTGGCGGATAAAGAAGGTGTGATCAGATTTACATCTGATTTAGATACCATGAATCATGCCTTGTCAGATAATGAAGATTCATCTAACTCAATTTTAGTTAATGTTAAGACATTGGATTCATTGCTCGTAGAGAAGAAACCATATGTTATAAAAATTGATGTTGAAGGTTTTGAATTACCTGCGCTGATGGGGGCGCAGACTGTTCTTAGTAATGAATCATTGCATGCAATAATTATAGAACTTAATAATAGTGGCGAAAAATATGGACATAGTGAAGTTGATATTATTAATAAAATAGAGGAATTTGGTTTTTCTCCTTATCAGTATGACCCAGGCTCTAGAAAGCTTGTATTATTAAATGGTAAGAATACAAAGTCTCAGAATACGCTGTTTATTAGAAATGTAGAATCTGTTGAGAAAAGACTCTTAGAATCTCCAGCCTTTAGTGTTTTAGATCAAGAAGTATAGTGTTTGTAATTCATGAATAATTTATCAGTTTCTAAAGTCACTTATTTACAATTGGCTGCTTCATATGCTCCAGCTTGGGGCTTTGGGGGTACAGTTCGTGTTTTGTATGATTACGCACAATGGGCAGCGGAGAAGTATGAAACTGTAGCAGTTATTACAAGTGATATAAATCATGATTATACAGTTTTAAATGATAAGTCAGATTTGTATGGAAAAGTTAATGTTTACCGAGTACCAATGCTATGCCATAAGCTTTCCCGTAAGAATGTCAATATTTTATCTATTAAAATGTTTTCTAGAGCAGTTTCCATAATAAAAAATTCAAGTGGGAATGTAGTTATACATTTTGGAGAATTACGTGGCTCTGTTCCAATATATGTAGTAATCCTCAAAAAAATGTTTCCTACAAAGGTGAGAGTGGTTTATTCCAGTTTTGGCCATCTTCATACTAAAAAAAGTAAACTTCGTGATATTTTTGATTATTTTTTTCTGGGCTCAATTCTTAGTAATATTGATACGGTGTTGGCTCAAAATGAGCATGAGGCTAGTTGTTATGAAGAAATGTCTCTAAAAGCAAGTAAGGCACTAAAAAGTCAAGTCACTGTTTTTCCATTGCACTCAACGGTGCCTGATTACATTAATGTTGATGATGCAAGAAGCAACCAGCATGATCATCAGGCTGCCAGAATTCGTTCTAAGTTAGATATTTCTGAGGATGCATTTGTTTTAGTGTTTTTAGGAAGATTGCATCCTGAAAAAGGTATTTTTAGAGCTATTGACGCATTTAATAAATTTCAAAAAAAATATGAGGGTGAGTCTTTCTTTTTAATTATTGGAAAAGATGATGGGTTTCAGTCTCAAGCTGAGGCGTATATTGAAGATTTAAGCTTAAATAGTTCAGTTAGAGTTATAAATAATGTCTATGAAGATAGGTTTGAGTACTATTGCGCCAGTGATCTGTTTGTCGGTTTTCCTACGATTTATGAGGAAACAATGCTGTCATCCGTCGAAGCTTTATGTTGTGGAATACCGTTATTAGTGTCAAAAGAAGCTGATATACCTTTTGTAGAAAGTGAAAACGCAGGTTTTGTGATTGATTACACTGTTGAAGAAGCAGTAAGGTGCATGCTTAAGGTGTCTCTTAATAAAGAAGAGTTTAGGAAGCAGGCTAAAGCAATAGCCTCAAAATATTTTTTGAGTGAAAATGCTAAGTCTGTATTTTTTAAAATATTAGAAAGTAACTTAAGTTAGGGACCTTGGGAGTTTTAAAGGATCGCGACTCATAGAGGCATATTATGCTCTTTTTATATTTACTGATGTTATTTCCAGTAGTAATTATTTTCATTGTTACATTTAGGCGGCTTGTGATTGTTGATTGCCTGGTTACTCCTATTATGGGGTGGGTTGTCGGCTTAGCTTATTTTATACTGCTACCACTCATTTTATTGATTGTGAATGGTGGGTTCGTGATTCCTGAAAGCCATCAGGTTCTTGGTTATTGGGGAGAAGTCGATTTAAGCCGTACAGTATATTTATATTCTGTCGCTGTGACCTGCGCGTCATTGGCGCTAGCATTCTTATCTGTTTATTTTTTAACGAAGATGCAAAAACGAAGGTTTTTACTCGCTAATTTATTACAAATTAAGTATTCAAAATTAAACAGGATTTTATGGATATGCAGCACACTTATGGTGCTGGAGTGGGTTTATAATGTCGCTTCTACAGGCGGTATACATAATTATTTTCAAGAGCATTGGTATTCTAGGCATGAAGCTTCGATAAAGAACTATGCTGAAGCCTATGTTTTTCTTTTATATGTATCAGTTGTGAATCAAGTTGTATTTACGGCTGCTACGGGTATCTTGATTGTAGGGCGAATTAATCGTCGTCATAATAAAAATATAGCATTAACAATTGGTTTGACGTTAATGGTACTAAATATGATATATACAGGAAATAGGATCTTTATAGCATTATTGATTCTTTATGTTGTTGCATCATTAATAGTTTATAGGCGGTGGCATTATTTATTGCTAATAGCGCTTATGGCTCCAGTAGCTATTGGACTGTTGAGTATGTGGGCGTATGTGCGAGGAGATTTAACAAATATAGCTTCTGCAGTTGAAACATATCAAGAACATACAGTAGTCGAGAATAATGTTGTGATGCGTATGTTAGTCGAGACAACTGAAGGGACTAATGTCATGCTTTTATTGCATATAATAAATGATTATGGGACAAAATATGAGTTTTTGAATGGCTCAACTTATAGTAAAGCTTTAACATTTATGGTTCCGAGAAGTCTATATCCTGATAAACCGGAATCGTTTAGTGTTATCGCTGCAAAAACATATGAACCAGATGCGGCTACGAGTTTAAGTAGTACGGCTATGGGTGAAATGTATGCTAATTTTGGACTATTTATGATTGTGTTACTACCGATTATGACAATAGTTATCGTGTTTATAAGTCACCGGGTTACAGATAAGCTGCATAAGAACTACATATTAAGTTCAATTATGTTCTTTATGTTTGCCTGGATGGCACGATCTGAATTTGCAAGTAACTTTATATTCATCCTATTTGCAATGATATTTATTAGGGGGTTATCACTTGAAAAAGGTTTGTTTTATTCAGCCTCTAGTCGCAAATTATTGCGTCCCACTATTTGATGAGTTGGGAAAGCATTGTCAGCTTACCGTTGTATATTCGTCGGTCGAGCAAGGCAAGGGGTATGGTGAAGCATGTGTTGACTCATTAACTCATGTTAGGTGGCTTGAAATTCCTACCCTCAAGCCCTGTGGGGATAAAGTGGGAATGTACCAGGCAAATATAATAAAACATATTCGCGATGAAAAGCCTGATGCAGTTATAATTTTTGCCAATGTTCGCTACACAAGTTTTTGGACTACTTTGTTGTGGTGTAAGCTAAATAATATAGCTGTTTATCCCCACGGGCATGGATTGTATCGAAAACAAGAAGTAACGACTATTTGGAAATTTATTTATAAGGTTATTACAAAATTATCTACGCAATATATCTGTTATACACAGTCTGTTGCCGAATCGTTATTGAATCAAGGTATTCCACCGCATAAAATAGCGGTTGCTGAAAATTCACAGGTAAATTTATTTCCCGTAAGATCTAATGATAAAGAGTTAATAGAGTGTGGCATTTTATTTATTGGTAGATTGCGCGAGGGTTGTAATCTTGACTTGCTTATAGAAGTGATTACGAAATTAAGAGTAAATGCACACCCAGAGTTAACATTGCATATTATTGGAGATGGTGAAAATTTGGAGAAGTATAGGTTATTAGCTAAAGAACTAGATTATGTACGATTTTATGGTGGAGTGTATGATGCCAGTATTATTAGTGAAATATCCAAGAAATGTGTGCTTGGGTGTTATCCAGGCAATGCTGGTTTAAGTGTTGTACACATGATGTCGCTTAGCTTACCTGTAATAACTCACAGTGAAATGTGGCAGCATCAGGGACCTGAACCCAGTTATATTAAAGACGGGATTAATGGGGTTTTATATGATAACTCATGCGCATCGAAGTCACTTTATTCGGCATTAAAACATATTTTAGATAAAGATATGGATGACTTACAGGCAATGCAAGGTGCTGCATTTAATACATACAACGGACTTATGAGTCCTACATTGGCAAAACGGTTTATTAAGATATTAGATGCATAAAAATTTAGATGCGTCACAGATTATGAAAGTATATAAGGTTATGAAGTAATGAAAGTTTTAATATTAGCAGGAGGTTTTGGTACTCGGCTTAGTGAAGAGACAGATTTGAGGCCGAAGCCTATGGTAGAAATAGGTGGTAGGCCAATTTTGTGGCATATCATGAAAACATATTCACATTATGGATATAATGAATTTGTTATATTACTCGGTTATAAGGGGTATTACATTAAGGAGTATTTTGCTAACTATTTTCTTCATCAAAGCGATGTAACAATAGACCTGAAGAGTAATAATATTGAAATACACAATACTAGCAGTGAGCCATGGAAAGTTACTCTATTAGATACGGGGCTTGACTCGATGACAGGTGCAAGAATACGTAGGGCTAAAGATTATGTTGGGGAACAGTTTATGCTGACATATGGCGATGGCGTTGCAGATATTGATATAAATGAATTAGTTAGTTTTCATAATACTCATGAAGGCGCCTTAACAATGACGTCTAGTCAGCCCGAAGGGCGGTTTGGTGCTTTGGATATAACTGAAGATAAGCAAGTTAAAACCTTTCTTGAAAAGCCTAAGGGTGATGGAAACTGGATTAATGCAGGGTACTTCGTTTGTGATAAAAAGGTGATTGATTATATAGCTGACAATCCAAATACAGTATTTGAAGAAGAGCCGTTACAGAATTTAGCAAAAGATGGAGAGATTTATACTCATCAGCATCATGGTTTTTGGCAGCCAATGGATACCCTTAGAGATAAAAGCCATTTAAACAGCATCTGGAATAAAGGTGATGCGCCCTGGAAGAAGTGGAATTAGGTATGTTTGGTAATGTATATAAAGGCAAAAAGGTTCTCATAACAGGGAATACTGGTTTTAAAGGAAGTTGGTTAACCGTATGGTTACTCAAGCTTGGTGCAGAAGTTATAGGGGTTTCGAATAATGTGCCAACTAACCCCTCAATGTTTGAAACGTTATCTCTTAAAGATTCCATTAAACAATATATGCTCGATATTCGTGAATTAGATACATTTACAGAAGTTTTAGATACTGAGCGTCCAGATTTTGTTTTTCATCTAGCTGCTCAAGCTATAGTTTCACAATCATATGATGATCCAATATATACAATTTCAACAAATGTTATGGGAACTGCAAATGTACTAGAGGCATTAAGGAAGCTGAAGTTTTCATGCACGGCTGTAATTATAACGAGTGATAAATGTTATGACAATGTAGAGCAAATTTGGGGCTATAAAGAAAATGATCACATGGGCGGAAAGGATATCTATAGTGGATCAAAAGGTGCTGCCGAATTAATAATAAATTCATACTACCATTCATTTTTTAAAGATAATAAGAATATTAAGCTTGGGATTGCGAGAGCTGGAAATGTAATTGGTGGTGGTGATTGGGCGAAAGACAGAATAGTTGTGGATTGTATGGAGGCATGGAGTAAAGCTGATGTTGTTGAAATTAGAAGTCCGGACTCTACGCGTCCATGGCAACATGTTTTAGAGCCATTAAGTGGATATCTTGTGTTGGGCGCTGAATTATATAAATCACCTGAACTTGATGGCGAAGGTTTCAATTTCGGCCCTAGAGCCGAGCATAACCATTCAGTTTTAGAGTTGCTAGAAGATTTGGCAGATCTATGGGGCTTTAAAGAAAAAAATCAAGCATACCGAGTGATCGATAATATACCATTTCACGAAGCAGGATTGTTAAAATTAAACTGTGATAAAGCCCTATCTTTCTTAAAGTGGCAGGCAGTTTTAGAATATAAGAAAACGATAAAAATGGTTGGTGAATGGTATTACGAATATTATATTAATGAAAATAAAGATATGCTTGAGTACACAACAAAACAAATATCTTCTTATGAGAATGAGGCAGCAAGCAGAGGCTTGGCATGGATGGTGTAATTGTTACAAGTCTATCGACGATTGATAACCCAAAGGGTTCTATATATCATGCGATGAAAGAAAGTGATGTTGGTTACACTGGTTTTGGGGAGGCTTATTTTTCAACGGTGTCATATGGTGAAATTAAAGGCTGGAAGAAGCATACAGAAATGACGCTTAATCTGATTGTAATATCAGGTGAAATAGAATTTGTTTTGTATGATCTCAATGACTTCATGTCAATACGTTTATCCAATAGTAATTATTGTAGATTGACTGTTAAACCAGGTATATGGATGGGATTTAAGGGTATTTCAACAGATCGGAACATGTTACTAAATATAGCAAGCATCGAACATAATCCGAATGAAAGTGTAAATATGGGGTTAGAAGAATTACCATATGAATGGTAAAAAAATATTAGTCACAGGAGCAACCGGTGCTATTGGTAAAAGGCTAGTCAATAAACTTGTATCGGATGGCTGTAATGTGGCAGTACTTGTTCGGAATCTTTCTAAATCTAAAATCATGTTTGAAGATGATGTCCTGCATATAGAGTATGAGAATAACTGGCGTGATGACCTTAAAACATACAATCCAAATATAATTATTCACCTAGCCTCATATTCCACGAGTCAAGATGACTTGTCCAATATAAAACAATTAATTGAATCTAATGTATTGTATTTGTCTTTATTGCTTGATGCATTAAAGGGGTTGGATGTTGAACTATTTCTAAATGCGGGTTCGTTTTCAGAGTATTTAAATGGAGATAGGATTTTAGATCCTGCTTACTTTTACTCATCAACTAAAATTTGTTCACGTTATATAATAGATTACTTTAGTAAAGTGTACGATTTCAAATTCATGCAACTGATACTTTATAGTGTCTATGGGGTTGAAGGTGACAGCAAAAAGATATTTGATCTTATTCTGGATTCTCTAAATGGCAAAAAATCTATAGAGTTAACTGACGGGGCTCAACGACTCGATTTTGTGCATATTGACGACATATTAAAATTTTTTTCGGCTGCAGTGTTAAATTCAGATAAGATTAAAAATCAATATGAAGAATATTTTCTGGGTATGGGAGATCCTGTTAGTATTAAAGAGCTAGCTGCTATAGCTTCTGAAGTTACTGGCTTAGAGAGTAATGTGTCGTGGGGTGCTAAAGAGTACCGCAAAAGAGATGTGTTTTATGCATGTGCTGACAACGAAGGCTTACTACAAAGTATTAAATGGTCTCCCAGTATGACTATTACAGAAGGAGTTCTATTGGAATATAAAAAAAGGCTTAAAAGTGCTTGAAAATTTGACAATCATTATTGTTACTTATAATGAAGAGCTTAGAATTGAAAGATGTTTAGATAGCCTGGTTGGTATTTGTGAAAATATTTTTGTAGTTGATTCTCAATCTACTGATAAAACAACCGAAATACTGGACGATAGAGGGATTAAGCATACTCAGCATGAGTTCATTACATACTCTGAAAAACGTAACTGGTCGCAAAATAATAATCCATTTAACACTGAATGGGTCATGCACTTGGATGCAGATGAGCCTATTACACATGAATTGGCAAGTTGGCTTGTGAATGATTTTCCTATTGCATGTAAGAAGTATGATGGCTTTATGTTTAGTAGAAGGGCGTATTTTTTAGGGAGGTGGATGAAGCACGGAATGCAATACCCGATTTTTCATTTGAGGTTGTACAAAGCCAGTTTAGGTATGTGTGAGGAAAAGGCTTATGATTCACATTTTGTTATTCAGTCAGAAAATGTAAAGTCCATTAATGGCGCTGATATACATAATGTAGTGGCAGAGTCTTTGAGCGATTTTATTGTAAGTCATGATAAATGGTCAACTTTAGAAGCGAAGGAGATATCAGAAGGAGGAAAAAAAGGCGATGTAGTGGCCAAATTATTCGGGAACCCCATCGAAAGAAGAAGGTGGTTTAAGGCTAATGTATTTGAAAAATCTCCAATGTTCCTCAGAGGCTTCGCTTTGTTTTTTTATCGTTATTTTATAAGGCTAGGATTTTTAGATGGGAAAGAAGGTTTGATATATCATGTTTTGCAAGCATTTTGGTTTAGGTTTTTAATTGATGCTAAAGTATATGAGTGTACGAAAAATAAAAAATAGCAGAATAGGCTGTGAATTTAATTAAATTAATAAGTGTATATTATGGCAAATAATGTGGATAGTTATGGGTGGGAAACGACTGAAGATCCGGGGTCATGTGGTTATGTTGTGCCGGAAATTATTGATATTATAAAGAAACAAAAGCCTTCTCCTCTTAAGGTATTAGACTTGGGTTGTGGGAATGGGATGTTATGTGGATTCTTAAGTGAAGTTGGTGTTGATGTCGTAGGCGTCGATTATGACGATGATGGTGTTTGTCTGGCAAAAAATAAATATCCAAATATCCCCTTTTATAAGTATGGAGTGCAAGATGATCCTCAGAGGTTGCTGGATGAAGTGGGTGAAGGTTTTGATATTGTGATATCTACTGAGGTAATAGAGCATTTGTATTCGCCTCAACAGTTACTTAATTTTGCTGACAAATGCTTAAATAAAAACGGGAAATTAGTACTCACCACGCCTTATCATGGTTACCTAAAAAATCTCTTGTTATCTTTATTTAATAAATGGGATTTTCATCATACAGTTAGCTGGGAAGGTGGCCATATTAAGTTTTGGAGTAGAAAAACATTAACTGCGTTTTTATCACAGCATGGATTTGAGGTGTCTGCTTTTTCAGGTGTTGGTAGGTTACCTTATTTATGGAAAAGTATGGTATTAGTTGCACATAAAAAAAATAATACTTAAATATATCATTGCAGATCATAATGAAAATAGAAAAAATAAAAAAATTATTTAATATATTAAAGCGTCCATTTTTTTTAAGAGCTTTATCTAAAGGTACGGCAGCGGGTACAGAGCATATTTCTGTACTGAAGCATTTGAGCTGTAATTATGTGGTAGATATTGGTGCAAATCGAGGTCAATTTGCTTTGGTTGCCAGGTATCTTTTTCCAGGTTCATGTATACATTCATTTGAGCCGCTAACTGAGCCAGCCAACGTTTTTGAAAAGGTTTTTTCTGTTGATGATAATGTTCATCTGCATCGTTGTGCTGTTGGGCCTGTAAAAACCTCTATGACTATACACGTCTCTGAGCGTGATGATTCTTCATCATTATTGCCTATAGGTGAGAACCAATCTAAGTTGTTTCCACATACTGGCGAGAGTGAAACTAGAACAACTGATGTTTTTCCTCTAAGTGATATGATTGATGCTAATGAAATTACTAACGATGCTTTGTTAAAAATAGATGTTCAAGGTTTTGAG
>Ga0316204_10007152_pt1 | contig 16580 bp, 17 predicted proteins | sample 6monrhotite_MG_2_FD_205661 | JGI IMG/M metagenome (GOLD analysis project Ga0316204, IMG submission 205661) | Microbial mat bacterial communities from mineral coupon in-situ incubated in ocean water Damariscotta River, Maine, United States -... | ecosystem: Environmental > Aquatic > Marine >... | reverse complement strand
CGACAATGATAAAAAACGAGTTAACTGCTTTTTCCGTGGTTTGAGCGAGAGCAATTAGAACGACAAACTACGGCTGTCTTAAAGCAGTTAACCCTGATTACCACTATATCCGTCATTCGTTGATAAAGAAATATCCGACTTAATGGCGTGGATTTTGTGGGTTTAAATAAACGCCGTGTATAACAACAGGTTGGTTGGCTAATAGATCGAATTAATCCGGCAGGCTGATTATTTGATCGCTGATTACTGTGATTTTACTTTGGTTTTGCTGCAACGGCTGCATTTCCGGAGATACACCTTATTTGTATATGCGAGAAAAGCGCCGATGGGAGGGAATTTAGTTGACCATAATGCTGGGTCCGGGCTAGTATTCTTGGGTCCTGCATATTTGCGAAAATGGGCCATTAGATAATATTTCCCTAACTCCCTGGTTGATTGGTGATTACTTGTGCTTAAACGACTTTTTTTGCCCATTTTTTTTAGTTTGCTTCTGCTGTTTGTTAACGTAGCCGTTAGTGATAGCCAGCATATAAGTAATATGCCACTAGCACCGAAATGCATTTCTGAGTCATGTCAGCTTATTGCGTCAAAAAAGAACTGGCCTAAAGCTACACGAAAAGAGGATGCATTATTGTTTAATTTAGGACCTGTGAAATTCCGCCTGTCCCCGAATCCGACCGAAGTTATTGCGCTACCAATGGGGATGGCCACCCTGCGCTACGGAGAAAAAAGTATTGTGGTGCATCGTCAATCAGTGGAGACGGTCAACGAATTAGCAATAAAAGGACTGTTTGACCGGGCCAGTTTTACTATCACGGATATTCCCAAAATAGTATTTACTCATGCGGCCAACGAGACAGAGCCCGTAAATCGTAGTGATCGATTCCTATGGCGATATGCAATGTTTCTAAAGCAAACTCACTTTGAGGGCACAGACCAATTAATGTGGGTGGAGAGGGCCGGTTTGCGTGTGTTTTATGGGCTACGAAAGGGATCTAATGACAATGTTGTGATGTTTATCACGCAGAAGCAGTCACTTTCTGAGTATCTTCAGGTGGTTGCCTTCGGATACTCGCTAAGTGAATTCGAAAAACAGATTCTTCCTCATATTTTCAGCTATTCGGAGTAGTTTATTATGTTAGATAACATGGAGCGTACCGCGCTTGCAGACATCCTGGTTAATTTTTTTGGTGCACAAATGCATGATAAAAGAGCGCGATTTAAGGAAAAAACACTCGAAGCAACGGAGTTAATGCTAGAAGAAATACAAAAGTGTGATCGTCGAATCAAAATTCTTTTTTCAAGTTTGCGCTGCGCTATGGTCGGAAAAGGTTGGTTGCGCCGTTGTCTCAAAGCTGTCCTAAGAATCGTTAATGAAAATGGGTCAATGTTTAACGCGTGGATTGGTTGCACGAATACCCTGATAGCAAAACATCGTACTGAGATTGAGCTAACGCTGTATTAGGTTATGGTATAGAAAAGCGCGAGATTGTTCTTGCCCGGTATAACCTGGCCTAAGTGTTTTTCTCTTATAGTGTTTCATGAATGACGCTGAAAGTAATTTTTTTGCTTTTACAAAATATTGTTCATTGAAACAATTAAAAATTGAGGTGCTAGCAATTTAATCCCTAACAATCTAATCTCTAAACATTGAAGCTCAAAAGACCTGCGGGTACTTGATGTCGCTCCGTGCTGTCAATACTCGACAATGATAAAAAACGAGTTAACTGCTTTTTCCGTGGTTTGAGCGAGAGCAATTAGAACGACAAACTACGGCTGTCTTAAAGCAGTTAACCCTGATTGCCACTATATCCGTCATTCGTTGATAAAGAAATATCCAACTTAATGGCGTGGATTTTGTGGGTTTAAATAAACGCCGTGTATATACCCAAAGCGTTTAGGATTTAGGCTTTATTGCTGTCCTGGCGGCGTTGAAATTCCTCGCAATAGACCGGCTATTACTCGTCATTTCGGCTTTCTTAAAGAACCTACTGTTGGTGCCAGAACAAAAATATGAGGCGCACTAAATACCTAAATCCCAAACGCTTTGGGTATAACAACAGGTTGGTTGGCTAATAGATCGAATTAATACGGCAGGCTGATTATTTGATCGCTGATTATTGTGATTTTACTTTGGTTTTTCTGCAACGGCTGCATTTGTACAGGGTGATTAATTTTCCGCTTTTAACATCGAACTGCTTTTCTTGCACGATCTGCCATTTATGAAAACCACTTTTACACAGGGTTTTACCCTTGTGCTTTTCCTTAAGGCTGGGCTTTTTAAATTTAATAATTTGTGCCATGGGGTTATAAGGTGGCATCCAGGCATTCAAATAAATTTAGCGTCGGGCGCCAGGATAAGTCCTGCTGTGCTTTGGCGTTATCGACAGTTAACCCCTGTTGCATGCTGGCCATCCAGCCTGGTTCGCCGAGTGCCCCGGTATAGCGCCAGCAGAATTTGTGGAGTTGTTTTAATAACGCATGAGGCATGGGGATGGAATATTTGTGTACATGATGGTGGATGAAATGGAACGACGCCACTTCGTCAGTGGCAAGATTATAACTGCCGTGCACATTATCATTGAGCGCTGCGTTAACAATGGCGGTGGCAACGTCCTGCTCCCATACGCATTGAGTGAGGGGTTGCGGGTCTGGGAATGAAAAAGAAAAAGGCTGTGCCAGCAGTTGTTTCAGCAATGGCTGTGCGTTTTCCCCCAGAATGGCGTGGGGTCGCAGTCTTACTACACGAGGAGCATGGGGAAGTGTTTCAAACGCATCGAGCCATTGCTCTACGGCAACCTTGTGCTCGGAGTAATGGAAACCCGGGATGCTTTGCAGTGGTTGCGATTCAGTCATGTAGCTGGGGTTATTCGTGCTGGTGTTAACGTTGCCGTCGGCCGTACCATTATTGACCGTGCGATTATCAACCGTGCCACTATCGACTGCGCCATTAATGCCATATACCACGGCACTGGACAGGTGAATAATCGACGCCACTTTCTGTTGCCTGGCCAACTCAAAAACGTTGCAGCTACCCTCTACATTGTTGCTGTAGATGTGGTCGAGGTCAAATCGTTGCGCACCCAAGGTACCGCTATTGACGATAAAGGCCAGATGAATGACTGTGTCTGTGGTTGTTAGTAACCCGGCTAATTGGGGGGAGCGGATGTCCAGGATGTGTTCCTGGTATTTCGGGTGCTGTAATGTGGATTGCCGCAGGTCGACACCGATTACCTGGCTTATGCTGTCATGATCCAGCAGTCGTGGAATAAGTACTTTGGCGAGGCAGGCGGCGGAGCCGGTCACCAGCACATTCATGAGAAATGGGGTATTACTTTGTCGGCGAATATTTGCATGCTGCGCCGGGTTTGCTGGCTGGACATAACACCTGCCCCCATGGCGCACAGCACATGCGTTACACCTGCCTGTTGCAGGGCGGTTAGTTTTTCGATGCAATGCTGCGGGTTACCGACAATGACCATTCCGAGTTTTTCAAGCACCGTTAAGTTAAGCATTGGTTGATACAAATAACGCAGGTGCCCCAGTTTGCGATAGTATTCGTAGCCTTCATAGAGTTTCTTCAGTACTGGCGTAGTTTGCCGGAGCAACTGTCGGTAGAACCACACTAACCCTGGACCAGCTTCATTGCGGGCCTGGCTGGTGTCTTCGTGGCAGTATAGCCCAATTGCCATGGCGATACGCGGCGATGGCAATTGGGAGGTACTACCAGGATCGCGGCTAATTCGATAGGTATGCCAGGTATTCAGATAGCGGCGGATATCCGCTTGAATCATAAACCAGGGTTTAAAGGGGCCGAGCAAGGCCCCGTAGTTGAATTTTGCAGCAAACTCGATGCTATCGGGACTAATTGCCGCTGACCAAATGGGAGGGTGCGGCGTCTGCTGACACTTGGGTAAAATATCGATATTGTCAATTTGATAATGCGTTCCAGTAAAATTCACTGGGTCACCCGTGAATGCGCATTGAATGACCTCCAGCGCTTCTTGTGTCATACTCCGGCTGTCGCTGATATCGCTTCCAAAGCATTGATATTCCTTGGGAGAGAAGCCGCGGCCGAAGCCAAATTCCACTCGCCCGTTAGACAGTATATCCAGCGTCGCCAGGCGTTCGGCAATTTGCACGGGATGGTGATAGGGTAGCGGAATGATGCCATGCCCGAGGCGAAGGTGTTGCGTGCGCTGAGAGGCTGCGGCTAAAAATAAATCAGGTGCGGAGCTATGTGAATATTCAGGCATAAAATGGTGTTCAACCAGCCATGCCGCATTGAACCCCAGGTGATCAGCGAGCTCTAATTCCAGCAATGTCTCGTGAAAAACCTGTGATTCACTGCGTTGCGCGAATGCTGGCACGGAAAGTTCGTAGAATAAGTCAAAGATCATGAAGATATTCACACTATAGGTAATGCCAGTAATGGACGCCATCGGATGGTCAGTGCAGGTGATGAACAAGGCGTTGTCAGGTGATGGCCTGTATGGTTGCGGCCATAATTTGCCGCTCTATAGCCACTATATAAAAGTAGCTGTTATACCAGAAGTTCGAAAAAGAATAAAACCGGCAACTGAAACGCAGGATATTTGACGGGATATTGGAATAAAAATGGCGAATTTTAGGCCGGAATTTATGATCGGTTCAAAAGGATGGTGTTTTGAACATTGGGTAGGGGGTTTTTATCCTGAAGATATGCCTCAGGATTGGTGGTTTTCCTATTACAGCAATGAATTTCAGACGGTTTTATTGCCTTCTGAATATATAATGCGTTACGAGTTGTCCGATTGGCAGTCCTGGATGGATGATGTTTCCCAGGACTTTACCTTTTATGTCGAGTTAAAAGGTGATAGCGATTGGCCGCGCGCGCAACACTATTTACGCGTGCTGGAGGGGCAACTGGGTGGCTTGATATTGTCAATTGAGGCACCGGTAACCGCATCCCAGGTAGAGGTGTTGGTGAAAAATGCCGCGAGTTACGCGCCAGTTAGCATTGATTATCAACCGTTGGGGGTAATTGACCAGGATATTGACCACTTGTTGGGGCGCCTGCAGATAAACGGTTGCTGGCGAGAGGGAATGGCACCAGGCGGACAGTGGCGTTTTGGTACTTCAGCGATTGTGATGAGAGGTGATGGCGTGCATAATTCACCCGCGGAACTGCGCGCGTTGCTTGAGTCGTGCATAAAATCCGCGACTAGTCAAGGAACTGTGACGCTTTTTTTTGATGGCGCTTCGCCTAGAATAGAGGACATGCAAAATACGGTTGCGATTGGCCAGTTATTGTAATCGTTCGTTGAGGCAAGCCAGGGTGTCGCAAAGTCCCTAAGCGTTTCAGTGTTTAGCAGCCGATCTTTTTAAGAGCAAACGTTCTTAAAAACCAAAATCTTTAAAAACGTAGCCATGCAGTCACTACGTTTGAAAAATTAATAACAATTTATTAAGCGCAGACAGCAACTATGCATATCAGTGACGATAACAGTAACAACCAAACCAATAATACTGGCGACGACACACCGCTGGTACAAATCCGTGGCTTACGTTATTTTCGAGGGTCTCGTCCAATATTTGATGGCATTGATATAGACATAATGCGAGGCCATCTAACAGCAATTATGGGGCCTAGCGGTACAGGCAAAACGACATTGTTGCGGCTTATTGGCGGGCAGTTGCGTCCTCATGAGGGCAGTATTTTGGTTGATGGGCAAAATGTTGCCGAGCTCAGTTTAAAACAGCTTTATCAATTACGTAAGCGTATGGGAATGCTGTTTCAAAACGGCGCCTTATTAACGGATATTAATGTCTATGAAAATGTAGCGTTCCCCCTGCGGGAGCACACCGGGCTGCCGGAAACAATGATTCACCATTTGGTTTTAATGAAGCTTGAAGCGGTTGGGTTACGGGGGGCCAGTCAATTGATGCCTGGCGAGCTATCCGGTGGCATGGCCAGGCGGGTTGCACTGGCGCGGGCAATTACGCTGGATCCCATGATGATTATGTATGATGAGCCTTTCACTGGCCAGGACCCGATATCCATGGGGGTGCTTGTCTCGTTGTTGAAAAAACTGAATGATGCCCTGCATTTGACCAGTGTGCTGGTCTCGCATGATGTTCGGGATGCGTTATCCATAGCGGACTACGCCTATGTGATATCCGAAGGTAAAGTGGTGGAACATGGCACAGCGCAAGCGATTAGAGATTCATCATCCGAATGGGTGTATCAGTTTATTCATGGCGAAAAAGACGGCCCGGTGCCATTTCACTATGCCGCGGATGATTTGCTTCAGGACTTAATGCAGGGTTAGTGCGTTTAGTGGCCGCCATGATTAAAATCCATATTTCACCGCTCATCATGATGCAGTCTATCGTGGTAACGAATTTTGATTAACCTTTTTCGAAACATAGCAGGGAAGTATTCATGTTAGACAGCTTGCAAAAACTTGGGGCGGTATCCCTGCAAACGCTTGAACGCCTGGGGCGCGGGCATTTGTTTTTGTTTCATGTTTTGCTGGGAATGCCTGCGCTGGTGAAACGTTTTGGGTTAGTGGTTTATCAAATATATTCTGTTGGTGTTTTATCCTTGCTTATTATTGGTGTTGCAGGATTATTTGTTGGAATGGTGCTGGCATTGCAGGGTTATAACACCTTGGTTGATTTTGGCGCGGAAGAGTCCCTCGGCGTGGTTGTGTCATTAACGCTGGTTCGTGAGTTGGGACCGGTTGTTGCCGCATTACTCTTTGCAGGACGTGCCGGATCGGCATTGACCGCAGAGATCGGTTTAATGAAAGCCACGGAACAATTGTCCGCCATGGAAATGATGGCCGTGGACCCGCTGCATCGGATTGTGGCTCCCCGGTTCCTGGCAGGCATAATCTCCCTGCCGTTACTGGCAGCGCTGTTTAGTGCAGTGGGAGTGATGGGCGGGTATTTTGTCGGCGTGGGATTACTTGGGGTTGATGAGGGTGCGTTTTGGTCTCAAATGCAGTCGAAAGTTGACCTCTTTGAAGACATTGCCAATGGGGTAATAAAAAGTATGGTTTTTGGTGTTGTGGTGACATGGATTGCGGTATTTGAGGGTTATGATGCCATTCCCACGTCGGAAGGCGTCAGCCGGGCGACAACCCGCACGGTGGTGCACGGTTCATTGGCCGTGCTGGGCTTGGATTTTGTACTTACCGCACTGATGTTTGGTGACTGAAGTTAATGCCGGTAACAAAACGTGTTAGTCGTTAACACGGTGTCATTGTTATGAAAACATAACCCACTGCAGGCTGGTATTTGCAGGTAGCGGCACCACGAAAACAACATCGAATAGCGTCGCATTGATAAGATATTTTGCTGAAAATGGTGGAGAAAAACTATGGAACAATCACGAAGCGTGCAGATATGGGTAGGGCTATTTGTAGCGTTAGGCTTGGCATCGTTATTTGTGTTGGCAATGAAAGTGAGCAATATCAGTGCATTAACTGATCAAAATGGCTATGAAATAAAAGCGCACTTTGAGAATATTGGCGGTCTAAAAGTACGTTCGCCTGTCACAATGGCTGGCGTAGTGGTGGGGCGTGTTTCAAGTATTGGTTTTGATCGAAAGATTTATGAAGCCATTGTCACGATGGCGATCGACCCTAAATTTGACAACATCCCGGAAGATACCACGGCAAGTATTTTTACGGCAGGTCTTTTGGGTGAGCAATATATCGGACTGGATGCTGGTGGTTCAGAGGCATATATGGGCGCGGGTGATGAGTTTAAATTTACTCAGTCTGCCGTAATACTGGAAAAGCTCATCGGGCAATTTTTGGTGAGCAAAGCAGACGAATGATAAAAAAAATGCAACAGGGGACGTATAAAACACTGCTGCAAATGGGCGGTTGGCTACTGCCAGCAGTATTCTGCTCGCCGGGTTTTGCAGAATCCATTGTGTTGGATTTTGAGCAGGCAGTAACGCGGGCGCATCAGGTCGATCCGCGAATTGCAGAGAAAGAACGTTTAGTGGATGTCGCACGGGGACTGCTGGAAGAGGCGCAAGGCGCAGAGAGCTGGATATTTGATGTCAATACCTTTCTAGGCCTCGCGCCGGATGTTAAGGGCGGTATATTCGAAAATGAAGATGGTGAAGTCCAAATTGAGGCTGATGCGCTAAAGTTTGACGGGGTATCCCCCTGGTACAATCTTCAGTTCAGTATCGTGTTACCCTTTTATACGTTTGGCAAATCAGAATCGTATGCTGATGCGGCACTGAATAATATCAAGGTCAAACAGGGGGATGTCAGTGTTGAGCGGGCCAATACCTATATGGATGTTACACGGGCCTATTACGGTTATTTGGCTGCACGCGACTCGGTTTACCTTATAGAAGATGCCAATAAAAAAATTGAGGCAGCGCGGGAGTTAGTGCAGAGCTGGCTTGATGAAGGCGAAGGCAGTGTTAAGCAGTCGGATTTGTTTGCACTTCAAACCGGTGCCGGTGTATTAAATCGGTTTCTTGCTGAAGCCAGGGGGCTACAGAAGATTGCGCTGGCAGGTCTGCGGTTTTTAACCAATATTGAGGATGATAAAACCCTCGAAATTGCAGACAAGCGTATCGAACCCTTGCCTTTGCCGGAAGAAACCTTGGTGGCGCTGCAACAACGCGCTCTGGCGAGTCGTCCGGAATTAAAACAGGTCGAAGCCGGGTTATCAGCAAGGCGGGCGCTATTGGCTGCCAAGCATGCTGATAAATACCCAAATTTATACACGGGTGTGGTGGGATCTTTTGCTTACTCTCCACAACGGCCACGGCTGGATGATATTGCGGTTGTAGATCCGTTTAACCACGGTGGTCTTACACCGATTGTGGGCGTTAAATGGGACTGGTGGACTGGCAGGCAAAAAGCCTCTACCACCCAGGCAGAAGGCGAGTTGAACGCCCTGATAGAAAAAAAATCTTTTGCGCAACGGGGCATACCGTTTCAAGTGGAAGAGCAATTTTATCAGGTTCATGCCCATCACGAGATGGTGCAACAACTTTATGAGGCAGCGCGGGCCGGTCGCCGATGGATGATCAGTAGCTTTGCCGATTTTGAAGCAGGGGTTGAGGAGTCCTCTAAAGTAGTGACGGCTTTTCAGGGCTATATTTTGGCTTATGGCGAATATTTGAAAGTTGTGAATGACTATAACTTACACGTTGCCCGATTACGTGTAGTGACAGGAGAAATACAATGAAGCGTGCTGTCTATTTCATGTTGAGTTTTATGGTTGTTGGTTTGGTCTCTTCATCGGTGTTTGCTGATGAGCATGCAGCAGTTAAGCTGGTGAGTGAAACCACAAAATTGATTAAGCAAAAAATAAAGGAAGAAGATGTCGCAATAAAAGCAAATCCTGACCATCTTTATAAGCTGGTGGATGATATCGTCTTGCCTCATTTTGACTTTAAATATATGTCGAGTATTGTTCTTGGAAAAAACTGGCGTAAGGCAAGTAAAGATCAGCAACAACGTTTTACCGCGCAGTTTGGCCGTTTGTTAGTGCGTACCTACTCCAAAGCCCTGCAGGATAATGTTGATCAAAAGATAAGTATTCTGCCAATGCGCGGAAAGCCCGATGGGAAAGACTTAACGGTGAGAACTGAAGTAGAGCAACAGGCCGGGTTTCCTATTCCCATTGATTACAAAATGCATTTTAAAGATGATAAATGGAAAGTATATGATGTTGTTATTGACAGTATCAGCCTTGTTATAAATTATCGCACCAGTTTTAACCAGGAAATCAAGACCTCGCCAAAAGGAATTGATGGACTTATTGCCAGTTTGGAAAACCGAAATAGTAAGTAAGCCTCTTAATGAAGAAAAATCTACCCAATAGTCAAAATGCCGGTATCGAAATAGGCGCTGAAGGAAACTGCAAAATAGCCGGGGAGTTGAGTTTTGAAACAGCGCCCGGATTACTGCAGGATAGTAAGACAATATTTCGTAACAATGGTGGCCCGCTGATTGTGGATCTGCGGGAGGTGTCGCGTAGTGATAGCGCCGGTTTGGCTTTATTGCTTGAATGGATGCGCATGGCAAAACAGACGGGCCAGTCCATCGTGTTCCATAATATTCCGGTTCAATTACGCGATATCGCCAATGTCAGTGGTATAGGCGCGCTGTTACCCTCCTGATGAGTGATGAGCGCTGAATAGTTAATTCATTGATTATTTAGAGTGTTTCGCTGTTTTGTTGATGGGGTCTACTGTGTCTGGCTGAAAAAATAGGCGGGTCAAACCGTCTATTCGTGATTCAAAATGACTTAAAGCGGACTTAGTGCCACTCTCAGCCCAGGTTCAACCCTTGCCGTGATTTAACCGATTAATTTAAAAGGATCGAATATTTTCAGTGTGTTGCCCACCTGCTGTTCGTTCTGGTGTAAAATGCGTGGCATTATTGAGTGAATTTGAATTTTATGTAATGGTTTGTGGTGAATTCAACATGCGCCATTACAGTTGATTGTGAGGTGGTTATAAATGGAAATATCCGAAATTAAAACGCAGATTGAGTCCGGGCTTCCGGATACCAATGTCACTGTTACCGGCGATGGTGGTCACTTTGAGGCGATTGTGATCGGTGATTGTTTTGAAGGTAAATCCATGGTGCAACAGCAGAAAATGGTATACGCGACAGTTAATAATCATATTACCAGTGGTGCCATACATGCCTTAACCATTAAGTCCTATACGCCAGAGCAATGGAAAAAGGCAAGTAAATTACAAGTTGGCAGTGCTTAGCGCGACCGATAGCACACACACATTCAGTGTGCAGGTTTTCCCGCGTTAACATTGGCTGCCGGGAGAGTCTAGGTAGACTATCTTGGCTGAGTGCCGAGTGCCTCAAGGTAGTCGTTAGCCGGAGATTGATTGGTCGGTCTGCAAAGCAAGGGCATTCATAATGGCCGCCAAGGAATGCAACCCGATAAAGTATAGCGAGTAGTAAATTAAGCGATGGATAAATTGATTATAACAGGCGGTGCCCCGATCGATGGGGAGATCCGTATTTCTGGTGCTAAAAACGCGGCACTACCGATATTGGCCGCAACCCTGTTGGCGGATGGCCCGATGGTGGTTAACAATGTGCCCCACTTGCAGGATGTTACCACTACCATGGAATTATTAGGTGCCATGGGTGTGCATCTGGTGGTTGATGAAAAGCTCAATATTGAAGTCGACGTATCTTCAATTAAGTCATTTCATGCTCCTTACGAATTAGTGAAAACCATGCGTGCCTCAATACTGGTTCTGGGACCGCTGTTATCCCGGTTTGGCCAGGCAGAAGTATCCTTGCCAGGCGGGTGTGCGATTGGTTCGCGTCCCGTGAATCTGCATGTGCACGGCCTGCAAAAAATGGGTGCAGACATTGAAGTCAAAAATGGCTATATCAAAGCCCGGGCCAAGCGCCTGAAAGGCGCGAAGCTGGTGCTGGATATTGTAACGGTTACTGGTACGGAAAATCTGATGATGGCCGCCAGTCTGGCGCAGGGCACCACCATCATAGAAAATGCGGCTTGTGAGCCAGAAGTCGTCGATCTGGCCAATTGCCTCAATAAAATGGGGGCAAAAATAAGTGGTGCAGGCACCAAGATGATCACCATCGAGGGTGTGGATAGTCTAAAGGGCGTTGAATACAGCGTATTGCCCGATCGTATCGAAACCGGAACGTATCTGGTCGCGGGCGCCATATCCGGGGGTAAAGTTAAGCTAAAAAACACCAGACCGGATATGCTGGATGCCGTTGTTGATAAACTGAAAGAAACGGGTGCCGAAATCGAATCCGGTAGTGACTGGATCTCATTGAATATGCATGGGAAAAGGCCCAAGGCTGTGGATGTGTATACGGCGCCTTACCCTGCGTTTCCGACAGATATGCAGGCGCAATTTTCGGCACTTAATGCCGTAGCGGAAGGTTACAGCACTATAAAAGAAACCATCTTTGAGAACCGCTTTATGCACCTGCAGGAGCTGCAGCGTATGGGGGCGAATATTCGTCTCGAAGGTAATACGGCCATGATTAAGGGTGTGGAACAGCTAAATGCCGCGCCGGTAATGGCGACTGATTTACGGGCCTCGGCGAGTCTGGTATTGGCCGGATTGGTTGCCCGTGGAGATACGGAAATACAGCGCATTTATCATATTGATCGCGGTTATGAGCGAATTGAAGAAAAGCTGCATCAGCTCGGCGCCGTGATACGCCGTGTGCCCGACTAATTCGGGTGTTATGTTCACCAGGCATCCAAAGCTGTATTTATTATAAGTATTAGGGCGAGCTATTTGATCGAACCAGCGGGTAGCCTGCCATCGTGGCCTTGTGGATTAAAAAATATTTTTTATTCAATATGTTATGACGTATTTCAAGCTGGTCAAAACACGGTGTGACGGGAACCATTAGGGTGGCGATGGTTAAAATTACAGATGTGCCCTGTTGTTAAAAATCCTGGTTTGGAAGCGGTTGTTATTATTGGCTATATAAAGTATGTTGAAAAAACATCATTAGTAACTTGAATACTTTGGTATGAATGTGGTGGTTTAACTGCATTGATTTGAATAGATTGATTTAAGTATTTTAGTTTACAAAAAACGCACCATGACTGATTTAGCAAGAATTGATTCACAATGAATAACGCACTCATCATCGCGCTATCGAAAGGGCGAATTTTTAAAGAAACGCTGCCGTTGTTGGCCCATGCCGGGATTCAGCCGCAGGATGATCCTGATACCAGCCGGAAGTTGATTCTGGATACGAATCATGCCGATATCAAATTGTTGATATTAAGAGCATCAGATGTTCCCACCTATGTTCAATATGGTGCGGCGGATGCAGGCGTTGCCGGTAAGGATGTGCTGCTGGAACATGGCGGTACCGGCCTGTATGAGCCGGTGGACTTACGCATCGCCTGTTGTAAGTTAATGGTGGCTGGCCGCGTTGATGACGAGAACAATCAGAATGCAGCATCAGGCAGGCGCCTTCGCATTGCCACAAAGTATGTTAATAGCACACGCCGCTATTATGCCGAAAAAGGGCAGCAGGTTGAATTGATCAAACTATATGGCTCTATGGAGCTTGCGCCGCTTGTGGGATTGGCCGATCGAATTGTTGATGTGGTCGATACCGGCAATACATTAAAAGCCAACGGCCTTAAGCCGCTGGAGCATATTTCAGACATTAGCTCCCGATTGGTGGTAAATAAAGCATCGATGAAAATGAAGCACCAGAAGGTTAAGGCATTTATCGCTGATATAATGGACGCTGTGGAAGCGCGCAATAAGTGACCATGAATATTCGACGTATACGAAGCAGTGACAGTGATTTTTGGCAAACGCTAAAAAAACTCATGGCTTGGGACACCGTATCCGATGCCAGTGTTAATGCGACCGTGCAGGAAATTATAAGCGCTGTAAAATCGCGCGGCGATCAGGCCGTGGTAGAATACACCAACCGATTTGACCGGATGAATGTGGCATCAATGCAGGCGCTGGAAATAGCACCTGATGTTGTCGCTGCCGCATTAGGGAAAATTCCACAACCACAGCGCGAAGCCCTGGAGCATGCTGCGCAGCGCGTTCGGCAATATCATCTGCACCAGAAACAGGAGAGCTGGAGTTATACCGAGTCAGACGGCACCCTGTTAGGACAGCAAGTGACGCCATTGGACCGAGTGGGTCTGTATGTCCCGGGTGGTAAAGCGGCATATCCTTCATCCGTTATTATGAATGCAATTCCTGCCAAAGTTGCCGGAGTTGAAGAGTTAATTATGGTTGTGCCTACCCCGGATGGCGAGGTTAACGATTTGGTGTTAGCGGCAGCGGCTATTGGTGAGGTTGACCGTGTGTTTGCCATTGGTGGTGCGCAGGCAGTGGCGGCACTGGCTTATGGCACCGAAACCATCCCCGCGGTTGACAAGATAGTAGGGCCGGGAAATATATACGTTGCGACTGCCAAGCGTATGGTGTTTGGCCATGTTGGTATTGATATGATCGCGGGCCCATCTGAGATACTGGTGATTTGTGATGGAAAAACGGATCCCGATTGGATTGCTATGGATCTGTTTTCGCAAGCCGAGCATGATGAGGATGCCCAGGCGATTCTGGTGTGTCCCGATGCGGATTATATTGATCAGGTCATGTTGAGTGTGCAAAAGCTGATTGACGGCATGGAGCGAGCGAACATTCTTAAAGTATCCCTGGCAGACAGGGGTGTTTTGATTGATGTGAACGATATGCAGGAAGCGATTGATGTTGCCAATTACGTCGCACCTGAGCATTTGGAATTATCCGTTGAGGATCCCCAGGCCATGGCGGCAAAGATTCGCCACGCGGGTGCCATCTTTATGGGGCGTTATACAGCAGAGGTCTTGGGTGATTATTGTGCTGGTCCTAACCATGTATTGCCGACTTCACGTACGGCGCGATTTTCTTCACCTTTGGGCGTGTATGATTTTCAAAAACGCACCAGTTTAATTATGTGCTCCGCCGAAGGTGCTGCACGGTTGGGAAGAACGGCCTCTGTATTGGCCAGAGGGGAAGGGTTAACCGCCCATGCGCAATCAGCAGAGTATCGATTTAAAGGGCCGGGCGAAACGTCAACGGACCCTAATGCTTAAGGGGCGTGATTAGCGGTAGTATTTGGCAAGAATTTTTAGCGAACGTTTTTAACGAATTTCTTTAACAGCATAATTTAATTAATTGAATACGGAACGCGCCAAAATAGGGTGAAAATGTCCACTGCATGGAGGCAGTAAGAAGAGCCGGGTCGTAAGCCCCGGTTTGATCAGGAACCTAAGTCAGGGTGCCATACCTGGTGGAATAAGCCATATCAGGTGCGTTTCTAAATGGTTGTCGACGCAATTCCAGCGGCATTAAACATGAGTAAAAGCGTAAATAATAACAATAGCTCGCCAGTTGAGAGGCATAATGACGCTGAGTCACTGGTGTCACATTGGGTACGTCCTGCCGTTCGTAACATCCATGCTTATCATGTTCCTGATTCCAGCCATTTAATTAAGCTGGATGCAATGGAGAACCCGTATCGATGGCCCGAGGCCTTGATTGATGCCTGGGTGAATCGCTTGCGCGAGTCAAAAATTAATCGTTATCCAGATCCATCGGCTGAGAACCTTAAGCTGAGATTGCGCAATGCGTTTGACGTGCCCGATAATTTGCAGATATTGCTGGGCAACGGCTCAGATGAAATTATCCAAATGATTGCGATGGCAGTGGCTGAACCTAACCGGGTTATTCTCGCACCGGAGCCGGGTTTCGTCATGTATAAAATGATCGCCACCATGGTCGGTATGCAATACGTCGGTGTATCCTTGCAACAGGATTTTGAGCTTGATGTTGAGGCCATGCTTGCCGCCATTGAGCAACATCAACCCGCGGTTACCTTTTTAGCCTACCCCAATAATCCTACCGGTAATTTATTTGATTTAAACCATATTGAAGCCATTATTAAGGCCAGTCACGGTTTGGTTGTAGTGGATGAAGCTTACCATGCGTTTGCCAACAGCAGCTTATTGCATAAGCTGGGTCAGTACCACAATTTGCTAGTAATGCGTACCGTTTCAAAAATGGGGCTTGCCGGGTTACGGCTGGGATATTTAGTGGGGGAGCCGGCCTGGCTAAATGAAATAGATAAAATGCGACTTCCCTACAATATCAATGTGCTTACACAGTTAAGTACCGAGTTTGCTTTGGAGCATATGCCTGTTTTTGAGGCGCAAACCCAACAAATTTGCCAGGACAGGGAGATTTTATACCAATCAATGGTATTATTGGACGATGTGGTGGTATATCCCTCGCGGGCCAATTTTCTATTGTTTCGTGTTGAGGGCCGGTTATCGGCAGACATTTTTGAGGGACTCAAAGATCACGGCATATTAATAAAAAATTTGGGATCCCAAAACGGTTTGTTACAAAATTGTTTGAGAGTAACCGTGGGAACAGAGCAAGAGAATGCAGAATTTCTAGCGGCGCTTTCATCCGTTATTGCTGCCGGTAATCTGACCTAGCGGCTAAAGTTCCGCCATCAGGTGACAGCTATTTAGTGGCGTTTCAGTGTGTTTTTGTGGCAATTATGACGGTTGTACATAGGTGCAGGTTATCGTGTGAATGTCTGGAGTCTGGATTCAGTTCATCTGTGTCAGATTAGCCATAGGGCTATGAAAGCGACAACGCACAGTAGGTTCGATTTGTTAGCGAGTTTGGCGGGTTAAGCGAGGCAGGTAGTATGATGTACTGTATTAGTAATTATTATTGTGGAGAAAAAAATGGCTGACCGAAAAGCCAGTGTAAAACGCGATACACTTGAGACGCAGATTCAAGTGTCCATCAATCTTGACGGTAATGGCAAGACCGCGTTTAAAACCGGATTGCCTTTTCTAGAGCATATGCTGGACCAGATTGCACGGCATGGCATGATTGATATGGAGATCAATGCCGAAGGCGATTTGCATATCGATGCGCACCACACCGTCGAAGACCTCGGTATTACGCTGGGTCAGGCGGTTGACAAGGCGATTGGCGACAAAAAAGGTCTGCGCCGCTATGGTCATGCCTATGTACCCCT
>Ga0316204_10007151_pt1 | contig 16581 bp, 18 predicted proteins | sample 6monrhotite_MG_2_FD_205661 | JGI IMG/M metagenome (GOLD analysis project Ga0316204, IMG submission 205661) | Microbial mat bacterial communities from mineral coupon in-situ incubated in ocean water Damariscotta River, Maine, United States -... | ecosystem: Environmental > Aquatic > Marine >... | reverse complement strand
AGGATCTTCTGGTGGTGTATTAAATACTGGAGAAATATCATAAGCAGCCACACCACGCATAGTGGCATCAGAGGTAATGAATAAAATATTACCTAATAATATCGAGTTCCCTGCAATGCCATGGTCTCCTAAAGGTTCCCATTCAGCTAATAATTGATCAGCCCGATAGAGACGTGCTGTCGCTGGTGTTGGGCCATATTGAAGCCAATTAAAAGGCACAGACCAAGGATAAAATATTCTTATCGAACCTGTATCTGGTGCTGGGGGTTGATCTAAATAATTTACCCAGTCAACTGGATCAGGAGGATCTTGTAGATTAACACCGACATCAGTCCTTAGAAAAGATGGATGCCAATGACTGGCAATGATATCGCCAATTTTATAATGGCCATGATTGCCCTGACTCGTAACAGATGGAATACCAGTATCTGTATTTAAGAAGAAACTATTGACATCAGTTGTGTTTGCAAAAAGAAATTCTCTGGCGTTATTACCCGCCACATTATTAGTATAAATATGGCCGTTATGATAAGCAATATTAGTGACTCGACCCATGCCTGCCTGGCGATAAAGTAATTGGCCTGGTGTACATGCATTATTTGGGAATGCAGCAGGAACTTGTGGTATCTGAGCTTGTGAGATAAACGCAGTTAATAAGATGGTGGCAATTAATATTTTTCTCATATTTTCTTAGTATTATTTGTTGTTATTTTTTGATGGTAGATTGTTTAACGAATATAGGCAATTCACATGAAACTATCGTCCCAAATAGTTAATCTTACAAATACACTCACTTGAATATTTTACAACTTATCAGCATGTGTATAGATTGTACAAAGTTTGCTTAAAATGGATTATTCTTCAATCTCAGAATATTCCCAATCACAATCAACTCTCTCTCTTTCGGCGATACAGCCAACGGGTAGTTTTTTTACTGGTAATATTGATTGGTCAAATTTAATCAGATGATTTAATCCCACTACATTTGAGTCTATGAAATCATGGTGATCAATCTCTCCACACATAAATTCCCATGTTTCATCATGGTTGTGTACAATCATTTTAATGGGTCTTATATTGTCAATGACATGTTCACAAACAATAACGCCAGGTTCTTTAATTTTGTTCATAATAATTACTCATTTTTTCTAATTTGATTCAAACCCATTTTCAAAAAGTCTTTCCCCTATAATTTGAAATAAACCAGACCATGCCACAAGGAACAGTTCTCCAGTTTCACTTTCACCAAATCCAGTCACAGCAAATCCGCCAATCAAGGTTCCTAAGCTATGTATTTCCCACATGTCATTACCTAATTGACGGGCAATAAAAAATTCACCATCACACCAATCTGTATAAAAATACCATCCATTTAAATAATTATAGGATAATCCACGATAAACAAAACCACCCACAGCTGTACAGTAGTTGGAATGAGGTAAACCATGTGCTAATGCATCAAATGGAAATGTATACTTACTGATTGTTCCACATCCTGTCGTAGAAAAAATACTGGTGCCTTCATAACACGGCCAACCATAGTTCTCCCCACCAGTACTGGTAGCAAGCTGAAAATTAAATTCTTCAAAAGCATCCTCGCCCACATCTCCAATATAAAGATTACCATTTAATCTATCCAACGAAAATCGCCATGGGTTTCTTAGTCCAGAAACCCAAATCTCATTAGCTGCATTCATATCAGCAACATAAGGGTTATCTATTGGAATGGCGTAATTTTTAGTGGCATCTGCAGGAAAATCATCTCCATTAATATCAATTCTTAATATATTCCCTAGTAATGAGTTTAAATTTTGCGCTTCTCCGGCTTCGCCACCATCACCTGTACTTATGTAGAGAAACCCATCTAAAGGACCAAAGTGCAAATCACCGCCGTTATGATTGCCATAAGGTTGATCAAAAGCCAATATTTGGTGTCTTGTATTTATATTTGCTAAATTAGGATCTGCTGAAACCGTAAAACGATCCACCACCGTATTTCCATTTAGATCTGTATAGTTGACATAAAAAAATCCATTCACTTCATAATTTGGGTGAAATGCGAGTCCCAGCAAGCCTCTTTCCCCACCAGTAGTGATTAAGGTATTTATGTTTAAAAAAGGTGTGTCGATGTGATTACCACTAGCCTCAACAATCTTAATTTCACCCCCTTGTTCTGTAACAAATAATCGGTTGCTACCATCTCCGGCATTAGTCACACTAACTGGAGAATCAAAACCTCCTGCTATATCAACCACTTCAACTATTGGAACTTGAGCCCATAGGAGTATTGGGAATATTATTGCTACAAAAAAAATAGTTTTTTGTTGAATTTTCATATTTGACATAGGTTTCAAAATAAATTTAAAATTACAATTTAATTTAGACTATATGAAGCATTTGAAGTTGTCTATATGCTATTTCACCAGCGGTTGAAAATCATAGATCGGTGGTCTTAATTGTAAGTTTCAAGAGTATAAAAACTTATTTATAACATATATAAATAGAAAGGATAAATGAAAAAATTTATTAAAATTCGGACAAAGACATAGATAAAAAAAACTAATTATATGACTTTATCTATAAATTTTGAGTGATTATTGGGTGGCTTGAGGAATGTATTTCTGTAACAAATATCCTAACATAAAAAACAATAAACCAATAATAATAGGCATAACTGTTCCGATGTTGATACCAGCACTTAACACACTAATGCTTGAGTCTTTTGGATTAACATATACTGTTACATTTTTACCTTTGGAATAATCTGAATTTTTCAACCATTCTCTGGCCTTGTTTTTTTCATAAAAGCCACCTTCCACCGTGTTCCCTCTACCTGTAGAAAAACGGCTATTAGTATAAGTCTTACCTGCAACTTCATATGAATACTTGACCTCTATTCTATATTCCAAATGACGCTGAGTAGCGCTACCAGCAGTGGATAAGCTCGCAGGAATTTTTGTGCTGATAATTTGCCCTGGTGTTTTATCCCATGCTTTACTGGCTAATGCAACAAATATGAAATAAACGCCCAAACCTATTAATAATAGCCCCAATACCATTAAGCCCTTATTGACTTTATTCATTTAAATATCACCCTATTTTATCTACCTTACTTACTCTTTTGAGATTCATAATTAGTGAATTATTAATTGTGCAATTATTTTTGCATTATTAATGTCATCTTTTAATGTATCTGCAATCATAGGTGAAATTGAAACCTTTATATCACCTGATAAAACAATGAGACTTCCTCCGCCTACTGCAGTCCAATAAGCCGATTCACCGACTCTTTCGACTTTAATATTTTCATTGTTTTGTCTTAACATTTTTTCCATCATTGAATTTGCTGCCGTACCAGCAATTTCCTTTTGTTTGTCAGTCAAGTTTTTTGCTGCCATTTTTTTTGCTTGTGAGATTTGACTTTGTAATTGCTCCTCAGATAATTTTGCTGGCATGAAATTTTCAGGACTGCCCTTATAAACCTCCAGTCTAACCGAAAAATTATGCTCTAATGTTCTTTGGCGCATAGAAACTTTCTCTATTTTTCCTTGCATTTGATCTACTATATAGGTCATAAATTTCTCTTTACGTTGTTCTGCATCAGCTCTGTCCCAACTGTAATTACAAGTTACACTAGATGAGTATTTACTTTTATATTCACGGGGATCAAGGGTGACTACATTGCTAGACTTAAAATTTTCTTGCACTGCTTCAGCACTGATTATTTCACAAACTGAAGATTTATTCATAAACTTAGACAATTGAGAACCGCTCTTTTTAACTGTAGCTTTTGGATCTAAGGCAACAGATGATCCCTCTGAAGAATCACCTCCACTACAAGCAATAAGATATAAGGATAAAATTGAAATTAATACTATTTTTTTCATGTTGAGATGACTCCTTTAGGCTATTTATAAGCAATCTTTACAAATTTATCACCTATATAATACTAAAAAAGCACAATAAAGTCATTATTCAATAAAATAGATATACTGTGATTATATTTAATAATTTGTCATTAATTTTAAAAGGGTATCAAGTCTAAATCAAATTGAAATCAATGCGCATAAGGTGTTTAATTTAATTTGACTCATTCATAAATAATTGCTATGTTAAAATGAATTATTCAAATGAGAAATTAATGCCTCTAAGCCCAATAGGAATTTTACACACAGTCATCGGTATTATCTCACTGATAAGCGGTTTTATGATTCTATGGCAAATTAAGCGAATTAGCTATGCACCATTATTAGGAAAAGTGTATTTAATAACCACATTTATAACAGCTGCCTCTTCTTTAACCATTTTCAAGCATGGCAGCTTCAATCCTGCACATGCCCTAGCTATATTAACTCTTTTAGCAGTTTTGACCGGTTTGATATTAGAAAAAACAAAATTGTTTAAATCGTGGAATAAATATTTTGTCAACATTTGTTATTCTAGTACATTATTATTTCATTTAATACCCACAGCAACTGAAGTATTGACTCGCTTTCCTGTTGATGCTCCATTAGTCAATTCTTTAGCAGACCCTTTATTACACAAAACATTCCTAACAATATTTATTATATTTATGGTGTTTTTATTTTTACAAATGAAATGGTTGAGTGGTCAAAATAAATAAAACACAACAATCTATTGACCTTTACACTACACAAAAAGTTAAAATTCTATTGCATGGTATAATATCAATCAATGTCTATTTCTAATGAAGATTTTTCTACTCACCCATGAACGTGAAATTAAAAGAAAATCTAATACAGGTAACATAGCCATTAAATCCTCAAATGGCTTGGTTGAAAGAATTATCTGGGATAGAGTTAATCCTAATAGAAGACTGCTTGAGATGATAGAGTCACATACAGCAACACTGTTATATCCTAATTTAGACGCAAAACCATTAACAGAATTATCAATAGCAAACTTTAATAATGTCATTATTATTGACGCAACTTGGCAAGAATCTAGAAAAATATACAATTCAAGCCCTTATTTAAAATCCTCACACAAAGTGACTTTAGATGTAAAAAATGCATCCAATTATCATTTAAGGCGAAACCAACCAAAAGGAGGTTTATGTACTATTGAGTGTATTATTGAAATCTTAAAATTAAATGGAAATTCCCAGCTAGTCAAATCACTAACTGATGAATTTAGTTCCTTTAATGACCCCAATAAGATTCGCTAAAAATATTATCTAAAAGGCCATTCTTTTCTTAATTTTTCACGTTTAAATATAGACATAAAGTTTTAATCAGATTTTGGAGCCGATGCTGAGCTTTCCTTTATGGTTTCTTCTTGACTTACAGGAACAAAAGGTGCTTTATTTTCTTTTGATGCAAAGTAAATATAGACAGCCCCTGCTAAAACTATTGTTACAAATATTAATAATCCAATGTTTCTTTTTTTAACAAATATTGGCTTATTTTTCAATTGTGATTTATCTTGTAAATTAGATGAAAATCTATAGCCTTTTTTAATGACAGTTTCAATGATTCGGTTGTCCTTATCTGTATCATGTAATGTTTTTCTTAAATGTGAAATTGCTTGGTTTAATGCATCATCTGCACCACCATAATTATTCCAAACTTCATCTATTAATTGATCCCTTAGAACGACATTAGGACTCTGCTTAATCAAAATTTGTAGGACATGCATTATTCGTGGTTCAACTTTAGTTTTAATTGGAGTATTTTTTTCACTCATTGTGATAATTTCATTTGTATCAAACCTAACCTTGAATGTTTCAAATTCTGTCATTGTTTCTATCCTTTATATAAAAGATGATAATCATTAAGTTTCACATATTACTATATATTTTTTATTTTTTGTTCTTAAAAAAAGATAAAAAGAAATTCTAAAGAAAGCCTAAACAAATTCAAAAGAAAATCACAAGCATTAATTTAAAACGCTCCTGCTAACATTATGCACTTCGAACAATTAAAAGGTTGTAATTTAAAAATATGAAAAAATTTATCGTGCTAGCATTAATACTCATATCTCAGAACTGTAATGCAAATGACTTTAAGGGATATTGGGAAGGTAAATATGTCATGAATGGCTCAGGCTGGCCTATTAGATTGAACATTACACAAACTAAAGAAGTTGTTTCGGTTTACTTGGACATACCCAATTTTGTATATAATCAAGAACCTGTAGAGGCTAAAATATTCCAAAACACAATTGAAATTTTAATGCCTTTTGGCTTAAACACTTTAAAATTTGAAAATATAAATGGTGTACTTATTCCTGAAGATTATCAAATTAGCACTCAATTCAAACAATCTAAACCACCGCCTTATACGATTCAACCAATAAGTTGGAATACAGGAAATGTCATTATACATGGTTCACTTTATTTACCAAGCTCAAATAAAAAACATCCTTTGCTCATTCGTCTTCATGGATCCGGAACAGGAACAAGAGAGCATTGGGAATATCGGTCTTGGGGAGATTACTTTGCAAGAAAAGGGATAGCAACTGTAGTATTCGATAGGCGTGGTGAAGGAGAATCTGAAGCCAATAGTTATGATGTTAGTTTTAACAACTTGGCACTTGATACAGTCAATCTCATTACAAAAATGAAACAAAGAAAAGATATTAATTCAAATAAAATTATTTTGAATGGAGGAAGCCAAGCTGTTTATATCTCATTATTAACTCATTCTAAATCTGTTGATGTAGACAATATGATTTTATCAGGCGCTCCATCAGTTAATTTAATAGAACAAGAAAGGCAAAGTTTAATTTTTAGGATGAGGCAAAATAATGAATCAGAAAAATCTATAAACCAAGCATTAGGCTATCAAAACCTTTATTTTCATTACATAAGAACAGGTCAAAATTGGGAACAGTTAAAAGTGGCCGCTAAAAAAAATCAGAGTCAAACCTGGTCAAAATATACAGATCACCCCACTTCAGAGTCTGATTTGAAATGGTGGAGGGAAAATTTTGGAATTTATCAACCTGAGCTACTAATCCCGTCCATTAAAATTCCTATGTTAATTTTATATGGAGAGAACGATGTAATAACTCCACCTTCAATCATGATTTCAAATTTTAAATACCATTTAAAGAATACTCCAAATGATTCCATAAAATATGTTGTTTGTCCTGATGTTGGTCACTCTTTAGAGGAAAAATTTAGAAAAGATCAATGGGGAAACGTCATTTTTCCTCAACGATCTAAGAAAATGTTTGATGAAATTGACAAATGGCTAAATAAATATGATTTAGCTTCCAAGTAAGTAAATCAATTAAATTATAGGCACTTGTTCGGAAAGAATAATGAGCTGAAACTTTCAGCTCATTAAATAATTATAATATTCGCTGCACTATCGGCAACAATCTCGAATCTTTAATCGCTGCCATGCGATGACCAATTCCCTTTAGGTATTCCGTATTAGAAGCAAAAGCCATAAAATCGGCTAAAGACTTTTGTTTTACCAACAAAACAAAATCCCATTGTTGGTCAACAGGGCCAATAAAATACTTTGCTGCCTCCCCCATAAAAAGTATCTCTCCACCACTCTTTTTAAGAAATGGTCGAGTATGTTCCCTATACTTTTCATAGGCTTGCTTACCTGATATCTGTGATTTTGGAATCAATTCAGGATAGTTGGAATAATCAGCAATTTCATTGAGCCTAATTAAGTTTAGCATGATGATTTCACCTTGAATGCCTCGAGTAAATAATTCTTTACCTGCTTCTTGAGTGGGTTCTAGATAGTATTTATCCATTGTAACTCCTATATTAATTTATTTGAGGGCTATTATAGAAATTTTTAAATTCAATTTATTGACCGGTATTGCTTATTAAACATAAATTTCTATCACTTGGTTTTCATCTATTTTTTTCCACTAATAACTTTAAACCCAATAAAACAATGTCAATGCAAACGATGTTATTCTCTGTCTTCCTAAATTGACTCCTTATAAATACCAATATAAAATAGAAATAATTAAATCAAATTTTTGGTGGGGCTATTATGAATAAATCAGAAGTATTCAAATTACTTGAAAGTAATAAAAATGAAAAAGGCATCAAAAATTGGAATGAAATGGAATTCGATAAATGTCAATATGAAAGTTTTGGAATTGGATTAACCGTATTACGAAAACTATCCAAACAAATTGGCAAAAACCATGAACTGGCACAAGAACTTTGGGACAGTAATAATTATGATGCAAAAATAGTTTCGGTTTTAATTGATGATTCAAAACTTATCACACAAGAACAAATTGAATCTCAAGTAGAGGACATTGATTTTGGGCTTCTTGTTCATGTTTTCTCTGCCTGCGGCGCTCCAATAGCAAAAACACCCTTTATTGCTGAAGTAGCCAGTCAATGGGTTGAAAGTACAGACTCTGTGAGAAGAAGGTGCGCTTATGGATTTTTATATGAATTGTCTAAATCTAAGAAAAAGAGTGCCCCAGATGATAACTATTTTCTTAAATACATTAATCATATAGGACATTCTTTTGTTAAAGAATCCAAATCTGTACACATGTCTATGGCTTCAGCGCTAATGGGGATAGGCAAGCGTAACCTCACATTAAATCAAGCGGCACTTAAAGTGGCAAACAACATTGGTCCTATACCCGTTGAAACTGGCAAAACTAAATGTGAACCTTTTGATATCTGCAAACATCTCACCAGTGATCACCTAACTAAAAAGTTCGGATTGTAACTATTGATATTTAATACAGCATCTGGTCCTTTTAATTTTACCGCATATTAAGTGCTAAAATAAATTAAAAATAATTGAGCTTTTATATTTGTTTATCAAGCCATTTAACCATATCTTCCAATACTTCAAAATCAATAGTTTCTTCAATCTCAGCATATTCATCGGTAGAGCCTGTTTTTGCATTTTGGAACATGTGGTTTAAATTAGGAAATATTTTATGACTCACATTTTTTTGAGATATCTTTAAAGATTTTATAATGCCTTCTACATTTTCTTTAGCGGGTACTTGAGAATCTTTGCCACCATTTATTATTAAAACAGGGCTCATCACTTGTTTCCATGATTGCAATGGATCTTGTTTCAAAAACTTTTTAAAACTATCACTAGATGCAGTATTAACATTAAGCGTTCCAATCCTTTCATTCCATTTGTTATGAATCTCTAGTTCTAAACCTGTTAAATTATCATAAAGCGATTGAAGTTTTGTCTTACGAGTAACTGTATCAGTTTCATTTAAAACAACTTGATAGAAATTTTTACTAAACTCTAAAAGTACTTGTATATCATCTTCGCTAGCACCTTTTGCCCTTGGTTCAGTTTGGTCTTGAAGCATCAATATATCCAAAGTTGACATTCCAGGTCCTGCCATTGATATGATTCCAGCAACCTTCTCGATAAGACTGGTCATGGCTGCTACCATACTTCCTTCACTGTGCCCAATCAAATAAATTTGATTGCTTATAACACGATCATGCTTTTTTAAGAATTTTACAGCTGCTTGAGTATCTTTAGCAAAATTCTCAACATCGCCTTCATTAAATATTCCTGATGATTTGTAAACACCCCGTTTATCTGATCTAAGTACAATATATCCTTTTCGAGTTAAATAATCAGCAATCAGCATAAAAGGCCTGTGACCTGAGTGATAAGCATCTCTATGGCTTGGACCAGAACCGGCTATTAACATCACTGCAGGTCTTTTGTTGTTACCTTTTGGTAGGGTTAATGTTCCAGAAAGCCAAGTACTGTCAAAAGTGTTTTGATAACTTACTTCCTTAACTGTATATTTAGAATTATCAATTGGCGTTTGCTTTCTTTTAATATCATCAATCTCAATTACAGATAGTAGTCTTAATGGAAAACTATGTTCTCCTTGCTTAAATTCAGCATCAATTAATTTTAAATCAAGATCAACTTTTCCTACAATCTTTATTGGACCTCCCTGTAATTTAACATTTAATATTTGTTTATTTAAGCTGATGTCGGATACGGTAATATACCTATTGCCCTGATCCATACTAGTTACATTTCCACCCCATTTTCCATTGGCCTTTTTAAATATTTCTAATCCTACTGTTAATTTCGGCCCATTGGGAATTTGCATTTCGCCCATCCACACACCTTTAATTACACTTAGGCTATTAAAAGCATGAACATTTAAGCAAGCCAGAGTTAGAGCCATTACTACAATAATTGAGAAAAAAGATTTACGCATATTATTCACCATTAATATTAATTTTATTGGTATCGAAGCAGAACGACACCTCGTTATACTATGCATAATACTATTAAACTATGTACATTGCAATACTATGTACATAGTTTAATAGTATTATTTATATATAGCCAAGATTATTGAAAGATAAATTATTGTTTGCATAACTACTTATATCGTATTACTATGCTTTTTTACTTTATTAAATTTACAAATGAATCCCAATTCTGAAGAAATAATCAATCGTTGGATGCCTCAATTTCGTAAAGGCTTGCTTGAGTTCATTATTCTTTTAAAACTTCAGCAAGGAGAGATCTATGGATATGAACTTGCTGTTGAAATTAAAAAACTGACTTCTATAGAAGTGGCCGAAGGTACTCTTTACCCCTTATTAAACCGATTGAAACGCGACCGATTAGTTATCTCAGAATGGAAAACTGCTGAAATAGGAACTCCCAGAAAGTATTACCAAATTACCGAGTTTGGAATAGAAACTTTGACTAAAATGAAACAAGTGTGGACTAACACTCATAGCTCAATACTAAATATGGTAATGCAATCATGAATCAACAATTCCCAATACAAAATGAATTAGCAAAAAAAATATGGAATCACTTTGAAAAAGAACTGGACCATAAGATAAAGAACCTTCCAAATGATGAAAGATACGACGTAAAGCTTGAAATTCTTAGCCATCTCTATGATTCTTCTATCAATGATGAAGCAGAAAAAGAAGAGAACCGCATAATAAATGCCATAGAAAGGCTTGGAACTCCCGAAGAGTACTTAACTCCATTAGTTTCAGATATTCTACTAAATCTTAGAACTAAAAGCGGAAACCCACTGGCTATAGCAAAAAGCTTAAGTAAAAACATTCAGAAAAGTTTAGTTCAAACACTAACAACCATAGTATTTGGAGTTTTGTACCTATTCATTATCATGATTTTCATTATGTCTATTACACATTTATTTAATCCAGAAGTGGGTTTATGGATTCATCATTCAGGAGGGATTTCTTTATCTTTTGAAACCCAAGACAGTAGTTATCAATGGCTTCCTAAATGGTTTACTTTAATAGGACTTAGCGTGAGTGTAGGCTGTTATTTATTATTGAATAACCTGTTATATCGATTATTAAAGCAAAATTAATAGATGAAAATCCCAAAAAGGTTTAAACCTTTATTAGAAGATGGATTGGTAGATGAAGTGATTAGTCAGCTTATGTCCGGGAAAGAGGCAACCGTGTATATGGTTCGCTGCTCTGACAAAATTTGTTGTGCAAAGGTTTATAAAGAAGCCAGCAATAGAAGTTTTAAAAAAGCGGCTCAATATCAAGAAGGGCGTAAGGTTCGAAATACACGCCGAGCGCGTGCCATGCAAAAAAGCTCAAAATTTGGGCGCAAACAACAAGAAAAGATTTGGCATAATGCCGAAGTAGATGCATTGTATCTTCTAGCAGCTGCTGGAGTCAGGGTTCCAGAACCCTATGGTTGTTTTGATGGCATTCTCTTAATGGAATTAATCACAGATGCTGATGGTTATGTGGCTCCACGGCTTAACGATGTTGAATTATCATATGAATTAGCCTTGGAAGACCATAGAATTATGATGCACGCTATCAAATTGATGCTCTGTAATGGAATCATTCATGGTGATTTATCTGAATTTAATGTCTTATTGGATGAACAGGGCCCTGTTATTATTGATTTGCCACAAGCCGTTAATGCCAGCACAAACAACAATGCAAAATCGATGTTTATAAGAGATGTTAATAATATAACCGCATATTATTCAAAGTTTGCACCTGAGTTATCACACACACAATATGCAAAAGAAATGTGGCGACTTTTTGAAAATGGAGAATTAACTCCAGAGACTGAACTCACTGGAGTTTTTGAAGATAGTTCAAAAACAGCAGATGTAGATTTAGTTTTACTCGAAATTAAAGAGGCCTTTAAAGAAGAACAGCAAAGAATAGAGCGCCTTAAAAATAGTGAATAACGCTATTAATTGAAATTTATTAGGAACATTGTTCCTTTTCTAGAAAATAATAGTTGGGGGTTTCATTTTAATTCAAGGATCAGGCCAAACCATCAAATCAGGATCAGGCCAATGAAAAGGATTATATAAAAAATTATTATCGGTTATCCATGCTTGGCAAAAAGAAATAAGGTCAGGCCTATCATGTATATTAAAATAACTACTGCACAACTGGGTTTCAATATGAATTCTGCATTGGCTCATGGTTGGAGTGACCAAATTTGTTTGATAATCTCGAACACTCTGCCATGCAGTTTGTAACAAAGCTAATCCAGTATCTGGAGCAATCTCTACTGGTATGGTAATTCCTTCAGGAGAATTTTTAGTTAAACTTGCATAACTTACTGCAGCCATAAAAAAAATAGCTTCATTATTCAAATGAACATTGTCATTGAATAATAAATCCATTTTGTCAGTATCTGTTCCACTGAATCCAGGAATTTCATCATTTAATATTCGTTCCACTAAGTGGGCCAATGCAAGAGCCGAAGGTATATTCTCAATAGCCCTTGGTAAGCCATCATTTTCAAGGGTGAGGTTTACTTTTTCTGCCACACATTCATAGGCTTTTACTTCTAAAACCTGGTGGTCCAGCCATTCTTGTATATCATTGAAATCTATACTCCACCAAGAGTGGTAAAAATACGTAATACCAGCTGGATTACCAGTCAATAATCGATTGTGATAATGCCTTAATAAACTATTAGATAATTCCCACATACTGGTGTCTAATATGTCATGTCTTTCAGTAATAATCAGAGAATCATACAATTCGTCCACTCCTAATGTAGCTGGATTGGCCAATTCCTCAATCACATTCATATCCACTGTATTTCTATTCTTACCAGTTAGATAGCCAGTCCATAAGTTAGCATCAGGCATTTGAGCACCGCTGGTCCTCACTCTAATCGGAGAACCAATACCAATCTGCTGGTTCCAGTTATAGTCGACACCTTTAGATTCAGCAATATATTGCAAATATTCGGCATAAGGGTTATCCATCAAACTATGCCCTGATATGAACACGCGTTTGGAAGATACCTCAAAGCTGTTATTAAACATTAATTCTGAAATATCACCAGCCTTACAATTAGAAGAAATTAGACCAAGAAGAAGAATTACTTTCATAGTTATTCCTAGAGAACACCAATTAAATTGAAAAGAATAGCATAATATTTATTATTTTTGAAAGTAGACTTTACAGGTGGTTAATACATTATGATAGATGGTATTAATTCAAAGATTCCTTGATTTTTTAGACGAGTCATTCTATTTGGGCTTCTTTTAAAATATTAGTAATATATGGCTTTATTATTTAATTAATCACAAATATTTTAGTTGTGGTACTCAATTCTTGCTATAAAGAAAGATTGGCTTAATTTGTTTAGTTAACCTTTTTATTGATGGTAACACTCACAACAACCAAAGCAAAAGATACTACAATAAAGGCTGTGCCTAAACTGAAATAGTCGGCAAGGATACCAAAAACAAGTGCCAATATGGTTGTCATAATTGTTTTGAGTAATGATTGTGCTGAAATGACAGAAGTCAATATTTCATTAGGAACATTATCCGAGACAACACCGGTAAGAATTGGCTTTCTGATGTTTTCAATGAGGTAAATACCAATCAAAGATAATAATGCTAAGGCCCATAAATTTAGAAATGTAAAAACACCACATAAAACCCCCAAACCAAAACCTACAATTAAGGTTTGATAAGAAACACTCACTTTATTTTTATCATAAAACCAAGAAGCCAATCGAGAGGCTCGTGATGTAGCCAGATAGATAAAAAAATACAAAACACCAACAATCAAACCATTTTTCTTTTCTGAATCTACTGATAACATTATTGGCATGAGAATGGCCACCTGAATCATTAAAGGCTGAATATAATCTTTTACTGCTTTAAGGTAAGCAGAATGCGCCGCTGAGGAATTAATAATTTTTAACACTTCAACTTTTTTCATGATACTAAAAAAAGATTTAAACGTGTTACCAATATGGTTTTTCTTATGCTTATGGTTACTTTTATTCAACTCATTTGGATAGGAACAAACCAAAAACAAATTGATAATATAGGGAATAATAGAGAACAAAAATATGTTTTGAAAAGACCCCGTAAAAAAAACAATCACACCAGCTATCAAACAAGATAATGCAGAACCCTTTTGAGACCATGAACGTGTGTGGCCATAATAACTAATTTTATAGTCTTGCCAATTATGCCATTTCAAATAATCCATAATCATGCCCTTGTGCGTACCCGAACGAAAAGCATCTCCAACACCATAAAGAATAAATGCCAATAGAAACCACCAAAAATGCTCTGCTCTATAAAACACATAAAAACTTGCAATATAAGCCACAAATGAAGCCATCAATGCATTTTTACGCCCGTAGGTATCTGCCAACAAACCAGATGGGATTTCAAACACATTTATAAAGATTTCACGCACTGCATACAAAATCCCAATCTGTGTATAAGGCAAACCTTTTTCAATCAAAAATAAGATAAAGAAGGCATCGAAAAAACGCAAGTTTTTCAAGAACCCGTAGGCACAAAATTTGTAATACTGTTTGTTTTTTGAAAATGAACTCATTAATCGAATTGTGCAGCCACTCAAATGGCTTCTTCTAATGTTAAGGATTTATAGCACTGATATATCACCAAATAGCAGGTGCTAATAAAATAGAACAATCAAATACAGTTAGTTTAAATATATCCTTTAAATTATAGCAATTTTAAAGGCATCGTTTTAGCTAATTCTGACCCAATACATATTTACATTTGTTCTAATTTTTTAAGAGCACTGGCACAGGCTGGACGGGCATACATTCTATTTTTGTAGGCTAATAAATTTTCTGGCACGGTAAATTTAAACCTCTCAGCCCAATTTAAGGTCTGAGCCAACAGTATATCTGCCATAGTAAAATTATCACCTAATACATAAGATTCACCATCAAACATATTTTGCAAGGTTTTTATGGCTTTGTTAAACTCCCAAGTTGATGTATTTAGCACATCCGGCACTCTGTGTTCTTCAGGCAAAGCAAAACGATGCTTTCCATTTGTCCACAAACCCTGTTCTAACTCAGTTAAAACAAAACAACAGAGTTCATCATATTTAGCACGTTTTTTAATGTCAGTTGCGGGAATCAGATTTAGAACCTGACAATGAGCAGCAATATAATTAATAATGGCTCCACTTTCAATTAAGACTAAATCTCCATCTACCAGTGTTGGTACTTTGCCTTCAAAATTAAGATTTTTATAATCACTACTTTTGTCGCCAAAATCTACAGCGATATATTCATATTTCAATCCTGATTCTTCCAAAGCCCACAAGACTCTAAAGGAGCGTGACTGACCCATACCATATAGCTTCATGTTTTTTCTCGTGTTATTTAAGCTCTGTCAATAGTATAACTAAAATATCATATTTTTCATACCAATCTCAATGTGACAAGTCGCTTTTGTAACGCTGAAATCATTTATATTGTATGACTGTTGTCATCAAATATTTTCTTTCTTAATTCTTTGATTTTTCCCAAAACGGCAAAGTAATCTGCTGAATGATTACCCTCCATAAAACTTAATGTAACTAGACGTCTTTGTAAGTGTTTTATTCTTAAGTTAACATCGACATTAACGGCTGAATTTCTTTTTTGAATTTTTTTAACAAGCGAAGTTGTTTGGTCAATGGTCATAATATTATCCAAATTTTTTATTTTAGTGGGGTTACATATATTAATATAAAATTACAAATATTGATATAAGTAAATAAACCTTTTTTTAGGAACCTCCATAAAACCTTTAAGTGACAGTGATAAATCAATAAAACCAAGCTTTCATAAAGTTCATAAAATCTTCGCAGCTAATTCTTTAAAAAGTTTATAAGCCACCATTGCCGTCATATGATTAATATCTCGTTTCGGGTTGTATTCAACAATATCAGCTCCGACTATTGGAACTGTTATATCTTGAATACATCGGATTAAATCACGGGTTGAAAGTCCTCCTGGCTCATGATGAGAGACACCAGGTGCGAAGGCCGGATCCAGACCATCAAGATCGATACTTATGTACAATGGACCCATTAATTTTTCAATAAAATCAAAATTAAAATCTTTCATTTCTATCACATCAACATCAAATTTTTTTATCTGTTGTCTTTGATGCGAATCCAATGTACGTATACCAACCTGAGTTAATTTTGCTATCTGTTTAACCTCCATTAAACGAGCAAATGGCGAAGCATGAGAGAATGTGTTGTTTTGAAAATTATCATAGATATCAGCATGTGCGTCAAAATGTAGTACATTCAGGTCTGGATAAGTTTGGGCGTACATT